>Ga0247718_1000020_pt1 | contig 38801 bp, 40 predicted proteins | sample 21E_DmetaG_FD_189045 | JGI IMG/M metagenome (GOLD analysis project Ga0247718, IMG submission 189045) | Soil microbial communities from hillslope of Landscape Evolution Observatory, University of Arizona, Oracle, AZ, United States - 2-1-E_D | ecosystem: Engineered > Artificial ecosystem >...
AAGTAATTGAGAGCTTTGGCGATAAGATCAATGTCGATCAAGCCCCACAGCTCGCAGGCAAGCAGCTAAGTTTCGTCGTAAGGAGTAACAATCATGCCAAAACTAAAGACACATAGCGGTACTAAAGACCGCTTCCGCGTCACCAAGAACGGTAAGGTCATTCATGGCCACGCCTTCGGTAACCACCTTCTTTCCAAGAAGAGTGCGGCTCGTAAGCGGCGGATTGCCGTCTCAACAACCATGTCCGGCAAGCCAGCAAAAAACGTTAAGTTGAAGTTGGGAGCCTAAAATGCGAGTTAAACGAGGGGTCACCACCCACCAAAAGCACAAGAAGATTCGCGAAGCTACGAAAGGTTTTACTCGTGGTAACCGCAGCAGCATTAAGCGCGGCAAGCAGACCGTAACCAAAGCATTGCAGCATGCCTATCGTGACCGCCGCAACCGTAAGCGGACCTTCCGTGAACTCTGGAACACCCGTATCAATGCCGCTGCCCGCTTGAACGGCACGACCTACAGCAAGTTCATTGCCGCACTTAAGGGTGCGAATATCAATCTCGATCGCAAAGTTTTATCCGAGTTGGCCGTCAATGAACCAACCGCATTCACCGCTATCGTCAAGGCAAGCCAGAAATAGAAACTGAGTATTTTAAAAGAGACCGCCCCTAGGGGCGGTCTCTTTTATTTGTATAATTACTGCCAGATAGTCCGTAAGCCGGGTTCTGTTCAGAGTCTACCCAAACCCATTCTTTCAGCAAAACAGCAGTTCCAAGGTCATAAATTTGCTTTTTACTTGTCACCGTACCTACAGGTACGCTTTCGCATAAAAATCAGATTTCTGCCACTTGGCTGCAACTATTTAGCTTTTGAAAGAACGGATCAGGGCAGACTCCTGCTAATCATCTATCTAGTTCCCCGGTTGCCCGAGGACTCAAGCGGGTCTTGATGATGAACTCTGGCGGGACGCCAGCCGGTTTGAACCGACGGGAGTCCATCTCCTTGCAGCAGACAGGGTTTACCTCTTCTCGGCGTCACCGACGAGAACTGTGAGCTCTTACCTCACTCTTTTCACCCTTTCCGGTTGCCCGGCGGTATTGTTTCTGTGGCACTTTCCCTAGGGTTGCCCCCGGTCGCCGTTAGCGACTGTCTCTCCCTATGCTGCCCGGACTTTCCTCTTGCCCCTTTCGATGAGCGAAATTCGATGACTGTAACTTATCGTTACCTGGCCACCTCATTCGCTTGCCGAAAGGGGCAAGCGATTAGCCGACTATCTGGCATATCTATTATACACTGCCCTTGCTGGCAGCAGCATCAAGCGTTTCATTTACCTCTGCGTCAGCCAGCTTGTTGAATTCTCGCGGCACATGCGTAAAACTAACTGCCTTAAACCCCACCACCAACTCCTTTATGGCTTCGTGTATAGGCCAAAGATCTCTGTTTTTTACCTTGAATACACCTTTCATCTGATTAATGACCAGCATACTGTCCATGAACACGTCCACTTCCCTAGCCCCCAGCTTTCTGGCCTCTTCAAGGCCGAGCTTCAGAGATTGGTACTCGGCCTGGTTATTAGTGGTTATACCTAAATATATTCCAGACTTTTTAACAACGTTATCGTTCAGATCAAGGAGTACATAGCCACTGGCAGATGGGCCTGGGTTACCCCGGGAACCCCCATCCGTAAAAAGTTTTACATGACGAATATCTAAAGCAGGCAGACCCGCTTCGCGTAGCTTTGGTTTCGTAGGCGTGAAGGTGAAGCGTATCATCTTAGCGACCACGTCCGGCCCCACCGTACTGCCATAGTAATCACGCATGTCTTGTAAAAAAGATTCCCGGGTTACCCCAGATTTGTATGCCTGCAATTCTAGCGGGGTAAAATCACCTATCGCTTTCTGTGTAACCTCATGGATCAGTGCCGTACCGATTGGAGCCCAGGTGTTTCTGTCTTTCGGGTCGCGCTTATCGATAATATGCACGGTATCCCCAACCGAAAGGTCTTTATCATCGAATAGCCGTACCGATGCTGAAACCTCGCCGCTCAGAATATGTGTTGCAAGTTCATGGTTTACCTTTAATGCTTTCATCTTGTAATCTATTGTACCCCACCCTGTTAAAACACTCGACCTTAGGATAAAATACGGTGGTCCAGGGTGTAGCTTAGTTGGTAAAGCGCACGGCTGGGGGTCGTGAGAGCGGAGGTTCAAGTCCTCTCACCCTGACCAATAAAAAATCTCGAGACAATTCGCTCGAGATTTTTTATGCCGGGCGACCGACCATGACAACCTGGAATTAAACCCAGGTGGGTGTTCGCACTCCAGCACCACAGCGCTGACGAATATTGAACTCCCGAATGATAAGTATTCAGATTATCATTTAGCCGATCTAACCCAGCCGGTCTATTATAAGCCCTTAACCTAAAGCAGGAAAGACGTAAGCGCAAGATTAAGCTCACGCAGTATCGGCCCGATGACTGGCAAAAGCAGAAATAGCAGCGCCAGAATGAATAAAATGCCAAATGATTCTATCTGCTCCATGACGCGCCGCAAGGGCTCGGGTGCCACTGCATAGACGACCCGTGAACCATCGAGCGGCGGGATAGGCAGCATGTTAAATATAAAGACACCGACATTTATTTGGAAAAAGATTAACAACGCTTGCGCTGGAAGCGTCCCGACTTCAGGTTGCAAAATCCGTAACCCAAGTGCCGTGATAATTGCTAAAACCAGGTTTATCAGAGGTCCCGCAACTCCTACCAAGGCTGCACCGAACTCATCGAACTTTACTCTGGAAGGATTAAATGGCACCGGGCGGGCCGCTAGAATAGGCGGCAAGCCAAAAAATAAGAGTAAGGTAGGTAGCAGAACCGTTGTGAATGGGTCTACATGAGCTATTGGATTAAGCGTTAATCTACCTTCTTGGTAGGCTGTGTCATCGCCTAAGGCGTGTGCGGTATAGGCATGCATCGCCTCATGTATGGTAAGGGCAATAAGAATTGACCCGACAATCAGAATAAGATTGAGTAAGCTAATGCTAAGATCCATGGCTACTAGTATAGCAACTAACTGCCGTACAGATACACCAAGAGTTGACTTATACTGCAGAAAGAATTAAAATAACTCCTTGAATGTAAGGATATTTTAAAGATGCAGCGATGTGAAATTACGGGCAAAGGAAAGCAATTCGGCAGCAATGTCAGCTTTTCCCAGCGCCACACAAAGAAAGTCTGGAAGCCGAATTTACAGGCTAAGACCGTCGTCGTTGACGGCAAGCCGGTGAAGATGAAGCTCAGCACCCAAGCAATTCGCACGCTCAAGAAAAAAGGCGTTATTGCGAAATAAATAATCCCGGGACACCGGGATTATTTATTTGTAACTGGCATCCTGCGTTTATTGGCGCTCAAGGACGACAAGCTGCATCGCTTCGGCCAATTCAGTTGATTTGATTTTAAACTTTTGGACCGTTTCCTTTGATTCCATAGCAAGGCCCTTTAATGCTTCTTCAAGTGGTTGTTGCGGCACCGGATAGTTGATCGAATCGTCTGCGAAATGGGTAGGAATAATAAGTTTCGGCTCAATTTCCCGGATAAGCTTCAGCGCACCAATGGAATCGAGCGTATAGCCGTTACCGCCCACAGGCACAACCAATACGTCAATCGTACCAAGCGCTTCAAGCTGTGAGTCACTCAAATCGGGGTAGACATGACCGACCACCGCCACCCGGATATCCTCGGCAATAATCTTAAACATAGTAGCAGTTTTTTGTTTGGCTTCATCAATGTGGGCGCGGGCGGCTATGGCCTGGATCGAGGCATTGGAAACCTCGTATTCGCCCGGCTGGTCAATAACCAGCTTTACTTCAGCGGCCGGGCCACCATGGGGCATGGTAAAGAGGGCGATATCGTCTTTCTTCGTAATGCTTTTAAGCCCGATGTGGGCCAAATTGTCATCTATCGTAATAGCTGCTTTTTTAGTTGTTATCCGAATACAGTTAGCCCCATAGTACTGAAATTCCATTATTCTTCCTCCTCTGCAGCCGTAGCTATCTGGTGTTTATCTATAAGTATCTGGTGTTTTGACTCCAGGACAGTCAATAAGAAACGGTCGTTGATACGATGGCGATACTGAAATTCCTTTATAGGCATCACAACATATCGGAGCTCCTTACCTTCTTTGGCTTCCAGCTCTGATATGAATTTAGTAAGCTTGGCCTGATTTATATCGCCCGCGATAAGGATATCAATGCCGCTGCTCTCGTCCCTCGTGAACTGGCCCGTATATAAAGCAAATTCTACGTTGCCTATTGTCTTAAGATCTTGAGCTTGGGCTCCGGCAGTCGGTGCTGCATCCGTGGCTACTACCCCGGAACCAAATATGGCCCCAAGGGGTTGGTAGAATTCGTATTCCTGATTTACTTCATAATATAAGCGGTTATTCGTATTGTCCGAAGAAATGATGCCGATACTTAAAAGGTTAGCCAACTCTCGTCGGACGGAATTAATCTGCTCATCAATCTTTCTGGTTATTTCACGAACATAAAACGAACGGTTAGGGTTACTGTAAAAAAGCTGTAGCAGCTTAACTCTTGTCTTGGAACCGAACAGTTGTTCAATCATGTACCCATTGTAACAGAAATTACGTAGGGAGTTATGCCTATTTGCTCAAGAACGTTGTGACGATTTCAACAGCACCACTGGGGTCAGCAAGCCAATGAATACTATTGTTGCGTTTGAACCAGGTACGCTGTCGTTTAGCGAGCCGAAGGTCATTCTGAATGAACTTCGCTTTTGCTTCATCGAGTGAGATTGTTCCGGCAATGTACTCATAAAGTGCTCGATAACCAGGGGTTTGCAACGCTTCCGCCTGTGGGCCGTATTGTTTGAATAATGTCCTCGCCTCATCGATAAGCCCTTGCCGTATCATCACATCAACCCGCTCACTGATACGCATGCGTAAGACCTCTTTTGACAACGATATACCCAGAATCAGCGTGCTCTCTCTTACCTGGCTCTTCTTGCATACATCGTTCTTCCCCCTTTCAAGCGTTCGCTGGAGATGACGGCGATTCATCTTATTTTCCGGGATTTTAAGGCCTTGGCGGGCAATTTCTGCCTGCAGTTCATCGGTGCTCATTGCTGTATACCGGGAGCGTAGCGTAAGGTCGACCGGAGGGCCGAACGTGTAATTATAGAGGACAGCGTCGACATACAAGCCCGTACCGCCAACCATAATCGGCGTCTTACCCTTGGCGGTAATAGCTTCAATTGCCACTTCCGCAAGCCGCTTAAACTCTGCTGCATTAAAGCTCTCATCTGGGTTAACCACGTCAATCAGATGATGTGGTATCGTGGCCATCTCCTCGTTAGTCGGCTTGGCCGTTCCGATGTCCATGCCCCGATACACTGTTCGGGAGTCAGCACAGATGATTTCTCCATTAAACTTCCTGGCGACTTCAAGACCCAACGCACTCTTGCCTGATCCGGTTTCTCCTACGATTACTATTAGTTTGCCCATGTCACTGTTGCACGCTGGGACCCTGGGTAGTAGGTAGCTCTTCTGGTCGCCAGATCAATTCCTTTATATTTACAGTAAAGTCATCACTCACAGTGACCCCTTCTGCCTGGAGCACTGAGCGGTGTCCTGCTTTACCGCCCGGGAATCCGCTAGCCAAACCGCCGCGCTTATTAACCACCCGGTGCCACGGCAGTTCGGCGGGTCCAAAATGGGCAATGGTCCCTACGACATGCGGCGCATACGGATGTCCGCACAGTGCGGCCAACTGACCATAGGTCATAAATCTGCCAGCCGGTATTTTGGCAACATAGGCATAGACGAGCTCACGGAACGCTGAATCCGGCTGACTCATAGTGATGTTTTGCTGACGCGGCTCTTGGCTTCGTTGGCGATCGTCTTCAGGAAAGCTCCTATTTCATAGTCCGCGCCGGTATTGTTGACTACTAAATCCTGTCTGGTACGAGGTGTTACCCTGTTACTGGCCATTTCCCTCTCGCCGATTACAACCGTGTAAGGTACTTTCATGAGTTCCGCGCTCCGGATTTTCTTGCCGACTGATTCATTTGAATTATCTACTCCTACCCGTAAGCCAATTTCCTGTGCCTGCTCTAAGATACGCTCGGTATACGAAACGGTATCTGGCTCCTGGTTGACGGATATGACCCTTAGCTGTTCAGGGGCGAGCCAGACCGGAAACTTACCGGCCGTGTGCTCAATGTACACTGATAAGAACCGCTCTATTGACCCCAGTAACGCGCAGTGGACCATTACCGGACTGACCATACCGCCGTCCTCAGCAGCGTATTCTAAGCCAAACCGCTCGGGCATAACGAAGTCGAGCTGCACGGTGGCAAGCTGATGTTCGCGTCCAATCGCATCTGTTGCCATAAAGTCAATCTTTGGCCCGTAGAATGCCGCTTCTCCCTTTTGCTCAAAATAATCGAGTTTACTGGCAATAACCGCACTCTTAAGCTGGTTTTGTGCGCCTTCCCAAAGTTCCTTCGAACCAAGGTATACATCGCTGTCATCACGATATGATAAACGTACCCTAAGATTCATACCGACGGTTGCGTACAAGTCATGAGCAGCCGACAACAGATTGCTTATTTCCTGCTCAATCTGGTCCTGCCGGCAAAAGACATGGCTGTCATCCTGGGTAATAGAGCGAACTCGGCTCAATCCGCCCAGTTCTCCTGTTTTTTCGTCACGGTAAACAGTTGTAGTCTCAAGATATCGTACCGGTAGAGCGCGGTAACTCCGGGGTTTACTGGCATAGATACGGGTATGGTGCGGACAGTTCATTGGCTTCATGACCAGTTCGTCACTGGTCTCTTGACTCTTCACAAGGAAAAGTTCATCACCAAATTTTGCCCAGTGACCTGATGCCTCATACAAATCTTTTTTGGTGATATGAGGAATCCAAACTTTTTGAAAACCATTGCGTTCACGGAGTTCGTTGGAATAAGCCGCTAACTGCTCGCGCAAAATAGTACCCCGAGGAGTAAACAGTGGCAGTCCGGAGCCGACCATGTCAGACATGACAAACAAATCCAACTCCTGCCCAAGCTTGCGATGGTCACGCTTTTTTGCCTCTTCCAGCATATTCAGATACTGGCGGAGTTCCTTATCGGCTGCAAAGGCCACGCCGTATAATCGCTGCATCTGGGGGTTTGTCTCCTTACCACGCCAGTAAGCACCGGCTACCCGCATAAGTTTAAAGGCACCGACTTTATCGGTCGACTCGACATGCGGACCGCGGCACAAATCGGTAAAATCCCCGTTCTTATAGAATGACACCTGATCAACTGCGCCTTCGTCCTCTGTTGCCAAGCCCAGCTCGGCAGCGTCCAGATCCTTGGCAACTGTAGTGCCAGCACGCTTCAAATCATTCAAGAGCTCACGCTTATAGGGCTGCTCCGTCGACTCAGCCCAGGCAATCGCTTCATCAACCGGTTGCTCGAACCGCTCAAAAGCCTGCGCCTCCTTGATAATGCGGCGCATCTCCTCCTCGATACGCGGAAAGTCATCTTCAGAAACTTTCTGCTCCCCCAGATCGATATCGTAATAGAATCCGTTCTCGATGACCGGCCCGACACCAAATTTGGCATCCGGCCACAAGCGCTGCACTGCCGCTGCCGTAATATGTGCCAGACTGTGCCGCATTGCATAGAGTTGATTGTCCCGTTCCATACTGATGACTCCTTTGTTATATATAAAAAACGCGTTGGAAAAACATGTGACTACACATATTCATCTAACGCGTCTCGGGCCCAAATGGCATGTCGCACAATATTTGGGTGGTTCCACCGGACTTCCTGTGCTGAGCACAGGCACTTATGACAGCGCGATACCTTCGCTCTGCCGGCCGAGGAGACTCCGCGGTTGGTGAGGCCGCATCTTCATCTATTGGCATTATACCAAAAAGAGAAAAGCATCGTGGATTCTCGCAAAGACCCACGATGCCTAAAGGCTTGTTTTAACACCTCATTAAAACTCAACCTACAACTAGGATAGCATACTGGTACTAAAGCGCTAGCAGTTTTACATTGTCATATTTACACTAGAAGCTCATTATCACATGTGTGATATACAATTATAACTGCTGAAAACTAGCTGAATAATACTGTTGTTGTTTGGCGGCATTTACGGATGCACAATATTCAGTTTGGGGGCAATGCTTCTTCTCGGAGGCTTATACTCGGCAATCTCAGCGGCATAGCCACTGGCAACTACATAACTTTCTCGATGCAAGCATCTGCGAGCAGTGCTCATTGTAGGATTCTCACCCCGCTCGCTCTGCTCGCTACGGTTCGATCCTGTGCACCCAATAAAAATGACCCCATTTGGGGTCATTTTTATTGGTGGGCAATATAGGATAGCGGACTGTGTCCTTTTCCACTGCGGCCATACTCGGAACTAGTTCCTGCGTGTGGCCTTGTTTCACCGAACCTCCGCTTCGCGGGACGGTTCTCATCTGTTACACACCATAGTAAAAGGACCTAAATTAGGTCCTTTTACTATGGTGGGCAATATAGGATTCGAACCTATCACCTCCACAACGTCAATGTGGCGCTCTAGCCAAATGAGCTAATTGCCCGTAGCTACTCCGTTATTCAAGCAGGACTTATCTCATTTGGTTCGAGCGCTGGCGCTACAAGTATCTCTGCAGCAGTCGCTGCCCCAAATGAGCTAATTGCCCTTCTCTAACTTACAAATGATAACCCAGTTGCCCCTGTTATGCAACAGATCGAGTATTGACTTTTGTAATCTTTTGTGTTAACATAAGCAGGTTAATCGGGAGGCACTCAAGGTTTGAGTACCAAGATCAACTCCCTGGAGGGCTTTACTCTTTTTTATGAAGAGCTCAAGCCGTCAAAGGGAACAATCAGTCGCATAAGACGCGTTCGGACTGCCTAGCAGCGAGAATGAAGCCCTGGCGTAAGACCCAGGGCTTTTTGTTTCCCCAGGTTGATAAAACTTATCCACTTGCAAAATTACAAGCGTAATGACAATATATTGTCATGGTATGTAGCTATTGTCAGTCAGACACGCAAGTCATCAACTCCCGGCATCAGAAACGGGCCAATCAAGTTTGGCGTCGTCGTAAGTGCAATTCCTGTCATGCAATCTTTACGACCATTGAGCGGATTGAAGCCACTCAGGCGTACAGGGTGCTTCATAAAGGCCTGATGCGTCCATTTTCGCGTGAATTACTTTTAATCAGCGTATATGAGAGCCTGAAACATCGTACGAACCCGGCAATGGATGCCGCTGACCTTACGAACACTATCGTAAGCCTGCTGTTTCAGGCCGCGGAGGCCTCCGTACTGACGCGCGAACAGATTGTCGAGATTACCGCCGCAGTACTGGAACGGTTCGATACCGTTGCCGCAGTACATTACCGCGCTTTTCATTCCTAAAGAGCCGTTCACGCCCTAGCTAGAGTTGCGAGCCATCAAAAAGCTGGTAGACATCAATGACCGGTTCTTCGTACGGGTGGTTGTTCTTAATGGCACCGATGAGGGTGGCAAGTTGTTTTTGACTGCAGTTTACCTCAATCCGTTCTTCCTCAACCGGCGTAACCTCGCCGAGTTTGCCGACCGATGGACGAGCACCCTTTTCAGGCTTAAAACGGCCGATGCCCTTGATTGAAAAGCTACAAAAAGAGTAGTCACCGATATTTCCGCCCCCGGCTTTGCCGATTGCATCACGCAGTTCGTCGGCCTTATCAACAGGTACGGTTACGACAATCTTGAACTGGCGTTCCATTATAGCTTCTTCTCATTGCTTTCGGTCACGACCGCCTTGTCGGTCACATCAAACTTATCCATGTATCGACCGAAGATCAGGCGGGTCTGGGAGTACAGTGCGGACAAGGAGTTGTAACCGATGGTCGTCAGGGGCAGTAATACCCACTGGAACACCATAAACAGGTTACGGTGGGATTTATACCGCTTTGGTTTAGGTGGTAGTAGCTTAAGGCTCAGGAAGAGTGTTACGAATATACCGATCAGCGCTATTGTTTGGATACGGCTGGCAATCAGCGGCAACTGATTAGCAGTAAAGTCCGACGGATTAAACAAGGCTGGTATGAAAGCAGAAAAAGCCAGGATAAGAGGTGCCGTAGCCCAACTTACATGACCCTCGAGCAACCGAGAAAACTTAAATATCAGATCAACCTTAGGAACTTTATTCTTGGTGAAAAAACCTTTTTCGGCCACATACGCCACATCACTTGCCCCCCACGCCCAGCGACGCAGTTGTACGAACTGGGCTTTGAGCGTTTTACGGAGCGTGCTCGAGAGGACAGCGTCCTGGTAGATAGGCAAATAAATCGGATAAACCTCGTGTTTACCGTCATAACGGAAGTAGGTGCGCCAGAACTGGTGGCCATCCTCAACAATTGTCCGGACGCTCCAGTAATCCGTATCGATCAGTGTCTGAAGGCTCTGAGCATGGCTCGCGAAATTACGGATCATGTGCGGCCGCAAGCTCAGCACGATGTTCCAGAAAGTGTTACCGGTGGCAATTACCCGCATCGGCGCTGGCGCATCCCAAATATTGCTGGTGTACATTGGTATCGGCTGATACGAAATCGTCTTAGGGTCAGGACAGAGCGCGTAGATATAACTCAAGGCGGCGAGATACTTCGGATGCGGCCGGTTATCGGCATCCAAGGTAGTTACCACTACCCGCAATGGATCAATTCCCTTTTTCTCGATATATTTGGTGAGCTCCCGGCCAGCGTAGGTGATATTACCGCCCTTGCCGATAACTTCTCCCGGAATGTCCTGAGGATGTTTGACGGCCATGACGTCCATGAATTTTTCCTTGTAGTCCTCTACCAGTTGCCGGGCCTGCTTCTCTATCTCCGGTCCGCCTCGTTCTTCGAAGGCAAGTACGACTAGCACCTTACTCATGTCATAGTCCGATTTCAAAACCGATTCAAAAGTCGGCTCAAGGACTTCCCTGGCCTCATTGTAGGTAGCGATCATCATGACATGAATGATGTCACTCGGCTTAACTGCCCCGGGCGTCTCCTGGACACGCCGGATGTTTTCGTAATGCCAGGTCGGCACCATGCTATCGGGTTGCGTAACCTTACCCTGCTCAAGCTCCATTACCAGTTGAGGCCAAGGTAGCTTCTGGTGTAAAGACAAGTTCTTGAAGCCCTGGATTGAACGGATATTCAGCCCAAGCGCCTTAATGAACCACAGCAACAGATAAGCAATAATGAATATCGCCGTTGCCTCAGCGCTGAACTGACTCAAAATAACCGGAAACAGGAGTATGGACCAGCTGAGGAGGCCCGGCAGGCGTTCAAACATCCGGTAACGGCGGCCACGCTGATGGACAAATGGTATTTCGATATTACGCATCAGTGTTTCCTGTCTACCACGGTTAAGAAGACCGTTACGAACACGAGGATAATACCCAGCAGGAATGGTAAGGCACCCGGCAGGGCCAGCAGTGCGTTACCAACCACAACCGAAAATGTGAGCAGCAAGGACGCCATAGCCAGCACGATAACCGAGAAGTTACGCCTGATGCTATAGACCCGGATACTGAGCAGCGTGTGCACCACCAGAACAAGGAGCGAAAACGCCGCAAACGCCACTATCTCCCGTGCGGCACCAACCTCAACGTCATTAATGCCCAGATTTGAGCGGTATTGCACCAGATATACATTATTGGGGTTATCGAGGCGAAGCAGCAATAGCAGACTTCCCGCTACAGCCAGAAAGCTATTAAGCGTGAGCAATAATAGGACCGCCCTATCATGAAAATATTTTTTGGGTATATGCATTGGTGTTAAGTTTAAATTGAAAAGTGAAAAGTAGAAAGTGATTAAGTGGCAATTAGCAGCTTTTTGTAAGCCGAATCATTGGCAGGCTGGTGCGGGTAGAGAGACTATGTGCTCTGCACATACATCTTCGTCGCTTGCTCAGAGCAAGCTCTTGCGTGAGCTTCTCGTTGTCGAACTCTCTGTCTGGTGCGGGTAGAGAGAATCGAACTCTCCTCTCGACCTTGGGAAGGTCGCATATTAGCCACTATACGATACCCGCTTGAGGTGTAATGGTTAGGCACCGTGTACATTTGCGATACTTTTCAGCCAGCTTAGCGCTGATAGAAAAATTATGGAGCCGAAGATGGGACTCGAACCCACGACCTGCTCGTTACGAATGAGCTGCTCTACCAACTGAGCCACTTCGGCATGTTACTTCCACTGACCGCCAGTCTCCAGCGCTCAGTTGCTAGAGCAAGGCCCTTACTTCTACGGCAACCGCGCAACTGAACCACTTCGACATACCGCTAATACGGACATGTGACAGGTCCGGACTATTATATCAAACAGATTGGCCTGTACTTGCATCTTCTAAAGTCAGCTATCTTACTTTCTAGAAGTTCGGAACGCCTTGAGCAAGCGGCGTATTACGAAGATCGCCTGCACTATCATGATGAGTCTTTTGATTGCGAATATCATAGCTGTTAGCTTACGCATTCCAATGAAACTGCGCTGCAAGAAAAATCTCTAGCTGCGGGCTTCTGGTAACTCTACGGTGAGGCCTGGTTCAATTGTCGGGGTGGCATACTGATCTATGCGCTGCTGGAAATGTTTCAGTGAACGTTCCATCTGCACGTCACTGGTTATGATATGTGCTGTGGCTACAAACTCACTAAGCTTTTTAACTTGCGAATATTCTGTTAAGACTCGTTCGCCATCAGTGGGCAGACCCCGATCACTGAATTTAAGCTTGATTGGGCTTCGCCGGTGCGAAACCACCCCGTCAGGCTGGATCTCATAAGCAGTCCTTACAAAGATATCCTGCATTGATTTTGTCATATCTTCATACACTGTCAGGCTTGCAGCCTTATGCGCAGTGTCATGCTGCCGCAAAGCTATGACGGCAAAGCGGCCCTCATGGCCATTACGCATGTCCAGGAACGGACAGGGCTGCTCCCCCTCGATACGGCGTCTTCCATAATGCGCTAGTCCTGGGGTCTCAACTAACATGTATCGCTCACCTGCATTTTGTCCATATGAGCACAATCGGTCCAATACAATCGAGCCTAGCTGTTTCGACGCTGCAGGATTCTGGCGTGCAAATCGCTCCGGAATTCTTTTGAGGCTATGAGCAATCTGTCGGCTGGTCCGAGAGCCGATACGCCGCATCACTTGCGTAGACAACAATCGTGAAACCTCTTTTTCTTGCATGGAGAGGAGTATGACAGATTCTGATAAAATTGTTACTCCTAAATGTTGTCCAGATCAGCTATGCCATAGGTTTGGACAAAAATCTTGCAATATATAAACGCCTGGTTGAACTGTGTGACGTCTATGCTGGAGGGTATTTCATAATTCTGGCCGCCGTTTGTGGCTTTAAGCCTGGCAAAAAGCGTATTAGTATCCACCGTATCACCGTTCCCAAACCCAACGTATAAATCGGGGGCAGGAGTGGTAGTAAATGAACTTTCGAGTCGCAGATAGTACTTGCCGTCAGAGCGCACCAACGACACGCCGCCGCTTACCTGCTTGCCGGGTGCACCCCGGAACTGGCCGGTCCGCTCAATAACCGGCCCCGCAGGCGTCTCCTGCATAATCTGCTCATTCCCGCCGGAAGTCTGTTGTCCTGGAGAAATATCACTCAAGCTCTCGCTTGCCGTACTGCGGGTTAAATACGGGATCGCATAAGCATACAATATAAATGCCGTAACTGCGACTAACCCCGTCACAACAGCAATCAAACCTATTTTTCTTACCCTAGTCATAGCTACAGTATACTCCCGTGCTCCCGGCAAAAGAAAAAAGGATCATACTGGCGCGGGTTTATTTATAAAAATAGGTAGCATAAGCTACGACCGCGTGTTCTGATCCTCTTCCAGAAGGGTTAAGCCAAAGCTTTCCTCTGCCCTTCTGGGTGCCTCTTTGTGGCTCTGGAGCTACTCCTTCTTGTGTTTCTTCTCCCTGATCCGACCGGTTGTGATGAGCCGGTAGGCCAAGACTGCCGGTATGAGGGCGATAACCCACATGACACAGCCGATCAGGATGAACCCAAGAAGGGTCAGACGACGCTTAGTGTCCGACATCTCGTACCGTGGCTCGATGCTGCCATCAAAGGCTACACCAACTGCGACAGCAAAGAAGTACAGCACAACGATGATCACCAGGCAGATGCTAACAGCCACAGCAAGTCCGATCATCGCTCGGGTGTCTTCAGACAGCTTCTTCATCAGGACTCCAATCAGAGCAATTGAAAGGGCAAGTCTGCGATTGCAAACCATATATATTATACGTTTATAAACCTGTTTTGTCAATCTGGGCTATGTTCGTCCGGCGAGGTGTAACAATTCTAACTGTGAAATTGCACCAGGTTCGTTAACCTGTATTTGTTGATAAAAGGATATACATTATGGGACTTATCTGGACAATACTAGCAATCATCGGTCTTCTGGCAGTTCTCTCGTTCATATTTTAGTTTCTAGTACAGAGTCTAAAATACAAATCTTACAATCTTTACTATGATGACGATTTAGGACTGGTCATGCTGTCACCCCTAAAATCTCTGTAGGCGCATATGAGACTGCGCCTACCATGCAAGCAAAGTTATTCATGATTGCCGGGTTGGATCTTTCCGGGTGGAACTGCACACCGTATACAGGAAACTCCCGGTGCTTCATCACTTCCACCTCGCATCTCTTAGAGCCCGCCAAAAGTTGAAAGCCCGAAGGGAGGCTGACTGAATCATAATGGAGCGCGAATGCTCTGAAGCTCTGGCTTTCTGGTAATAACAAGCCATCAAAGAGCTCATCATTCTCATGGATCTTAATCTGATAGTAGCCGACCTCTTCTTCAATGCCATGTCGCAATTCAGCCCCGAATATTTTGCCCATTACCTGGTGGCCGGCACAAATACCTAGCACAGGTTTTTGGTTTTGCTTGAGCCAGGCATAAAACGACAATGCCTCCCTCACCGCATACGTATCCCTTAAGGGCGTGCCGCTAAGTACGTACCCATCATGGGCATCCAGTAGGCTCTGAGTGAGGTGGCGGTAATGAACCACGTGCGCTTCCGGAAAATATTTTTTAATCGGTTCAATGAACTCGGTACAATACTGGTCCAGCGCATTGTTGATGATGAGAATTTTAGCTTGCATGTTTGGTTTGGTTGCTCTGTTGGCAATTGTAGCTAGAGGGCTATCTGGGTGTCAATGTTTCTTGGCGGACCGTAGCTGAGGAAGTTTGGAACCATTATCTGAAAAATCCAAATTAATAAATGACTACTTAGACCAGATAGCTACTTTACCTAAAAAGCTTCTGCGCCTTTTCTTTTCTGCTATCTCATTAGATTTTGCTAATTCAATGTCTTTCAGCTCATCAGGCGCCAATGTTGCAACTTTCGATTCTAAAGCCGAGCGCAAGGATGCAGCCAAAGCCATAAAGTCCCTGTCCTTTTCATCGAAGTCTTCATTACCCTGCTCAGCTTTCATTCGTTTTGTAATTCTGTAGTAACTGCTTTCTACTCCGTTTACTACTTGGCTTCTCCTTTTTGCTGATACTGTGAAATCCTCACTTGGTATTCCTGGTGTATTAAGTTTGGTCGAGTAACTTATATCAGTGACTTTTTCTTGTCTTTTCTGAGGTTCACTCATGAATGAAGCACCTCTCAGTTCATACCGACCACCTGCATAATCTTCAAAGCTTAAGCTATATAATGCTTTTGTGTTTCCCCTTTTCCCAGTCTGCTCATAGCTCGATACAATACCATTTCTTTGGAACACTTCAGCAGTCTCTTGAGAGGTGCCGTCAGGTAATTTACGTGCCCAATTATTGTTACTTTTATCAACATAATTCAGTTCAGCGACAGTATTCAAAAGCCATGCTTCTGCTTGCTGTGCACTTTCAAATGGACGTATTTCAGATCCGTACAGACCTTCGGGGGTATGATTATGAATTTCTGGTGATGGGGATAATGTTTCTGACATTTTTATTTTTAGTTAATGTAAAAATGTTATCATAAATATAGTAATTTGTCAATAAGTTGGCGGGCCCGACCGGATATCGGCTGAAGCCTCCTCCATTCAAAAGTGCTCAGAGTAAACTCTTGCGCGCTTTTTCATTTCGCCGAACCGGGTGCTTCGCAACATTCCGGTTCGGAGCCAGAGGGACAACAAAATAAAAACCCATCACAGGGATGGGGTTTTATTTTGGCGGGCCCGACCGGATTCGAACCGGCGATCTCCTCCGTGACAGGGAGGCATGTTAGGCCTCTACACCACGAGCCCGTATTCTGTCGTGCATATACACATCAAAATAGACAGACTGGATAATAGCAGTTTAAGGGGTGAAACGCAACTGGCGGGCCTCAGGTCTTGATGTAGACGCGGGCCGGCTGCTTCTCTTTCAGGTCGTTTAGGTATTCGCTGAGATCCTGGAATATGAAGACGATATGGGCCGCCTTAACTTTATCACCGTTGGTTTCTAGGTTCTTGACGATTTCGAGCCCCGTACCGATGTTAATGATGTCCGAAAACTCACCCGGCTTGAGCTTAAACAACACATCAGCGGATTGGGCGGTAAGATTGGGGTCAGTTTTGCTGATAGCAGCGCCGAGTTCACCACCATTCTCTTTTGATCCTAGGTCATCGGAATATTTTTTGGCTATTTCGGCAAAATCTCCGCCTGCCTTAAGCTCATTGAGGGCTGCCTTTGCCCTGGCGGATGTTTCAGTATCAAGGACTGCTATAAGCTTTTGGGCCAGGAGCTCCTGATACAGGCTGCGCTTGAAGTCCTCAACCGACCAGCCCCAATAATCTTGCAGGACATCTTCGAATACTCTGTCGCTGCCTCCCAGGCGGTTCTGACTACGCAATAGCGCTATCTGGTCATTAACCTCTTGGTCACTGACCGTAATACCACGTTCTTTAGCCATTTGCTTGATGTAGACCTCATCGACCACTTTTTGCACCGCCCGCTTCTTAAACTCATTCAGCTGGTCACGATTGGCCTCCTGGCTGAAATCTACCTGCACCTGGTTTTCATAGTAGTGTTTGTAACGGCGGAGTTCGAAGAGGTAGTTCTCATACGAAACAAAAGTTTTGCCCGTACGGGCTATTGGAAACGGCACCACCTGCGTTACGCGGTAAATGAAGGTCGAATCAGACTGAAATCTATATAGCGCCAACGTAGAGTAAGTAAAGAATGCTACCAGTGTGACGATAACGAGAGCAGTCGTAACCATGACGATGCGATGCTTGGATTGGGCACGCGGGACGACGTACTTACGTGCCGAGGAAAGTACCTCTTCGCGGTGAGCGGCAACCGTATCATTGGTAATACGAGGAGCGTCCGGATTGATCTCGCGACGCTTATGGCGACGCTTTTCCGCAAGCTCCTTAATCTTCCGTTTCATCATACTCCCCTGCACTCCCGGCCGTACCGGTGCGCTCCCTTAAAATATTCAGTAGTTTCTTCTGTATCTTCCCCGGGTGATGTACTTCATGGATCACCAGATCACCCATTTGCGTTTGTATCATGATTGTACCATAGCCAAGCAGTGTCTCCTGGAGTCCCATAACTTCGTAGTTCACCATCCGCACTTCATCCAAAGAGATATCCACGACACTGCGTTTAAAAAGACCCTTTTGGGTAATCTGGATAAACCTCTGGTCGGTTACGATAAACAGGCTATAGTACCAAGCCATCCAAGCCGGAAAGTATAGGAGTGCCCCGAGTACAAAACCGCCCGCGAGCCCACCGAAGAACCAGGCGTAGGTAGGTACGATTAAACCCGGAATAGTACCCGCCAGGATACCGAGCATGCCCAGAATCAGGCCTTTTCGCTGCACAACAGGATGCTTGCGAAAGACAAGCAGCACTTCTTCATCGTCGAATTGATCGGCGAAGTATTTAACAGGCATATGCTTATTGTACCAATTTCTGTTCCTTCAGCCGAGAGAATTTGGCTGAAGGTTAGCGCAGGAACTACCGAAAGTTGAAAGTAAAACAGCTCCTGCTGTTTTACTTGAAGCTGAAGTGTGATTACAAGCTGGTACCCCGGGCAGGAGTCGCTAAAGCCTGCACGGAACTCGCTTGTTCGGAGCAAGCTCCTGCACGCTCATTCCTGTACGACCTGCGCTATGCGCTACGGCTCGAATCGCGGCTCGAAAATCGAGCAGAAATATAAAACCCTCCCCTGGAAAGGAAGGGCTTGATATTTCTCCTGGTACCCCGGGCAGGAGTCGAACCTGCAACCTTTTCCTTAGGACGGAACTGCTCTATCCAATTGAGCTACCGGAGCATATAAGCATTCTACGGGGTCCCCATAAGATACACCAAGTATTTTATGGGGCAGTTAGACGGAGCTATTTATCCATTGAACTGTGGGGGCATTTGTCATGGCAGCCAGGCTGCCATGAACTACTTCTTGCTTTTAGGCTGGGTGTATTTCTCGTGGGTTGTCTCGTAACTGTGTATCTCCTCGTTACCAAACCAGTGGGAGATCTCTTTCTCTGCCTCATCAGGGTTGCCGGAGGCATGGATGAGGTTCGGGATGGTTAGCCCCTGGGCGTTGGCATATTCGAAGCTGACGTGCGCGTAATCACCGCGAATCGTGCCCGGTGAAGCGCTTTTCGGTTCAGTCGTTCCGACCATTTTACGGACTTGGGCAACCGCTTCTATCCCTTCAAGTACCACTGCCAAAACCGGCCCCTCCTGCATAAAGGCGAGCGTGACATCAAAAGCCTCCTGCCCACGCCTCGATACCATCTCGCCAATCGTTTCGTAATGATGGTAATAGTGCTTTTCGTCCGGCTGGAAAATCTTGGCAGCGACCATCTTCAGGCCTACGCGCTCAAATCGTGTAAGTATTTCCCCTACAATTCCCCGCTGCATAGCGTCTGGCTTAAAAATAATAAGCGTTCGTTCCACGGTTTACTTCCTAACAGTTACTTATTTTTGTTCATTATAACAGATACCGGCGTGCCAAAGAGGGCCTGCATACAAAAAGTGTCGTACAATGTAGTTATGCTCAAAAATAATGCATTGGGATGCAAAGCCTTATTTCTCATTGAGGAACGGACCGAGTCGTACTTACAGTACGGCGAAGAGAGTGCCGTAAATGAAAATAAGGTTTTGCGCCCAAAATTTCCGCGGCGTATACAGCTCCGCTGGATGGCGGGCGGAAATGGTGCAGGTTTTTGATGCTATTTTCCAAAGTAAAAACTGATTTTCTGGAATACCTTGAAATCGAACAGAATCGCTCCCAGAAAACCATTCGCAATTATGACCACTACCTGACACGAATAAACGATTACGCGGGCGAAATCGATGTGACAGACATTGATCCGGAGATGATTCGCAAGTGGCGGTTGTGGCTCAATCGTCTAGGCACGAATACCAGTGATGAACTTGAGAAGTCTACGCAGAACTACCATCTGATAGCCCTGCGCAGTTTTCTGAAGTATTGTGCCAAGCGTGACATACCCGCACTGACTGCCGATAAGATAGAGTTAGCCCGCACCAAACGCAAACAGGTAACTTTTCTAGGCGTCGAGGAGCTGGAGCGGTTATTCCTACAGCCAAAGTTGGAAACAATGCCAGGCCTGCGCGACCGCGCAATCCTGGAACTACTCTTCTCGTCCGGCTTGCGTGTATCAGAACTGGTGGGGCTCAATAAAGACCACATCAATCTCAAACGCAGGGAGTTCATGGTACGCGGTAAGGGTCAAAAGGACCGGCCAATTTTTATCAGTGAAACGGCCGCGGAATGGGTACAGGCCTACCTTGATAAGCGGCAAGATAATACCCCCCCTCTGTTTATCCGCTATAGCGGGCGTAAAGCCATAGACACCAGCGGAAATTACCAGCGCCTAACGGCCCGTAGCATCCAGCGAATGGTCGCCCGTTATGCCCTGCTGGCCGGCATCACGAAACACGTCAGCCCGCACACCCTGCGACACTCGTTTGCTACGGACCTGCTTATGAACGGGGCCGACTTGAGAAGCGTCCAAGCACTACTTGGCCACAGCAATATCGCAACCACGCAGATTTACACGCATGTGACTGATCCCCACCTCAAAAGCGTCCATGAACGCTTTCACGCACCGCAAGCTGCGGAATAAATCTTAGTTCTGCAGTAGCTAGTTCGTAGGGTTACACGCGGGGTCACTATTGTCAGTAAAGACGCTTGTAGGCGTGAACGAGAAGCGCTTGCACTGCGTATCATTCGTTTGCAGGGCTGCCTCCGGCACGCTTCCGCCAGTACCTATCGGTACCCGGACTTGAATGCGCTTCAGTATGTCAGTTGCCCTGCCCGTCGCATCAATCAGCGCCTGGGCACCGGTTAGCTCGACAGGATTGGCACAGTTCGGCGAGCAGATAGTAACGGCAGACTGACGATACAGTGACCTGATACGCATGTAGTACTGCTGTCCTCCGGGCATACCTTGTATCTGTACCTTACAGTCACGATCAGCAGCTACCGCGCAGTTTGCTGCCACAACGACTCCTTGATTTCTTCCATTGATTCCTACACCACTATCCCAGTTAACGTTGCCTGACACCCCCGTACGAGGATGCAGAAATGCCGTAAATGTCTGGTTTGCCAGGTCATCCCGACTCATTGGACCATTAAATGGAACGATATCGACGCGCATGATTCCCACGGAACAGTTGTTCGGCCAGTTCTGCGGAAAGTTGCCTGCCGCCGGACACCCGGAGTAGTCCGTATCACCGGCTTTATTTTCCCAACTAACCATTGTTTGTGTAATTGAGTCGCTGGCATTCTTGGTGCGCAAGGCAAAAATCTTAGACTCTTCAGAGCTTACGCTGCTAAAGTCGATGTTCGGTGGTGACGGGTCTACTAATAGGCAGGTGTACCTCACACCATCAGCCACATCTCCCACTGTTTGTTCCAAATTATAGGTCTCAGCGAATTCATTGCAATCCGAGGTAAAGTCTTGGGTAAGCCCGGCAGTTTCAATGACTTTCCTAGCATCATTGATGCCTGACTCAGCAGCATAAAAAGCCTGTGTGTTCAGCTGTCGGTCAAGCGCCTGGCGCTGCTCTCGGCGCACCAGCTGCGCGAATGCTATTACTACCGTGCTGATGACCAGCATAATAACCACAGTGATGACTATGGATATCAACCCCCGTTCATTGCCCCTCATACGTATGCTCCCCATATTTGCCCTTATTGTACCCGTTTATCAATAATTGTGCTAAGTTCCGACACTGCACAGAATTCAGAACCTTGCACATTGCTCCGGCAGCGGTCAACCAGCGTATCCGCGTCGTCGCTGTCTTCTAGAAGGTCCTGGTCGCCATAAAGTATCCTGACATCCAGGCGGTAAACATTTCCACCACCCGGAAGCCTCTCAAGGTTAATATTAGCAACCCGCATATTACGCCCGATAAGCTCCCTGGAATCAGGGATGGCACCACTGGCCGAGAAACTTGGGTCAGGCCCCAAAGCCGCCGTACATAAAGGTACGCTTTGTACAACCATTCCGTGATGGGCCTGGGTTGCCAGATCATCAATCGGTTCCTTAACCTGCCTGTAGGTATAGGTATATTTCTTCCCGCCAGCACAAATAACCCAGTTATTGCCGTGCTGCGTCGGACCGTACACTATCCCGCCGGAAAGCTGAATGGACTGGCTGAGATCGTTCATTACCTCCCGGGCAACTTCTTGTGTACGGGTGGTCGTGACTCCTTTGTAATACGTTTTTGCGATATTAATAAGACCGAACGTAATGATAAGCAGCACCGAAGAAAATACCGAGGCTGCGATCAGCAGCTCAACGATAGTGAACCCGCTTTGTTGCTGCTTGTTCATTATTTCAGCCTGTAGTTAATTTTAACTTCTTCGACCGTAGCCATCCCAAGACTGTCCCATCTGGCCATAACTACGAAATTCTCTGCGGATACTTTGCGTACTGACATGTGGTAGCGCGCTTCACCATTGGATATGCCCTTCCTGCACTGTGCGGGATATGTCCCATGATCGGTTACGTTCGAAATAGTTCGTCTTGTACGGTTATCGTCGATACAGAAGGTGGCTGGCGAGCTAGGGCTTGTAACCGCAGCGGCATTGTCTTTCATGTACGATTTAAAAATTTCCAGCTGACCGCGGGCGATTTGGGCAGCCTCGCCTCTTTCTTGCGCTTGTCTGGCCTGGGTAAGTGACTGGCTGGTCGAGGCAAACGCCCCGGCAAGTACCAGGCTGACTATCGCCATTGCAATCAAGACTTCTACAATCGTATCACCGGTTGCGCTCAGGCGTTTCATGGGCAGTTACCACCAATTATTTCAGTGAAGGTCGAAGTGTTACTGCCCCGCCCTCCTATTTTTATGAGCGCGTGCTGGTTGCGACCCCCTTCGAAGCACATCGTAATACCACCAGCGGGGTTTTTTACGGACGTTGTATTCAGGTTGTGTATGTTACCAGCGGTGGCATCGAGGTCTTCCGTGATACTGGAACCAGTAATCGGATAGAGATCAACACCGGTCGAACCGGACTGCAAGCCGCCCGTACTCGATACATTGGCGAAGGTAGAAAACACCCCGAACGCTCCAATTTCCGGATCGTTACATCCGTTTGTATAGCATATCCATTTCAGTTCAAGGCCAGGCGGGTACTGAATAGTATCGGAATAGTTATCATACTGATTACCTAAGGCTACAACCCTCGGGCTTGCCTGGGTCATGTTCTGCACCGGAGCGCCCCCGTTCGTACGCAAACCTGCTACGGACATTATGCGGTAAGCGGAACTCGACCCAACAGTGACTGGGGTAAATTTGATTACCCTACCAATATACGTACAAGCTTGATTCGTTCCCTGCCCACCGGTCGGGGCGTTATCAAATTGCACCTGCTGACCGCTGGGGCCACCGCCCACAGCCCGGCATCTGATATCATTAAAGACCGGGTAATAACCGCTCGCTATATCGTTCATAGTATCTTGCAGTTGCGAATCCAGCTGCCGCACCGAACTCGTGAATTCCGCTTTACTGGTTTGTCCCGAGAAACTTCCAGCAATCAGCACGAACATCACGCTGGTTACAGCTAAGAAAATCATAGCTTCTACAATCGTATACCCTTGCGGCCGTTTGCCACCCATCATGTGCTCAAGTATAGCACAAGCAGTTTATTGTACTAACAGAAGCGACCCCAGTTTATCCCCACTTAAGAAAACAATCGTGGCTGCCAGCATAAGAAACGGGCCAAATGGTATATGCGTATTTCGCCTTCCGCGAAGGATGTATGGCAACGCATAGATAGTCCCCAGCAGAGAAGCCAGGAAAATAACCAGCATGGCATTCACAGGAGACATCACTAAAAGCCCAAGGACATATCCTAAGCGCACGTCACCACCGCCTATCCACCGGCCGTCAGACACCATGTGCAAACAATAGAACAATCCGCCTATTATGAGCGCAGAAAGCCCCGCCAATGCGTACTGCAGCGGGCCGCTATCAGACAAGAACAGATACAATGCCATACCCGCCAGCAATATACCAAGTAACGTATAAACTATTTTGGTCGGCAAGAGCATCCATCGGAAGTCATAAATGGACAGGGCTACAAAACCACTTAGAATAACTAGCCAAGTAATGAACAGGACGATACCCGCAGCCTCAAAGCCATAAGGCCATACCAGAAAAGATAAAACGAAAGCCACAGCTGCCAATACCTCAATTAAGGGGTATTGGACGCTGATAGGCTTTTTGCAGTAGCGACACTTACCACGCAGAGCCAGCCAGCTGAATACGGGTACAAGGTCGGCCGCAGATAAGGAATGCGAGCAGTTAGGACACATAGAGCGGCCGCGGCTGATCGACAGCTCGTCTTTGCGCTTAGTGGTCTTTGCGTACTCAGATTCATGCCAGCGCCATACGAAGGCATTCAGAAAGCTGCCGATGCACAGCCCCAGCCAGACTAGTAGTAAAACAATCATTACGTTTATGGTAGCACAATAAAAAACAGACCCTGTTGCAGGGTCTGTTTTTAAACTAGTCCGAAGGCGTTAAGCTTCGAGACAGCGTGGAGAGTCGCCGGTTGCAGTTTCAGTACGGTACTGAATTGCGAACGAACGTGGCGTAGCGCCAGTTGTGGTTGCTGCCGAACCGTCAGCCTGACACTTCCGGTTGAAAGCGTAATGGGCCGTGTTAGTAATCGTTGTAGCTGGCATAGCCGTGTTAGGAGCTATCGTTGTCAGCTGGTTAAACTTCGTAAGGTCAAGGTTCAACTCCGCGTTGGTGTCACACGATGCCGCTTGGCCGTTACGGTTGCTCAAACACTCGTTAATCGCCGCAGCAAGCAGTGATGCGTCACTGGTGCGAGCCGAGTTGCGCTGGTTGCGCTGCAGTGAAGGTACCGCCAAGAACACGACAAGCATGATCAATCCGGCAATCGCCAACACGATCAAGACTTCGATGATCGTAAAGCCCTTAGCGTCTTTTAAGTTTTTGTTCATAATGCAAATGCCCCCTTTTGCTTGGCTATTATATGCTTATGCTTATCAGATTAACTGCAGTTCCAGCAAATTGCAATACCCTACCCGCCGAGGTTCTGCCCCGCCAGTCCGTAAATCGGCAATAACACGGCCGCAACGATGATAAATGCGACCACCCCAAGGATGACCATCAGTACCGGCTCAATGATCGTAGAAATGGATTTGATCTGGGTGTCGACTTCTTTTTCGTAGTAGTCGGCGGTTTTAGCGAGCATCTGCTCGATTGCACCTGACTGCTCACCAATGCGCAGCATATCCGGCACAAGGTCAAGGAAGTTCTCATCGTTATCTATGGAATCTGACAGCGCCTTACCACCCTTTACACGCTCAATTGCCCGTTTGAGGCTTTGCTCAATGTGATAGTTATTAATACTCTTGGAAGTGATTTCCAGTACCTGGAGGATGGGCACACCGCTCGCTACAAGCGTAGTGCTGGTACGGGCAAACCGCGCCATGTACATCTTCATGAACAATTGGCCGATCGGTGGAGCCTTCATTTTCACCTTATCGACAACCTGCTTGCCGGGGCCGCTTCTTGCCCATTTGGTCGTCACGAAAGCCATGAAGACCAAAAGGATTATCACAATCCACCAGAAATCAATAATGAAGTTTGATAAGGCCAGCAAAATACGCGTGATAAGCGGCAGCTGGGCGTTGTTCAGGCCTGCGTACAGCAATTCTACCTGCGGTAGGACCTTGACGAGCATAAAACTCATAACCCCACCCATAACAATCAATACGATTATCGGATAGACCAGCGCACCGCGGACTTTACTGATGATTTCCGCGTCTTTTTCCTGCTGGGCTGCCAACCGCTCAAGCGAGGCATCGAGCGTACCGGAAGTTTCACCCGCCGCAATGAGGCTTATGAATATTTGGTCGAACACTTTGGGGTGGGCCGCCAACGCTCCGGAAAACGACTGCCCTGCTTCGATGTCCGATATCAATTTGTTTATAACTATCTTAAATGACTTATTCTGTGTCTGTTCGCCCACGTTACGGAGGCTCTGCACGAGCGGCAAGCCAGCGTTTATCAGCGTAGACAGTTGGCGTGAGAAAAGGATTTTATCTTTTATGGTAATTCGGTGCAAGAACTTGCCGAGCCCCTCTTGCGACCCTTCGGCCGGCTTGATAGACAACGGTGCATAGCCCTGCTGACGGATCAGTTTTGAGGCCGCTTGTTCGCTCTCCGCCTCGACACTGGCGGAAACCTTCTGGCCAGTAGCCGAATCGCGTGCGGTATATTTGAACGTAATCATCGTTAGCCTCTCATCAGCCTGTCTAGCTCATCTATATCTACGGCAACCATACGAGCTTCATCGTAAGTGATGGTTCCGTTGTGAATCAGGTTTACCAAGGTCTTGTCCATGGACTGCATGCCAAATTCGGCACCAGTCTGGATGACCGCCTCAAGCTGATGGGTCTTGCCTTCACGAATGATGTTCCGGACTGCAGGGGTAGCCACCAGGATTTCCGCCGCTGCAATACGACCGCCCCCGATGGAAGGCACAAGCCGCTGCGAACAGATGGCCATAAGAATATTGGATAGCTGTGTACGGATCTGCGGCTGTTGGTGCGGTGGGAAAACGTCGACCATACGGTCGATACTTTGGGATGCGGAGTTAGTGTGCAGCGTAGCCAGAACCAAGTGCCCGGTCTCTGCGATGGTAATGGCCGCCGCGATTGTTTCCAGGTCACGCATCTCACCGATCAGCACGACGTCAGGATCTTGCCGGAGACTGCTGCGAAGTGCCGCGCTAAAGGAGTACGTATCATAATGAACCTCACGCTGCACCACCACGGATTTCATACTCTTATGAGTAAACTCAATTGGGTCCTCGATGGTAACAATATGCGTGCCACGCTCGGCGTTGATCTTATGGAGAATAGCGGCTAAGGTAGTGGACTTACCGGATCCCGTTGGCCCCGTTACCAGTACTAACCCGCGGGGATAATCGGCAAACTTACTGACGATTGGCGGCAAGCTCAGTTGCTCGATAGTCAGTATTTCGTTGGGGATTAACCGGAGTGCTGCAGCCAGGTTGCCCCTTTCATGGAAGGCATTAACACGGAAACGGCCAAGATCACCAAAGGCAAAACTGAAGTCAAATTCTTTGTCTTTGAGAAGGATCTGCTTTTGGTCGTCGTCAAGAATAGCAAAAATAAGTGCTTCTACCGCCTCTTCGTTCAACGCTTCAGTTCCGCTTACAGCAACAAGTGCCCCGTCCACACGCAGCATAGGCGGCAGACCGACTTGCAAGTGAAGATCAGAAGCTTTCTTTTTAATAACTTCTTCTAGTAATACTTCGATACGTGGTTGTGCCTGCATATCCACCCTTTTCCTATTCTGTTCCAACTTCTGCCGCTGCAACGCGGTTGACTTCGGTTAATGTTGTATGACCGGCAAGCGCTTTCAGATAGCCATCTTCACGCATACTTACCATTCCCTGCTCCTGTGCCAATTTCTGTATATCCGAGCTGGTCGATCGGTTCAGAATAAGTTTCTGAATCTCATCGGTTATCTCAAATACTTCATACAAGCCCATTCGGCCCTTATAACCCCCGGGCGCCTCAGGACTATTCTTGCCCTTACGTAAAGTATAAGCATTTTGGTTATTGAGAGGCAAGGTTTCGTAGCCCAGATCTTCGGCCGCCGCTTTTGCATCGTCCTGCTTGGCAGGCAGAAGATGGCCAATTGTTGCCTGAATGGCCTCTGTTTCAACCTGATCCGACTGGTACTCTTCACTGCCCTCCCGGTGGACGCGCCGTACCAGACGCTGTCCGATCACGGTATGCACGGTACTCGCGATTAAAAACGGCTCTATGCCCATATCAAGAAGCCGGGGGAGAATGCCAGCCGCTGAGTTGGTGTGCAGCGTGCTAAAAACCAAGTGTCCCGTGAGGGCCGCTTGTACGGCCAAAGTAGCCGTCTCTTTATCACGGATTTCTCCTACCATCACTACATCGGGGTCTTGACGCAAAATTGAGCGAAGTCCGCTGGCGAAGGTGAGGCCCACCTCGGCATTCACCTGAATCTGGTTGATTCCGTCCATCTTATATTCAACCGGGTCTTCAAGCGTGACGATATTTACCATGTCGCTCTTAATTTCCTGGATTAGGGCATATAAGGAGGTAGACTTACCGGATCCTGTCGGTCCGGACGTCAGAATCATGCCGTTCGGCCGCTCCAGGCCTTTTCGAATCGTCCTGAGTGCCCGGCCGTGATATCCCATATCTTCAAGCTTGAGGCTGGTGCCGCTCTTATCGAGCAGACGGATTACCACCTGTTCTCCCCAGACTACCGGGGAGATAGCGATACGTAAGTCGATCTGTTTATCCGCAACGCTTACGGTGAACTGGCCGTCTTGAGGAATACGATGTTCGTCGATTTTTAGGTTGGAAAGGATCTTTATACGGGAGATTAGTGCCGGCTCGGTATTCTTAGGGAGCTTCATGACTTCACGTAATACCCCGTCTATTCGGCAGCGGATTTTAAGGGCCTTTTCCTGCGATTCTATATGGATATCACTGGCCCGGTTTTTGGCAGCGAATTCAAGCAATTGCGAAAGGATTTTGCTGATTGGCGAATCCTGGACAATTGTTTTTATTTCCTTCTTCTCTTTTTTTAGCGGCTGGCCGGCTTCCGCGCTTGCATCCGCCACCGCTTGTTCATCGGGCTGGCCCGCCAGTTTATTTATAGCCGATTCATCCATGTGCATCGAATACTGCTTGAGTACGCTGCGGATGCCTTCTTCACTGGCGGCATAAACTTTGAGTGGCTTGGAAATCTTATTGGAGAGGAAGTCGACTGCCTGAATGTTGTCGGCGTCCAGCATGGCTACTGCGAGCCTGTTCTGCACCATACCCATGGGCACCGCCATATAACGCTCGGCAATCTCCTGCGGCAGCAGAGAAAGTATTTTGTCATTTATAGCCGCACTCGTAAGATTGACGTACGGTATTTTGTTCACGTAAGCCGTAGCCTTGGTTAACTGCTCGTTGGTAATCACCCCCTCTTTGACGAGCAATGAGAAGATTGGCACGCCATCATGCTCTGCCCTGGCTTTAAGCTCTTGCAGCTTATCCGCATCAAGCAGCTTATCGGTGATTAACTTTTCTTCGACTTGTTTTTGTGCCGCAGCCGATAGCAAACTCATGAGCTGCTCCTACTTACTGCTTATTTTCGAAAGGTGTTGAATTATTGACGTCTTGTATTTGGATCAACCTGGTCGGGTTAATGGATTCCTTGTTGTAGTACTTCTCATCCGGTTGGCTAAAGTCCGTCGTAATTGCCTCAACGACCTCAACGGTCTCTTTGCGCGTATTCGGCGTACCAATGACAACTTTCGTTATCAGCACCGAGAACACCGCACTGAAAATGACGATTACGGCAATTAACGCAAAATCTTTTTGTTTCATGGCTGCACTTCCTTGGTTTCATTCTTTAACCGTTTTTCTGGCAAGAAGTAGGTAATCCCCTTATAGGTAAACAACATGTCGTTGTTCTCCTGCGCGGTCAGTTTGACTGAAGTGGCCTTGAATGGACGAATTGATTTCTCTAATGATACGAGCAGAGTTTGAACAGGCTCGTACTTGCCCACTACTTCCATTTCGAACGGTATCTCTACCGGTGAGATTGACTCACTTCCCCTTTGGGATACTTCATCGTCCTTCCCTACTATGCCTTTGATTTCGTAGTTAGGATCGCTTAAAAGCTTTTCCAGGCTGGTAGCCAACGCCGGAAAATCATAACTACTTGGTAGGGAGTCAAGAATTATGCGTGAGTTCTTGCCGTCCCGATCGCCGCTGCCATTTGCCTGGCCCCCGATAATGTTTTCACTGCGGCCCTCAAATTCCGAGTAAGAAGCGAAGAGTTTCTCGACAGCTTCCTCATTGGCCTTGAGTTGATTCAGGGCGGCTTTGTTCTCGCTGATAACCTTTGACTGGTATGCCCGCTTATCAAGCAGCGATTTAGAAGCGATGAGGGAGAACGTTGTCAGGAAAGCCGCAACGCCCACGAATATCAGTACCGTCGCATTCGCTTTATTAATTTGCAGTTGCTTGAAAGAAGTCCTGGATTTAGCCATTATTGGGTTCCCTCCTCATTCTGCTGAGGCTTGAATAACAATGAACGCGTTGTAATCTGCTCGGTCTGCTTCAGCCTTGAATCACGTTGCAGAGAGATATTAGCGTTACTGTCGAAGATTATTGGGTCGAATGAAAACTTGATCGTGTAGCTGGCCTCTTTTTTGCCCCGCTCGAACTCTTCCAGCACGACATCTTTAAATGCCGGTGTTTCAATTTTCTTCTGCGAGTCATTTGGGTCAGGGGCCATAAAAGTAGTGAATTTCACAGAATCGACAAATTTATTAACCTGGCTTAACGCCTGCTTGGAAGTAACGTCAGTATCAAGCGCGGCGCCACTTACCGTAATGACTGATTCCTCAAAATCGACCTCAAACTCAGAAATAGTCACCGTATCAGGCGTAAGTTGCTGTATGAAACCATTGAGCTTTGAAACAACCGGCTTTTGGTCGTGAAGCATACTAAGGTTGTTCAATTGGTTCTGCACTGTCAGGATCTTATCCAGTTCAGGAGTTTCTTTAATTTTGTCAGACGTGGCGGTAATGTCCTTACGAAGGTCGGTAATCGTCTTGGCATTTATTACGTTCACCACCATGACCAGGATAATAAGTACCGCCAAGGATACAGCCGTAACAATACTTGCGCTAGCCATCACTAGCCGCTTTGTACGTTCCGCCTTAATGTATTCGAGTTTGACGTCTGGTAATAGGTTGAACTGAATCATTCGTTTCGCTCCGCTAGCCCGGCAGCCACACCGAAGTGGTTCGATACTGCAAGTAATTCATTTTGTCTTTCTGCAGGGAATAATACGTTTCTCCAAGCGTTGCCGATTTCAATGTTTACCGCGAACTTGTTCGCCAAATACACCGGGAATTCCGGCAAAGCGGAAGCGCCTCCCGTAACGATAATTCTGTCCAGCTTCACGTCACCATATCTTGAATTAAAGAATTTTATAGATTTGTCTATTTCTGTCACCAGAATCTCTACTGTACTTATGATGGCCTGGTGAATCTGGCCTTCCAATTTGTCTTTGGATAAGCCGAACTTGAAAACGAATTGCTCAGCCTGCTTGTCGTCAATGTTCAGATTCTGCATGGCAGCTTTCACGAAGGCTTCAGAACCTGTCGGAATAGAACGGATGAGACGCGGCGCACCATTTGCGACAATGACTAAATCAGTGCTTTTTGCGCCGATATCTATGAGCATCTGCGGCTGTACGGCGTCGGGCGCTACCAAAGCTCTGCTCATGGCAAGGCTATCCGGCTCAAAGGCAATGACATTAAGTCCAATTGATTCAAGCATGTCCAGGCGCAGTTCTGCATACTCGTTTGTAACACTTGAGAGCAATACTTCCACTTTAGTCTTGTCCGAGGGGGAATCACCGATGACCGACCAATCAATTTTCGAATCGTCCACGGGAGTCGGGATAATTGAATCGGCCTGGTAATAAATGGTACTGGCAAGCTCTGCCGGTGAAAGCCTGTCCATGTCCACGACAGTCGCAAACACTCGCTGTGACGGCAGCCCGACAGCAACGTTTTTGGTTGATATCCTGGTTTCTGCGAGCAGTCCTTTTATAATCTGGACGACCTTCTGTTGATCGGCTGGTGCCTCGCTTAAAACTATTTTGGAGTCCACAGGCACAAACCCGTAGTTATAAAGGGATTTGGCAGGACCTTTTCCCTGCAGCTGGACTACCCGTATTGCCGATGTGCCAATATCCAGTCCAAAGAAGTCAGACACCCCACTCAGTATGCTCATATTACTCCCGATTATAGCATAAGCAGTATGCTTAGCCAGATTATTGTTTGCAGTTTGTTTTAGAGGACTGGGGATAAGTTGCTATATGCATCATACTCACCCACTTCATACGCTCTGCCCGTAGGCAACCCCGTCTGTAACCAGACCTCCGGGGTAAACAGTATTTCTTCGGCGATGTTGCCACTTCCTCTTGGCTCGAAATTCGGAGCGTCACGTAATGTCCCGTTTGTACGATACGGTTTGATGAGCTGCGCTACGACGGAACCGTTAACAGTCAGTTTATTGGTTCGGCAGGCGTTTATTATCTGGCTGCTGCTTGGCGGCGCCGCTCCGCTCGCACAGGTATAGAACCTGCCCGTTCCGGCATCTGGCACATTATCACCGTTATCATCACGTGGCTGGGCTATATAAATACCATCCAGACGTGAGACATTCGGCTGGACGTATATGTTGCCTCTTACAATTACACGGTATGAGAATATTTCGCCCCTGGAGTTATAGACAGTGGAAGGATACGAGATATTCCCGCTTAAAATCAGGTTTCCGTCTATGTATTCCGTCACTTCCCTATTAGGAGGAAATGCCGGGGCCGCATTACGGGTAACGGTGCCACTGAGCGCGGGAGTAGAATCTGGGCGGCTGGAAAAGAAATCGGGGATACATGTAATGTTAGTTGACCCCAGAAAACCACCATAAGTGCCTGAGGTATTCGCAAACGAAAGACCGCGTGGTGCAGCCGGTGAGGCAGTCCGTAGCATTGTACTGGCAAACTCTTCGTTCTGATTTACCGCATAAGCTGCAAGCTGGACGCCACTGCCGTTATGTGAAGGGCCGTTTACGCGGATAAACCCGATGTGCCTGGCATTGGCGGCATTGGGGTTGGGGGTGCAGTCCTCGTTACCGCTTGCATTGATGGTAGCAAATCCCGCGCCAGCCGTTACGTCACCCCCGTAAATACGCAGGTATGGCCTATTGGCAATATCCTCACATTGCGGACCCGTCGGGCCTGCTCCGCCCCCAAGGTTAATTACGTTACCGTTACGGTTGACTTTACCAGTTGTCCTATCCAAACTAATTGTGCCACAGTAATTATCACCCAGGACCTTGGGGTTCGGAACGGGAGTACTATCTGGGAAGCGGGTGACCGGCGTGCGGACGTAAGCGCCGGTAAAGTTATTATCTGTGAAGATTGGTGAGCCGTTCTTGGTGATGACCCTCGTTGCCCTCGGCCCGTTTATGCCGACGTTCTCTCCGGGAACTTGCACGTACGTAACGTCTACCCGGCTAGTAAATATAGCATTATCAGGGTTTTCTTGATCCGGACTGAGGTCAAGTGACTCGCCTACCGGGTTGAGTACAAAATCGGTATAGGGATCAAACGATTGGCTACAGGTAGCAAGCGTCTGGTTGCCGTCAAGTACGAGCCGCATAGTAACAGTTCTATTGTTAAGGTTAGCGGGTGTTGCAAATGTTCCATAGGTCATCGTGGCCGTCCCGCCGGAGTTCGTATTTGGCACAGCCGGAGATGAAGTAACGCCATTGAAAGTCGAAGAAGAGGTAATCCGTCCGTTCGGCCATGCTAGTTGGCCGGTGTTGCGGAATGATGCCGAGGTATTAAAACCTAGCGTAGCAGTCACGGGCTGCCCTCCGTTTACGGAGCTAGCCGTACAGCTTGCGGCATAACATGCAGAGACAAATCTTGAGCGTGTGGTATCAAACCCAGAGTTACTACCCCCTGGCGTCCGGCCGTCTGCAACCGCGACGACGGTCCGGCCGTTATTGTCTTGCTCGCTGGTTGGGTATGGAATCGAGAAGTTTGGGTTCGCACTTACTGTCGTCGTAAATGAACCGACCGTAATTGTAACATTCACAGCCCCCGGTGAATCCGGATCGTTGGCACTTCCGCTAATTGTATTACAATCAGCATTCAACGTAAGATTCGGCGCTTGGTCGCAGGCTCCCACGTAATGACTTCTGTTAGTGTTGCCGGCGTTGCTCCCTCCCGGAGGCAAGATTGTAAATGCTTCGATTGAAACGTTATGGCCGTTCGTGTCCTTATAGGCCGTGGGGTATGCAAACGTATGCGTCCCGCCCTGGCTTATGGTTTGATCGTATACTACATTATTATCAATTCTTATAATAACGCGTATTCCACCCGATCCGTTTACGTCACTTGGGTTATTTATAGTAATTGACGAGCAGTTTGCAGACGAACTAAAGCTTGGAGGTTGATCAAGTTCACGATAGTACCAGTAGTTATCAATGTAGCCACCATTCTGATTAGCAAAATTCCGCGTTGCATTGGTGGAGTAACCATTGTTACCACCGCCATGACAGGTAGTGTCGTTATAACAGCGCGTGCTGCCAAGCCGTTCATACGTCTTGCCGTTGCTGCTAATGGTCGCACTTGCGGTGACGTAAATATTCGAAGTGTGTCCTCCCCTGCTAAACGGGTTGCTGCTTGTGACAAAGCCGTTTATGTCAGTATTTCCTGCGCCGTTCGGAATTGTGCCAATTATGTTACCGGGCGAGCCGATAACCCGAACACCCTGAACGGTAAACGGCTGGGAATTCTGTTGATATCTGACCGTCGTCGTAAAAGTACCGCTACCGTTAGCTCCGCTAAAGTACGGGAAGGAATTATTGTATCCTGCCGGCCAAACAATTTGGACCCTGGTATACCCAGGAATGTTCACATCAGTCCCGGTGGTGGTATTACTTATATTCCACGCTGGTCCGTTACAGTCAAGTACCACTGTGATAGAGCCGGCGTTATTATCATAAAATGTCTTACTAACATCGTACCCACCCGAGCTTGCCGTTGGTCCAGTCGCATAACCGGCATTGTTGTATGCAGTTTTTGAACAGTTTCCTGTATTTCTACGAGTACTGGCAAAGATCGAGAGATCAGCAGCCGGCAGCAGCGCACCCGTATTATGATCGACATAATTAATGACATACCGTAGAGCGTGTGACACTGTACAGTTTTCATTAGCATTTACTTTCTGAGGGCTAAATGGTTTTATAACGAACGCTAGAACATCGGAAAATACAGACCATACTTTATTGAAAGTATTCGGGTCGGACTGCTGAAGCGACAATCCTTTTTGATCTTTATACCGCTCGGCAAAGTCATCCCAGGTGAAATACTCCCCTCCTTCACTCTTCTCCAGCTTAATAATTGCCAGAATACCACTGTTGGATTTGAAGGGACCGGTGAAATCGCCGACACTTTGCAGAGAAATAAGTTTGGTATGCATATCTTCGCCTTCAGGATACTTCTGATAATCGCTCGAAGGATTATCAGGACCGTGACTGATGTAGTTATAAATGATAGGTGCACCTTGTCTTGAAGCATACACATTCTCTTGTTGCTCAGTGCTCATGTCTTCGCGCAGCTCTGCCTTTGAAGCCAACTGTTTTTTATCTGCCTTCTGCTGATACAGTGGAAGGTGATCATCCGTAAGCTTTTTCTCTCTCTCGGCATACATTCGGTTATACTCCTCGGTGCCTACACCCTTAAAGGCGTCCCAGCGAATGAATGTCATAGAATACGTCCGCGTGGAAAGCAATTCGCCTCCCAGCTTACTCTTCAGATATTCAATTGTTTTATAGAGATATACATCTTCCCTACTCCACTGATAGACTGCCTGCATATAAGCCAAATACCCGTCTTTGCCACCCTTTGCGTCAAAATCCGCTTTAAGAAAAGCGTCAATTTCTACTTCGGTATAGGCTACGTTCCGTTTATCTGCTTCCGACTTAAGGGCTGCAAGGAGTATTTGTTGCTCTTGCGCTTCGTCTTCTGCCTTGGTTATGTCTTTATGGCCAGCCGCAAGCAAAGCCTTTTTCCTGGCTTCAGTGAGAGCACTCAGCTCTTTTTGCTCCGGCGTCTGCTCCTGGTTGTTTATTGATTTGCGCAGAACGAATAAGCTACCTACTCCACCCAGTACTATAAGTATTAAAATAACCCCGACAGCAACCTTAAAAGGCCGCTTACGATTCTTCCACGACTCACCTAGTTTGGTGAATATGGTTTTTTTTGTATTTTCAGCAGGCCGCTCGGCAGCGGTTTCTCCACCAGGAATGTTATCTTCCCCCATAGTATTTTTCCCCAACCAGTCTCACTTGGTTTACGCTTATCCTTAACAATAAGTATAGCAAACAATTTTATTGCGCAACAATTCAGCCTACAGAATGGGCGGCAAAGCAGTTATGGCATCGTATGTTCCCGTCCTGCCCTCTCTTGGCGTTGGCAGGCCTGGCTTGCCCCATACTTCGAGCCCATAGAGAATACTTTCCGCAATGTTCCCGCTGGTATATGGTTCATTAGCGGGCGCATTCCGCAGCGTACCGTTCAACCTGTTCGGCTTTATATTTTGGACGACAATCGCCCCGTTAACCCGTAACTGACCCGTACACTGACTGACGAGCTCTGCTGCGGTAGGAACGGGCGTGCTGTCATTCTGACCGCAAGTATAGAATCGCCCGCTATTGGCAACCCCGGATCGCGGCTGCGCAATGTACATGCCGTCGAGCTGACCGACGGACGGTGCGACATATATGTTGCCGCTCACGACTAATCGGAACGAAGGTATGAGCTCCAATGAGGCATACCCACCGCTATTGGCATAGGTAATCGGCCCCGCTATGAAAGCATCACCATTAACGTAGATTGTCTTTTTTTCACCCGGCGCCAACACTCGGCCTGCTATCGCCGTTGAACTGTTATAGACCTCTGCTCCCGGTTCACGCGTAGCGTAGAAATCAGGCGCGCAACCTACATTGTTCAAGTCTACCCCTCCACCATAAGTTGTACTTGGTGAGCCAGATCCGCTGTTGGCAAATGTCAGACCCTTGGGAGCAATCGGACTACTGGTCCTTAAAAATGCCGATGAGAAATCAATTATTTGAGAAGCCGAAAAGGCGCCAACCTGAACTCCGGAGCCGTACTGCTGCGAGCCGTTAAAGCGTTGGAAGCTTATAAACGTACCACTAGCATTGACTCCACAGGTCTCATTGTTATTAGCGTCAGTGCCGGCAAACCCTGCTCCCGCCAAAACATCACCCCCGTATACGCGCATATAGGGCCGGTTAACTACGGTTTCACAATCAGTAGCCTCATTGCTGGCCTTGGTAATCTGGGTAACCGTACCATCTGAGGCGACTCTGCCTTCCGCGGGCGAGACTACGATACGAACACATATCTGATCTCCGGCCTGGATACCGCCCAGCGCGCGGGTGTCATTAAAACTATAGGTGCCTCCTGTAGTTTGCCGTGAATCCGTGACGGGGGATGGATTAAAAGAAGTAGTTGCCCCGTTTCGTATCCGATAAAAAGACCGCTCTGAGTTTACAGTCATCCCGTTTGACTGCGGCGGTGGGCTAAAGCTTGATGTCACTGAAGTAATAAAATTGGCCGCGGTTGCGGATTCTTCATCCGGATTAAGGTTGGTGACGGCAGAAGCAGTGACAACAAAGCCCCTATCTTCACACCCCCTGGAAGACGATGCCCCATACACTACACTCGTCGATTGGGCAGCGCCCGTACTTCCACCAGGCGGTGGCGTACCGGATGTCGAAGCGGTGACAGTCACGGGATCATGTTGATAAGCGCTCATGTTGATCGTCAAAGAGTTACCCGTATGTGTCTGGTTGGCGCCCGAACCAATTCTATAGGTAATCGTAGCTGTTCCTCCGTCGGGGTCACTAACGTTTATTCGAACCTGCTTGGCAGAACAATCTGCCGTTGCGGTGATTGTAGGGGGATTATCTGGTGGTGATGCCCGGTTGATACAAACACTCGTAAAGAAGGTTGTGGATGCCCCGGTTGCATACGGTGATGTCGGATTAGGCCGTCGGTCGCGGTACGTTCCTCTGTAAGCGACTGTGTGGCAACCCGTACCCTTGCCAGTTACATCCAGACGAACACGAATTTTTCCTGGCGGATCAGTAAACTCTCCGGGGTTTGAGTCACCACGGTAAATACTGTTGCCACTTGGAAAAGATATCGCTACGCCACCTCCAGTTGCCGGTGCAAGAGCAAAAACTTCTGAGGCATAACGTGTTTCTCCTTTAACAGGGCAATTGTAAGCTGTACTCCACATCGTTGCATCAACGGTAGTAGCGTCCCAAGCGACGCTCAAGCTCTCACTCCATCGTGCATCGGTTGCGTCGTTCGGGTCAACGCCGTTAATCCACGTAATGCCGAAAATGGTATATGGTTGCGTTTGGCACTCGGCCGAGCGGCTGGTCTCTGCCGTATTCTTAGGTGCGCGCTTAACTCCTGCTTGTGCAGTAGCGGGTACAAGTACAACAGCAGCTATTCCCAGGAAAAATACCAGGCTAAAACCTAAAGATACCAGAGGTTTAACCTTGGCCGTCATAGCCCTTTTCCCTGTCTTCCCGTTGCTGCTTGATAATGGCTTCAACATCTTTACGATCAATACCATCATTTATGGCCTCAGAGATTTGCTTGCCATCTGTTTCCAACGACTTAAGGGTATCAAGCGTGGTTTCTTCTTCAATAGTGGTATTATCTCCGTACTGACTGATCATAAGCATATATACACAAGTTGGGTCTTTGGCATTATCTTTCGCCTTGACCCGGCTTGAGATATCGCCCAGTTTTGTAACGCTGTTATTTCTCACGGTTGAGTTGTAGTCACTGATAAGTTGCTGATCGTTACTGCATGACCGCTCCTGGCTGGCCGTACGAATAAAATCTCTTCCCCATAGAAGATACAAGGCAACAAGACCTCCTATAAATAGCAGCGTACCTGCCAGGAGTATTATTTGTCTTTTGTCTTTAATATAGACACCATATGAAACAGTATCCGACTTTTTAGCCTTATGGTGGCTAATTTTGTCCCTTTTTTTACCCATCATATTGCACTAATCATAAGCGTTAAGTATCTGGGCGTCAATTTATCAGCCCCAAAGCTTAATAGAAAATGTCGCCAGTAATCTTACGATACAACTTTGTAATATACCGCTCACTTTTGCGCCATAATTTATACTTTACATTGTTTATTGGCAGGTCAATAAAACCCGGGTAGGTGTGGAGTTCGGAAGAGAATTTGGACTTGAACTTATATACTCCCCAGAGCGGATCGTTTGGTTCCAGTCGGCCGCTGGCCGAGACACCACACAGGTCATATTCCTCAATCCCCCGCGCCTGCAAATCCTGCATGACATACCACTGCAAGGCCGTAGGAGCGGCCAGGCTCTGGGTCGCTTTGTCAAACACCGCTCCTCCATCCTTATAAAACGCGCGTTTACCGTTGGTGATGATAAAAGCCGCCGAGAGCGGCTGGCCCTGATAGCTCGCGACATAGAGGTTAGCCTGCCCGGCATCAGCAAACTGCCGCCAGTACTCGTGCATGAAATCGACGCTTCTGAGCCAAAAATCCTGGCGCTTCTGTGTAC
>Ga0247718_1000021_pt1 | contig 38397 bp, 23 predicted proteins | sample 21E_DmetaG_FD_189045 | JGI IMG/M metagenome (GOLD analysis project Ga0247718, IMG submission 189045) | Soil microbial communities from hillslope of Landscape Evolution Observatory, University of Arizona, Oracle, AZ, United States - 2-1-E_D | ecosystem: Engineered > Artificial ecosystem >...
CCGCGGGCCCGCCCCTGGGCGTTCCCTTCTGCCTCGTCGGCGTCCTCGTGGACCTCTCTGGCAGCGACGCCATGAACAGCTTCAACGGGCTGCGCGCCTGGGGCTCCGAGGTGAACCATGTGGACGTCACCGTGGACGCCACCCAGGGCGCCGCCCTCGCGAACGGTTTCGGCATCCTCGTGAACGGCCTCCTCTCCACGGACGCCACCGCTGTCCTGAAGGGCTACCTCGACCCCTGCCTCGGAAGCCCCTGCTCCTTCCACTGGGCCGCCATGGTGCAGGGCTCCGCGAACGACGCCTACACGAGCTTCAACTCGGCCCCCGGCACCCGCACCTTCGACGTGACGCGCAGCCTCGGCAGCGTCACCGCGGGCCACCTGGCGCTCCTCCTCGACAGCAACGTCCCCGCCCTCGGGAGCGGCCACGAGATGTACCACGTGCGCGCCACCAAGCCCGACGTTGACACCACGTGGATGGTGGGCGCGAGCCTCCCCAACACGGACAGCTACATCTCGTGGAACCGGTGCGACTTCCTCGTGAGCACCAAGAACCTCGGCTACGCCGCGGGCTTCCTCGGCGCGGCCTTCGTGGACCTCTTCGGCGACGACGCCTACGACCAGAACCCCTGGTGCGGCGGCTCCTACGCGGTCGACGGGTATGGCTACGCCGCGACCGCCGACGGGCTCGCCCTCTTCGCCGACCTCGGCGGCGTCGACGCCTACCCCACCCTCAAGCAAGGAGGGTTCCTCGTGGGCGCCCAGGACGACGTCGCGTGGACGGGCACCTCGCCCGGCCTTGGCCACGGCGTGGACCTGCTCTCCGTCCTGTGGTAAGCCGCCACAACCGCGCCCTTCCAGGTGGCAAAACGGCTAAATACCCCCACCTGGATTGGCGGCTACCCACCTGTTGGTGGAGGTTCACCCCTATGGGTCTCTTCGACAAGGTTCTCGGCACCAGCTCCGACAAGCTCAACGCTCAGGAGGGCTTCGCCGGCATCGCCCTCTGCGCCATCGCGGCCGACGGCTCCATCACTGAGGAGGAGGCCATGGGCCTCGGCACCAACCTCTCCCGCATGAAGCTCTACCAGGGCTACTCCGGGCGCCAGATGAACAACGTGTTCGAGAAGCTCATCAAGACCGCCCGCAGCAAGGGCGTCCCCGAACTCCTCGCCCAGTCCGCTGAAGCCGTCCCCAAGGAGCTCAAGACCACCGCCTTCGCCGTGGCCGCCGACCTCCTCTTCGCCGACGGCTCCGTGGACGCCTCCGAGCGCAAGTTCCTCGAAACGATCCAGAAGAGCCTCGGCGTCGACGACGCCATGGCCCTCAAGATCGTCGAGGTCGTCCAGATCAAGAACATGGGCTAAGCCCCCAAGGCTTCCGCCCCTACCGCGCTCTCTTTTTTTCTCTCCCCTTCTCTCCAGGCGGAGCCCTATCGACAAGCCTGCGAAGGCTCCACCGAGCGGACAGCCAAAAACCCCTTTACCCCCTTGCCTGCAAGCCTGGAAGCATGGCGACGAACCGCACCGTCAGCATCCTCGTGTACGTGATCGGGCTCGCCCTCGTGCTTGCCGCCGTCTGGGTGATCTTCACGCAGACGGGCCTTGCGAACTGGATTCCCGGCGCCATCGTGGTGGCCCTCGTCCTCCTCGTCCTCGGCCTGGGCGTGATGAGCCTCAGCGACCGCTTCCGCGGCACCGACCGCGAAGTGGTGTACGACCGCGGCGTGCCTCCTGCAGGCCCCGGTCCCGCGAACGTCACCTACGAGCGCGAGACCCGCACCTACGACGACGAGTACCGCCGCACGCTCTGAAGCGTGAACAGGTACCGTCCGACCTCCCCCGGAGGTCGTAGGCTTTAAATAGCCTGCTCCTGATTTGCAGGCTGATCTTTCATGTCCAAGCGCCGTCCTCTCGACGTGTTGAACGGTAACCTCAACAAGCGGGTCATCGTGCACCTCCGGGGCGGTCGCGAATACCGCGGCATCCTCGACGGTTACGACCACCCGCACATGAACCTCGTCGTCCGCCAGGCCGAAGAGGTCACCCGTGTGGGCACCCCCGACGAGAAGATCACCCAGCGCGATGTGGTGATTATCCGCGGCGACAACATCATCTACATCTCTCCCTGACGTCGACGCGGATAGGCCGAACCGCAGTTCTGCCAATAATTTACGGGCAAGCGTTTATAGGGCGCCAAGCGGCCCCCGGCTCCGCTCGAGAGTTTCCGGTACCGAGCGGTCCGGCAGTCGCTAGGTCTGCGGTCACCACCGCCTTGGGCGGCGGAGAAGGCAACGAGCATCGGCTCTGTGCCCGGCCGCGTGGCTCCCCGGCAATTTATCCTCCGTGGGTCGGCGTTCTCTCGGTCCGGTCGTTATAAAGCGCAGCGCGCCGGTGTTAGGTTATGGCTCGGCGCCGACAGGAGGAACCGCCCCGGGCGTTTGTCTCAGGGACAGATATAGATCCGGCGACACTACGCGGCATCGCCGAGTGGATTCACGAAAAGCACCCGCACGGTTGCGAGGCTCTCCTTGAGCGGCTCCTTCCCGCCGAGTATGATTACGCCACCACCACTACGGTCCTACTCGCGCACTGCGTGGAACATCACGGTTCTGGCCTAAGCGCCCTTGCGAGGCATCAGGCATCGCCTTTTGCATTTCGCGCAGATGAGTTAGGTCTTATGGAGGTTATCAGAGCCAATCAAGACCGGCTTCTCGACGAACTGTTTGCCCGCGCAGACGAATTCGAAGGGGCCCCCGAGGGCCAGCAGGCCACCCTAGTCCTCCTCAGGTCGCTCGACGCGGAGCGGTTCGCCGAGGCCTGGAGATTCTTCTGGGGAGCTCTCCCGCCACGCCACCCGAAGCTTGCTGGTGCCGCCAGCCGTGCTGCCGCATGGAGCCCCGAGCACAATGGACACCTTCGGACGCTCCTATCCGTGGATGTCGTGGGGGTGTATACCGCCATCCCCGATGAGGTTGTTTACGCGTTGATGCACGCCCGACCCCTCGCGGATGTCCGGGATAGGTTCCTGGCCCGGATCCTCGAGGCAGGGGGCTTGGACGCAGCCAAGCGTCTCATCCACGGCAGCCGGTACCAGAATCCTCCGCGCGTTCTCCTCAACGCCACGAAACTTGTTCTCGAACGCGATCCGCATGACAAGGCGGCCCCTGCTGGGGTCGCCCTGTGCCTTGAACTCGACCCAGACGCGGTCGTCGCGACGATAGTCGCCTGGATGAACGCGGAGCGGGAGGACCGCCACATCGATCATTCAGATCTCTCCTGGCGTCTTCCCGACCACGCGGCCAGGCTTCTCCCAGCCCTTGCGGACGATGCAGTCAAAAGGCCAAGGGCTTGGCACTCTGTCCTAGCTCAAATGCATCACTTCCGCCTCAGGAACAACGCGGTCATCGCGGATTGGTTGGAGGGGAACATCGACCGTGAGGAGGCAACGGAGTACGCCGCATCTCTCCTCATTGAGGCGCTGAGCGCCATGCACGAGACTAATGACGAGGCCCTCGCGAAGCGGCTGCACGTCTTTGCGAAACGTCTCCACGCTCGCGCAGGTACGACGTCGGAGGAGAATCTGATTCTTTTCCATGGCCTCGGGGACCCCGGGCTGAAGGACAGGGAAAACCTCATCGCCATAGCGCTCGCAAAGGAAGTCCGTGACCCACCAGAACCAGTGGACAGGGTACGCCTCTTGAAGAACATCCAGGCCTACCCGCGTACACATGCGGCCCTTGGTGGACCGATATTGGAGAAGGAGCTGGCCGCAGGTAGATTGCCGGCCCACCTCTTCAAGTACCGCCACGACCTCGATGCCCAACAGAAGGAACTCGATGAAGAGAGGGACAAGGGCCTCCTTTCTGCTGACCACCACAAGTGGCTGTGGGATCATTGGGAAGGGGTTCGGCGCCTCAGAGCAGAGTGGGAGTCCCTTTTCATGACCATAGCAGATGCGGGCGTGAAAATAACGCCGGGCTATTCGCGCAGACTCCGCGAGGACCCCCACATCTGGAACGAAATCCGAATCCTCGCGCGCCTCGTGGGGCACTTCAATGTTACCTTGGAACCCAAGAACCTCCCCGGCATGGGGAAGAAGGCGCCCGAATTTCTGCTGGAGTCGCCTGACGGAACCCTGATTTTCGAGCTCGCTACGATCGGTGAGAAGCCCAGCGACCTCCGCACCGGCATTAAGTCGAGCGCAGGGGGTGAGGCAAAGCGCATTCTCAACAGAAAGGTCGTAAGACAGTTCGGCGAATCCAAGACCGGCATTACATTACCGGTCGTTCTCGGAATCCAGGTCCAGTACACTCACGATCTCGAATTCGACCTCCTCAACAGCCTCTACGGCCCCCTCGCCGCCTCGTGGGCTATGCACAAGGACACCGGGGAGGTCGTGAGTGAGGGTCCGACGCGCCATGTCGAGAAGGCGTTCTTTGCTCAGGATAACGTAGGATGTGTCAGCGCGGTCGCTGGCATCGCGCCCGAAAATCGGCAGACGGGACATCTCCTCGGGAAACTTCATCGTCCCCTGAAGGAACCTGACCGACCCCTCTCGCTACCATTGTGGGTACGCCTAAGGACGGCGCTCTATGGGCCACGCCCGCCTGAACTCATCGATGAGATGTGCCGCATTCCGAATATTACCTTGGAGGAGGCTAATGCGATGGTAGATGCTGGGCTCGATGACCCCGCCTTCCTCGCGGCAGAGCGCTTTGAGAAACCCGCGAGTCTCTCCATGGAGGATACACGATGGCGCGAACTCCTCGACGCTGCCCAGCACCGACAGCTCCTCGCGAGCACAAACGCGATTCGGGACTTGCGAGCCGCGAAAGGTGCGGACCTCAGCCCACTAGATCGCGAACGCATCTACCGAATTAAGCAACTCTACGGGACGCCTCGCCCCCAAGACTTCCCGGTTGACGTGTGGGCTGCGATGACCGAGGAGGCCGAGCGCTACCTCGGTCGGCCGCAAGACCGAAACCCTGCCGACTGATAGCGGGAGCTCCCGCGTCTCGGGGTTTGACTCGACCGTTGGCTGCCGCCCGGCCGCATTCTCTTCACTCGTGGCCTGAGCCGATGCGGATACGGACCGAGGAACACGCATAATTGCCTCCGTTGAGTTCTAAGGTGGATGCCCTCCGTCGCTCGCCGAAACCGGGTCCCTTCCTCCCCCCAGGCGCTTTTTGTTATCGGAATCCGCGCGTTCGCGGCCACGAACTGCGGGTACCCTCTACAGAACGACGAAGGCGAGTTCCGGTTTGGCGGCCGCCCTTTCTCGACGGCAGCGCAGATTCGGGAGCGCCTGCCCCCGGGCGCACGTCCAGAGATGCAGGCGCTGCGTCAGGTGCTGGCTGCTATGGCGAATGCGGGGTACCTCGATGACCTCCGGTCGATAAAACCACCCGGACTCTACAAGGGGAATGCCGCCAAATACACGCCGACCCCCAAGGCGTTCGTGGAGTGTTTCAGGCCGGCCCCGGACTTTACTAACCGCACCTCGCTCACAGAGGCGGAGCGCCGGTTCTTCGATGCCCTCACCGCTCAGGAACGCGCCTACGTTATCCTCCTCTGCAGCGAGCAACGGCGGGCCCTCCAGGCCCTGAGGGAGGGGCGCCTCGACCCATCGCACGCCCTCGACCCCTTCGAGGGGATTGCACCCGAGGTCCTGGCGATCGCCCGGGAGGCCGGAGGGGATGTGAGAGGGATTACGGAGCAGGAACTTACCGCGTGGGTCCGCTTCGCCGCTCAGGACGCGCGGCTGCGGAAGGAAGCCCACCACTTTTTCAGTTGTAGACCCCAACTCCTGAAGCGCTTTGCAGCCATCCCGGCTGAGAACTGGTGGTCGGGGGCTGTCCCCCTCCTTCTACAAGCCTTCGCCCAAGACCCTGAGGGGGCTCGCCCCCTGCTGGAGGTCTGCGCCGCGCTCGCCGCGGCTGCGGAGCCCGAGCTATAAGCTTTGCCCCCGAGTGGGATATCGCCCACTCGCGAGAAGAACACAGGCCCCCAAGCCCCTTTCTAAGGGGCCGTGGTTCGCAACGCAGCACCTCCGCACCCCCTTCAGGCCGTGCAATGGACGGGCGCCCTTAGCCCGAGCCGCGGTACCCATCAGGGTCGCGAGCGGAGATCCCCGGAAAGGGGGGAGCGGATCGAGGAGTCTGGTGACCTGCGGCCGCCTGAAGGCGTGCAGGGTGGCAAGACGGCCCACCGCGAGGCGTTGGCGCCAACCTCGGCCCCGCCCGCCGCCACGCGGTGCGTGGCGCCCTACGACTTCCTCCCCCGAGCAGCCCTGCACGGATTGGTGGTCCTCCCCCATGAGGAAGGCGGCGGCTACCGGATCGACCTCGTGTTCCGTGGGCGGGCGCTCTCCCTTCTTGCGGACGAGGTGGACGTGCCCTCCGATCTGCGTGCAGGTGACGAGGTTTCGGTCCTAGCTGATGCAGAGGCGCGGGCCTCCATCCGCAAGGTCCAGGGGGGCGCGGTTCCGTGAACCATTCGAATTGGGGCCCCCATGGGGGCCCTGCAATCAAGAACCCCTCCGGTCAGCCTTATATAAAGAGAAACAAGGGGCTCGGTATACCGAGCCCCGCATTTTCTATTCATAAGGCTTCGCCAACCCCTTCATGGATTGAGCAGGTTGTCCGAGGCTTTGATTCGGTGGTCAAATCGGGGGAGTCCCCGCTGTACCTCCTCCCTGAGGCGCTGGTGGCGAAGATCGCGGCGGCCACGCCTCCAACCGCATGGCCCGGAGTGCGGTACGTCCTCGATTACGACCGCGTGAGCACCACGGACCAGCGGGAGAGCCGGAACTCGCTCCGCGACCAGTTCCGGGAGAACCTCCTTCGGGCGTACCAGCACGGCCTTGTGCACGTGGGCGCCGCCATCGACGACCACACGGGCACCGAGTACACACGCCCAGGGCTTGATGGTGCCCTCGCCCACGTGCGGGCGAAGCAAGGGTCTGCGCACCCGGTGGGGGGCCTTCTCGTGTGGTCCATGGACCGTTGGGGCCGCCGCGCCATCCACGGCATGGCCAAGGCCCTCGAGGCTACGGAAGCTGGCGCGAGCGTCCTCCACATGCGGTACGGTCGCCTCCGCCGCGCCGACATGGAGGACCCAGACGAGATGAGCATCGCCTTCGAGGCCTTGCGGGACGCCGAGCTCCAGCACCGCGCCCTCCACAACAACGCTCAACGCGGGCGCCTCGGAGACATCCGGGAGGGCCGCAGCTACTGGCCCGTAGACGGGCCCTTCTACTACACGGTGGAGGCGCAATGGGGACGGAAACCTGTGTACCTGCTTCAGCCAAGGCCGGACGCCCGTGAACGTCTCGGGCGCATCCAGGAGGCGCTCGCCGCGGCGCCGACGCGCGAAACGCTGGGTACCTTAGCCACTGAGTTGGGGCTCAAGCCCCGCGAGCTTCTCACACAGCTGCGTGACTCCACCCTGTTGGGTCACTACCACCACGGCAACCTCGTCACGGACGCACCCATCGAGCGCCTGATGCTCCTCACGCCCGCCGAGTATGAGCGTTTGCAGGACCTCCTCGCGCCCTTGCACCTCCCCCCGACCCCGCGTGAGGGAGCCGTCCTCAAGGCCGTACAGGACTCAAGCATCATGTACGTCCCATCAACAGCGAGGGCGACATCACCGTTCGCTGCCACAAAAGTTCCCCTGCAGTGTCACGGTGTGGCCTCCCCATGGACCCTCGGATGCTCCATGACCACAACCACCGTGGAAAGGACCATTGGGTGTGCCCAGATGGGCACGTGCACATCGTTCCCAACGAACGTGTCGTCAACGCGATCAAGGACGGCATCCCCGCGCCCTGCCGCGCGTGCCACCGCTTCGAGTGGATGACCCGGTCGTACCGCGCTCGGTTCGAGGGTCTCCCCGTCCTCGTGACGCCGTGCGGGCGATGCGGTGCCCTCAACATCTGCACCCATGAGACCGACCCCTACCGCCAGAAGAAGCGGCTCGCCCGCTGGCCCGACCTTCCTGAGGCAGAGGCCTTGGCGCTCTCGCGCGTGCCAAGCATCGCGGCGGACCGCCTCACAGGATCAAGCCCCCCAGGCAACCCCCACGCGCCGCATCAGCGTTCCAGGGAGGCTATGCTCGCGGACGGCCTTCCCGGTGGAGCCATTACTACAGCAAAATGGCAACAGCAGACGCTTCCGCTGGGGTAATTGCCTGCCCCTCGTGGGTGCGGCATGGTCAGAAGGCGGGTCCGCAGTCGTCTGGCTCAGCCCTCCGTGGACTCGACGCCGGGTAGCTCTTATGGGCGAAGGGAGCTGGACGCCCCGCTTCCTGCCCTTGTGGGACGTCTGCTCTCCGTCAGCGGTGTCGCCGTAAGATCAAGTGTTCTGAACAGGCTCACGCCGGTCTACCCTCAAGGGCTGCGGTGCCGTAGGGCGCTCCACACGAGCAACCGATGCTGGAACGAGGCAGCTTTCGAGGCTTCGGGGGTGGGGGTTGACGAGCCCTTGCTGGCCCCTCAGCCCCCATCGGCGGCAAGCTGCAGCCTGCCGCCGGTGGGCCTCTTCCCTTCAAGCCTTTAGCATTACTGACCTCAAGTTGCCGGCTCCGTCAGCTTAGCGGGAATTGTCAAATCAAATTCACCAGAAACCTCATTAGTACCACAAGCTGCTGCCTGTCCAATTGGCCGGAGGGAGGCTTGCAACACCTCGTGCCAACCCTGAGCGCAAGCTCTGTTTCTCCTTCCCCGGCCCCCTGGAGCATTGCCTTTCCTCCCCATGTACGGGCGTAGGGGCACGTTCTGGTAAGACCCGCCTCCCCGTCCCGGGAGGCCCCCTATGAGAGGTTTCCCGCATGTCCTCGCCCGCCCTCCGGTTTTCTGCCATCCTCATCGCTTTTGGCTTCCTGTTCCCCACCATCTCCACCCCCCTCGCGCAAGCGCAGCTTTCCGTCCCCGGGTGCGACGTTTCGGCGGGCCAACGGATCCAGGATGCCGTCGATCGTGCCTCCGAGGGTGGGCGGATCGTGGTCTGCGCGGGCATCTACGCTGAGTCCGTGCGCATCTGGAAGAACGGGCTCACACTCGATGGCAAGGAGGGCGCCATCCTGGAGGGACCGAGCCTTGCGGGGCCACAGTACGGCATCCAGATCGAGGACGGCGTTCAGGGGTTTACGCTGCAGGGCTTCGAGATCCGTGAGTTCGCGAAGCTCACCTTGGGCGATGACCCCTCCAGTGGTGTGGTCGCGTGGGGCCGCGCCACCGGGGTCACCCTCCGGAACAACTACATTCACGACAACGCGTGGACCGGTGTGCTCGCGGGCTCCGGCCTCATCGAGGGGTGGACCCTGGAGAACAACCGGTTCGAGACCCACGGGTTTGCCCACCTGTTCCTGATGGATGCCAAGGACCTCCGGCTTGCGGGCAACACCCTGGGATCCGCGCCCTACGGTGTGATCCTTTCCAATGTGACGGAGAGCGACATCGCCAACAACCTTCTCCGTGGAAGCGGTCGCGCGGCCATCGTTGTTCTCCCTTCTCTCTACGACCCTTCCGGGTGGTCCGACGATGTGCGGGTGACGGGAAACACCATCCGCCGGGCTGCTGTTGGCACCTCGGCCTGGGAGCATGGCCTGTGGGCTGCTGGCCTCCGGGCGGCCGTCATTGAGGGCAACACCATCACGAGCTCTCCTGCGGCCATGACCCTCGGTGGAAACCCGGAGGGGATCCGTCTCGACGCCAACGGAGCCTCCCCCCTTGTGGAGACGAAGGACATCCGGGAGGTGTTGGTTGCCCTCGGGTATCCCACTACGCCCACGGGCGGGGCAACCCCCGCGGGGGGCGCCCTCGGGTTCCCCCTGGAGGATCCCCTGAGTGGTCTCGTGGGGTCCCGGACGACGGAGATCCCCCCTATCTTGTGCGGTGTCCAAGGCGGTTGCAGCACCACCATGCTCCTCAACCTCCTCGACTATGTCGTCCGGGTGGCCCTCAACCCCGTGGCTGACCCCACCGTCGGAGAGGATCTGGCTCGGCTGAACCGGTGTGCGGGTCAGGGGGACGCCTGCCTCCGCATGGAGTTCTTCCACGCCCCTCAGGAGGCGCCCAACAGCTGGAGCCTCGACCTCGCCCCCGACCCCCAGCTTGGGCAGGTCCGCCTCCAGTTCATCGACGCGGGCACGAAGCGTGCTGGCGAGGCCAAGGCCTACCGGGAACGACACTCTGCACTCGAGGCGGACTGGACGGTCCAGGTCCTGTGTAGGCTCTACGTGGGGACGACCCCCCACTCATGCGCCGCGGCGCCGCGCCTCTTCGATTACGGCCTTGACATCAATTTCCCCGCAGGCGACCGCGATCAGCACGCGAGCTTCTGGCACCTGAAGCTCCCCTCCGACGCGGTCCACAGTACCTTCAACCGGGTTCACGGCCAGGATGCCTCCCTGTTTTACGCGACGTCCAAGCCCCACCACGGTGAGTCCCCACCACCTGTGGACGCTGAGACCCTTCTTACCACCAGTCCAGTTCCCACTGATCCCAAGCGCACCGTGTACGCTGGGACGGCCCTCCTCCGCTGCAATATTGGGCTCTCCGCCAGGGACGCCACCTCCGGGGAGCTGCCCCTCCTTAACACGTGCCCTCCCTTCTCCCTGTTGAAGGAGCAGATCAAGTCCTCAGTCTACTGGTGCCCCGGCCCGCGCGCTGCCCACGAGGAGGACATCCACGACCGCCTCGTGGAGGAAGTGGTGGCGTTGTGGCCTTGGAGCCGGACCTGTCTGAGCCCCTCGGGCACGCCTGCGCTAGAGTGGTCAACGCTGTTCTCCACGCAGGACCTAGAGGATCTCGCCTCCGCCCATACGGCCTACTACCAGGCCCCTCCTGGAGAGGAGACCGCCCAAACGGGCGCCCTCGCCGACGCTGAGGCAGTTTTTGAGCGGGCCGCCTCGCGACACATCGCCCTAGGCGTCCCCGGCCACGGCATGCCCACCGCCTTCAATCAGAGCCTGTTGACGGCCCAGGCCCCAACGGTCGTGTCGTACTCCCCGGGGCAATCGGCCGCGCACACGAGTGCCCTCTGGGCCGGCTCGGCGGCCTACCTCTTCGGCGGTACCGGCGGGCAGGACAACCCGCGGAACCCCACCGCGGAGATCCGACGGTACACCCCAGCCACAAACACGCTCCAGAGTGTGGGGAGCCTCCCGACCGCCCGCTGGCACACGGCGGCCGTCTGGACAGGAACTCACGCCTACGTGTTTGGCGGCCTTGATGTCGATCCGGTTACGAGGACGCCGAGGCCGCTCCGGGATGTCATCCGGTTCGACCCTGCCACGCCAGGGGCCTCAGTGGCCCTACCCCTCCTTCCTGAGCCTCTTTGGGGCACTGCCGCGGTGTGGGACGGGCGCGACCGGCCCCTTGACGGATGCGGCGGCGGTTGTGCCTACCTCTTTGGAGGGAAGCGCACCAGTGGGCTCTCAAGCCAGATCCTCAAGTTCAACCCCCACACGGGAACCCTCACCCCCATGCTGGCCACGCTCCCCACGGCCAGGAGCGAGATCGCGGCGGTCTGGACCGGCGAGAAGGCCTACCTGTTCGGGGGAGCCGACCCGAATGCGCGGAGCGCGATTCTCGTCTATGATCCCCTCACGGACACCCTCACGACCCACGCCTCCCGGCTGCCGGTTGCCCTGACCGAGGCAAGCGTCGCGTGGGACGGAGAACGGGTCCACCTGTTTGGTGGACGCAATGGGGGAACCTACTTCAAGGAGATTGTCCAGTTTGACCCCGCAACGGGCCAAGTCTTCCAGGGGGCGTACCCCCTCCCGAGCGCCCGGGCCGCTACGAGCGCCGTCTGGGCGGGCACCCACGCCTTCGTGTTCGGGGGCGCAAGCCCCTCCCGCGTGAGCGAGATCGTAAAGGTCAGCCCCGTAGCCAACGTGGGCCTGCTCACGCAGGCCCTCCTCCCTTCCGCTTCCAACTTCGCCGTCGTGGACCTCACCGGCGGGACCGGACCCAGCGGCAACCTTGACCTTTTGCGCGCGGAAGTCCCGGATGGTACGCGCGGCTGGATGGAAGTAAACGCCACGAGCCTTGTGGCCTTCACGCCCGTCCGCCTCACCTACCAGCTGGTCTACCCGGCCCTCAACGGGGACCTCCTCGTGGCCAACTTCAGCCTCCTTGCCGCCGACACCCCTGCCACCTTCACGGGGGAGCCCCTCGCGGTGGCCTACGGCGACAAGCTCGCTCTCAGCCTCATCGCGGAGGACCCGGACAACCGCGATCACCTGGCAGGCTACACCGACGTTCACACCAAACGGACTCACACCCTCCTGCTGGTGGCAGCCTCCGAGTTCGGGACGGTAGGGCAGTCAACCAGCGGGACCCTCCTCGGGGAGGGCCTCCACGCGGCCGGCTTCTCAGTTCCCCTCAACACCACCACCCTCAAGGCTTGCATCCAGGAAGTCTGGACCGCTCAAGCCGGCGGGTCTGCCTCCAACCTGGTTCCTGACACGCTCCTCGCTGCCTCGGACCAAGGGCACCCTTCCCGTTGTACGCAGTACCTGCTCCCACCAGCGCTGAACCTCACGGCCCGCGTCCCCGGGACGATCGCTCTTGAACTACGGGAGGGTGCCTCCGGGGATCAGCCCGAGGTCTCCATTCACGTGGTGGACGATCCTTACAGGCCACTCCCCAACACCCTCGATCCCCAAGCCGCGCACGACCTCGCCGCGGTGGAAGGCCTTCCCCCCGTGCCGCTTGACGCGAGAGCAGTGGAACCGATCAGCGTTCGCGTCATCGTGAGGCTGCCCACGGCCTCCACGAGTCCCACGGCGGCTTGGACTCGCCACACGCAGGCGCTTGCTCTCGCAGAGCTCCTGGAGGCGTTCCAGGGTCAGATCGGGGTGTTCGCCGTCGAGATCGACGATCTCCCCCTGCCGCCCGAGCTCTCCGACGTGTTGGAGGAGTCCATCCTGAAGAAGGGCACCGTCGTCCTTGTCGGCGCGGGCCGCATCCCCCTTGCCCTCCGGACCTGGGCCCCTCACGAGAAACTGATGACCATCACGGGCCTCGCCGCCCACCCGCTGGTCCTCACCGTAGGTGCCCTTGGCCCGAATGGACGAACCGCCTCGTGGACCCGCCTGGGCCCCACCACGGCCCTCACTCCCAAGCCCGACTTCCTGGCGCCAAGCCCTGAGGGCACCACGGGTGGTGCCGTGGCGAACCTCCTCCCCTTCGTTGAGGCGGTCACCCTAAGGGGCCTGCGCGATGCCAACCTCGTCCGCGCCGTCCTCGCGGCCTACGCTGTTCCCGTCCTCTCCGAGGCGGGGACCCCCGCCACCTACTGGGAACAGGGGAGCGGCGCGGTGGACCTTGGGATGTTCCTCGAGTTGCCCCCCACCCCGGACATTCTCGACGCGTATGCGGCCAGGAACGGGCTGACGCCCACGGCAGCCCGCCAGGCCCTGGGCGCGGCCCTCGGGACCGCCCCGGGCAACCTCGACGCCCAACCCCCCACTGCTCTTCTAGGTGTTGCCGCGTCCCCCACGAGCCTCATCCGATCCACCGTTTCCGCCACCCTCCTTAACATCACCCTCGACTCGCCGGCCCTCCCGGGAAGCCTCGTGGTGGACTTCGGTCTCGTGAACTATGAACGGGAAGGCCAAGCCGAGTTCCGACCCATCGACCTGGACAGTGTCCTCGACGCGGCCCTCCGCAGCACGCGCCTCCTGCTCCAGGAGGCCGGGTACACCGGGACGGACCTCGACACCGCCTACAACAACCTCGTTGCGGCGGTCCAGGCCCGCGCAGCCGCAGGCCAGCAGGTCACCATCAACACCACGCACTATCGACTGTTCGAACTGCTCTCGAGCGACTTCCTGTTCACCGGCTATGACCGCCTCCTCAGGGCGGCTCAATCGGACGCGCCTGCGCTCCTCACGCCCCCCGTGAGCGCCTCCCTAGCGCAGGTGGAAGCCACCCTCCAGGACTGGCTCCTCACCCCCCACCACCTGGTGGAGGAGGTCTCCACTACCGCTCGCATCGATGCCACGGTAGAGCTCGATTGCGAAGCGATCCCCGTGGCCGGGACCCTCCAGCTGGCAGACACTGTCCTCGCCATCCTGAAGGCAGAGGCCGTCCTCCTCTCAGGCACCATCAAGGAGAACCCGGCCACGAACACCTTGGAGGGCCTCCCCGAGGATGCCCTCCAATTTGTTGGCCAGGACAACCGTGACTACCTCCAGTCTCAGGGGGAGCAACTGATGTGCCTTCAGGATCAACAGGACATCCTCAGTTACTTGAAGGATCGCGTGGAAGCCCTCCGGGCCGTCAAGCAGGCCCCCTGGGGCGCATGGAATGCGACGGAATGGGCCGAGGGCAAATGGAACCAGACGCCCCTCGGTGTCCAGCTTAATGCCACCATGCAGCAGGAAGGCCGGAGCGCGCAGCACCTCGCTAGGAACGCGACGGTGGTTCTCGACATCACCCTAGATGCCATTGCGCGGTCACTCGCCTTGCTCAACAACAAGATGCGCCTCGTGGGGACTCCCAACGTCACGGCCGTGTACCCCGAGGAAGGGCTTCAGGTCCTCCGCACGTTGCCGAGCCGCACGAGCACCGCGCGCTTGGGTCCCTACGTGGGGATCACGACGCTCACCAGCCACGGCGTGACGCTCTACAACCCCGTGACGGGTGAGCCCGTCGCAAAACGCAACATCACCTTCCCCGTTCCGAGCCTCCTTTGGAACAACCCCACCCTCACTTGGAACGAGTCCTGGCGTGACGGCACCCCCTACCCCGACGCCTTCATTTCGCTCAGTAGCGGCGCGGGGCCGGTCTTTGACAAGGTCAAGGTGAACGCGACCAAAGTGGTTGACGGCGTCATTGTGGCCTTGGGTGTGAACTGGACAAAGCTTCTCGGCGAGGAGATCGCTCTTCTCAATGCGCATGCAGGCCTCCTCCAGCAACACATGGCGGCCGTGAACGCATCCGCCAACCTCCTTGGAATCTATACCGATCGTCATGGCGAGATCGCGCTTGCCACCCAGCATGGTCTCAACCAATGGATCGCCGCAGCTGCCTGCAGCAGGACCGCCACTTGTCCTATCGGCACCAACCTGAAGGATAAACCCATGGGTGTGTACTGGTCCTCAGCCCTGGACGCGACGCTCACGAGCCTCTACAGTCACATGCCCTACCAGGCGGGCATCACGGATGAGACGGGGCGCGTCCGCTTCCCCAACCTCTTCAGCGGAGCGGTCAGCCTCCATGCGCCCTACCCCTTCGCGATGCTGTCGAAGCTTGACCTCCAGTACCCCTACGCGATGCCCGGGAAGGGCGTCCTCGAAGGGCCCATGGAGGACTTGGACTACAGCGTCAACCGGTTGGCGCGCGACACTGTCAACCGGCTCCAAGCTCACGACACCGCCGCGCCGCCAGGGCCTGAACCAAACCCGGTCTCATACCCCGTGGGGGTGGCCGTGGACGGCGCCTCCTTCGACTGGTTCCCTATGTTCGAAGTCCAGAGCTACGGCACCAATGTCAGCCAGTTCAACCTCAGCCTACAGGGCGCGGACCTCCTCGGCGTCGGGTGCCTCGCGGCACGAGAATGGACCCGCGAAGCGGGCGTCCCCATGAGCTACCCTGGCTGCGGAACCCCCGTAATCCCCCAGGAAGTGCAGCGTGAGCTTGAGCACACTCTCCAGTTTGCCCGCTGCATCCTCGGCAAGCGCCACCAACCCCTCAGCCCGCCAGATGAAAGCGCCTGCACCCTACTCCGCGACGCCACCACGGCCCCGGCGGGGACGGCCGAAGCCGCGCTTTATGGCCCCTTCCTGGAGGCAACGGAGAACCTGACCGCAGCCTTGGAGGATGTCCTCCAGGTCCGCGCGAGCGCGCCGGTCCCATGGCCCCGCAGCCCCGCCCGCCTCCTCGCCACCCGGAACTCGTCCTACGACTTCACGACCGAGGGGCTTCTTCCCGCCACGAAGGCACTCAACCCCAACAAAGATAACGACACAATCAGGTCAGCAATCCAGACTGCACTCAACACCCTCAAGGCGATCGCAGAAAACAGCTTCAACGTGGAGGACCCGCCCTACGAGGCCGAACACAACCACACCCTCGCCCAGGGCAACATGCACCACGTCACGGACCGAGTGAGTGGGCTGGATTGGTTCCACTTTGGGACCGCCCCGCCTCAGGAGATCGAGTCGGCTCAGGTCGTCAAGGATGCGGTGTCGGACGCAGTCACCCTGATGGCTCAAGATTCGGACGAGTTCAAACTCCTTGACAACCTGACACGAGTTTACGCTGAAGTCGGGGATTTGGATGCTCTTCGCGACTACAACCGGTGGTTACAGGCTAAGCCAACGGACATTGGTTCCTTCTATACCGCGGGTTGGGCCCCGAACGGAACCCTTGCTCCGGGTGGTCTGAACATCAATGGAGTTCTTTCCACCAAGACTCTGGCCGCAGCACACGTTTGCCACGGGGCGGCAGGCGCCTCTGGGCTTGTAGGCTCGTACCTGCCCTGCCGGGATCTTTCGGCGTCGGTCACGCCCACTGAGATCGTGAAAGAAGGCCATGTGGATCGGGTCCAGTTTGCCAACACGCTGTTGGAAGAAGCAAGAGCCAGTTCACACTTCATAGACCGGAGCGCGGAGGGTGTCGATCTGGTGAGGAGGATCGTCAACAAGAGCGTCGCGCTCGCATCGGCGCCGCCCATCATGACGGTTAGAAGGTCAGAGGACGCATTCCTCATAAACTCCTCTACGGAAGCTGCTGTTCCCGCAGTCGGCCTCCTGATGTACTCGACCCCGATCCCCATGCAGGAGACGCTTCAGTACCGATTGGATGGGGAAATTCTCCTCGAGAACACTGGGGCCATCGTTATCTCGACGGCGAGCCCCACCATCACCCGGGGCGTCATCAACTCGCTCTCGGCGCTGGACGTTAAGAACCTCAGCCTGAACAAGACGGGGGCCTCGCTCCTCGCTCCCGAGCGAGTGATCACCCACATTGAGAAGGTCCTCAACGGGGTGGTGGATGATGCGTACCACGCGGGGGAGCCCCTCCTCAGGGTGGAAATCCTCGGCTTGCCCTTGGGCGTCGAACAATCCTTCGAGCACCGACCCCTACAAGGTTTCCGTCCGCTGGACGCGACGCCCGATACCGGCAACGCGGTACGGCCTCGTTGTGAGTTCGGGTCCCTAGGCGAGTTCCGGATCTGCTCCAAGGGGTTTGTGACGGTCCGGCAGGATGGCTTCTACAACTACAGCCGCACGCACACCTTCAACACGCGCCTGCGTGGGCTTGAGTTCGGGGAGGAGGCGCTCAACGTCCTCATCCTGTATTTCCCGCTCTACACGCAGGGCGCCAACGCGTCCAACCTGTCTTTGGCGCAGAAAGTGATGGTGAAGAACTTCACCATCCAGATGAACACGTTCCTTGGACTCAAGGCTGAGGGCAGCGAAGCCTGCAAGTGTTTCAATGTCACCGCCCCCATCCGGTACCGGCCAAACGTGGAGGAGTGGCGCCTCTTCTATGCAATCCCCCAGGGGCCCCTCGCGGCAAGCTCCGGCGGGATCATGAGTGAGCCCGGGGTCCACGTGTCCTTCTCGTCCTCGGTGGCGACCATTCGGCCGACCCAAGCAAAGTTGGTAAAGGCCCTCCCCGTTTACGGGGAAGGGTCGTGCGACTACGATGCGGTCACGGGGTACCGGACCACGAGCTTCCTCGCGCATGTGCGCAGTCCAGCGCGCGACGGAGACCTGGTCTACAAGGACCAGGCCCAAGAGTGCCGCATCAACTACGTGGAGGGGCTCCAGGCTCGGCACAGCTACAACCCGAAACCCACCCCAATGGCGGGAATGGGTCAGACGCGGAAGTACTTCGCGGACGCCCTCCAGTACGTGTACCATGTGGCGGACCGCGAGCAGTTTGCCCCTAACTCGAACGTGACGGGCGGGCCTCGCTACTCGTCCATGGGCGCATCCCTCGCGCTCTTCGACCAATATAATGGCGCACCCAACACGGGCCTCGTGAACCCGGGGGCCCTCGTAAGCGCCGTGAGGGGACAGCTTGCCGCCTCCATCGGGGTGGCCTTCGAGGAACTCGACGCGGCAGCCACCGCCTCAGGCAAGTCGCTCCTCAACCTGTCGGGAGTGTTGCCCTTCGTGCAGCCGAGCTTCATCCCCGGAGCACAAGGAGAACTCGTCATCCCCCTCAAGAACAATCCCTTGCCGCTCCATCACTGGGTCGTCCTCAACGAGACCGATGCGAAGCAGCTCATGGGGAATTCTTGGGACCCCCGGCTGCCCGTGACGCGGCAGGACCAGACCGCGCCCCCGAGCGCCAAGCTCCAGGCCGAGCTTCCGCTCTTCACGCACGGCCAGCGCCTCCCCCTCCGCCTGGATGACCCCGAACACCGGGCCGGGGTGGCCGCCCACGCCTTCGCCATGACCGTACAGCAGGCCAGCGGCCTCGCCCCGCCCCCGACGGGCGGGACGGGAAGTTCAGCCGTGCCGCAGTCGTCGCCGGAGTCCTTCCAGATGACGGTGGTGAAGCAGGCGGAGACCCTCGTCGGACATGGCATTAGTGGTACGGGGGTGGCCCTCCGGGCCCAGGTGCAGGACAGTGTCCTCGTGACGGACACTAACACCGAGAGCTTCCTCCAGTCGGGCGACTTCTCCTCCGGAGCAGTGGCCACGCTCGAACTCTTTGTCCTGGACGGCGACAGGACTGCCCGCTCCGACTGCAGCGAGATCCCCAGGTACCTGGACGTCAGCGGCTACTACCTGTGCACCGGGTACGAACACCGGGGCATCACCACGGGGGCCGCGGCAAGCTTCAACCCTGGCGGATGCTACGACGACACCCTCGCCTTCGTGGCGGCAAGCCAGGCCAGCGTCCTGGCACAGCAGGGCCGGCTACGCGCGTGGCCCTACTTCGGGACCGCCGCCCTCGACGAGGCGATCAGCCGGATTCTTCCCGTGCCGACCGTGCCGGCCTCGAACGACGACCGCCCCTCCGCCCGGACCCTTGTCACCCTAGCATGGTCCGATCTCAATGCAACCCAGGAGCGGGTGGAGGCGACCGAGGCGCTCCTGAGGTGTCTGGCCCGTAGCGGGAGTGTCGCCCTTGGACTCACCGCCGCTGAGCTCCTCGCGCTTGCCCAAGGCACCACGGCCTACACCCGCGCCCTCGAGAACGCCACAACCAAGGGACGGAGCCCCGCGGTCGCGGACCACCTCAGAGACATCATCAAGCACATCCAGCCCGCCCAGTACCTCCATGGGGAACCGGCACGGCGCGTCGAGTCTGCCCTAGGGCTCACGGTCCGGCCCAGCCCCGTCGGGTTCCTCAACCACGAAGGGCTCCTCAAGGTCCCCTATGCCCTTGAGGAGTGGTCCTCCGAGGTGTCCGAGGCGGCCCTCCACCTGAAGGAGACCAACCCTGCAGGTGTGGTTGTCTCCTCCACGACGCTTGCCTCAACGCCCTACGTGGCGACGGGGACGCCTATGGTGAAGGTAGGTGACCTCCCCTTCACCTTGTCCTCCACGGCAGCGGTCTGGACAGGGTCCAAGGCCTACCTCTTCGGTGGAAACAAGGGGTCTGGGTTCTCAAACCAGATCGTGGTGTACGACCCGGCCACCCAGACCTTCTCGCTGAGCCCCACCCAGTTCTCCCAGGCCTTCGTGGACTCGGTGGCGGTTTGGGCCGGCAACAAGGCCTACGTGTTTGGTGGACGAACCACCAGCGGGCTTCGCCAAGCCGTGGAGGTGTTCGACCCGGCCACCGGCACCCTCACCTCGGGAGGGAACCTCCTTGTCCCCGCGGCGGAACAATCCGCTGTGTGGACCGGCGGGGCAGTGTACCTGTTTGGAGGATTCAACGCGGCCGGGGCCACCAACACCATCTACCGGTATGATCCCGCGACGAAGCAGACTACCTTGCTTCCCGCGAAGCTCCCGTCCCCACGGTACTCCACGAGTGCAGTCTGGGATGGTACCCATGCCTACATCCTCGGGGGCTGGGATGGAACCAAGAACTTCGCGGAGATCGTCCGCTTCACCCCCGCCACGGGAGCGGTCACCATCCTGGGGGTCAGCCTACCCACCCCCCTGCGCGCAGCCGCCGCGACCTGGACCGGCTCCGAAGCCTACCTGTTCGGTGGGTTCCCCTGGTCGAACCAGATCGTGAGATTCCAGCCCGCAGCCTCCCGGGCGGACATCATGAACGCGACACTCCCCACGGGACGGGAGATTCGAGCCGCCGTCTGGATGGGGGGCACCGCCCTCGTTCCGGGTGGTTTCTCGAACGGCCAGATCCTCAAGGAGGCGTTCCGCTACGACCCAGCCCAGGACCACCTCTGGGAACGGCGCCTCCACGTGGGATCCCCTGGGGGGTACGTGACCTTGGAACTCAAGCATGGGAACCGCTATGACCTGAACCTCTCGGGTGTGGACAATTATGGGAACGCCTTCGGGGAACAGGTGACGGTCACAAGTGACGTGGTCCTACCCGAGATCCTCGCCATGCCCGCCCTCTTCCAGGCCACCAACCAGGACCTGACCCTCGCCTGGACCCTCCGCGACGAGTTGTCGGGCCTCCACACGGCGCGCCTCGAGGAACGCAACCCCAACACGGGCACCTGGGAGGAACGGGCCAGTCTCCTTCCCACGGCCATGAGGGGGACCACGCTTTCCACGCCGGTCACGTGGGCCTTCAGCCTCGCGGGACGGGTGCATGGTCAGGAGGTCAACCTCCGTCTCGTGATGGAGGATCAAGCGGGGAACATCGTAGTTTCGGGACACCGGGTCCTCGTGGACCTTGTTGCCCCGCAAGTGAATGCGGCCATCCTCAACGCTGTGGGTGCCGGTCGCGTGGACCTCCCCTACCTCAACGTGAGCGCCGACGCCTGGGACCTCACGAGCGGCCTCGCCTCGGTCCGCGTCTGGGTGTACAACCACACGAGCGGGGAGATCCAGGACCTCGTGAACCTCACGGGTCTCCCGGGGAATGCAAGCCTCGCGCGGGTCGTGAATTGGACGCAAGCGTGGCCCAACACCCAGTACAGCCTGAACGCCACAGTGGTGGACCGCGCCGGGAACCAAGGCACCTTCGCGAGCCTCCTAGTGGACGTGCAAGTGCCGCCCCTTCTCACCCCCATCGTTCCAGCCTACGCCTTCCAGGACATGGGGGAGGCCCTTCGCATCCTGGGTGAGGTGAGCGTGCGGGGCGTGCCCCACGCGAAGGTGGACCGGGTGCACCTGCGTGTGACGGGCGAGAGCGAGGGGATCCGGGGGGTCCTGTTCGTGAACCGCACGGAAACCAACGCTCAGGGCCTTCTCGCCGAAACCTGGAATGCCGCCACCGCGCCCAATGGCTCCTACATGGTCCGGTTCGAGCTGTGGAAGGGACGCGCCGTAAGCTACCTCAACGCCACGGTGAACGTCACAAAACCGGTGCAGCAGGCCGTCAACCTGAAATCGTATCAGACCTACGGCGTGCTCCAGCCGCCCGGGGGTACCACGGGGGACTACGACCTGTACCGCGTGCAACTGCCCCCCAACTGTGGCACGCGCTTCAAGGTGGTGGTGACGGCCCACGACGGGCACGACGTGGACCTCTACGGCAACAAGAGCGCGCCAGAGAACACGGGCGGGGACCCCAGCAGGTACACCCAGGCCCAGACGGGCCCCGGGAGCACCGAGACCATCGAATGGACGAACGTGCTCCCCACGGACGTGTTCACCTTCATGGTGCGGCACGACGCGAGCGCGGAGACCTCCTACGGCATCGTGCTGGACCACCAGTGCACCTACGCGCCCAAGCCGTCTACTCTCCGGGACGAGATCCGGTGGATGTGATCCTCATGCCCACGCTCGCACCGCCGGGAACGCACACCCCCCGGTGGCCAACCCGGGGAGCACAAGCTTTATGCCCTGCCAGGGGGGCTTCCCGGGCGGAGGCTCCCTCTTTGACCCGGTCGCGCCCTGGCCAGGCCATCCTTTGCGTGGTCGTCGTGGCCCTGCTCGCTCTTCCCGCTCTCCTCATGGCGCCCTCGGCCGCACTCCCGAACGGGCAGCCCGCCTGGGGTCCCTGGCGGACGGAGCGGGTGGAGGCAGATGGGGGGGGCCTGACCAACACGGGCCTCGCCTTCGGCCCCGGGGACGTGCCCCACATCATCTACCCGGGCAAGTCCGGGGGGTACGGCGCCACCTGGTACGCCTACCGCTCCGGGCTCCAGTGGGAGCGCGTGTTCCTCGAGGAGAGGGGGTCTCCCGGCAGCCTCGCCGTGGACGCCGAGGGCCGCGCGCACATGGTGTACCTTGGGCGCTTCGACATCCGATACGCCACATACCACGCCGGCACGCTCACCCTTGCGACTGTGGAACCGGGGGTGACGTCGTGGGAACTAGCGATTGACCTGGACTCTGCGGGTGTCCCCCACGTGGCGTATGTCACCACTAAGAACGCCCTTCGCTACGGGTACCGCGATCCCGCCACGGGTGCCTGGACGCTCCAGACGATCCTCCAGGTTCCACCTACGGGGAACGTTAACCTCGCTCTCGCCCTGGACTCCCAGGACCGTCCCCACATCGCCTACGATGTGGCCAGCAACGTGAATCCCGGCACGTGGTATGCGACGCCCACCGCCTCGGGCACTTGGTTGAATGAGCAACTTGGCCCGGACTGCCGCTACTCGGCTGGCCTTGCCCTCGACTCCCACGACCGCCCCCATATCGCGTGCAGCCACGAGCAGCGCGGGCTCTACTACGCCACGCGCGGCGCCACCGGATCGGCGTGGACGTATGAGCTCGTTGATGGCGGCTTCCGCCACGGCCAGAGCCCCGACATTACCGTGGACGCGCAGGACCGCCCCCACATCGCCTACGCCCACGGCTATAATCCGGGGTGGCCTGATGATCCCACGAGCCCGGGCCAACTGCACTATGCCACGCGCTCCCCTCTGGGCGGGTGGGCCGTGGAGCTCGTGGACCCCGTGGGGCAGTACAATGGCATCGGGGCTTCAATTGCCCTCGACTCGTGGGGCCTTCCCCACATCAGCTACATCCTCGGGTGGCAACGCTTCAGCGAGGGCGCCCTCGACCCCGTGCTGGAGCGGGCTGACGTCCTGTACGCCGAGCCTGTGGTGGCAACGGGGCTTGGCCTGATGCCTTAGGGGAGTCGTAACGGGCAGAAGAGCATCCGACGATCCTCGATCCATAAACTCTGGTTCGAGGAGCCTGTTAGAGTTGTTCTTCCCTTTGTATCGTGCATCCACAGCAGCTGTGGGACTCTGGGGCTCAGGGCTCGCACCTCCAGGCCAGCTCTTGTGCGAATTCATACCCAGGCGCGAAGAGCCGCGGGCTCGGAACCCCACGGGGAACCGGTGCGTTTACGGGCCAAGGTTAATCCCGTAGGATATCTCTCCGTTTCGTGGCCCCCATGTACCCTATCCGCATTTTTGTCAGTCACGCCTGGGGGCACAACGCCCATTATTACCGCTTGCTGAATCTTCTCAACCAGAGGGGGTACTTCCGTTATTACGACCACAGTGTCCCCGAACACGATCCATTTGAATGGACAAACTCGGCCAAGGTTGCAGCCCTGTTGAAGGAGCAGATCCGGACCGCGCAGGTCGTGCTCGTGGTGGCTGGTGTTCATGCAAGCTACCGCGACTGGATGCAGAAGGAGCTGCGGATGGCGCGGAGCCTCAACAAGCCCATCATCGGCGTTCGCCCCCGAGGAGCAGAAAGAACTTCGACGGTTGCTGAAACCTACGCCGACGAGGTTGTGAACTGGAACGCGGATTCCATCGTCAACGCGATCCGTAGATGGGTCCGGTAGGGGCTCCAGCAGGCTCCGCCCGGTCGACGGTTCCAAACCGATGTGAGATTGACGGTAGGTCGACAAGCTTGAGGCCCCTGCTATTCGTTGCCATGCCCTTCGGGGTGAAGCGGGACCATACTGGGACCCATGACATCAACTTCGATACAGTCTACGAGAGGGCCATAAAACCAGCGGCGGCAGCGCTAAACCTGGAGGTAATCCGGGCCGACGAGGAACGGACGGGTGGGATCATACACGTTTCGATGTTCGAACGTCTCCTACTCGCGGAGATCGTGGTGGCGGATGTGACCATCCCGAACCCGAACGTCTTCTATGAGCTTGGTGTGCGCCACTCCGCGAGACCACGGACCACGATCTTGATCCGGGGAAAAGAGGGCCAGCTCCCCTTCGATGTCTTCCTTATCCGGGCGCTCTCCTACTCTCTCGAAGACGGCGAACTCAAGGGGCGGGCAGCGGACGAACTCACCGGCCAGCTCATTGACCGGCTGAAAGCCGCGCTTGAGGACCTCGAGAGCAAGGACAGCCCTCTCTTTCAACTCATTTCGCGTTATCCAGGCATCGACCTTCCTCATGATGTTACCGAGAGCTTCCGGGATCGGGCGCGCTACATAGACCGGATGCGGGAGCGCTTCGAGCTCGCTCGGAAGAGACAGCCCCGGGAGGCGGCCATCGCGGAAATCAGGGGCATCGAAAAAGAACTAGGGCCGTTCAATGAGACACACTCCGAGCTCCTTGTTGACCTCCTCCTCTCCTATCGGGATGTCAAAGGTTGGGACGAGATGATCTCTGTAGTCGCACGACTCCCCAGGCCTCTCAGGAATGCATTGACGATTCGGGAGCAGTATGCGTTCGCACTAAATCGCAGGAACGCACGAGGGGACCGAGAGCGTGCGATTGCGGAGTTGAACGAGTGTATCCACCAGCATGGGATCTCTCCGGAGACATGCGGGATCTACGGTCGTATCTACAAGGATGCATCGGATGAGGCTGCCGCGGCCGGCCGCTCCCAGGAAGCCGAAGCCCACCTCGATGAGGCCATCGCCTGGTATAGCAGAGGCTTTGAACAGGACCCGCGGGATTACTATCCCGGGATCAACGCCGCGACTCTCCTTTACAAGAAGGGGACCAAGGATGCGCTCGCCGCCCTACAAACCATCCTTCCGGCAGTCTCCTTCGCCGTCGCGCGCCGTGGCGGAATTAACTCACGTGACTACTGGGATATCGCAACCGTCCTCGAGGTTGCGGTCCTCACCGAAGACTGGCACATTGCCCACCGTGCGGTGGGCCGCCTCCTAGTTCATCACGGGCCGCTCTGGACCATTGAGACAACGGTGCGCAACTTAGAAACCCTCAAGGGTGTCCGAGGAGCCCGCGGCCTCCCCACCAGGGACGTCGAGGACATCATCCGAACCCTTGAGGAAAAGGCACGGTCCCTATAGTTCAGGCTTTCAGCGGCTGGGTTGTCGGTAGATGCTCATTGTCAGTTGGCCATTACACACCCTCAACGCCGCCGGTGCACCTGCAAGGCTGAGGCAACGGACCAGCCACGGGAAAGCCGCCGCAATTGGGCTACACTCGTCAGCGCGAGCAGCCGTCCCCGCCCTCTCCACGCCCGAGGGCAGCGGCAGCAGCCGTTCCTCGCCCCGCGGCGATGGCCGCGCGCTCGATGGCGTCATTGAACTCGGATGGGCCCCAACCAATAACCTCTGCTCCCACCTCGGTCAGCCCTGCAGGGATCTGCGCTCCTTCAGCGCCTTTCAACCGGATGCCGAGGATACCCTTCCCCATCTCCCGGGCTTTCTCAATCTCCCACGCGACCCACTTGCTCTGGTGTGTCTTTTCTCCGATTAAGACGACCTGAACGCTCGTGCCCTTCATTTGTTCGGTGATACAGCGTTTCACGTAGTTGTCGTCCTTGCTCTTCACGGGGTCGAGGAGGTGACGGTCGAAAAAATCGACCTCAACGTTATTGTTCCATCGCAAGAGGCGGAACCCCTTTGCTTGCATCTGGTCTTCGTGTTGGTACGAAATGAAGATTCTGCGAGGCATGATGGAGGACAGCCCTGGGTGTTCCTAAGTATTTCGGAGTGTAGGGCGAAACTAACTCTATAATGCGTCCAACACCTCGCAAAGCGAGGCGATCCATTGGGACTTCGTTAATTTTCTGCGGCCCCCTCCACGGATGATGTATCCGGGGTGAATTGCAGGAAACACCACAGGCTTCCCTCCCATTGGTTGCCACCACCCGAAACCCCCACTCCCAACGAGGGTTTGGGTAGCTTTCGCCCCGAGGGGTACGACGACGCGAGGGTTGACTAGCCGTATTTCCGTCTCGAGATGTGTGCGGCAGGCCTGGAGCTCTACCGAGGTCGGTGGGCGGTTCCGACCCTCACCATCCCGAGGGTTACACTTTACTGCGTTTGTTACTTAGATCGTGAGTGGTCCCGCATGTTTCCGTTGGAGCGCCTGGAGGGCTTCTTGGAACAAGTCGCCAGAGCGGTCCCCTTCGAAGGGCCTTCCAGTCCGATCTGCCCCGTGCCGCCCAGGTGCTTCACCGATAAACATCAGGTCGGCGTTGGCGTTCCCAGTCCCGGGGACGGGCTGGTGTCGCGATGTCACCAGTTTCGGACATCTTGTGCATGTCCTTATCTCCTCAGCCAGCGATTTCAGGGAGGGCTCCGCCATGCCCAAGCGAACCGCGCTGCCAAATATGAATCCGACGACCGGAAATCCAGGTCCCCAAGCGGATGGGTCCCCCTGGGAGCCTTTAGGGGCCACCCATGATTCGGGCGGCTACCTTTCCTTTTTTCATAGCGACCCTACATCTCGACTAGCGGTACGAGAAATTACGCGTCCCCGAGACAACAAATCCGACCCGAACCTGGAAACGGGGACCTACGGGTTATTCTCAACCTGTGAGCGGGGGATGCGCGCAGGAATCGTACGCGAGCGGCGTGCTCACCTCTTTTTTGTGACCCGGCGGGGGAAAGAGAGGGTCCTGGCGGGATACTACCATGTGGGATGGAAGGCCCGCGCGAAACCCATGCCGGCGGCTTGGACCGGCAAGCGGTTTCTGGACGATTTTGCGCTTGCTGCCGACCACGTTCATTTCATTCACCCTCCGATCCCAATGCAGGAGGTAGCCCGATTGGTAGGTGAGGATTCTCTCCGTAAGGGGTTCCGGTTGTGCAAGAGGGTTGAGCCCGACCTAGCCCGCCGACTGAGGGCGCTCCTCCTCCGCAGGAAAGACCGGACCGCGGATTACATTGAGGAGATCCACCGCATCGAACGAACCAACCGTCGTTTCACAGGCTTCAGTTACGTCAACTGGCGGGAGGAGAGCGAGTTCACGTGGGAGAAGGGGCATGAGTTCCTTGCCGACCCCTCCAGCGCGCTCGTTTTAGAGGAGGTTGGGAAGCTTCACGGTAGCCATGCCGACCGTTGGGAGTGCATCAACTGCCACTCTATTACGGAGAGTATTTCCCCCCTTAGGCGCTGTGGTATATGCAAAGCAGTCGGGACCCAGATCCCACGGGGGTAGAAGATGAGCGGAACCATTCTCCTCGACCTGCAGAAACGCCAAGTCGTCCACGATCGCGAGTATCATCGGGACATCTTCTTTCTCCCCTATCCCCAGCGGATGACGCACTTCGCGCTCCACTTTGCAAAATACGTTGGCCGCCTCGCGGCGGGACCCATCTCCCATGCCGAGCTCGAGAAAACGCTGGCGGACTGTGTCATTGTATCGTTGGCCGCCTCTGACGTCTTGCATATTGACTTCGATTCCGAGATCAAGCGCCGTCTAGGCGCAAAAACGCTGACGGAAGCCGAGAGCCTCGCAGCGGAGAGCATCGGATTTCCATCTGATCGCGGAGAAGCCCAGCGAGAGTGGGCGTTGCGCCTCGCCGTGCCTACTGGGCGGATCGGGAAGGCGCTCGAATCACTGGATCATATGGAATCGCTCAACGTCCGAGAGGTGTTAGCGTCTGCGCTGGTGGAAATCGTTCTCCTCAATCTCGCTGTGGCGAGGCTGATGGGCCTGCACACCAGCGAATTGGTAACCGCGCGCTGGGCGGAAATCGAGGGGAGGCGCCTTCTCTGAGCTCCGCGCCTCCATCGACGGGGGGAAGGGAGGGGTACTATGAGGAGCGCTACACTGCAGAGGTCAGGTGGTATGAGTTACGGTCGCGCCAGAACAAAACGGCCTATAGGGTACTTCGTTTCAGTTCGATGGCTCTTGCCGCCGCCATCCCTGTTACGCTCAACTTCGCCCCCGCCCCCACCCTTCTAGGCAGCATCCTCGGTGCGGCCATCGTAATCCTCGAGGGATGTCTAGGCATCTTCAATTGCCACGAGAACTGGATCAACTACCGAAGCACTGCAGAGACGCTGAAAAAGGAAGGGGAGTTCTACAAGGCCCAGATCGGGGAATATGCAACCGCCGACGACCCTGCGAAGCTCTTTGTAGAGCGTGTAGAGGCACTTGTCAGTCGGGAGCACACGTTCTGGCGGACCAACGCCAGGCCCTCAGAGAAACAAGGGCCTTGACCAGCGTTTGCCCGCGGAGCACAACTATAGAGGGCCCGATGACTTACTGCCTCGCACGGCCCCAAGGGACTCTCATCCCGACCATCGGGGACTACGAGAGGGGGATGCCAGGCGCGCCCCACCCGCTCTGAGTTGTTGGCCCCGCTGAATCCAATGTTGAGCACCCAGATAACCGCGGTGGCACGCCCAAGGAATCACCCCAAGTCTCTTAGGCCATCGAGATACTGGGCGAAGACCTGATCAATAGCCCTCTCCCGCAGCGACGGCGAGGACAGGCGGCCGCGCCGCGGAGCCGCAAGGCGGAGGCTGCGGACGGCTTCGAAGGTCTCCGGCGTAACAATCGCCAGGTGGGGAACCATCTTCACAACCCCGCTGGCCACATATTTCCCCCGATAGATCTCGTTCTCCAAGGTTTGTCGGACCCGTTCGCCGGTCCAAGGTTTCCCGCGGTTTGTGAGCCCGGCTGCACAGAGGGCCGCCGCGGCTTCGGCGTAGCTCTGGTGGACCTGGTAAACCTCAAACACGGCCCGCACCGTCGTGGCCTCCTCCGGTACCACGCGCAGGTACAACCCTTTCGTCCTCCGGTACCCAAGGGGGACCTGAGGTTGAAGCCACCGGCCCTGGAGGGCCTGGCTGTGGACGCCCATCCGCACGCGCTCCCTGATGATGGCTTTCTCCAACTGCGCGGCATTGGCAAGGTTCCCGAACAAGAACCTCCCTACCGGGGAGGTGGTGTCGATGGGTTCCGTGCAGCTGTGGATGGCAACGCCGTGCCGACTGAGGGTCTCCTCGAGGGTCACGGCATGGGCAAGGCTGCGGGCGAGGCGGTCGATCTTCCAGCACACCACCACGTCGATGGCGTGGCGCTCCGCCAGGTCCATGAGACGCTGGAAGGCGGGTCGCTCGAGGTCGTCGCCCTGCAGGCCTTGGTCCTGAAGGACGTAGGCGACCTTCCACCCTCGCTCCTCCGCGCGTTCACGGCAGATTCGCGTCTGCTCCACCACCGTCTTCTGCTTGGGGCTGCTCACGCGCGCGTAGGTGGCCGCCCGCAGGGTCTGCCCCCGGGATTCCACTTCCACGACCTCCACGGGCGGGAGCGGCGGGTGTCGCGAGGCGGAGCGTGCGCTACTCCGGTTCGATTTCGGCATCTCTCAGTTCCTCCTAAAGTCCGAGCTTGGGGATCCGCGCGAGGTAGGATTCACGGACCTCGGCCGGGTCGATGTGCAGGTAGATGTCCATGGTGCCGCGGGGCGCGTCCCCGCGGAGCCACCCAATGTGCTCGCGGGTCATGCCCTGCCTGCGGAGGTGCGTCGTGAACCAGTGGCGCGCACAGTGGGCCGAGAAGCGGCGCTCAATGGGCCCCTCGGGGTCGTGGAGGCCCAAGGCCTCGGCCGGGCCCACCAGGATCTCGTGGAAGGCGTTGCGGTGGAGCCGCCGTCCCTGATCACCCACAAAGAGGGGGCCCTTGTCGGGGGCGCCCCGGGCTTTCCGGAGGGCCAGCCACCGCTTGAGGGTGCGGGCCGCCTCATCATCAAAGAAGACGATGCGGTTGGAGCGCTTTCGCTTCTTCTTGAGGCGAATGGACCCCTCCTTCCAGTTGATGTCCTCCACATCCATGGCCACGAGCTCTCCAGCGCGCACCCCGCATTTGGCGAGAACCACGAGGACGGCGCGGTCCCGCACGTCCGCGAGGGAGTGCACGAGCCGGCGCATGTCCTCGACGCTGAGGAGTTGGCGCACCGCGATCTCGTTCTTGCCGGCATCCCGCTTGAGGGCGCGCAGGTAGCGGCGGCGGAATGTGGGCACGGGGTTCGCGGGCACGCGGCCCTCGGCCTCCAGGAACACGAAGAGGCTTCCCACGGACACGAAGTACCGCATCACGGTGTTGGCCTCGAGGCGGCGGCGCCGCAACTCCCCCAGGAAAGCCTTCAGGGTGTCCTGGGTTACGGCCTCCACGGGGGTCTCGCCCAGAAACGAGAGGAACTGGCCCACGCGCTGGCAGTACGTTTGGGCGCTCCGCGCCTCCAAGGCCTGTGCCAGAAGGTCCGCGCGGAATTCCTCCAGCAGGGCCTGCGCGCGGGGGTGCAGGTTACTTCCCATGCCACACCCACCCCTTTCCGGCGCGCTTGATCCACCCGTGGAGTTCCATGGCCTCAAGCGAGAGGTTCAAGGCCTTCCCCTGGTCCTCGTCCCGGGCCGTGATGCGGAGGGCCTTCCGGACCTCCGGGGCCTCAACCACCCGGTGGCGCCCATCGCGGCCGCGCGCCTCGCTGAAGAGGCGGACGAGACGGGAGTCCAGCTTGGGCACGCCCCCCGTGTCCGCCACGGCCTGCGCCCGGTAGGTGGCCAACTCCTGCTCCAGGCTCTCCTTGAGCAAGGTCAACTCCTCGATGCGGCGCCGCTGGGCCTCCAGGTCCGCCCGCAGGTCCTCCAACTCCTCCACGAGCTGCTGGGGCGTGGCCTGGTCCGCCCCCACCGGGGGCGCCAGCGCGGTCTCCACGAGCTCGAAGACCATCTCGCTTACTTTCTGGCGGCGCTTCGCGGCAGCCTCCCCCCACCGCTCCTTGGCCTCCAGAGTGGGCAGGTACACGTCGATGCGCCGCTGCTTGATGGTCTTCGTCTTGCCGAGGTCGGGTGGCCCACGGGAGCCCATGTTTCCCCCAGCGCCCGCGCACCCCATAAACCTTCACGGGCAAACATATGCACGACCCGCAGTTCGGCCGTGTCCGCGGCGACAACATCATCTACATCTCGCCCTAAGGCGCGAGATTCCGTTCATGGCTCCTCGCCGGTGGCCCGGCGGGGGCTCCTTCCTTTTCTGGTTCTGCTCTGAAAAGCGGAAGCGCTCGAAAGCGCGGTGGGAAAGCAGGGCAAAAAGAGAAGGTCCCCGGGGGCCGGGGACCGTGGGCTACCGGTGAGGGTTAGCTCTCGGGGCGGATGGAGCCGTTGCCGCCGATGATGATCTCGATGAGGTCCACGCTCTGGATGCAGCTCGCGGTGGCGTACTCGGAGTCATCGGTGACCTGGCCCTCTTCGGACTCGATGCCGGCGGCCTCGATGGGGCCGTTGGTGGGCTGCTCGTCGAGGTCGATCTTCGTGGAGTCGTCGTCCTCGATGGTGCTCTTCGCCTTGATGAGGCTGAGAGAGGCAGCCACGACGTTGACACCCACGACCCACTGGCAGTTGGCGGCCGCGAGGGTGCCGCCGGAGTCGCTCATGTCGAGGTAGTAGTCGTTGACGACCGTGTCGTCCACCGTGGCGCCCGCGACGGCCACCTGGAGGTTCGCGTTGAGGCCGCTCGTGCCGAAGCCGCTGCCTCCGAGGGCGGTGGCGGCGCCGTTGAGGGCCGCGCCCTGGGGAGCCACCGCGCCCCAGTCACCGGAGGAGGCGTCCACGATGCGGATGGTGCCAACGCTCTGGTCGCAGGAAGCGTCAGCGTTCTGGGTGTCGAGCTCCACGTCGTCCTCGGCGCGGATGTCGAGGGGCCGGATGACGCGGAGGCCGCCCTCGAGCTTGAGCCAGTCCTCGTCGCTGATGAGGCCGAAGCCGTCCACCGCGGAGATGGAGATGGCGTGCACGTTGTAGCCGAAGGCCCACTGGCAGTTGGCGGAGGCAGCGGCGCCGCCCACGTCGGTCATGTAGACCTCGGCGTCGTTCGACACCGTCTCCGAGGTGTCGGCCCCGGCCGCAAAGACCTGGAGCGCAAGGTTGAGATCAAGCCCTTCGATGGGGATGAGCTGGGCCGCAGCCGTGCCGGGGATCACCGCGGCAACGAGCACGAGGCCCAGGGCCCCCGCGAGGATTGTCCTGTTGTTCATCTGAAGTTCCACCTTGGAGTCCTCCTGACTCCACTCGCGATGGAGGCGAGAGACGGAGCAAAAGGGTTTTCGAACAACGCAACGAACCTCCCTCGCTCACCTTCCCGCCACAACAGGAAAACAGCGAAAAGGGGAGCGTTCAAGCGATCTCGACCTCGTGTACCAGCGCGCTGCAGCGAGCACTCTCGCGGGACCCTTCGGAGACCTCGTTCGCGAAGCGCATCACAGAGGGCGCGTACCCGGGAGAGAGACCGAGGAGGCTTCCGCCGAGAACCACGGAGTTCACGAGGACGATGAGCTGGCAGACGGCGGCGCTCGATTGTGTTCCCGCAATCTGGAGGCGCACGCGGTTCTCGAGTACGCTCCGAGCCTCCTCGCTCACCACGGAGGGACCGCTCACGTAGGACCCGCGGGAAGCAGCGAGACCTTCGGCGGTGCCGTCCACGATGCGGAGCTTCTTCAGGAGCACGCTGCATTCGGCCACCACGGCCTCGGACCCGCCGCCTGAAGCGGGAAGCGAGAGGGTCACCGGCTCGCGGAGCGCCGAGGTCACAAGGCCCAGCTTGTCCTCGGCCTGCACGACGAGAAGCGAGTTCACGAGCACCACTACCTGGCACACAGCCGCCGCCTGCGGACCGTCACCCATCTCGATCGTGGCGCTGTTGGAGGCAAGGTCCCCCGAGGCCGCGGCAACCCCGGCCGGAAGCGCGGTGAGGGCCACGATCATGATTGCGCACGCGATCACGCGGAGGGAACGGAAGCTGCCTGGTGCCAACTGACTTCACCTGATCCCGGTACCACCGCGCGCACCGTGCAAAGGGGTTTGCACACCAGGCGCGGACACGGCCGCTGCCGTCACGCAAGCGTGCCTCCCATCTGTTGACGACACGCTTTTCCCTTCCATGCCCCTACGGGGGAGACGCACGTTCGGAGGGCATGGCATGGTGGCCTCATCTGGCAAGGACGCAGTCGGGAAAGGACGCCTCGGCGGCGCGGCCGCCGCGGCAGCGATCGCGGTCGCGCTGCTCGTGGTGAGCGCAGCGCCTGCAGGGGCCGCCGCTCCGCCCCCCGTGGGGCTCACGCTCCGGTTTGATCCTGGGGACCTTGACCTCGGTCAGGACGTGGCCGTGGACTCCCAAGGAAACGTGATCCTTACGGGCACCGCTCAGACGGGCGACGACAAGGACTTCATCACCGCGAAGTTCGCGCCCGACGGGACCCGCCTGTGGCTGCAGCGCATCAACCAGGGAAAGGACGACCGCGGCGAGACCGTGGCCGTGGACGCCGCCGGCAACGTCTACGCTGCCGGGGCCGTGAGCAGCCTCGTGGGCGACAACGTCATCCTCGTGAAGTACCTGCCAGACGGCACCGAATCCTGGAAGGTGACCTTCGACAAGGGCACAAGCGAAGCCGCCCGCGGCCTCGCTCTCGACAGCGCCGGCAACCTGTACGTGACGGGCGTTAGCCTCTCGCGGAACGGCGGTGACGGCTTCCTCGTGAAATTCAACCGCGACGGCGTCGAGCAGTGGTCGAAGCCCATCAACCTGTGGTGGCACGAGGAGGCCTTCGACGTGGCCGTGGACGCCGAGGGGAACGCCGTGGTGGTGGGCCGCGTCTTCACCGACAAGGCCTTCGACGTGATCGTGCGCAAGTTCAACCCCCAGGGCGCCGTCCTCTGGACCCAGTTCATCGCCACGCCCCTCCAGGAGGAGGCGCGGGGCGTCCACATCGCTCCCGACGGGGGCATCCTTGTCGCGGGAACCACCACGGTGCCCGCGCCCGCCGGCGGCAACGCCACCACGGACTACCTGCTCGCGAAATGGAGCCGCGACGGACGCCTCCTGTGGTCCAAGGCCTACGACGTGGCGGGCGGCAACGACGAGGGCCGCGCCGTCCTCGCCGACCCCTGGGGCGGCCTCTACCTCACCGGCTTCGGACCGGTGGGCGACAGCAAGCAGGCCGTGACCCTCCGCCTGGACGGCGAGGGCCGCGAGCTGTGGCGCCACGAGTGGGGCGGCCCCGGCATCGACGGCGCAGGCGCCCTCGCCCTCACGAGCGACGGCTCGCGCCTGCTCGTTGCCGGCGCCACCCAGCGCGAGGGCCTCGAGTTCGACTACCTGCTCCTCGCCTACGACGAGAACGTCCCCAAGGCCGCCTTCACCGCCGTTCCCTCCTCGGGCGGCCGCGTCGCCTTCGAGGACGCAAGCACCCCCGGCCGCGACGCGCTTGCCGCGTGGCGGTGGGACTTCGGCGACGGCACCACCTCCCTCGAGCAGAACCCCGTCCACACCTACGCGTACGGGGGCAAGTACACGGTCACCCTCACCGTCACGGACGGCCTCCTCAACGGGGCCACCCGCACCATGACCCTCGACGTTCCCGGCCCCGCCCGACCCACCACGCCCGTCGTGACGCCGCCCGGCACCGGCGGCCTCCCCGGCACCGGGGACCTGAGCCCCGACGCGAACGCGCAGCCGAAGCCCGGCGCGGAGCAGGGGAGCGGCAGCGGGGGCGGAATCCCCGCCTTCGAGGCCCTCGCGGCCCTTGCCGCCATCGCCCTCACGGGGCTCCTCCTCGGACAGCGCGCAGGGGGTCGGAAGGAGTGAAGGCGCGGCCCTTCGGGGCCCTCGCGCTCTTCCTCTCCTTCCTGGTGCCAACCCTCCTCGCGCCCACGGCAGAGGGCGCGCCCCCGAAGCTCGAGCTCGTCATCGACGAGCGCACCCTCGGCAACACCGTGCCCCTCAAGGAATGGACGAGCAAGCGGCCCTCCCTCGCGGACGTGAACGGTGACGGACGCCTCGAGCTCCTCAGCCAGAACGAGAACGGGCGCGTCTACGTCATCGACACCCGCACCGGCAAGGCCCTCGCCGAGCTCGCCACGCGCTACCCCTACGGGCCCGACCTCGGTCCCTTCAACGGCGTCGTGGCCGCCGACCTCGACGGGGACGGCGCCGTGGAGGTGGTGGCCGTGAACCGCGCCGCCGTCGTCACGGCCTGGCGCGTCGAGGCCGCCAACGGGAGTTCCGACAGCCTCGCCTTCCGCTTCCTGTGGGACCGCCATCTCAACCAGTTCCATGGAAAGCCTACGGCCGACGCGGGCGCCGTCCTGGGTGACCTCGACGGCGACGGCAGTTTCGAACTCGTGATCCAGACGGAGGAGAAGGGCGTGTACGCCCTCCGCCACAACGGGTCCGTGCTCTGGGCCCTCCCCGAGTGGGGCGGCAACGCCGAAGCGAAGCTCGCGGACGTGAACCGCGATGGCGCCCTCGATGCCGTCTTCTTCACGGACGGCGGCATCGCCTACGCCGTGGACGGCCCCACGGGCCGCATCCTGTGGAAGTACGAGCTGCGCCACCGCGGCGTCTGGCCCGGAAGCATCCCGAGCCCGGGCGTGGTCGCGGACGTGGACGGCGACGGCCGCGTGGAGGTGGCCGCCTGCGCGCGCAACGTGGAGAACGCCACGGAAAGCTACGCGCCCGGCGCGCCCTACTACCGGCAGCACCATTTCGTGCTCTTCCTCGCGCGGGAGAACCGCAGCATCTGGCGCGAGAAGCCCTCCTGGGGAAACCCCCTCTGCAGCGCCTACCTCCTCGGGCATGACGTCGACGGCGACGGCAAGGTCGAGCTCTTCGGCATGGACTGGAACACCATCGGCCACAAGCCCGGCAACTGGGCGGTCACGGGCCGCCCCCACGTCTTTGCTTTCCGCCACGATGGGCGCGAGCTCTGGCACGCAACCACCGATCACGGCAACGCGAAACCCCACATCGCGCTCGCGGACTGGGACGGTGACGGCAAGCAGGACGTCGTGGCCTACGGCCGCGGCCGCCTCATCGCCTACGACGCGCTCACGGGCGCCCCCCGGGGCGAACTGTGGCTCTCCACGGGCGACGTGAAACAGGGGCCCCTGTTCGCCGACCTCGACGGGGACGGCACCCTCGAGGTGGTGGTGGCCGTGGTGGGCGCGAAGAACGCCTTCCTCGTATACGACCTCGGCCCCCGCTCCACGCCTCCCGCCTGGCCGGGGTGGGACCTGCCCATCCCGGACCCTCCGGGGGAGCCCCCGCGCCCGAGTCCCGGCGTTCCCGACGCCACCGCGCCCCCGCCCGAGGGAGCGGGGCCCACGGAGGCCACGAAGGCGCCCGGTCCCCGGGAACGGGGCGACGAGCCGCCACGGGAAACGGTGCTGCCGCTCCTTCTCGTGGTGGCGGCCCTCCTGCTCGTCGCGGCGGGCCGGCGGCCCTAGTTACTCGATGCGGACATCGTCCACGGCCCACCCCGCGTAGGCGTTGTACCGCCCGTCCACGGAGTCGAACACGAAACGCACGAGGGTTCCCGAGGTGCGGTAACCGGAGAGGTCGAGGCTCACCTCCGTCCACCCTGTGGGGTTGCCGGCGCGCGCATCGCGGAGCCACAGCGTCGTCCAGCGGCTGCCGCCGTCCACGCTCACCTGCACGCGCATCGTGTCGTAGCCGCTGCTGCCGGACCGCTCCACCTGGTGGAAGTGCTGGAACGTGAGGCGAGGAGTGGCCTTCCCGGAAAGGTCCACCCGCACCTGGGCGGCGCCCACCGTGCGGGTGCCCGTGGCGTAGGTGCAGCTGTCCTGCTGGTTGTACTGGAGCGCGTTTGGGGCGCTGCGGCCCGCCACGCATGCCCCGTCAACGCGCCAGAGGCCGCTGAGGGTCCACCCGTCCGCTACGCCGTCGTCGAAGTTCTCATGGAGGACCACGCCGGGCACGGACACGGTGATGCGGCCCTCCAGGGAAGCAGTGGCGCCGCGGTCGTCCGTCACCGTGAGGCGCACGTCGTACGTGCCCGCCTTCGCGTAGGTGTGCGTGAGGGTGGCGTTGCGGCCCACGGTTCCATCGCCGAGGTCCCAGCGGTAGCCCGTGATCGTGCCGTCGGGGTCGCGGGAGGCGGACCCGTCGAAGCGAACCGTGAGACCGTCCTCCGCCACGGTGATGGCCGGCACGGGGCGCTCGTTGACGGTGCCGCCCTTGAGCGAGGCCATGGCCGCGGCCACGTCGATGCGGCCCGCGCCCGTGCGCACGTCCCGCCCCGCAGCGTCCACGTCCACGGCCGTGGCCTCGAGATAGCGGCGGGCCTCGGCGGGAGTGAGGCCGGGCGAGGCGCTCATGAGGAGGGCGAGGGCGGCGCTCACGTAGGGCGTGCTCATGCTCGTGCCCGAGAGCGTCTTGTACCGGCCGCCAGGGTAGGTGGAGAGAATCTTGTCGCCGGGGGCGGCGAGGTCCACGGAGGGACCTGAGCTTCCGAAGGAGCAGGCGGAGTCCTTCTGGGTGGTGCAGCCCACGGCGAGGACTTCCGCCATCGTGGCGGGGAAGTCCACGCAGTTCGAGCAGGGCCCGCCGTTGCCCGCGGCGGCCACCACGAGCGCCCCCTTCCGGGTGGCGTGGGCGACGGCGTCGCGAACGGCCTGGCTCTCGCACCCGCTGCACCCGAGGCTCATGCTGATGATATCGGCGCCCTGGTCGGCGGCCCACGTGATGCCCTGGGCGATGGCGCTGAAGCTTCCCGTGCACCCGCCGCCCGACCCGGGGGCGAGCACCTTCACGGGGAGGACGCGCACCTGCGCGAGGCCCGCGACCCCCTTGCCGTTCCCGAGGGTGGCGGCCGCGATGCCGGCCACGTGGGTGCCGTGGCCGCAGGAATCCTTGAGGCTCCCCGAGCCCGTGAAGTCGCGGCCCGGAAGGAGGCGGGAGAGGTCGGGGTGCCGCGCATCGATACCCGTGTCGAGGATGGCGACCACCACGTCCGTGGACCCGGTGGTGTGCTCCCAGGCCTCGGGGGCACCAAGGAGGGCGAGGGCGTACTGCTCGGGGAAACCAGGATCGTTGGGCGTGAGGTGGCCCCGCATGACGGAGGGGTGATCGTACTCCACGTACCGGACGCGCAGGTCCCTCGCGGCCTCCGCAAGAAGCACGGAGGGCACCTTGGTCTCCACCACCACGAACCCGGCGGGGCTCACGGAGCGGATGACGCCGCCGAGCCACTCGCGTCCCACCTGGCCGGGAGCGAGGAGGCTGCCCTCGCCGGGGGCTCCCTCATCGATGCCGATGAGGTAGCGGGAGGGGCCGGGGCGGTGCGTCGCGTCGGCCCCGGGCAGCAACGCCTGGGAAGGCAGCAGCGTCAGGAGAAGGGCGAGGGCGAGGTAGTAGCGGCGGTGGCGACCCGGGAGCGTCATGTGCAAG
>Ga0247718_1000023_pt1 | contig 36067 bp, 36 predicted proteins | sample 21E_DmetaG_FD_189045 | JGI IMG/M metagenome (GOLD analysis project Ga0247718, IMG submission 189045) | Soil microbial communities from hillslope of Landscape Evolution Observatory, University of Arizona, Oracle, AZ, United States - 2-1-E_D | ecosystem: Engineered > Artificial ecosystem >...
CTCGAGTACCTCGATGGTGAGGGTCTGGGTGGTGGTGCGCACATCCGTCCCTTCGACGATCTTCTCCCGCGATGCCGAGGCCTCGAGCACCCGTGCTTTCATGAGACGCTGCTCTTCGACGAGCGGCGCGTCCTGCGCGAACGCAAGCGCGGGCAAGAGAAGAAGCGCTGCCAAGAAGGGGACCGCAAGAGCCTTATGCATTAGTACCAATGCTACCCAGTTTGTCGCGATTTGGGTAGCATGGGGGCATGCAGGCAGTCATCCTCGCCGCCGGACGCGGCACGCGCATGAAGGAGCTCACCCGGTCGGTCCCGAAGCCGATGCTCGAGGTGCTCGGGAAGTCCCTCATCGAGCACAAGCTCGATGCGCTTCCTGAAGAGGTGTCCGAAGTTATTCTGATTATCGGGTACCAGGGCGATGCTATCCGCGATGCGTTTGGCGACGAGTTCGGAGGAAGGCGCGTGAGGTACGTCGTCCAGGAGACGCTGGACGGCACTGCGGGCGCGCTCTGGCAGGCCAAAGACCTCCTTACGGACCGGTTCGTCGTGATGATGGGCGACGATCTGTATGCGAAAGAGGATGTGCAGGCGTGCTTCGAGAGTCCGGACTGGAGCGTGCTTGCCGAAGCGCTGCCGTCCATGCGCGCAGGCGGAAAGATCATACTCGATACAGAAGGATCCATCACCGCTATCGAGGAAGGGGACCATGCGGGCGCCCCTGGTCTCATGAACACGAACATGCTGGTGCTCGATCCGCGCGTCTTTCAGTATCCGCTCGTTCCGAAGGCGCCGGGGAGCGAGGAATACGGGCTTCCGCAGACGGTGCTCCAGGCTTCGCGGGAGAGCGGCATACCGCTCCGGCCCGTACAGGCCTCGTTCTGGGTCCAGATAACCGCCCCGGAGGACCTTGCGGAGGCAGCGCGGATTCTGGGTGCCCGTTGAACCCTCGGGGCCCATATAGTAAGGTGCGTATAACGCTGGTGTAGCTCAGGTAGTTAGAGCATGGGACTCATAAACCCAAGGTCGGAGGTGCAAGTCCTCCCACCAGCACACGAGTTGTGTATAGCCCGGAAACAGGCTATATTTCGATTCGTGCGCAATCTGCGGTCGTAGCTCAACTGGTTAGAGCACCCGCCTGTCACGCGGGAGGTTGCGAGTTCAAGTCTCGTCGACCGCGCACCACAGGACTAACGTCCTAAAATACAGAAAGACCGCCTCACTGGGTGGTCTTTCTGTTAAGGGGAACTTCATATTTTTTTCACCGGAATTTTTTACAATACCGGATGCAGGTGGCAGCCTGTGCGGCCGTAAGGTCGTTGCGGCCGCTCGTAACTCCATTACAAATCTAATTGCATCGTATGCCAAACATCATTAAACAGAATGATCAGTCGCATGCGCTCCCCGTCCGAGAAACGCAGCTCTCACCCTTCTCACTCATAGATAGGTTCTTTGACGACAGCTTTGATCCGTTCGGCTTCATGGGTCCGAGTCTCCTTGGAACTCGCTTCAGTTCGGTATCAAGCGTCTTCCCAAAGGTAGACGTCTTTGAAACCGACAGCGAGATAAAGGTTGTGGCCAATGTGCCGGGCATTGATCCCGAGAAAATCGACATTGAGGTAGGTGAGGATTATCTCTCTATCTCTGGTCAGATAAATAAGGAGATTACGAATGAGGATACGAACGGGAAGATCTATCGACATGAACGCGAGTTCGGAGAGTTCCGCCGCGAGTTCTCGCTTCCGGCCCGTGTTAACAAGGGCAGCATAGTGGCGAAGGCAAAGAACGGCGTTCTCTCGATCACGCTTCCAAAGTCTGAGGATGAGAGCAAAGCAAAAGTTAAGGTGGAGGTAGAGTAGCGGCTTATTCCCAAGAGACCGTGATTGCACGGTCTCTTGCCTTTTATAATTTCGCCGCTTCGGTGCTAGTACATACACCGTTAAAGGTAAGGGGCCACGCTTTTGCGTGGCCCCAGGTTATATGAAGGTAATACGAGGACGGGTCGTGCTTTCGAATCCGGCTACTGAAAGAAGGAAGCGCAACTCCACGATAATTCGCTCGAGGTTAACGCCTGATCGCTCGATAATGTCGTAGCGATATTCGTCTTCCGGCCGAGGTGCTGCGAGAGCCTTGTAGACGAGCGCATGTACATCGCGTTCCTCTTCGTCTGCGTCTTCCGGGGGCTCATAGTGATGCGCGACACACCAGGTGATCGGGCTTGATTTGAGCCCGCGCCCAATCGCAAGCAGCTGATGCGCAAGCTCATGCGCAAGCTTATGCTCCTTTGCAGTGACGCCCAGGCAACGGGCGTGCTCCTCGTCGTCTTCGTTAGGGACTACGCGAGAAAACTGCCAGTTGGCGTAGTAGATCGTTACGGTTCCCGTATCAGGCTCGAACCCAAGAGTGCACCCTGGCCACTCAAAGCTAACCTCTTTCATGCCCGCACTCCATTGCTGAGGAACTATCCTGTCAGAGAATGCGCGAAAGTAGATGAAGCGCGGATGAGCTTTTGACTTCAGTGAGCAAGCCAGCTACCTAAATATTCACCGAGACAAGCAATGTCTCAGCGATCCTTGGTTATATAACTGCAGTCTCCGAGCTATCTACATCAACTTTTATGCCCTGAGTGCGATGTCGTGCCGCCGCGTAGACCCACTCGAATACACCGAGGAGTGAAGCGGCGTAAAACACGTCGCCAATGAACATGTTCCGTAAGAACGGAAGGCCGGCGACATAGGATGCGACGAGCCCCTCAAATGTCGGCGGGTACCACGAGGAGGCAGCCCATACGGCGAAGTTGGTAACAAGGAAGAAGAGCGCCGAAGACGCCATGACAAGCAAAATAACTACGGGAGGGCGTGCACGCTTCGCAAGCATGCCGATGCCTCCAATAATCGCGACCGATCCATAGACGCTCACGAGCACCTTCCAGTCATAGAACCCGATAATCAGGTCGGTAAGCACCATGACAAAGAGCGGAATGGCGATGGCCCATGCAGAGCCCACGTACTTTGCAGCCGCGAACGCGATGGCGGTGACGGGCGTCGTGTTCGGCGGATGCGGGACGAGGCGTCCGAGAAGTCCGACGCCCACCAAGCCGAGGATAGAGAGGAAGCCCTTCATATCAGAATCCCTTGAACTCCCACGAGAGTGTCTCGCCATCTCTAAGTTCGTACTGGTCCGCGCCTACGAGGGGCATCGTTCCGTTCACGGTGTACTGCCAGTACTTGCCGTCGGTCCCGTTCACGAGTCCTCCCATGGCGGTAACAAGGACGCCCATGTCGCCGTAGTCCTTGGTTGCAAGACCGAGACTGCCATAGGTCGCATCGAGGCGCGAGAGGAGCGCAAGCACGGTCTCTCCGTCAGTGATTGCCGTGCTGGTTGCCGTATAGATTCCCTGTACGGAGAGGGTAACCGTATCGTTCTCAATAACGGGCGTCGTGCTCGCTTGGCTCGTTACCTCGGTCGTATACGTGGTGTTGTTGGTTACGTAGTAGGTGCGCGGCCCCTTGTCTGCGGCAGGCTCTTCTGTCGGCACTGTCGCCTCGAGAGATGAGGTAGCGATCAGAACGTTAACCGTGATAACGGGCGGCGCCGTCGCGCCCTCGCGGATAACGACGGGAGCCGCAGGGGTGGTCGTGGACGAGACGAATACCTGTACGGGAGCGAGCTCAGTGTCTGCCTTCGTGCCGTTGCCATAGGTGAACAGGAGCCCTACGACGAGCGTGAAGACTGAGAACGTGGCAAGCCAGAGATGATCTTTCATGGTGGGTAGGGTGAGGCTAATAGGCGGGTTTCGGCTCCTTCGCCTCTTCGGCCTGCGCCGCTTGTCGCGCGAGTGCATAGAAGAAGCTCGAGGCGCGATTCAGGTACGCGAGAAGGTCCGCCGCGGAGGGAGTAGCAGCGCAGGCGTGCACAACCGCGCGTTCTGTACGGCGCGATACGGCCCGCGCGTAATCGAAGCGCGCTGAGCGTACGGTCGCACCGGGGATGACGAAGGAGGTGGGCTTCTCGATCGATGCTTCGCAGGTATGGATGGCATCCTCGAGCGCGCGTACGTGCTCTTTCGTGATGCGCTTATCGGCGCCCGCGAGCTGCGCCTGGGCTATGAATAAGGCTTCCTGCACCGCACGCAGAGAAGCGTCGTCTCCGGGCTCGTGCGCCCTGCAGAATCCTATGAGCGAGTTCAGCTCGTCGATGCTCCCCAGGGCATCGAACAGGGGATCGTCTTTCGGGTAGCGCTCCGTGGTTCCGTAGAGCCCGGTCTCGCCGCCGTCGCCTTTTCGGGTGTAGAGCATAGGCCTAGGCAGCTACGGCGAGCGCTTCCGGCGCTACGTCGTCGATCTCGCAGACGCCTCCGGCGCATGCCAATTCGCGCTTCTGCTCCGTCTCATCCGCCTGCTCGTACCGCGTGAGCTTTGCGTAGTCGATCTCGGGGAACGCGCGCATGCGCTCCTCGTATTCCTCCTTGCTGATCGCTTCGTACGGCGCAAGCAGATAGACGTGATCGAAGCGGGGAAGGAACGAGAGTCCGCCGACGATGTTCCAGTTCTTCTGCACCCAGTCGACCACGCTGATCCATTCGTCGTCGCCGACCGAAATGGTGGCCGACGGGTTATGCTCGGTGTACTGCTCCTTGACCCGCTTCCAGTACTCGAGCTGCTCCAACGCAGTGAAGTCATCCTTGCAACGCGCGCCCTCAGGAGCGCGTACCGGGAATTCGAGCACGTAGGTCGAGGCGGTCTCCTCAGACTGCCCCACCTCGGGCTGGTAGGGGACTCCTTGGTCCTTCAGCATCTTGAACAAGGAATCGGTCGCGGAAATTCGTACGCGGCGGAGGTAGTACGGTGCATGCCGCGGATGTATGCCAGAAGAGCAATCGAACGCCTGCGAGACGGTGCCCGAAGGCTTCACGGCCGTTACGGCGTTCGAGGGCGTGACGCCGAACCGTTCCGCATACGATGCGTTTGCCCGCACGGCCTCGCCACGCATGGCGGCGAGGGTCTCCGCGTCGCGTGCCTCCATCGAATCCCACTGCCCTGTAACGGATACGCCGAGGAGCCGCTCTTCCTCGCAGTGCTCGGTCCATGCAGGCGAGATGTAGTTGAAGCTGGTCAGTGTCGACTGATACGTGCCGATGAGCGCGGCAAGCCGCGTCTTCCGGAGGAGCGATTCGCGCGTATCGTTTGCCCGGGCGATCACCTCGGAAAGATTGCAGAACTGCTTTGACTGGAGGATGATCTCGCCGCATGGGTTGGTGCCGATGGGTCCTTGTACGGTCCCGTCGGGAGAAAGGAAGCCTCGGGCAGAGAAGTAGCGTTTCCGGCGTTCCGGCAGCTGGGTATCAAGAGCGCCGCGGTTGAAGATCCCGCGCTCTCCTGAGCCCGAGTGCATGAGCGCAACCCACTCCTCAAGCAGCGCGGTGCTCGTGGGCGTATTCTGGTATACCGCCGAGTTGTTCGCGACGGATCGGTACGGATGCGACAGGTAGAACTGGCCGCGCTTTGCATCGCGCATATCCGCGTCATCGAGGTCCGAGAGCGAAATCATCGCGGTCCTGCGCACGCCGCCTGAGACCACGCATTCCCCGATCTTGCACACGATGTCATGCACGTCGACGGGCCGCAGTCTGCGTCCCGCACGCCTGAGTATCTTCTCGCGTGCAAACGAGAGGAGCGCCTTGAGCGGCTCAGGTCCGGACGCCTTGCCGCCCATGGTCTTGAGGCGCGCGCCGGCGGGCCGTACCTGCGAGAAGTCGAACGATACATCAGCGCCCTCGTACCACGCGGTAAGTCCGGCGGTCAGCGCGTCGCACCAGCCCTCCTTGGAGTCGCCGACCACGTGCGTCGGGAGCATCTTCCCGCTCCGCTTCTTGATCTGCGGGAGCTGCTCCACGTACTCGCTCTCGACCGAGAATCCCACCCCGCACCCCTGCATCGACAGGTACATGATCTCTGCGAAATCGGTAAGTTCCGAGGGTGCGATGAAGGTGCAGTTATACGCGCAGGTGTTGCATTTGCGTGCTGCGTCTCCCGCAAACTGCATGAGCCGCATCGATGGCATGATCTCCTGTGTGAGGATGGCCTCGCGCACCTCGGCGTACTCCTCTTCGCCGAGCGCGTCTCCCAGATTCTCTCGCATGAACGAAAGGTATCGATCTACGGTCTCTATCCAGGTCTCGCGCCTGCCCTCGGACTCGATCCAGCGCGCATAGGTGCGCAAGTACACGAATTCCCCGAGGGGGTTCCCTGCGAAGTACTTCTTACTTTCAGCGGCGAGGGCGCGGACGTGTTCCGGCACGTTTCCGTGGCGCTCCTCGGCATGCTCGGCGCGGTATAGGATGTAGGCTTTCGCGGTAGCGAGGAAACCTTGCGCCATGAGCTCCTCTTCCACGAGGTCCTGTACGCTCTCTACAGTGGGGGAGTCTGCTGAATCGTGATGCATGGACTGTACGCGCGCAACGACCGTGGCGGCGACAGAGGCAGGCCCGGCGTCAGTGAATTCGCCCGTGGCGCGCATCGCCTTCCCGACTGCGCTCTCTATCTTTGCGGGGTCGAAGGGCACCCGTGAGCCGTCGCGCTTGATGATGCTAAGGACTGGTGTGGACTGTGAAAGCGACATAGGCATACGGGTGATATATTCATAAGTGTCTATGGATTATATACATAGACGAGTATCTATATTTGAACGAACTATGGGGACATCGAAAGGGAACACGAAAGCGGCGAAGGGAAAGACCTATCCGCGCCCGGCATGGGTGAAGCCGTCCGTCATGGCGGAGGAAGAGCTGTGCCCGGACTGCTTCAAGGTAGTCGGCTCGAAAAGCCGCTACCAGCTTGTGTGCATGCTCGGAAAATCAAACGGCATGACCGTGAGCGAACTCACCAAGAAGATGAAGCTCGCACAGCCTACAGTTACGCATCACCTGAATACGCTCCGGTCCGTCGACGCAGTTGCGAGCGAGGACAAGGGCAGGGAGCGCATCTATCGCCTGAACCGCGACGCGCACTGCTTTGACGAATGTAAGATTCCCTTCTAACCATGCAGCTATTTTCCTACACCTGGTCCTACTTCGTGCAGGCGTTCGGCCTCGTGATCGCGTTCCTGTTCGCCGCACTCTTCATCTATCTCATATTCCGCAAGCTCCATGCGGGATGGATGAGCATCACGCTCGTGGCGATGTTCCTCGGCGTGTCCCTGTTCTTCTATGTCCCGAACGGGCTGCCGCAGGGACTCGTGCACCCTTTGTCCATGCGTACCTACGGCATGGGAGACGGGCCGGTGCTGCCGCTCGATAACTTCCTCGCGTTCGCGTCCGGGTTCGGCGACATCGAGCGGGTTACTGAGATCGCCCGAGATCCTAACGACGTGCCGCCGCCCATAACCCGTACCGAGCCTGCGCATGTGGAGCTCGAGCTTACGGCAAAAGAGGTGATCGCGGAGATGGCACCCGGCGTATACGTGAACTACTGGACCTACAACGGGACCGTGCCGGGCCCCATGTTCCGCGTGCGCGAGGGCGATACGGTGACGCTTACGCTCCATAACGATCCTTCGAGCATCCATCACCACAACATCGACCTGCATGCCGTAACAGGTCCGGGAGGCGGCGCGGCGGTAACGATGGTGGCGCCAGGCGAGAGCGCTACGTTCACCTTCAAGGCGCTCAACCCAGGGCTCTTCGTCTACCACTGCGCGACGCCGAACGTCGCGAACCACATGACGCACGGGATGTACGGTCTCATCCTCGTCGAGCCCGAGGAGGGCATGTCTGCGGTGGATCGCGAGTACTACGTGATGCAGGGCGAGTACTACGCAACGGGCGGTATCGGCAGAAAGGGGCTCCAGCTCTTTGATGCCCAGGCGATGCTCGACGGCAATCCGACCTACGTGACGTTCAACGGGCGCGTGAACGGCCTTGCCGAGCACCTGCAGGCGTCAACCGGCGAGACGGTGCGCATCTACTTCGGAAACGGCGGGGTGAACCTTGTATCCTCATTCCACGTGATCGGGGAGATATTCGACCGGGTGTACCCGGAGGCTTCGCTCACAAGCGCGCCGCACACGGACGTGCAGACCACGCTCGTGCCGGCGGGCGGCGCGACCGTCACTGAGTTCGCGCTCGATGTGCCCGGCGCGTTCGTGCTCGTGGATCACGCGCTCGCGCGCGTCGATAAGGGTGCCTGGGGCAAGCTCTTCGTTGCCGGAGAAGAGGACAAGGCGATATTCAACGGAACGGAGGTCCCGGGGCACGGGCACTAGGGGAGCGCGGCCTGCGCGATTGAGCGCTGGTCGCGGATATCTTCTGCGCCGAGCTCTGCTTCCACGATGAGCGGGAGGTGATCCGAGAAGCGCGAGTTATCGGGCACTGCAGCGCGTACGATATCGACGTCATGGGAATGGAAGAGTACCTGGAGCGCGTGCCGCGGCCGCCAGGATGGGTAGCTGGCGATGGTGATGACCTCGAGCCCGGCCTTTCTGAGGAGCGCGAACGAGCGGTGGTCGCGCTCGTTGAAGTCGCCGCCGAGGATGACCGGCCCGTCGATCTCCGCGATGCGCATCGCGATCTCCCGGAGCTGGGACTCGCGCGGACGCGAGCCGAGCGCGAGATGCGCGACGAGGACGGTGAGGTCGGTGCCGTCGACATCAAGCACGGTCTCGCCGAGCACCCGCGGATTCACGCGGCTCTGCAGCGGATGGAGGCGATGGCTCTTGATAGGGAAGCGCGATAGGACGGCGTTCCCTTCGTTGATCGAGGTGCCGATGCTGCGGGTCGGGAAGAACTGGTGGTGCGGGAGGGCCGCGGTGCGCGCGATCACCTCAAGCTGGGAGATGCCCCGGGACCTGCGGCTGCCGCCGTCCACTTCCGTAAGGAGCGCGAGGTCAGCCTCCTCGATCCGAAGGAAGGTGCCGGCGTCTATCACGCCAGTGCCGTCGTTCGGGAGGAGGTAGCGCCAGCCGCTCGTAAGGTACTGGCGGTAGCCCTTGGTGACGGCGATACCCGACTGGATGTTCGCGATAACCATGCGTACCTGCATAGATACGGATGGTACGCACTGGAACCGGAATCTTTGATGAAGGGACGGATAGGACGGGATTGAAATACCGGGAGAAATGCCGTACTCTGCGCTATGTCGCAGTAGCGGCAGGCCGATGTAGCTCAGTCGGTAGAGCGCATCCATGGTAAGGATGAGGTCCCCGGTTCAATCCCGGGCATCGGCTCCAGAAGGGTGGCGGGGTGGTAGGATTATTTCTATGAATCCAGGCCCGGTCCAGTTTATGGAAGAAGAGGCGACGAGTACGCGCGCAGTACCCGTACGAAAGGGAGGAATACCTGCGTGGCTCGTAGCTAATTCAGGTGGCGTACTCAAAGATGAAAGGCAGGCATCGGTATTCCTGCTCGGGTGCTCTGTCGTGCTTCTTGCATTCGCTGCTTTTACGCTGCTCAGCGGCATGAGCGGACCGGAACCCCTCGATACGAGTACCATCCGCGAGATAATCCAGAACCAGCAGGGAGTGTCGCCTCCGGCCAGGTAATCATGAAGACGCGCGGATTCACCCTAATCGAGCTCCTCGTCGTCATCGCCATCATCGGTGTATTGTCGTCGGTCGTGCTTGCAAGCCTGAATACAGCTCGAGGGAAAGCCCGAGACGCGAAGCGCCTTGCGGAGATAGGGCAGATAGAGAACGCGCTCGCGCTCTATGCGCTCAGCAACAATGGTGCGTACCCAAATGCGAGCGGCGGGTCTGGATGCGGTGGCTGGGAGTCAAGCGGCTCAGGGATGAATTTCATTTCGGCACTTGTTTCCGCGGGCCTGCTACCCGCAGGGATCAAGGATCCGGTGCCTTCGCTTGATGGAAGTTGCGGGAACTATTCGTACTATCGATATCCCGCAGGGTATGAGGGTTGCAGTAGCGCGCGCGGGAATTTTTATGTAATCGGAATTCGCTCGACAGACCAATCGGGCACCAGCCGGCACCCAGGCAGTCCTGGATGGAGCTGCCCCAGCCGTAATTGGCAGGCGGAATTCAGTTGGGTAACCGGCGGGTTTGAGGGGTAGGTGCATAACTCCTCTTTACAAAAGCCGCAGAGAGCGCGAGAGTGAAAGCTTCACGCTGTGGTGGCGTGAATGCACATTTGAGAGGGAGGAAGAACAATGACCCAGACTTCCGGCAGTGTTGCAGGCCTCACGTCCGCTTGCGGATTCAACGGCCTACACGGCACCATCGCTTCGATCCGTTCGGATGCCGATCTCGGCTTCCGTACGCCCGACGTGGATCGAGCGATGCTGCTCGCTGAGAGCGGCCAGGAAGACCCGGACGAGGATCCGGGCGGCTAGGGCCACCATGGACAGCGCGACTTCGGTCGCGCTTTTCCTTTAGGGAATATTCATGTACTGCCCGGTATCGTTCGGGCATGCACTTCTTCGCCACCGCGCTGCGCAATCTAACGGTTGCGCGCATTCTTCCGCTCGCGTTCGCCGTTCTCTATGCGACGTTCGCCGCGTTCCATTTCGTCTCGATAGGGAACGACGAGTTTCTTGGGTACATCGTGGTGATCGTGCTCCTCATCATCCTCGGCGGGTGCGTGCTCGCGCACCATTGCGTGCCTGCGTGGCTCCTGTGGCTCCTGTCTTCCGTAGGACTCCTCCATATGCTCGGGGCCGCGGTGTCGATAGGGGGCGATATCCTCTATAACTACGTGCCGTTCCCGATCGAGAACCCCACGGGGCTTACGTTCCTCAAGTTCGACCAGATCGTCCATACGTACGGCTCGGGCGTAGCGGCAGTACTCGCGTACTTCTTCCTTAAGGACCGCGGGTTCCACTGGTTCAGCCTCTTCCTGTTCTCGGTGCTCGTTGCCATGGGCGTGGGAGCGATCAACGAGATCATCGAGTTCATCGCGAAGTTGACCGTGCCGGACTCGGACGTGGGCGGCTACTACAACACCGCGGTAGACCTTACGGTGAATCTCCTGGGGTCGCTGCTCGGAGCCGCACTTACAGTAGTCTTCTGGAGACATTCGACCAGGTCTTAGGTGCACTTAGTAGATATGAGACCAGTGCGCGATTCTGCGTTGGTATACTGTATGCAGTATGCCGAACCCAAGGAAGCAGCGGAATAACTGTCGCGTCTGCGGAACGGAGACTGCGCGTTCTGGGTATACGTACTGCAGCAATACCTGCCAGCACGAGTACCAATACCGAGAGTATATCCAGGCTTGGAAGAGGGGAGAAAGGCTCGGATTTATAAAGATGGGCGTTGTCTCTCGGCACGTGAAGCGATATTTGCGAGAGAAATATGGAAACAAGTGCTGTATGTGCGGCTGGTGCTCCGTTAATGTAGTAACGGGATTAGTACCTTTGGTAGCTGATCATATTGATGGAGACTGGCGCAATAACAGAGAAGAGAATCTACGGCTCGTGTGCCCTAACTGTGACTCTTTAAGTCCCACTTATGCGGCTTTGAATAAGGGCAGAGGCAGAAAGCATCGCACAATAAGCAAACGGGTGCATGAGGCGCGCTTGCTTGCGAAATAGCATCGTGAGGCTATAGTCTTAGGACCAACGCCGAAGTAGCTCAGTTGGTAGAGCAATGGTATCGTAAACCATAGGTCACCGGTTCGAGCCCGGTCTTCGGCTCCAAAAGAGATCGCCCCTGGACTTAAGTGTCCAGGGGCGGTTCCCGTGTAAGGGGCAGGTCAAGGAGGTAGCGATCGAGATCGCTCGGCGCGTCGATGCGGATCAGGAGCTCCGCTTCGCCGGAAGCGTTCCTTTCGAACACCCGGTTGTACAGATCCGTGGAAGGGACCAGGTACGCCCGGAGCACGTCAGGTTCCGCGATGTTGACGAGGAAGAGATGCGCTTCCACGAGCTTCACGCGCGGCGCCTTCAGTTCGAACCTGCAGTAGGTGCCGGTCCGCTCCGTGAAGACGTTGTGCTTCTCGATGGGGCGGCTGGTATGCCGCACCTCGCAGTCCTGGCCGTTGAAGTTTAGCCGGGTCGTGAAGAAGCCGCGATCGGGTTTCTTAATGGCGCGGATGGGAATCCCCGCCCTAACCGCCGCTGCGCGCAAGAGCGCCAGGTGCGGACGCTTCGCAAACAGCGCCGCTTCCTTCCGGGCATTCGCTTGGTCCCATACGGGCGAGTGCCTGGCAGAAGGCGTGCGTGGTCTGCGTTCCCGCGCGGGCTTGGGCTTCTCGGGAGCCGCCACCCGCAGGAAGTAGGGGCTGCGTCGCAGCCGGTCGAGTTCATCACTCATCGTGAGTGCCTCCATGGCTGTGAAAGAACGATAGCGAGGATGGTCCCATAAAACGGGAGAATCGCAAACCTTAAGGGATGGGGTACACTCCTTTCTATGCACGAGGAGCGCATCAGAGAGATCGAGGCACTCATGGCTTCGCCGGACTTCTGGAAGGACCCGAACGAGGCGCAGCGGGTGATCCGCGAGTACCAGAGCCTCAAGGACGGCGGCTCAGGAGACGGGCACGACGGAGGTCCCGCGACGCTCGCCATCCTTGCGGGCGCCGGCGGAGACGATGCGGAGGATTTCGCGCGCATGCTACGCAGGATGTACGAGGGGTACGCCGCGAAGAACGGCTGGGATACCTGGGAGCTCCATGCGAACGAGAACGATCACGGAGGATTCCGGAACGTGCTGCTTGAGGTCTCGGGGAAGGGCGCGTACGGGAAGCTGAAGCACGAGGCAGGCGTGCACCGATTGGTGCGCATCTCGCCCTTCAACGCGAACGCGAAGCGCCAGACCTCCTTCGCGCTGGTGGAGGTCCTGCCGAAGCTCTCCGGTACCGAAGCAATCGACCTGCGGCCCGAGGACCTCGATATCCAGTTCGCCCGTTCAGGCGGGGCCGGCGGCCAGAACGTGAACAAGCGAGAGACCGCGGTCCGCATCACGCATGCGCCTTCCGGCGTATCCGCGCATGTCTCAAGCGAGCGCAGTCAGCAGGCGAACCGCGAGAAAGCGCTCGAGCTCGTGAAGGCGAAGCTCTTCCGCCTCGAGGAAGCGAAGCGCCAGGCAGAGGCGAAGGGACGCTCGATTGCCGCGACCACCGCTAACGAATGGGGCAGCCAGATGCGTTCCTACGTGCTGCATCCGTATAAATTGGTGAAGGATCACGAATCGGGGCACGAATCGCATGACCCAGAGAGCGTGCTTTCAGGCGACCTGGATGGATTCGTAGACGCGGCCGCCGAGGGTGGGGTATAATGGCCACCGTTATATGATCTATTTCGACAAGGTAACGAAGATCCATCGCGACGGCACGCCCGGTCTCGAGGATGTCACCATCGCTATCGCGCCGAAAGAGTTCGTCTCCATCGTCGGGCACTCGGGTGCCGGCAAGACCACGCTCCTCAAGATGCTCCTTGCGGAGGCGCAGCCGACCTCCGGAACGGTCTACTTCGAGTCTACCGACGTGCATGCGCTTCCGAAGTCGCAGCTCCATCACTACCGCCGCAAGATCGGCATGGTGTTCCAGGATTTCCGCCTCATCCCGAACAAGACCGCGTACGAGAACATCGCGTTCGCGATGGAGGCTGCGGGCCGCCCCGAGGACGAGATCGCCCTTGATGTGCCGCACATCCTCGATCTCGTGGACCTTGGCAGCAAGGCGCACCATTTCCCCTCGCAGCTCTCCGGCGGCGAGCAGCAGCGCGTGGCGATCGGCCGCGCCATCATCAACCAGCCGGACGTGATCGTCGCGGACGAGCCGACCGGCAACCTCGACCCGGTGAACACGTACGAGATCATGGATATCCTGAAGAAGATCAATGAGCTCGGCACCACCGTCCTCATCACCACCCATAACAAGGGCGTGGTGGATGCGCTCGGACGCCGCGTGGTCACGATGGACCGCGGGCGCGTGATCCGTGATGACCAGCAGGGGCACTACGTCCTGTAATTCTTTCTGTAGCTATGTGGATGACCTTGAAGCGAGTGTTCACGGGAGGTGCGAAGAATTTCGCCCGCAGCGGCGCCGTCTCGTTCGCGACGGTGCTCATCATGACCGTGACGCTCACGATCGTAGGCTCCCTCATCTTCCTTTCCGCGATCCTCACGAACACCCTCGCCTCAATCCAGGACAAGGTGGACGTGAACGTCTATTTCGTAACGAACGCCGACGAGCGCGACATCGTCGCCATCCAGAGGAAGCTCGAGGCGCTGCCGGAGGTGGCGAGCGTTTCCTACACCTCGCGTGACGAGCGCCTCGAGGAGTTCCGTGCGCGCCATGAGAACGACGAGCTTACGCTCCAGGCGCTCGACGAGCTCGGCGACAACCCGCTCGGCGGCGCGCTTGCGATCAAGGCGAACGATCCGTCCCAGTACGCAGCCATCGTCGAGTTCCTGTCCGAGGACCCGTCCGTATCCCCGGAATCCGGCCCGATCATCGACAGCATCAACTATTTCCAGAACAAGGCCGTGATTGACCGGCTGACCGCGGCGATCGACGCCACCGAGAAGGCGGGCCTTGCGATCGTGGTCCTCTTTGCGATCGCGTCCACCATCATCGCGCTTGCGACCATCCGTCTTGCGATCTACACCGCTCGCGACGAGATCGCCGTGATGCGCCTCGTGGGAGCCTCGAACGCCTATATCCGCGGACCATTCATCGTCGCAGGCGTGATCTCAGGCCTCGTGGCTTCCGTGATCGCGCTCATTATCTTCTACCCGGCTACCTGGTACGCGGGCGAGACCCTCACGACCTGGCTCGGCGGATTCAACCTCTTTGAGTACTACCTCGCGAACTTCGCGATGGTGTTCGGCATCCTCGTGGGCACGGGCATCCTCGTGGGCGCGCTCGCGTCATGGCTTGCGGTCCGCAGATACCTCAAGGTCTAGCATTTCTCTATGGCGCTCGACGGACATAAGTACATATTCGTGCTCGGGGGAGTCATGTCCGGAGTGGGCAAGGGCATCGCCTCGTCTTCCATCGGTCTTATCCTGAAGCAGCGCGGGTACGAGGTGAATCTCGTGAAGGTGGACCCGTATCTCAATGTGGACGCGGGCACCATGAACCCGACCGAGCATGGCGAGGTGTTCGTGCTCGACTCCGGCCTCGAGACCGACCAGGACATGGGCAATTACGAGCGCTTCCTCAACCGCGATCTCGGGAGCGAGGACTACATGACGAGCGGCATGGTCTACAAGACCGTGATCGAGAACGAGCGCGCGCTCAAGTACGGGGGCAAGTGCATCGAGGCGATCCCGCACGTGCGTGACGAGATCCTCCGCCGCATCGAAGCGGCGGCCGCGCATAACGGGAGCCAGATTTCGGTTATCGAGATCGGCGGCACCGTGGGCGATTTCCAGAATGCGCTTTTCATTGAGGCTGCGCGCGTGATGAAGCTGAAGCGTCCAAACGACGTCACCTTCGTCATGGTGTCGTACCTGCCGGTGCCGGGCACGCTCGGCGAGATGAAGACCAAGCCCACTCAGGGCGCGGTGCGCGATTTGAATGCGTACGGCGTGCAGCCTGAGTTCATCATCGCGCGCTCCAAGGGCGCTATGGACGAGAAGCGCAAGGAGAAGCTCGCCATCTGGTGCAACGTGCTCCCGGAGCGCATCATCTCCGCGCCAGACGTGGAAAGCATCTACGACGTGCCCATGAACTTCGAGAAGGATAATCTCGGGGACCTGTTGCTCGAGGCGCTCTCGCTCTCCAAGGAGAAGCCGGCGGACTTCGCAGAGTGGCAGCAGTTCGTGGACGGCATCAAAGTGGAGAGTCCCGAGGTGAAGATCGGCATCGTGGGCAAGTATTTCGATACGGGCGACTACGTGCTTTCGGACGCCTATCTTTCCGTGATCGAGGCGATCAAGTTCTCGGGCTCCAGACTTCGCGTGAAGCCCCGCATTACCTGGATCAATGCGAAGGACTTCGAGAAGAGCGGGGACGTCTCCATGCTCTCCGGGTTTGACGGCGTTATCGTGCCGGGCGGATTCGGCGAGAGCGGCATCGAGGGCAAGATCGCCGCTATTAAATACTGCCGCGAGAACAAGATTCCGTACTTCGGCCTGTGCTACGGCATGCAGCTCATGGTGGTGGAGTACGCGCGCAACGTGCTCGGGCTTTCCGGCGCACACACCGCGGAGATCAATCCGGAAGCGGAGCACTTGATCGTCGATATCCTTCCCGAGCAGAAGGCGCTCATCGCCGAGGGCAGGTTCGGCGGCACCATGCGGCTCGGGTCCTACGAGGAGCGCATCGAGGACGGCACGATCGCCAAGGAGGCGTACGGCGCGGACGTGGTCCACGAGCGTCATCGCCACCGCTACGAGATCAATCCGGAATACGTAGCAAAGCTCGCTGCCGCAGGCCTCGTGTTCTCGGGGAAGAGCCCGGACGGCGTATTGATGGAGGTGGCGGAGCTTCCGCGCGACGTGCATCCGTTCATGCTCGGTACGCAGGCGCACCCGGAGCTTAAGGCGCGCCCGCTGTCGCCGCATCCCCTGTTTACCGCCTTCCTCAAGGCTGCTGCGAAGAGCTAGAGGAGAGCGCCCAAAAGGGCGCTATACTTTTTCCATACTCGTCTGTAATTCTTGGTATGGAAGTGATGATCAATTTCTGGGCGGTGCTTGTTGCGGCGGTCGCTGCGGTCGCGCTCGGCTTCTTCTGGTTCGGCGCGCTTTTCGGCAAGGCATGGATGCGCACTCTCGAAATCGAGATGCCGAAGGAGATTACGAAGTCCATGAAGCGCCAGATGCTGCGCTCGTACGCGTTCACGACCGTCGGTGCGCTCGTGATGGCGACGGTGCTCGCGCATGCGATCTACTACGTCTCAGAGTTCATGGAGGTACGTGGCATGGCCACCGGCGTTACGGTCGCTCTCTGGTGCTGGCTCGGATTCGTGGCGCTCCCCTTGGTTGGTTCGGTGTTCTGGGAAGACCGCCCCTGGAAGTACTGGTTCATCGTCGCGGGCTATTGGCTTACCGCCCTTGTGGTTATGGGCGGGATACTCGCTTCCTGGGGTTAGGATTGAAATAGCTAGGGTTTTTGGGTATTGTGTGCGCACCAGGGCGGCTTCGGCCGCTCATGGTATTGCGGGATCGTCTAATGGTAGGACTCTGGTTTCTGGCACCAGCTATCTAGGTTCGAATCCTAGTCCCGCAGCATTTTTGTACGAATCGCTCCTGCACGGTACTGTGCGTGCATGGCAGGAAAGGACACATATGACGTAATCGTAGTTGGAGGCGGCGCAGCGGGCATGCTCGCGGCTAGTGTCGCCGCGTCTCGCGGTAAAAGCGTGCTCCTCATCGAGAAGAACAAGGAACTGGGCAAGAAGCTTTCTATAACCGGAGGCGGGCGCTGTAATATCGCGAACGCCGAGGAGGATGAGCGCGTACTCCTCTCTTATTTCGGTGCAGCGGCCGATTTCCTCCATTCGCCCTTCTCGCAGTTCGGCCTCAAGGAGACCATCGCATTCTTCGAATCCCTAGGCGTACCGACGGTTACCGAGGCGCGTAAGCGCATGTTCCCGGTATCGCAGAACGCTGAAGACGTGACGCGGGCGCTCTTCGCGTACTGCGAGCAGCGGGGAGTAACCATAAAGACCGGACTTCCTGTTGCGCGCGTGCATCAGGCGAAGGGAAGCATCGAGAGCGTGCTCATGGGCGGCAAGGAGTACCGGGCGGAGTCCTACATCTTCGCTACCGGAGGCGTGTCGCATCCTGAGACCGGCTCTACCGGAGACGGGTTCCGCTGGCTTCGGGATCTCGGGCACACCGTTACCGAGCCTACGCCCACCATCGTGCCGCTGCGCGTGAAAGAAGCGTGGGTGAAGTCGCTCGCCGGCACTACCATCCCGGCGATGAAGATGACCGTATACGTGAACGGCTCGAAGCGCCTCGCGCTCAAGGGCGACGTGCTCCTTACGCACTTCGGTGTCTCGGGCCCGCTCATCCTGAATGCCGCAGGAAAGATCGCAGACTATATGCAGGAAGGAGAGGTAACAGCAGTAATCGATACGTACCCGCAGATGGATCTGGGTATCCTCGACAGGCACATCGCTTCAGTGTTCGAGGAGAACAAGAACAAAGAGCTGAAAAACGTATTCCGCCAGATCGCGCCTCCAGGCACGGGCGACGTGCTGCTTTCACTCGTTCCGGATATCGATCCAGAGACACGCGTGCACAGCGTAACGAAAGAAGCGCGCCGCGCCCTCGCGGAACTCCTGAAGGCGCTCCCGATCACCGTAACCGGGCTTATGGGCCTCTCGCGGGCGGTAGTCGCGGACGGCGGTGTCGCGCTTCCGGAAGTCGATATGAGGACCATGCGCTCCAAGGTCTGTGGCAACCTTTTCATCATCGGCGACCTCCTCAACATCAAGCGCCCCACCGGCGGCTACTCGCTGCAGCTCTGCTGGACGACCGGGTTCGTCGCAGGTAGCAACGCGTAACCAATACTTGACTAAATAAATACTTTATAGTATTTTATACGTAACGTTGCGTTCTCCATGAGATAAGGCGTTTACGGCTTATTCGGCCTTCCGCCGACCATTTCACAACTAGGCCGTAAACCTCTTGCCTTATGGGCTTCTCGGCGCAGATTAATTTCCTCTCTATGGCCGAGTATAAGAAGCAGTATCGTGCAGGCGGTTCCCGCCCATTCCAGAACAATTCCTTCGCGCAGAAGGAACTCTTTAACGCTGAGTGTAATGGCTGCGGTACCCGCTGCCAGGTGCCGTTCCGTCCGAACGGGAAGAAGCCGGTGTACTGCTCCAATTGCTTTACGAAAAACGATACTCGTTCCGCGCCGCGCGCAAACAGCGCCGCATACCGCCCCGAACAGCGCAGCGCATCCGTCCAGGTTCCGGACCGGCAGATCCAAGACCTCAAGCGCGAAATCGAGGCCATGAACGCTACGCTGCAGAAGCTCGTGACTACCGTAGACACCTTTAATCGAGCAACCGCGCTCACGCTCGAGATCCAGAAGCATTTCCCGAAGGAGGAGAGCGTTCCTGAGAAAAAGACGGCAGCAAAGAAGGCGCCCGCGAAAAAGGCCGCGCCCAAGAAGCCCGCAAAGGCTAAGTAGCTGCGTCTGGCACCAAGGTCCGTGCCGGGCTAGGACCCACGGAACGCTCCTAGAAGGCGGCCATTTCAGGTCGTGGCCGGGTGCTACACTTTCCGTATGCAAACGATCATCCCGCATCTCTGGTTCGCTACGGAGGCGAAGGAGGCTGCAGAGTTCTACGTCTCCGCGTTCAAGGATTCCCGCATCACAAGCGTATCAGTGCTCAAGGACACCCCCTCAGGGGACTGTGACGTCGTCGAGTTTGATCTCGCAGGCTACTCGTTCATGGCTATCAGCGCGGGTCCGTACTTCAAGATCAATCCTTCGATCTCATTCATGATCAACTTTGATCCGGCACGCGGGGAATCCAAGGAGGATCTCGATGCGCTCTGGGCAAGGCTTTCTGAAGGGGGGAAGGCGCTCATGCCGCTTGGCGAGTACCCGTTCAGCAAGTGGTATGGCTGGATCGAGGATCGCTATGGCGTCTCCTGGCAGCTCATCCTTACCGACCCTGAAGGCGAGCCGCGCCCGTTCATCATGCCTTCCATGCTTTTCACGAAAGAGGCGTACGGAAAGACAGAAGAGGCAACCGACTACTACCTTTCAGTATTCAAGGACAGTGCGCGCGGCGCGGTCGCGCGTTACCCGGCGGGCATGGAGCCGGAGAAGGAAGGGACGATCATGTTCACGGATTTCATGCTCGCAGGCCAATGGTTCGTCGCGATGGACAGCGCGCAGCAGCACGAGTTCCAGTTTAACGAGGGCGTATCGCTTCTCATCAACTGCGAGACGCAGGAAGAGATCGACTATTACTGGGAAAGGCTCTCAGCGGTGCCTGAGGCCGAGCAGTGCGGCTGGCTCAAGGACCGGTTCGGGGTTTCGTGGCAGGTGCATCCCGCCCGTCTGCAGACCATGATGCTCGAAGGCACTCCGGAGCAGGTGCAGCGAGTGACGGCGGCGTTCCTTACCATGAAGAAGTTCGACCTCGCTGCGCTTGAGGCCGCCTACGAGAGTAACTAATCCTCATATCACCAGAACACCACTGCGCATGACCTGGATATTCTTTGCTTTCGTCGGGGCCATATTCGCCGCACTGGTGACGATCTTCGCGAAGATCGGCCTACAGAACGTCGATACGACCCTCGCCACGACGCTGCGCGCGCTCATCATGGCCGGGTTCCTTGTCGTCGTATCGCTTGCGTTCGGGAAGCTCGATCTTGCGAGCCTGCCGACCGGGAAGGCGCTCCTGTTCATCGTGCTCTCGGGTATCGCGGGCGCGCTCTCCTGGCTTGCCATGTTCGCAGCCCTCAAGGCGGGTCCTGCGCCCGCGGTATCTGCCATAGATCGCACGAGCGTGGTGTTCGTGCTCTTTTTCTCTATCCTCTTCTTGGGTACCCAGTTTACGTGGAAGGCAGCCTTGGGTGCTGCGCTCATCGCGCTCGGCGCGATACTCATGCTCTAGAGCCTTCATCGCTTCTCTAGGAAGAGTGCGGTATACCGCGCAGGTATGAACCTACGCGCAACTGATTCGATCTGGAAGAAATACGGGTATCTCTGGGCGACACTAATCCTGTTTATCGGCAGCGTCATCGGGCACTGGACGTTCGGGTGGTTCGCGTATGTAGACGAGCAGCTTGCGCATGGGGCGCAGATTGAGGCGAACGGGTATCTGATTGAAATGCTGCGTGACACGCTCGAGAACTGGCAGTCCGAGTTCTTGCAGCTCATGTGGCAGGTGGGCGGCCTCGCGTTCCTGTTCTATCTCGGGTCGCCGCAGTCCAAGGAAGGCGACGACCGCATCGAGGAGAAGCTCGACCTCATACTGAAATCGGTCGCCAAGGATGGCGGCGAGGAGATCAAGAGGCTCGACAAGAAGTACGCGCGCGTCTAGCGGCGCCTCCGGAACCAGCGGATGCAGAGATACACGAAGAGCGCCGCAAGTACCGCTGCGAGCACCGCAACGAATATATCTTCCCACGACGAGAAGCGCGCAAGGAGCTCCTCTGCCGCGCCGAATCCGATATAGCCGAAGTAGAGGAACGTGAAATCGCGCAGGATGGAACCGATCACGGTCGCCACGATGAATACGCGGAGCCGTACCTTCAAGGCGCCCGCGCCGAACGAGACGACCGCGCTCGGGACGAACGGGAGCGAGCGCAGCAGGGTCAGTACCGCGTAGTCCTTCCAGCCGTTTCCGAGCCGTTTCCCGAACGATTCGATCTGCGCGTGGGTGATGCCGAGGAACTTCGCGAACCGGACGGTGATCACGTCCTCGGCCTTGTCGGCGACGAAGTACACCACGAGCGAGCCGAGGAGCTTGCCGGCCGCGGCCACGAGCGCAAGCAGCGCGAGAAGCGGGAGGGAGTATCCCTGGATGCTCGCGATGGAGCCGGTAACGAGCATCACGGGTCCCGAAGGGATGGGGGCGATGATCTCTTCCGTGAACGAGGCGAGCGCCGCGAAGAGCGGCAGCGGCAGCGTGTCCGCGAACGACAGGAGCCAGGCCTCGAGTTGGTGGAACATGCTACAGGTATACCACGATACCCTCTAGGCGAAAGCGCGCGTGCCCGCGTACTATTAGATAATGCTGATACCGAATCAGGATCGGAAGCCCAAAGGCATCAACCTCGGCGCCCTGCTTCTCGCGACCTTCGTGCTCGCTATCGGCGGGTTGTCGGCGTCGTACGTCTATAAGAAGGTCGACGAGGCGGGGAGAAGCCACATCCTCGAGCGTACCGCCACTATCGCGGTCGCGGTGCCCCAGGAAGACCTGGCGCTCGTGGCGGGTACGGAGGAGGACCTCGGTACGCTTCCGTACGAGTCACTCAAGGAATACCTCGCGCGCATGCGCTCGGTGAATCCGGACGCGCGCTTCCTCTACCTGATCGGGCAGCGCAGCACCGGAGAGCTGTTCTTCTTCGCGGACTCCGAATCCGCGGAATCTCCTGACTACTCGCCGCCCGGACAGGTGTACTACGAAGCCACACCGGGCATGTACGCGGTATTCGAGGATGCGGTGCGCCGCACCGAAGGGCCGGACCAGGACCGCTGGGGCATCTGGATCTCCGGATACGCGCCGGTGCTCGACGAAGCGGGGAAGGTGGTGGCGCTCCTCGGCATGGACCTGCCTGCGCAGAACTACATCGTGGACGCGGTTGCGTACGCGCTCCTCCCGTTTCTCGTATCGGTGGTGGTCGTAACGGGCATATTCGCGCTCGAGCGCATGCGCCGCCAGGAGCTGCTCCATCTCGAGCTCAAGGAGGAATTCCTCTCCATAGCGTCCCATGAGATCCGCACGCCGCTCACCGGTATCCGCTGGGCGATCGAAGGCCTCTTGAAGCGCCGGAACCCGCCGCTCGACGCGCGCTCTGCGAAGGTGCTGTCGCTCGTGCACGAGAGCTGCCTCGGGCTCATCGGCAGGGTGAACAACCTGCTCGACCTCACGGCGCTCGAGGGCACCTCAACGTCGGTGCTGCGCCCGGAACCGCTTCCGCTCCATGCATTCCTCGAGGATCTGGTAGACAGCCTTACGCTCTCGGCGCAGCAGCGCCACGTGACGCTCGCGCTCGATGCGGGCGTGAAGGATGCGGGATCCGTGGTCGCGGATCGCCAGATGCTCCATCATGCGCTCTTTAACCTTCTAACGAACGCCATCAAGTACACCCGCGAGGGCACCACGGTATCCATTTCATACGAGCGCGCAGGCGGCATGCACCGCATCCGCATCGCGGACCAAGGCAACGGCATTCCGGAGGGTGCCGAAGCGCGGATATTCAGCGGCTACAGCCGCACGGACGAGGCGGTGCGCTCCGGAGCATACGGAACCGGACTCGGCCTCTACCTCGTGAAGAAAGCCGCCGAGCTCCATAAGGGAACCATAGAAGTGCGCTCCATCCCCGGGAAGGGAGCGACCTTCATACTGAGCCTGCCGGCTACGCCTTCTTGATCTTCTCGGCGACGAGCTTTACGACGCTATCGATCTGGCGGTCTGACTTGAGGAGATAGGCAACGGCTCCCTGCGCCATGGCGCGCGCCACGTAGTCCATATCGTTCGCGTTCGAGAGGACGATGAACGGGGTGGTGTCGTCCGGGTACTGCGCGCGGATCTCCTCGAGCATCGTCACGCCGTCCTTCTCGGGCATCATGACGTCCATGATGACGGCATCGGGCTTGTGCGCGGCAAACAGGGCAACTCCCTCGGTGCCATTGTGCGCTGTCACGACCGTATAGCCAGCGTCTTCGAGCTGGTTCTGGAGGGTTACGAGAAGAAGCGCGTCATCTTCCGCAACGAGCACGGTGCCGTTCGACCCTGTATCCATGCATTAAGTGTAGCATCCCCATACTTTGGGCAACCCCTTCATTAAACCTTAAGCTGGAACATGGGACCGTTAGGCGTATGCGGCGAGTCCGCTTATTCCGTATAACCACATGTCTATGACTACACAGTACGGCAGGCTGGCGCTCGCGCTTCTGCTCGGCACCACGCTTCTCGGCTCGACTTCGCACGCCCAGCTTCTGGATGCTGGCGCAGGGGTGAGTGGCTCAGTCGATACCAGCAGCAATACTACGAACGCATCGGCAGATGCAGATGCTTCCGTGAACGTCGATGCGAACACGGATGCCGATGAGGAGGCCACCGGATCTGACGAATCCGTTTCAGGCACCGCGACCGTTACCGGAGATGCAGGATTCAATATCCTGCGCCGTACGCTTCCGCGCGACCTAGGCGGCGATGCGCCTTCCGTTACGGCTTCCGCTGTTACCGACGCGGCAGGCTTGAGGGCGTACGCAGAGGCGTCGCTCCGGAACGACGACCGGTACGAGGGTATCGTGATGAACGATTCCGGCATGAGCGTCACGTACCGCAAGGACGCGCGCCTGTTCGGGGTCATCCCGTCGGGCATGAACGTCACCGTGAACGTGATGAGTTCCGGCGAGGTTTCCGTCACGTATCCGTGGTACGCATTCCTCTACGCGACCGGCGAGACGCGTGACGAGCTTGAGTCCCGCATCGAGTCCGAGCTCGCGCGCATCAATGCAGGCGGCTCTGCAAGCGCAGACGTCATGGCAAGCGCCGAGAACGGCTCCCTTACCGCGTCAGCTGCAGGATCGGCCGCCGCTTCCGGCTCGTACGACAGCCAGCGCTGGGCGCGCGTGATCGAGCGCATCCAGGCAACGCTCTCGGCCGATGCTGAGACGACGGCTTCGGCAAACGCTTCCTAACACACGCCACCATAGAAAAAGAGCCCGCAGGTACGGGCTCTTTTTCTATGAAGCATCGGTCTGGACGAACCGCTCGCGCACAGCCTTGCCCGGCCAGCGGGTATAGAGGATCGGAATAAGAAGCAGGGTGAGCAGGAGCGACCATGCAAGACCGAAGATGATCGAGTAGGCGAGCGGGCCCCACAGGGACGAAGCGAACGAGAGCGGGATCATGCCCACCACGGTCGTGACGGTGGTAAGGATGATCGGACGGAATCGCGTCGACGCTGCTGCGATCACGATGTCCTCAAGGCTCTCACCCGGACGCTCCTTGCTGATGCGCGCGATCGAGTCCATGAGGATGATGGCGTGGTTGATGATCACGCCGGCGAGCGCGATGATGCCCAGCATCGAGGGGAACGAGAGCGGCGCGTTCATGAGAAAGAGTCCGAAGAGGACGCCCACCAAGGAGAGCGGGATGATGAGCAGCAGGTAGAGCGAGTGGCGGAAGGAATTGAATTCGAGCACGAGGATGGCGAGCATGAGCGCTGCGCCCGCAAGAAGCGCCAGGCCCATCTCGGCGAACGAGCGATTCACGTCCTCGGTCTCGCCGCCGATCTTCATCGCAACCCCTTCAGGAAGCTCGGTGTCCTGCATGCGCTTCTCGAAATCGCTCGCGATCTGGAGAGGGTTTCCGCCCGCCGCCGCGTCCGCGGTGATGGTAGCGATGCGCGTACCGTCCTCGTGGCGGATAACGGCGTTCGCGGGCTCGTACGAAATCGTCGCGATCGAGGAGAGCGGTACCGGGCCGCGCGCTCCGGGAACGGTAAGGCTGCGTACGGCATCGATGGTCGCGTGCGAGGTCTCGGATGGATCGCGGTAGCTCGGGTTGAGGTCAAGCTTGGTGCGCACCTCGATATCCTCGGCATTGCTCTGGATATCGGTTGCATCCGCGCCGAAGAGCGCGGTACGGAGCGTCTCGGCCACCGCGAGCGGCGAAACGCCGAGCTCCGCCGCCCGGGCGCTGTCGAGCCGCACCACGAACTCGGCGCCATCGTCCTTCATGGAGGTGTCGATATTCGTCGTACCCGCAACCTCGGAAAGGACGCGCGCGCCCTGCTCGGTAGCCGCGGCAAGCGCGGCAAGGTCGTCGCCGCTGAACGTCACGAGCACTGCCGCGCCGGTGGGCGGGCCTCCTGCGGGCTCTGAGATGACGATGCGCGCGGAGGTGACCTCCGCGAGGCGCTCGCGCAGCTCCTCGATGATCTCGGCACTCGACTCCTTGCGGTCCTCGACCAGATTGAGCGTGATGTTCGCGATATGGCTGCCGGCCGCTCCGGTGCCGCTGAAGAAGCTCGCGGTGCCCACATCAGACACGAACGACTCGATGCGTTCATCCGCGTAGAGAAGCTCCTCGACCTCGCGCACGGAAAGGTCGGTCTCAGAGAGCGACGTGCCCTGGGGCTTCTCGATCGCGACCGTGATCATGCCCATATCTTCGGAGGGGAAGAACACCACTTTCACGAGCCCGGTGATAGGAAGGAGGAGTGCCACCACGAAGAGGCCGCCCATGAGCCACAGGAACCGGTTCTGGCGCTTCTTGCTCGCAAGGAAGTCCCGGAGGTAGCGCTCGTACCAGGCTTTCGCACGCTCGTTGTACTCCTCCTGGCGCTTCTCGAGCGGGGAGGATTCCTTCTTGATGACGTAGAGCGCAAGAAGCGGCACGAGACCGAGCGCAACGAAGATGGATGCGATGAGGACGAAGATAACCGTGAACGGGATCGAGGCGATGAACTTGCCGACGACGCCGGAGATGAAGAAGAGCGGCACGAACACGGCGACCGTGGTCATGGTGCCGGCGATGAGCGGCCAGGCGTACTCGCGGATGGCAGCGACCGCTGCCTTGAATTTGTCGCCGGTCTGCATGAGGCGCGTATGCATCGCCTCCACCACCACGATGCCGGAATCGACGAGGATGCCGATCGCCAGGATGAGCGAGAAGAGGGAGATGAAGTTGATGGTGTTACCGGATGCTGCGAGGCCGATGAACGCGATAAGGAACGAGAGCGGGATCGACGCCGCGGCAACGAGCGACTCGCGCCAGCCGAGCGTGAGGAAGAGGATGATGAGCACGAGCGCCACAGTCTCAAGGCCGACGCGCGACAGCTCTACGAGGTCGTGCGCGATGTCGTCGCCAGCGTCATAGGTGATAACGGTCTTCGTGCCCGAGAGCGGCCCGTCCGAGAGCTCCTCGAGTACGTCCTTCACGGCGCTGCCGGTCTCGAGGATATTGCCGCCGCGGCTCTTGAATACGGAAAGGGTAAGCGCGGGCGCGGACGGCTCGCCTGCGACGGAGACGCGCGAGTAGGTCGCCGGATCGGCAAGGCCGTCCACGACGTCGGCGACGTCGCTGATGCGGATAGGGGTGCCGCCCGGTCCGAGGAGCGCGATAGCGCCCACCTGGCGGGTGTCGGTAAGGCCGGCCTCAAGGCGCACCGCGTAGCGTACGCCATCAACCGTAATGGAGCCTGCGGGCGCGGCGACGCCAGAAGCGCGCAGCGCGCCGGTCACATCCGACACGGAGAGACCGTACTGACGGAGCTTCGCCTGATCGATGATGACCTGCACCTCGCGCTCCTGCACGCCGGAAACGCTCACCGAAGAGACGCCGCGCACGCGCTCGATCTCGTCGGCGACCGTCTCGCCGAGCGCAGTGAGCTCGGCCGGCGCAAGGTCTCCTGCGATCGAGATGATGAGGATCGGCTGATCGGCGAAGTTCACGTCCGCGACTACAGGATCGTTCGCTTCCTCGGGGAGCTCCGGGCGAACCGTATCGACCTCGTCCTTCAGGAGCTGGATCGACTTGTCGATATCGGCGTTCGCGTTGAACTCAACCGTTACCGAAGAGACCCCGTCTCCTGAGGTAGAAGTAACCTTCGATACGCCCTCGATGCCGAGCACGCGGTCCTCGACCTTGTTCGTGACGAGGTTCTCGATATCCTCCGCGGAAGCGCCCGGGAGGACCGTGGTCACGACGCCAACGGGAATCTGGACCTCGGGGGAGGACTCTTTCGGAATGGCGCCAACCGCGAAGAGACCAGCGAACACGAGCACGATCGCAAGGAGGATCGTGAAGTGGTTCTTGGTGAGGAAAAACGTCCAGAACTTGATCATGGGGGTTACTCGGCCTCCGCGACCGCGACCTGCTCGCCTTCTGCGAGGCCGCGCGCGTCAGCGACGATGCGCAGGTCCGTCGGGAGCTGCGTCAGCACTTCGATGCGGTTTCCGCGGACGTCGCCTACCTCGATCTGGTGCGCGACGAGCCGGCTATCCTCGCCGACGGAGAACACGATGCGGTCGCCTGCACGCAGCTTCACGGACGCGAGCGGCAAAAGAAGCGGGCCCTGCGGCACCGCGACCTCCTCCCGCGGCGCGAGGTCCGGGATGGCGATGCGTACAGACTGCCCGTTCACGAGGTCTGAAGCGCCGGTTACCGCCACGCGAACCTCGATCTGCTTGGTGGAGGGATCGAGCGCGGGCGCAACGGAGGTCACGATGCCGTCGAACTGTTCCTCGACCAGCACCTTGCCGCCTGCGGCAAGGAGGTCGCGGTTCTCCTCAGAGACATACGCCACGATCTCAAGCGCGCCGTTCTGCGCGACGGTAGCGACGTGCTGCAGGGAAGTTACGTAGTCGCCGACACGAATGGGGAGGTAGTTCACCGTACCGCCGATCGGCGCACGCACGACGGTGCGCTCCAGGTTCGCCTGCGCAGCGCGCAGCGCGCCGAGCGCCTGCTTCACGCTCGCGTCCGCGCTTGCGGTTGCGGACACGGTGCCGGTACGCAGCCCTGCCCGTGCGCTCGCGACGGTGCTCAGTACGCCGTTCACGCTCGTGCGCGCGGAAGAAAGCGACGAGAGCTGCGCTGCGGTTGCGCGCGAGTCGCGCTGGTTCGCCGCATCGGCAAGCTGGTTCAGGAAGGTCTGGATCTGGCGCGCGATGCTCTCGGTCTCCGAGAGGAGCGCCTGCGGGGACCGGGTGTCAGCGGTCGCGAGGTTCGCCTCGTACGCGTTCATGACGTCCTCAAGGCGTGCGCGCTCGCGCGAGAGCTGGGTCGCGGTGTTCGCGTCCGGATAGATAAGCAGGTTCGGGCCCACTGCCGTAGGTCCGCCGAAGAACGCGTCGGCGTCGTTCTCAAGGGCGGTGTCGAGCGTCGTGAATGCGCTGCGGTACGTATCGCGCGCTGAGTCTTCAGTATCAGGAAGCGACTGCGCGCTGCGCGCTGCGACGGCTGCGTCATACGCGCCCTCGGCCTGGAGCACTGCGGCGCGCTCTGAAGCGTTGTCGAGCTCGGCGATGATGTAGCCTGCCGGAACGCTCGCGCCGATGCGGGTGCGCACCGTGCGCACCGTGCCGCCGTTCTGCGCGAGGATGTTCGCCTCCGTTACGGAGCGTACGGAACCGATGATGTCGACGCTGCCGCCGGTGCCGGACAGTTCGCCGACCGTCGCAAGGGTGACGGTACGGCCCTTGGCGGACTCCGTAGTCTCATTCCCGCCGCGCGCGAGCACTACGCCCCCGATGAGGAGCGCCGCGAGTACCGCGGCGAGAGCGATCTGCTGCCAGCGCGGCAGGGCGCGGTACCGGTGCCAAAGAGGCATCGCGCGCTCTTTGAGCGTCTGGAGGAGGGCACGGGCACGGAAAATAAGCGACATGAAATTCATGTGAAAATATTAAAACACAAACCATACCATGTCAACTATAGGCCTGAACGCATTTCGCGCGTCAGGTGCTATCCTACAAAGGTATGAAAGACCTTCACCGCCACGTCTCCTCGCATCACTCCTTCATGTACCTCTGGCTCGTGGGAGCGGCGCTCGTGTTCGCGGGTCTCGGGTATTCCTATTTTGCGTCGCACCCGGAGGGCGTGCTCGACAACAGCCATGAAGGAGAGGTGCGCGCGGTAGTGAGCGCGTTCGGGAACGAGCTCAACAGCGTGTCGCTCCTCAGCCCTGATGCAGCGGAGCAGATACAGCGCGCCTACGGCCCGTATGTAGCGCCAGAGCTCCTTGCGGTGTGGACCGCGGCGCCTGAGGACGCGCCGGGACGACTCACCTCGAGCCCGTGGCCGAGCCACATCGAGATCGATTCGGTTACCGAAGCGGAAGGCGGCGCGTATGAGGTGACGGGCAGGGTAATGCTCGTCACGAGCACGAGCGACGCGGGAAGCGTGCCAATAACCATTCGCGTGGCGAGCCGCGACAGCGGGTACAGGATCGTCTCCTATGCCGAGCAGGGAGCGCAGGAAGCGGCAAACCCTCACACGAGCACATTCACGCTTGCGCTTTACGAGACCGGAAGCGCGTTCGGCACGAGCGTCACGCCGCTTGAGGTTATAGAAGACAGTCGCTGCCCGATGGACGCGATGTGCATCCAGCAGGGACAGGCGCGCGTGCGCGTACAGACGGTGGATGGCATGGGAACGAGTACCGCTATCATGACGCTTGCCGCTACGGAGCCGATCACGACGGAGGTCGCCTCGCTCTGGCTCACGGAGGTCATGCCGTACCCGATGGCAAGCGATCCTACCGAGCCCGAGCAGTACCGCTTCACGTTCCGTGTAGAGGCGCGCTAGCTCATGAAGGTAGTATCGCTCAATGCCTGGGGAGGAAAGGCGGGAACCGATGGCATCCTCGCTTTCCTAAAGAAGCATGAGGATGTCGATATCTTCTGTCTTCAAGAGATATTCGACGGAGGCGAGGAATATCGTGGCATGCCTGCTGCTAGATTTTCACTCGAGAAGTTCGATCCGGAGCTTCTCAGAAAGACGAGCAAGGCGCTCTCCGGACACGAGGCGCATTTCAGGCCCCATTTTGGGAATGTGTTCGGGCTTACGATCTTCGTAAAGAAGAGCCGGACGGTTCTGGAAGAAGGTGAGGTAAGTATCTATCGCGAAAAGGGCTACTATTCGCCGGAGAATATCGGTGATCAGCACCGAATCATGCAGTACGTTACGCTGAGCGATCCTGCATGTGCCGTGATGAACGTACACGGACTTTGGAACGGCCTCGGCAAGGGTGACTCCGATCATCGGCTCGCACAATCTGAGAATATGCTTGCGCATATACGATCCGTCGCACAGCCGCTCGTACTGGTCGGCGACTTCAACCTTCGTCCCGAGACAGAGAGTATCCGGATGCTTGAGAATGCCGGACTTCGTAATCTCATCACTGAGTACGGAATCAGTACAACGCGGACCAGTCTTTATGACTCTATTGAAAAGGAGCCGCACGCCGACTATGCATTCGTAAGCGAAGGCATCCGCGTGAATGAGTTCAAGGTTCTACCGGATGAAATCTCTGACCACGCAGCGTTATACCTTGATTTCGATGTTGCATGACCCAAGAGGACGCGCTCTCCATTCTAAAGACCGGTGCGAACGTATTCCTGACCGGAGAGCCGGGCAGCGGAAAGACGCATACCGTTAACGCCTATATCGCGTGGCTGCGCGCGCACGGCATCGAGCCGTCGGTGACGGCGTCTACCGGAATCGCCGCGACGCATGTGGGCGGCATGACCATCCATGCCTGGAGCGGAATCGGCATTCATGAGCGCATGACGCCCGAGCTGCTCGACCAGGTCTCGGGCAAGGAGCACGTGGTGAAGCGCCTCAGCAAGGCGCGCGTCCTCATCATCGATGAGATCTCCATGCTCTCAGGCACGGTGCTCGCCATGGTGGACGAGGTGCTGCGCACCGTGCGCCAGGAACCTGAGCGCGCCTTCGGCGGACTGCAGGTCGTGCTGGTAGGAGACTTCTTCCAGCTGCCGCCGGTCTCGCGCGGGGAAGCGCAGTTCGCCTTCGAATCCCCGGCATGGCAGGCGCTCAATCCGATCGTCTGCTACCTCGAAGAGCAGCACCGCCAGGAAGACCCCGATTTCCTCGAGCTCCTTTCGGCGATACGGCGCGCGGAGTGGGATCACACGCATGTATCCCGCATCACCGCGCGCGAATCCGAATACGAGAGCCTCGAAGAAGGGGTGCCGCAGCTCTTCACGCATAACGCCGACGTGGACCGCATCAACGCCGAGCAGCTCGCGCGGCTCCCGGGTACGCCACGGACCTTCGGCATGGAGAGCGCTGGCGCCGCAGTGCTCGTCGACGCCCTGAAGCGCGGCTGTCTCTCCCCGGAGTCGCTCGTGCTCAAGGAGGGCGCGGTGGTGATGGCGACCAAGAATAATCCGGCTGCGGGCTACGCGAACGGCACCCTCGGCACCATCATCGGGTTCGAGCGCGGGACCGGGTATCCGATCATGGAGACCTATGACGGCAGGGAGATACCGATCGCACCTGCGGAGTGGGCGGTGGAAGAGGGCGGGAAGGTGCGTGCGAAGATTTCGCAGATACCGCTGCGGCTTGCATGGGCGATAACCGTGCACAAGAGCCAGGGACAGAGCCTCGATGCGGCCGCCATGGACCTTTCGCGCGCCTTTGAGTACGGGCAGGGGTACGTCGCGCTCTCACGCGTGCGCACCCTCTCCGGCGTGCATCTCTTGGGGTGGAGCGAGAACGCGCTTTCCATGCATCCGCGCGTGCTCGCGCACGACGCCGAGCTGCGCGATCTCTCGGTCGCGGCGCAGCAGGCCTTCCAGGCGCTTGAGGTATCGGGCGAGCGGCAGCGCATGGAAGAGAGCTTTATCCGCGCCTCAGGCGGCATGCTCGATGCGGCGCCCCTCGGCGAGCGCCCGCGCAAGAAGACGACCTATGACGAGACGCTCGCACTCTTTACGGATGGTATGTCGCTTTCGGGTATCGCCAAGGAGCGGAGCCTCACGCTCGGCACCATTGCGGATCACCTGGAGCGGCTCGTTGCCTCGGGAGACATCAGCGCTACGGAGCTCAACGAGCGCATTCCTGCGCGCCTCAGAGGAGCGCTTCCTACTATCTATGCTGCGTTTGACGCAAAAGGCGCGGAGAAGCTCGCTCCGGCGCACTCGTTCCTCAAGGGCAAGTATTCCTACGACGAGCTGAAGCTTGCGCGCATTCTCTACAGCAGGGAGCCGGGCGCATAGGGTACAATAGTGGTTCATGCACCTCCCGATGCTTGAGACCGTCCGTCGGCGCCGCTTCACCCTGGAGCGGCGTCACCTCGTTATCGGGGTCGTGGCGCTCGTCGCGTTCCTTGCCGGATTCCTGCTGCTCCATGCGCGATACTTCGGCCCGGTGTCGCCCGTGACCATTCCCTCGAGCGAGTTCATCGTGGAGCCTGATACGGAGTTCGATACGATAGCCCGGAACCTCAAGGAGCTCGGCTACATCAAGAGCATCACCGCGTTCAGGATCGCGTATGCGCGCGAAGGCGGTATGCGGGACATCCGCGAGGGCGGCTACATGCTCTCGCCATCCATGGACGCGTGGACCATCGCCGAGCAGCTCTCGCGCCCGCCGTACCTCGCCTGGATTACGTTCCCGCCCGGCTGGCGCAAAGAGCAGATCGCCGAGCACCTCGCCAAGAAGCTCGGCTGGGACGAGGAGGAGAAGCGCCGCTTCCTTGAGGTGGGCACCGCGACCTCGCTTGAGGAGCGCGAGGGCGTCTACTACGGCGACACGTATCTCATCCCGTCTGACCAGGATCCCGTGCAGGTCGCTGCGCGGCTGCGCGATCGATTCAAGGAGGTGTTCGCTCCTTATGCAGCGAAGACGGTCGAGAAGAACGTCACCTGGACGGAGGCCCTCATTATGGCGTCCCTAATTGAGCGCGAGGCGGCGAGGAACGACAAGCGCCTCGTATCCGGCATCCTCTGGAACCGCATCAATGACGGCATGCGCCTGCAGGTGGACGCGTCCTTGCAGTACATCCGGGGCACGGAAGGCAACTGGTGGCCGGTGCCGCGTCCCGAGGATAAGGACCTCGAGTCTCCGTTCAATACCTATAAATACAGCGGCCTGCCGCCGCACCCGATCGCGAATCCGTCGATCGAGTCCATCGAGGCCGCGCTCAATCCGGAAGATACGAACTGCATCTATTACCTCCATGACCTCGATGGGGAGATTCATTGCTCGGCGACCTATGCGGGGCACCGAGCGAACGTGGAGCGGTACCTGCGCTAGCGCTTTACACATACTCTATAGAGGTATATCGTCTCCCTCAGTGTGTTCTATGGGGAGAGGTTCTAATGAACTCGCAAATACAGCAGCTGTGCGCCGATGCGGTCGCGCTCATCAAGCCCGACGTCATCGAGGGGCTCCGGGGCACTCGCCACGTGGGTCTCTGCATCGTCGTCCTCTGGAAGGGGGAGCTCGTGTACACGGAAAGCCTCGGCGCCAAGTACACCCGCGGCGACATCGCCTATCGCGACATCGCTGAGGAGAAGGCCGCGCTCGTCCGCGAGCACCGGTGTTCGCTCGCCGATCTCATGGAGAAGCGGAGCGACCTCGGGGTGCACAACGGCGGCTTCATCGACGGTGATCTGATCGTCGCGGTCGCCGGCGCCGGACATCTCGGCAACGCGTCCTTCGGCCGTCGGCTGCTCACGCGTCTTTCCGAGACGCTGCCGCAGGCGCTCGCGCTCGCTGCCTGATCGACAAGGGACCCGCCCAGCTTCGGCTGCGGCGGGTCTTCTTCATTGACGCACTACCTATATAAAGGTATTTTGAAATTACCTAACGCCCTTCGGGCATTTTTATTTATGGAAATCCGCAATATCGCCATCATCGCCCACGTGGACCACGGCAAAACCACGCTCACCGACGCCCTCATGAAGCAGACGGGCGCCGCGCCTGAGGGCGTGTCGATGGACTCGAACGCGCTTGAGCACGAGCGCGGCATCACGATCTACTCGAAGAACACCTCGGTCGAGTACAAGGGCACGAAGATCAACATCGTGGACACGCCGGGACACTCCGACTTCGGCTCGGAGGTGGAGCGCGTGCTCCGCTCGATCGACTCGGTGCTCCTCGTCGTTGATGCGCAGGAAGGCCCGATGCCGCAGACTCGTTTCGTGCTTAAGAAGTCCTTGGAGCTCGGGCTCAAGCCGATCGTCGTCCTCAACAAGATCGACAAGCCTGCCGCGGACCCGGCACGTGCGGAGGAGCAGGTGCTCGAGCTCTTCCTTGAGCTCGGCGCATCCGATGAGCAGTCTGACTTCACGACCGTGTACGCGATCGGCCGCGAGGGCGTCGCGATGCGCAAGCTTGATGATGAGCGCAAGGACCTCACGCCGCTTCTTGATGTGGTGCTCGAGCTCGTGCCGCCAACCTCGAGCGCAGACTCGGCATCGAAGCCGCTCAAGCTCCAGACCTTCAACCTCGCATACGACAACTTCCTCGGACGTCTCGCGATCGGCCGCGTGTACGAGGGCGTCGTAAAGGCAGGGCAGCAGGTAATCGTGAAGAAGGCGGACGGCACCAGTCGTTCTGCCAAGCTCACCAAGGTGTTCACCTTCAAGGGCCTTGAGCGTGTCGACGTGCCAGAGGCAGTGGCGGGCGACATCGTTATCGTGGCCGGGATCGAGGACGCCTTCATCGGCGAGACGATCACCACCGATCCGTCGATGGAGTCGATGCCCGCGATCGCGATCGACGAGCCGACCATCACCGTCAACTTCCTCGTGAACAATTCGCCGTTCGCAGGACGCGAGGGCAAGTATGTGACGAGCCGCCAGCTCCGCGAGTACCTTGAGCGCGAGCTCGAGGTGAACGTGGGACTCCGCGTCGATTTCGTGTCCCCGGATTCCTTCAAGGTGTCCGGCCGCGGCGAGCTCCATATCGCCATCCTCCTTGAGAACATGCGCCGTGCAGGGTACGAGATGCAGGTCTCCCAGCCGCAGGTCATCATCCGCGAGGAGGAGGGGACTAAGATGGAGCCGTTCGAGGAGGTCATCATCGATACGCCGACCGAATACCAGGGCGCCATCATCGAGCGCCTCGGCAACCGCGCATTCGTCATGCAGAACCTCGTGCAGGACGCCGACACGGTGCGCCTCACGTTCGAGGGACCGACCCGCGGCCTTCTCGGATACCGCAACCAGTTCATCATCGATACCAAGGGCGAGGGCATCCTCTCCTCGCGCGTGGTCGGCTTCAAGCCGTATGCGGGCGAGATCAAGAAGCGCCAGGTCGGCTCCATGATCTCCATGGCGACCGGCAAGGCGCTTGGCTACGCGCTCTGGGGCCTCCAGGAGCGCGGCACGCTCTACATCAATCCTGCGACCGACGTGTACGAGGGCATGGTGATCGGCAATACCTCAAAGGGCGAGGAGATGATCGCGAACCCCACAAAGGGCAAGAACCTCACGAACGTCCGTTCCTCGGGCAACGACGAGGCGATCAACCTCTTCCCGCCGTACGAGCTCACGATCGAGCGCGGACTCGAGGTCATGGCAGAGGACGAGTACCTCGAGATCACGCCGTCCTCAGTTCGCTTGAGGAAGCAGCAGCTCACCGAGAGCGAGCGCGCGAAGGCGCGACGCAGCTAACCGAAAGGCGCCCACACCGGGCGCCTTTCTTCATGAATACTCCAGGCTTCCTAGAGTACCGTTTGAACGTTAGCAAGTTAACCCGTAACGCATGCTTTATACCATCGCAGCAATCCTTCTGGTGCTCTGGCTTCTCGGGGTCGTGACCTCGTACACCCTCGGCGGCTTCCTGCACCTTCTCCTCGTGATCGCGATCATCGTGGTCCTCGTACGCCTCATCCAGGGCAAGAAGCCGATAGCCTAAACCTGCTGCGTATGCCCCGCGGAGACAAAGGGAAATACACCGAAAAGCAGAAGCGGCAGGCAGAACATATCGAGGAGGGCTATGAAGACCGTGGCGTTCCCGAGGACGAAGCGGAGCGCCGGGCAT
>Ga0247718_1000025_pt1 | contig 35044 bp, 52 predicted proteins | sample 21E_DmetaG_FD_189045 | JGI IMG/M metagenome (GOLD analysis project Ga0247718, IMG submission 189045) | Soil microbial communities from hillslope of Landscape Evolution Observatory, University of Arizona, Oracle, AZ, United States - 2-1-E_D | ecosystem: Engineered > Artificial ecosystem >...
CGCTTCGACCTGCATGCGCGCCATCAGGCGCTGCGCGAGCTGGTCGAAGCGTGATCGATCTGTTCACCTGGTCGGCCGACAGCCAATCGGCCGTCGCGGATCGGCGGGGCTTCGCCCCGCCGATCAAGCGCCGCTGCGCGGCGGATGCGATGCGGACGCCGGGGCCAACCCCTCGGCCCCGGCGTCTTCATCGCACCCGCCGCCGGCACAACCGCACCCCGGCGGGCGCCATCTATGTCGGTCGTCCGACGATCTGGGGCAATGTCTTCGCTCATCGTCCGCGCATCGGACACAAGCGCAGCGTCATCCTCTACGCCGCCTGGCTCCGCGGCGACTGCTCGCCCCGCATTTACCGCGCCGCGGGCTTTAGCCGCGCCGAGGCGGTCACGCTCGATCGCCGCCGCGACCAGTTGCTCGCCAAACTCCCCCGCCTCGCCGGCAAGGACCTCCAATGCTGGTGCCCGACGACGTCGGAATGGTGTCACGCCGACGTCCTGATCGCCCTCGCCAACCCTGCCCAAGGAGATCGGCCATGCCCGTCACCACCGACCGCCTGAAGATGAACCCCGTACTGGGCGTGCCGCCCGTCCTCCAATGGGCGACGCCGTCGCAACTGATGATCGACCCCAGCTATCAGCGATCGATCCAGACCGGACCGTCGCAGCGGCTGATCCGCGCGATCGCCGCGCACTGGAACTGGGATCTGTGCCAGCCGCTGATCATCTCCAAGCGTGCGGGGGGGGGGGCTGTACGTCATCGACGGCCAGCATCGCCTCGCCGCCGCCAAGCTGCGCCGCGACATCCCGCATCTGCCTTGCGTCATCCTGGAGCTTCCCGACCGCGCCGACGAGGCGGCGAACTTCGTTCATCTGAACCAGCGCCGGCGGCCGCTGTCGCAGATCGACGTGTTCAAGGCCGCGGTGGCGAGCGGCGACGGCGAGGCCTCGGCGATCGCCCGCGCGCTGGCCGAGAACGACCTGTCGATCGCAAGCTCGACCAACCCCAACAGCTGGAAGCCCGGACAGATCAGCAACATCGGCGGGATCCAGCAGGCGTGGAAGCGCCACGGCGCGGCCCGCACGCGCGCGGCGCTCCACGTCCTGGCCAACGGCTTCGCGGGCCAGGTGCTGCGCTACGCCGGCACGATCTTCCCGGGCGTGGCCGTGCTGGTCGCCGAGCTGACCGCCAAGCGCGATCCGCTGATCTGGAAGGACGGCGAGGATGCGCTGATGCTGATCGAGATGCTGGGCGAAACGCCGCAGCAGGAATGGCGCGAGATCATCCTGCTCGAGATGGCGCGCAATCCCAACATGAAGTTCCGCGACGCCGCCCGCAAGGTGATCGCCGACGCCTGGTCGGACCTGCAGGACGCCTTCACCGGCGACGACGAGGACGAGGTCTTCGACCAGGCGCGCACCGGCGAGCTCGGCGCGCTGGCGCAGGCGGAGGGCTGAACTGATGGACACCAGCACCCCCGCGCTCTGGGAAAAGATGCGTGCACTGGCGGCATCGGGGCACGACCGCGCTGAAGAACTTACGAAGCAGGCCGACGAGTTGGAACAAAAGACGAGCGGCTACTACGCCGATCCACCGACCGTCGAAGTCAAGTCGTTCGTTGGCGCTTGGGCCCGGGCAAAGCGCACCTGGAGCGAATGCACCGGGGAGCCCCTACTATGATCCTACCCATTTCGATCCGCGAGCCCGAGATCGGCGCGTTGATGCACGGCGACATGGCCGCGCTGATCCGCCCGCTCGGCCGCCTCGCCGTGCTGAAGAAGTTCGACCTGCTGTGGGTGCGCGAGCCCTTCTATATCCCGCGTGCCTTCGCGCACCGCGCGCCGACGAGCGCTGCGGCCGATGCCGCCTGCCGCCCGGTCTTCGCGGCCGATCACAGCATCGCCTGGTTCGCCGCTAACAGCGGACAATTCGGCCAGCGGCGTCACGCGCGCGAACTACCCAAGGCGTGGCACCGCGCGCACCTGCGGATCCTCGCTGTCGAGCAGCTGCCGTTGCACGACGTCGACGATGTCGACCTGGCGAGGGCTGGCTGGGCCAGCCGCGACGCGTTCGTCAAGCGCTGGAACCAGGACGCCGAATTCGACAAATATCGCGCCAGCCCATCGGTCCGCTACGCGGCCAACCCGGTCGTGCTGCGCATCGCCTTCCGCCGCATCGACGGCCAGCTTCCCGACTACAAGCCGACCGCGGGCCGCGTCCAACCCCGGGCGCAGTCACGCCTGTCGGCCGAGGCGCGGCCATGACCTGGTGGCGCCGCTTCTGCAGCGTCATGCGCTGGCTCTTCGCGTCCCCGCCGACGTGCTTCCGGTCCGATTGCACCGCGGAGCATCTGTGCGACGACTGCGTCGATTTCTGGAGCATCAAATGACCGTCGATCGGCGCTTTCCCCTGCACTGGCCGGACGGCTGGCCGCGCACTCCGCTGGGCCTGCGCAAGACGGCGCCCTTCAAGGTAACCGCCGCCAAGGCGCGCGACGAGATGTTGCGCGAGCTGCAGCTGCTCGGCGCGAAACGCATCATCATCTCGTCGAACAACCCCCGCAACCGCGACGGATCGCTGTCGGTTGCCCGGCAGCGTATCGATGACACGGGCGTAGCGGTCTATTTCCTACGCAAGGGCGCCGACGTCGTGATCGCCTGCGACCAGTACGCCGATCTCCACGCGAACATGCGCGCGATCGGCAAGACCGTCGAGGCGTTGCGCGGGATCGAGCGCTGGGGCGCCTCGGATCTCCTCGATCGCGCCTTCACCGGCTTCGCGGCGCTCCCGGCTCCCGAACAATGGTGGCAGGTACTCGGGGTGGCAGCGAGCGCGACGTTGGCCGAGATCGACGCTGCATGGCGCGACAAGATGCGCAGGGCGCACCCCGACAGGCCCGGCGGAAGCGACGCCGAAGCCTCCCGCCTCAACCGCGCCCGCGATGACGGCCGTAAAGCTCGAGGACAGAACGCATGACCCGGCCCCGCTTGCCCGCCGGCTATATCAACATCCACGAGGTGAGCGCCTTCACCACTTGGAGCCGCGCCACTATCTGGCGCCGCGTCAAGGACGGCGACTTCCCGCGGCCACACATCCTCGGCCCCCAGAAGCGGGGCTGGGACGTCGACGAAGTCGCCGCCTGGAAGGCCAGCCGCCAGCCCACCGCCACCAACTAAAATGCCCCCTCGGGCGACCCTCAACGGGTCACCCGAGGGGGCATCGTATTTAACCCGGACTAGCAAAACTCATAATTCTTAGGGAGTTACCAATGACATCGCATTCCTACCCGGGGAGCCACAAACCTGTATCAACCAGCGTCATAGAGGCTCAAAAGGCTTGCTTTCCTGAGGGCTTCGCCCCCAAGGATGGAGCATGCCGTCTCAACCTGTCTCAGCTAATGACCCCCGGCGAGGGGTCATCGCAGGGGTCACCGATCGGCAGGGCATTTGCTGACCGATCTCGCCTGCAGGAAGGCGCAGCCGGCGGCGCGCGACTACAAGCTGACCGACGGCGGCAGCCTCTTTCTGCTGGTGACGACCAAGGGCGCCAAGTCCTGGCGCTGGAAATATCGCTTCGGCGGGAAGACCAAGCAGCTGGTGATCGGCCGCTATCCGGCGGTGTCGATCGGCGCAGCGCGCAAGGCGCGCGACGAGGCGCGGGCGCTGGTCGACAAGGGAATCGATCCGGGCATCGCGAAGCAGCAGGCCAAGGCGCGCGCAGCGACCGCGGCGCTGGACAGCTTCGAAGCGATCGCCCGCGCCTGGCACACGGTTCGCAAGCAGACGCTGGCGAAGCGCTATGGCGGGCAGGTGCTCGATCGGCTCGAGGCCGACGTCTTCCCCCAGTTCGGCAGCTTGCCGATCGGCGAGATCACGCCCCCGATCGTGCTCGCGGCGATTCGCAGGATAGAGGCCCGCGGCTCCACGGAAATGGCACACCGCGTCCGCATGCATATTTCGGACGTCTTCGTCTGGGCGATCGCCTCGGGGCTGGCGGAGAACGACCCGGCGGCGATCATCCGCAAGGCGCTGGTACCGACGAGCGGCAAGCTGCGCCCGGCGCTGATCCGCATCGAGGAAGCGCGCGCCATGCTGGCGGCGAGCGAGAAGGTCGAGGGCGCCTGGTGGGCCACGCGCGAGGCGTCGAAGCTGCTGGCGCTGACGGCCGCGCGCCCGGGCGTGGTGCGGCTGGCCGAGAAGAAGGAATTCGAGGGGCTCGGCGGCCCGTCGCCGATCTGGCGCATCCCGGCCGAGAAGATGAAGCTGACGCGCGAGCGCAAGCGCGATGCGAGTTTCGAGTTCGTCATTCCGCTGTCGCGCCAGGCGGCGGCCGTCGCGGCCGCGGCGATCGCGCGCAGCCCCAGCCCCGATTGGCTCTTCCCCGGCGCCGCAGGCTGGAAGAAACCGATCAGCGATTCGACGCTGTCGAAACATTATCGCGATGCGAAGTATCGGGATCGGCATGTCCCGCACGGCTGGCGGGCCAGCTTCTCGACGATCATGAACGAACGCGCGGGCGCCGAAGGCAGCAAGGACGATCGCGAGATCATCGAGCTGATGCTCGCGCATGTCCAGGAGGGCGTCGAGGCGTCCTACAATCGCGCGCTCTATCTGCCCCGCCGGCGCGAGCTGGCGCAGATCTGGGCGGACATGCTGATGCCCGACTGACGGCGCTTGCCGCGGGCGGTGCGGCATGAACTGGGTCAAGCTCGGCACCATGTCGCGCGGGATGCGCGGCGACGCCCCGCGCAGCGGGCAGCCCGTCTGGCGCAACAGCTATTATGAGGGGCAGCTCGAGGACCGGCTCTGGACGCCTTTCATGGGCGGCAACACCCGGCTCGCCAGACGGCGAATCGGAGCAGTGATGAAGGTCGCGCGCGACCTCGAGCGGCGGACGCGCCTCGCGCGCCAGCAGCAGCAGCCCGGCGCCAAGAACGGCGTGCTCGGCCATGTCGGCCTCGCCGTGCTCGAGGCGATGTACCGCTTCTATCTCGACTTCCGCACAGGCAAGTGCGACCCGGCGATCGCGACGATCGCCGCCGCCGTCGGCCACAGCTACCAAGCCGTGCATGCCGCGCTCGGCCGCCTCGCCGCAAAGGGCTTCCTAGGCTGGTGGCGACGAAGCAAGCCGCGCGAGGACGCCGATGGCGCCGGCCCCCAGGTCGAGCAAATCAGCAACGCCTATGTAATGATGTTGCCGCGCGCGCTAGAGCCGCTCGTCGACCATCTGATGCGCAAAGCCCCGCCGCCCGACGACGCGGCCTGGAGCGCTCAGCAGCACAACAACGAGTTCAAGGCGTTGCTCGACGCGATGAGCGCGACCGACTTCCTGCAGGCCACCTGGACCGGCAGCGACGAAATGGGAGCAATCCTCGCGCGCATGGCCGCGTCGTTGGACCAGCAGCGCGAATCTCAGAAGACGTGAGAGATCAGGGGGATATAAATATATCCCGATGAAAGGAGTGGTTTCGCCACACGCTATATAGATTGGCCCCCTTCTAAGACCCCAGCCCTTAAATCGGCCTTACCGCCGACTGCACCGTCGTGCGCGGCGGCTGCGCCGCCGCGGGGCTCGGCAGGGGCCGAGAGCAAGGGCCGTGCCATCCCGGACCGTCCCTTCGGCATGCGCGCGCAGCGCCCTCATCGGGACGATTGACGGATGGCCCAAAGAGGCGCATCGATCGGACGCTTGCGAGAGCATGGGCACAGGTGAAGGGCTTCTCACCGAGGGAAGGGGCGGCAGCGACCGTCGCCCCTTCTTTCCCTTACCCGCAGAGCATCGCGCCCCATCGATCCATCAGCTCCCGGCGACGCTGCAGCCGCTCGGCACGATTATACGCCGCCTCGACCTTATCCTTCGGCGCATGCGCCAGCGCCGCGTCGATCGCGGCCGACCAGTCCTCGCCGAGCTCTTCGTTCAGGATCGTGCTGAAGCTCGCGCGCCACCCGTGCGGGACATGGCGGCCGGCGCCGCCGGCGCGCGCGTGAACGTCGCGCAGCGTCGCCTCGCCGATCGGCCGGGCGGACAAGCGCCCAGGAAAGACCAGGGCCGAAGAACCTGCGCAAGATCCTGCGCGACTTTTTTGCGCCGCGCGCAGGACCGCGACGGCGGCCGGCGACAGCGGAACGACGTGCGCGAATCGCGCCTCGCCCTTCTTCGCGCGCGATAATTTCATCCGCGCCGGCGGCACGCGCCAGACCGGCGCGTCGCCTTCCAGGTCCTCGACTTCGTTCCAGCGCATGCCGCGCACCGCATCGAGGCGGACCGCGGTGAGCGCGAGCAGCTGCACCGCGCCGAGTACGGACGGCGCGATATCGAGCGCCGCGATCGCGGCGAGCAGCGCGCGGCAGTCGGCGATCGTCACCAGCGCCGGGTGCGGTATGGTGAGCTTGCCCCCCGTCATCGCGCGGCCGAGCTGCGCCGCGGCGTCGACCTCGGCCTTGCCGCCGGCGATCGCGAAACCGAAGATCGCCGAAAGCCGCTGGCGCAGGCGGCCGGCTGTCTCGAGGCAGCCGCGATCTTCGACCGCGCGCACGATATCGAGCAGCTCGCTCGGCTCGATCGACCGGATCGACCGTCCGCCCATCCGCGGGAAGACGTCGCGCTCGAGCGACGACAGCACGTCCTCGCCATGCGCGGCCGACCAGCGACCGAGCTGGTGCCGGTGCCATGCGCGCGCGACGAGCTCGAACGATTCGCCCCCCATCCTGTCCGCTCCGCGCTTCGACGGATCCACGCCCGCCTCGAGCTTCGCGCGCGCCGCCTCGCGCGCGCCGCGCGCGGCCGGCAAGGTCATGTCGGGGAAGCGGCCGAGGACGAGCAGCTTCTCACGGCCGCGCCAGCGATATTTGAGCCGCCAGCTTTTGGTGCCTGCCGGCGTGACGAACAGGAACATCCCGCCGCCGTCGGTCAATTTATAGGCGCGCGCCTGCGGCGCCGCGGCTTTCACCGCGCCGATCGTCAACATGGTCTTCCTCCGGTGATGACCGAAAAACCGCCACTTTCGCGGGCGAGTGTCGCGGATAATCCCTCCGCGCCACTGCGCGCCGGAAACGGCGCTATTCTGGGGCCGGACGCCGACGCGCTGCGCGGCGATACCCCCAGCGATACCCCCAATTTGCGCGCGGCTTTGGCGTCGATAGAATGACTCAGATTGAGTCACATTCTTCTGCTATGTCGGAACCCGCGCAGCCGAGTTGCCGAGCCAGGTCTAAAGCTGAAGCCCGAAAGAGTAAGGGCCTCGACGTGCTAGTTCCCTGAGGTGGCGCACGACAGCCGATACCGAGGGGGCCGTGGGTCCGAATCCCTACCTCGGCTGCGCAACTTCACTGTTTCCGACAACAGGACAACATGGGGTGAACCCCATGTTGATCAGGGGAAAGAACCAGATTGAGGCTAGTTCCGCTGGCGGCGATCGCGCGCGACGCTACCATGACGCCCGGGCTGGTCGGCCGCTGTCGTGAGAAGCGGGGGCCTCAGGGTCGGACGTCGGGCTTAGGTTCGCCCGCCAGCCTCATTGCGCCGGCGACGTCGGTACCGCCGCCTGACGCTCGACCCAGCTGATCAGCTCGTCCAGCTGGATCGCCTGCTCGGCCGCGATCAGTCGCTCGTCGGTGGTAAGAACGGAAGGAAGAAGGTCGCCGGTCGCTTCAGCAGCGCCGCCGGCGGCGTCGCCGGTACCGGACATTGCAGCCGCGCCGGCGCGGCCGGTATCGGTTGCGGCGCCTGCATCGCGCAGCCGGCGGCGAGCATAGGCAAGGCGAGCATCGTAAGACGCGAGAACTTCATCGGAGATCCTTTCCTGGTCGGCGCGCACACGCACGAGATTGGCGGCCTGGACGCGCGCGGCCTCGGCCGCGGCGGCGCGGTAATTGGCGACCGTCCCGGCGTGCGCGGTCTTTTCGTCCTTCGCGAGCTTCTGCGCCTTGTCGCGCTGCGTCTCGAGGCGATCGATCCTGCAGCCCTGCAGTCCGGCGAACATCAGCAGCGCGAGCGTCGTGGCGCCGAAGATCTTCGAGGTCAGCGCGGTGAAGGGATCGAAGGTCACGCCGCAATCCCCTTTCCGCAATCGCGCCGGTCGATGTTGCCGATCCGGTGCGCGATCCATCCCTTGTGGAACGTCTTCAGCTTCACATTGACCCGGACGAGCCGGTCATATTCGGCGCGCTGCTTCGCATCGAGGCGATCGAGCGTCGCGACGCAGGCCGCCGTCGGGCCCAGCCGCAGCTGCAGCGACCGATAGGCGCGCACGGTCGCCGGCCCGACACGCCCGTCGACCTTCAGCCCCGCATCGCCGAGATCGTTCATGCTTTGCTGGAACCAGCGGCTCGGCCGCGGCGGTCCGAAATTGACCGCGCTGTCGACCAGCTCGCCGGCGACGGCGGGATCGGCGTTGAGCACGGGCATGTAGCCAGGCGCGACGATGTATTTCTTGAGATATATTTCGTCGGCGCACACCGTCACCGGGCCCGAGCAATGCTTGGGGAAGTAGCGCATGTCCCCGCGGTACCCGTTGGCCCGCGCGACGGCCTGCGTCACCCCATAGCGCGTTGCCCCGCCCGGGTCGTTCGGATTGTTCACATAGCCGCCCTCATTGGCATAGACGCCCGCCAGGATCGTCGCGATCGCGGCGGCGACCGCGGCGCCCGCCTTCAGCTTCCCGGTGCTCGAGCTCGCCGGCGCCGGCGCCGCGACGTTATCGCTCACTGGCCGGCCTTCCCGGCGCGCTCGGCCGCGCGCTCCTTCAGGAACTTGTGCACCAGCAGCGCGATCTGCAGCACGGTGTAGACCAGCGTGGCGAACAGCACCCAATTCTGCAGCGGCACGCCGGCGATCGCCGCGCCGGTGACCGCCAGCGGCGGCGACGCCTTCGTCGCGGCGGCGGCATAATCCCCCGCGTGGGTCTCGAGGTTCATGGTCTTCCGCCCTTCAGCAAAGCGCCGCCGATCGCGGCGGCAAGAAAAAAGGGCACCGCGGTGCCCTTCATATGGAAACAGATCGCGAACAGCAGCGCGGCGCCGGCGACGCGCGATGCCATCAGAAGATTCCCTGGACGGGATAGAAATCGAGCTCGCCACGAGACACGCTATTGTCGGCGGTGATGTGAATCTTGTCGGCCTGCTTCAGACCGGCGGCGCTGGCGACCAGCGAAGCATCGGCGTTCGCCAGGACGAAGGCCGTCTGGGCCGCGCGCACCGCGTCGACGCCCGCCTGCGTGTAGTTCGACTGCCCGGTGTCGAAGGGGAATAGCTCGCCGACGTTTATTTTCAGGCCGTCGAAGAGCAGCTGCTCTTTCAGCTTGTCCCAGATCCCCTGCATGTTCGCCTGATATGCGGCGGGCCAGCCGTTCGCGACGCCGGTATTGTTCGCCTCCTGCTCGCCATTCTGGGTGTTGACCGCAAACAGCCGGACGCCCTCGCCGCGGTTCAGGAAATGCTGTTCCAGGTCGCGCCAGCTCTTCAATGCGAAACCGAGCATGCCGGTCCCGGGTGGCACCGACGCGTTCCAGCTGAGCGCGGTGGCGTCGGAGATGTTCGAGCTGCCCGCCGCGACCTTGCAGATCGCCAGCTTGCGCCGCGCGCTGGCATTGGCTTTCTCGTGAGCCAGTGCCATCCCGGCTTCATAGCCCATCCCCAGCGCGCGAAAGCCGGGGAAGCTGTTGAAGCCGGCCCGATACTCGGAGGGCGTGGCCATCGGCGTTGCTTCGTCGCGCCGCCCTGCGGACAGGATGAACGTGTTTGGCGTGAACGAAAGAGCGGCGATATTGGCAGCGGACAGATCAGCGGGGCTGATCGAAAGGTTGCCGGTGTTGGACTGGCCGATGTTGAAGGCGCCCGCGTGCACGGTATCGCAGTCGCGCCAGTCGATCCGGATGCCGCGCACGGCGAGCGAGCGGCGAAGGGCGCGGCGGATCGCCGTGCGCTGGTCGCTGGTCAGCGTACCCGAATAGACCGCGAAATAGACGCAGACCATCTGGGTCGAACGGACCGTATCGGCGGTGACGTTGCACTGCCCACCCATCCCGAGATTGCCGGTGATCCCGGCACTGCTTTCGGAGAAGACCATCAGCGGCCCGCCGCGGCTGATCGCATAGCCGTTGGTGCTGGCGTCGCGATAAAGCGGCACGACGCCCTCGCCGCCATGGCCGACGTGGACCGTCTGCGTCGATTGCGTCGACCCGCCCGACGCCATGCGGGCATGGTTCGAATTGATCGCGGTGTTGTTGCTGACGTTCCACTGGACGTTGCTGCCGTCCTCGCGGAGCGGGACATAGACGGCGACGACCGTGCGCGTGCTGGTCAGGCTCGGCGACTGGATCATCGCCTTGCGCAGCAGCAGCCCGCGCTTGGTCCAGGAATAGTTGGTGCCGAACGCCCCGCCATAGGTAGCGCGATGGCTGCTGTCGAAAACGATGTGCCGCCCGTTGCCCGAGCGGTCGTAGACGGTCTCGCCCGTCCCCTCGTTGAAGAAATATTCGCACAGCAACCCGGCGCCCGAAACGGCGGCGGCGTTGAAATCGATGGGTTCGGCGAACACGACGTCGCCGGGGTTCGCGCTCTGCTGCGTCAGCACCTTGCCGCGCACCGTCTCGGGCGGGATCTTGTAAAGCGTATCCTGTGCGCCGTTCGCGAACTTGAACTCGATCTCGAGCATCCGCCCGCTGCCCGCGGTCCCGCTGTCGAACACGCATTTGAGGCCGAGATAGCCGCCCTTGTCGATCGCGGTCAGCGCGATGGTGACCGACGTCGCGCCGCCGATGTTCGAACTGGTGCTGACCGCAACCCAGGTGCCGTCGTTCTTCAGCGCATAGAAGGTGGCCGCGCCATAGCTCTGGGTGCCGCTGTTCTTGATCGTCACGCTGTCGCAGATCAGCGATCGGCCGAGGGGGAAAATCCAGTGGAACAGCTCGTGCCCGGTAAGGGCAATGCCGGTCAGCGTGATCGCGTTGCTATTGTCGTTGGTGACATTGCCGTTAATCAGGTTGAGGATCGTGCCGCCGCTCGGCGTCAGCGTCGTCGTGAAGCTGCCGCCGTTGGCGATGGCGGTCGCCGTCCGGTCGCCACTGGAAAGCGCGTGCGCGCTGCTGGTGACGTAGACCGAGGCGGCCGCGGTCAAGGCATCTGCCGCAGCGTCGATCGCCTGCAGGATCAGCGACGAGGCGCCGAGACCAAGGTCGGTGGCGACCGTCGCGACGTCCGCCGCGTTGGCGGCGACGATATTGACGCTGGCGATATTGGTCGCGACCGTGCCGATCGCGGTCAGCGCGCCGGCAACCGAACCGATGTCGGCGATCGCGCCCGACACGGCGGTGACCGCCGCGATGTTCGTCGCGACGGTGCCGATCGTGTCCGCGCCCGCCAGGTCGCCGGCCACGAGCACGAAACCCGCGTCGGCCAGCACCGCCTCGGCGCGCAGCGCTGCGTCGCGCGCCAGCCCGGTGTTTTCGCCCATCTGCAAGGCGATCGTCTGCTCGACGCGCTGGAGGATCATCTCGGCCATGATCAGCTCCCCAGCCTGGTTGCGCGGAAATAGGCCCAGATCTCGGGATCGCCCCCGTCGGGCGTCACCAGCACGCGGCCCCACAGCGCGATCTCGCGACCGATTTCGGCCGCGAGCCCCAGCGCCGACACGCCGGCGTCGTCCAGCGTCGCGTCGATCAGCGTGTCTTCACCTACCAGCGTCGCGTCGCCCATCGTCATGTCGGTCGCGCTGACGCGCAGGTCGGGCTCCGGACGCAGGTCGACCGTGATGGTCGCCGCGGTGAAATCCTCGCCGGTGAACTTCAGCGCCAGCGTCCAGCCGACACCGTTGCCCATTGCATATTCGGCGAACGGAATGCCCGCGCGCGCAGCGAGCGCCGCGTAATTCGATGGTGCTGCCATCGACCTCTCCTGTTTTCAGATGTTTAGGGCAGGACTTCGTAGGGGTTCGTGCCGCCGCTGCCCGGCGGTACCGCGCCGCCGCCCGTCGTGCCGCTGCCGCCGATCGCGTCGGTCACGATGTAACCGGCATAGTGCCGGCCCGGCTCGTCGGGGCTGTTCTGCGCTTCGAAGAAATCCTCGGTCGCGAACCAGGTCACCGCGCCGCCGGCGCGCGCCTCGTCGTCGTAATAGAGGTAGTAGAGCGTCTCGTCGGTCAGGCCCGTCAGCGTGTCGCCCGTGACATTGATGACCTTGTCGGAATAGACGCGCTCGTGGTTGCTGATCGTGATCTCGTCGTCGGTGGCGCTGACCGTCAGGCCACGCTGCGACGAGGTCGCGATCAGCGTGTCGCCATAGCCGAGCGGATCGAGGTTGAAGCCGAAGGCGAAGTCGCGATCCTCGGCGGTCGGGATCGACACCACCGGCGGGGCATCGGCCGTCGCGCCCAGCACGTCGTCATGCTTGTCCGGGTTCTCGCCCTCGAATTCGAAGGTCACCAGCCCCGTCAGCGGATCCGGCGCTTTCGATTTGATGACGACATCCAGATCCGCGCTCTCGTCCCAAAGCCCCGTATCGGCGAGCAGGGTCAGCGTGTCGCCCGGCTGATAGGTCATATACTCCGGGCCCAGCGTGATCGGGCCGACCGGCGGCTCGCGCCGCTGCCAGATCTCGTAGCGGGCCAGCTCGGCCGCCTGGTCCTTGTCCTGCACCAGGTCGTACTGGATTTCCTCGACGTCGTCGGGCGGCCGATCGGCGGTGACGAAGGCCGCGACCGTCTGCTCGGTCGCCTGGACATAATTCCACTGATTGGCCTCGCTGCGAAAGCGCGGGACGATCGTCGCCACGCGTTCGCGAAAGGTCTGACCGCTCGCCGCCTCGGCCGCGTCGCCCTTGATGTCGGCGCGCCCGATCGTGCCGAGCGATACGCGCGGCGCGCGAAAGTTGAACGACAGCACGCCGCCGGCGCCGGGGATCGGCTCGCACCCGCCGGCCTGGCAGATCCGCTTGAGATTGTTCCACGCGTCGCCCGGCTCGAAGATCGTGCCGCCGATCGTCCAGCCATTGGCGTCGCAGACATTGGCCCAGGCCACCGCCGAATTGAGGTTGATCGCCTCGACCTCGAGCCCCGGTCCGAAGATCGGCAACCCGTTCTGCAGCCGGCCATAGGCATAGGTGACCGCGTGCAGCGCCGGGTTCTCGCTCCATTCCCACGTCGACTCGTCGTCGATCCGGTGCGCCCCCGATCCGCCCGGGTATGTGCTGTCCAGGCGCGGGTCATAGACCTTGACGAAATGCCCGACGAAGCCGATCGGCGGCACGCCCTGCGCGAACTTCTTGCCTTCCTTGTCGAACTTCAGCGACAGGCCGACTGCCGCGAAACCCGACAATTTGTAATCACTGCCCCAGCCCGGCGGCGTGCCCCAGCCCTGGCCCGGGGCCGAGGCGAGCGCCGACGCCTCGGGCCCTTCGCCCAGCTGATCGTCCTTCCAGACGAAGCCGGCGTAATAGCCCGTCGCCGCCGATCCGCTGAACGGCACCTCGGCGTGGTCGAACCACACGCTGTCGATCGACGCGATCGGCCCCGCGCAGCACAGCACGATCGCCAGGAAGCGATAGGGGTTCCAGACCTTGCCGACCTTGCCGCCCCACGCCGCGTCGTGCACCTGCACGCCGGGGGTGTAGGTGCGGCCCATGACATAGGGCAGCGGCGTGTTGGCGCCGAACAACCTCCTTTCCACCTGTCCCTGCGCGACAGGCTTCTTGGCGAGGAGATTGCCCGCGGTGGTTGCGACGACGGCGACGGCCGCGGCGATCGCGGCGATCGTCTGCCCGCCGGGAATGAAAGACGCTACGGTCGACACGACGCCGGCGACCTTGCCGACGAATTTCAGCGCGCCGCTCACCAGCCGATCCTCCACGCCCCGGTGCAGTCGGCATGGACCGCCAGCACCGATTCGATGCGGCGGAACCCGGTGGCGGCGTGCCACCCGAATACATTGCCCTGCCCGTCGGCGATCATCACCGCCGCCAGCCCGCGCGGCCCGTCGGGATCGTCGGCCCCGGGCACGGTGCAAAGGTCGCCGACGCGCATCATCGCGGGCGGGATGCGCGGGAACAGGCTGGTCAGCATGTCCTCGACCGTTTGGAAACCCATCTTTTCCAGCGCTCGGCGCGCCGCGCGGGGGCTGCGGATCGACGGCAGCGCCGGCACCTTCGCCCCCATCGCCCGCGCCTGCGCATGCGCCAGCGCGATGCAATGGTGCCGCGCGCGCCAGTCGAGCGGCCGCTCGCGCCACATGTCGATCAGCCGCTGCGTGCGCCGCCCGCGTTGCGCGAGGCTCAGCGGCTTCGTCATCGCAGCGCGTCCAGCCAGGTGCGTCCGCCGCCGCCGCCCGGCGTGGTGCTGCCGCCCGCCTTGCCGCTCGGCGCGGCCTCGGTGCCCCACGGCACCGACACCTCGACGTCGGTGCAATTGTCGAAACCCTTTTCGCCCGCCCAGATCGACTTGTGCCAGCGCGGGCTGCACACATTGCCGCGGTTGCGGATGAACAGCCGCTCGAGGCGCGTGATCAGCTCCAGCGCGACGGTGCGCGCCCCCTTCGCCAGCCGCACGCGCGTAAAGTCGACGATCCAGTCCGCCAGCCGGTGCGCGGTGCCGACCAGCCCCGTCGCGGGGTCGACCTCGCCCATCCAGGCCTGGACGCGCGATCCGTGCAGCGCCTCGTCGCGCAGCGTCGACACGGGCGTCGCCTCGTCCGGCGCCAGCACCAGCGCGCCGCCCGGCGCCAGGTCGCCGATGCTTGCATCGCCCGGCGGGATCTCCGCCACCCGGCCCCACACCGCGTCGCGCGCGGCATAATCCTCGCCGTCGAACGCCAGCACCCCGCCGTCACACAGCCGGACGTCGCCGCCCGGCAGCTCGAGCTTGACGAAGGTCGCCAGCGTGAGATGGCGATCGGAGAGGCTCATTCGACTTCCTCGATCGAAAATCCGGCCCCGCCGAGCCGCATCCGGTCGATCGTCCAGCTCGGCGGGTCGCCGCCCAGCAGCCCCTCGATCGACGGCGCGAAGCTGACCGGCGCATCATCCGCCGGCACCGCGCGCAGCGGCGTCGTGAAGGCGAGCGCAGCGACCCCGCTGCCGTCTGCGAAACCCGGTGCCGCGGTCAGGTAAAGGCAGCTGCTGCCCGGAGCGCCGACCCCGACCCACTGGCCCGCCATCCAGGCTGCCCCGTTCGTCATGCCGTCGACGTCCAGCGCCATGCCCATCTGCCCTGCGCCGGCGACCAGCGGCGCACCGATCGGGCCCGATTCCAGCCCGACCTGCCGGATCTTCCAGCGCACGCCGTTCTTCAGCCCCAGCGACAGCGCCGCCGACCAGCGCCGCGCGTCGGCGAGCGACAGCGGCGGCAGCGCGACGTCGACCGCCCAGCGGTTGCCCTGCCGGTTGACCCGCTGTCCGCCGCCGCCCAGCAGCCCGGGCAGCACGCCGCCGAAATCCTGCTCGCGCCAGGCGACGCTCGCCGGACCCGGCGAGTCGGGAAGATCGACCAGCGCCATCGGGTCAGCTCAGCGCGCGCTGCTGCATGCGCCGCGACTGGGCGATCGCCTGGTTGGCGCCCATGCTCGCGATCGCCGGCGACGCTGCGGCGATATTGCTCTGCGAAATCTCGTTCATCTGACGCAGCAGATCTTCGGTCACCACTGCGCCGCGCAGGTCGAAATAGGCGACCCGACCGCCGGGGCCATGGCCGTTCGCCGGCGTGATCGTCATTGTCTCGTCGCGCGAGACCTTGGCGATCGGCCGCCCGTTCATCGACAGCAGGTTGCGGTCGACCCCCGCCAGCCCGCCGATCTTCATAGACCCGCCCGTCGCAAAGCGCGGCAGACTGCTGGAGTTCCCGCCGGTGTCGCCGAATTTGAACGGGCCCAGGTCGAAGCCCTTGCCGTCCGTGAAGATCGATCCGAACTTGTCGAGCGCGTTGAGCAGCCCGCCGACGATATCGAGGATATTCCCCGACTGGATCCCGCGCGCGAATCGGTCGAGCTCGCGCATCGCGCCGTCGACCATCTGCGCAAAGCTTTCGACGACGCGGACGCGCGTGTCCTCGGCCTTCTTCGTCACGCGGCCGAGCACTTCTTCGCTGCTCGCGACGATGTCCTTGTTTAGATCCTCGATCGACCGCGACTGCGATTCGATGCCGGGGTAGAACTCCTCGCCCGGCGCGGCGGCCAGCATGTCGCGGTGCAGGCCGAGATATTCGCGGCGCAGCGCCTGGATCGCAGCCGCCCGCTGCTCCTCGGTCAGCTTCGATTCCTGGATCAGCTTCAGCTGCGCCTCATATTCGCGGCGCGCCGCGTCCTCGGGAAACAACCGGTCGAGCACCGCCTGCAGCGCCTCGGCCTTTTCCTTCGCGGTCTGCGCCTCCTTGCTAAGGCCACCCACCGCCTTCGAAGCGCGGCCGACCGCCTTCGTGCCTTCGTCCACAGCGGCGACGCTGATCGGCGCCAGCTTCGGCGGATTGGCGGCATTGGCGATCTGGCGATCAAGCTCCGCGCGGGCGCGATACAGCGTGATGACCGCTTCTTCGGCCGCCTTCGCATCGGCGTCGGCCTGCCCGGCGCGCTTGCGCGCGTCGTTGAACTTCTGCTGGCCGGACGAGATACGCCCTCGCACGCCCTCGCCGGGCCCGCCGCCATCGGCAAGCGCCGCAGCCTTCTTTGCCTCAGCCGCTGAGGTGCGCGCCTCATATTCCGCGGCGAGCAGCTTTTTCTGTGCCGCGCGAAGGCGCTCCTCGGCCAGCACGCGCTGTGCCTGCGCCGCCTTCAGCGCGGCTTCGCGTTCCTTGCCCATCGCTTGGGCCAGATTCTGAGACGCGACCTGCGCGTCCTTCGCGGTCTGCCGCGCGGTCTCGAGCGATTGGCTGTACGCCTTCGACGCCGGTACGGCTTCCTTGGTGCGCGTCGTATAGGCATAGATCGCGCCGGCGAGCAGCGCGATCGCGCCACCGACGCCGGTGGCGATCAACAAAAGGCGAAGCGCTGCGGCCAGCGCGGCGGTCGCCGCGGTTGCCGATGTCATCACCGCCGCGGTCTTCCAGAAAGCGACCTGGAGCAGCCCCAGCGCGGGGATCAGCCTGGTCACCAGTGCGACGGTCAGCGACCCCGCCGCGACTAGGATCGGCCCGAACGCGGCGGCGATCAGTCCCCCTACCACCACCAGCTGCTGCATGCCGGGCGAAAGGTCTGCGATCGCCTGCGCGACACGGATGATCGCATCGCTGATCGCGGGGAGCATGGGTAGCAGGATCGCGCCGAACTGCTCGGCGGTCTGGTTGATCGCGACCTGCGCCTGGCGCCATGGCGTCGTATCGGCCGCGGCCTTGGCTGCGCCGCCGAATTGTTTCTCGAGCTCGTCAAGAATGATCGCCTGGGCCTTCGCGACCTCGCCGGTCTTAACAAAGGCCTTGATCTGTTCCTTCTGCGCGGCGCTCAGCTGGACGCCCGCCTTGGTCAGCGCGGTGACGCCCTTGATCGGATCGTTCAGCGCCTTGCCCAGCATGATCGCCGCCGCCTGCGGTTCGCTCCCCAGGCGCGTCGCCATGTCGACCGCCGCCTGCTGTGCCCGGTCGAACACCTCGCCGGCGACATTGCCGAACGTAAGCAGATTGGCGGTGACCTGCTTCAGGATGATATCGCCCTCGAAAAGCGAATTCATCTCGAGCGCGTCTGCCTGCTTCGCGAGCTCCTCCGCCGTGCGGCCCGCGGTGTTGCCCATCGACTTGATCGCCGTTTCGACCTGCGCCATGGCGGCTGCCTGTTCCTGCGCACCCTTCACGGCGGCCGCACCGGCGGCGAGCAGCGGCAGCGTGACGCCGACGGTCAGCGCCTTGCCGATACCCGACATCCGGTTGCCGAACTCTACGATGTCTTTCTTAGCGTCGTCGACCGACTGGCGCGCGCGATCGACGCCCTCGGTGAATTCAGCGCTGTCGAGACCCAGGGTGACGCGCAGCGCACCGATCAGGCTTTTGCCTGCCATCGCTTCACCCTTTCCGTTCGATTGCTGTGCGCCCTAGTCGGGGGCAATCTCGACGCGCTCGGCCTTCAGGCCGAAGATCTGGCGCCACATCGCCATGTTGTGCGCCATCTGGACGTCGGACTGCGCCGGGCCATCGGCCGCGCCGGCCTCGGCCGCCGGCAGCAGCTCGGCGAAATCGGTGATGTTGCCGTTCGACACCAGCCCGCTGTGCCACGCGAGCCAGGCGCGGCGGCGCAGATAGCCGTCGATCGCCAGCACGACCTCGCGCGGCGTCGCCGGCCAGAAGTCGGCTAGCCTTTGCCCCGCTTCGCACCAGCGCTCGAGGAGCGCGCTCCAGTCCCACCGCGTTTCCGGCCCGCCGGCTTCGGAGGGTTGCCGCCGCCGCCCTTCGCGACCGGCATCGATTCGGTATAGCCCTCGATCAACGCCTCGTTCACAGCGGGGTCGACCGCCATAGCCATCGCCGTCTCGGGATCGACGTCGGGATGATAATGCGCGAGCCCCGCGCAGATCAGGTCGCCGAGCACCGTCAGGCGTACCCGTTCGCGACCTTCCTGCACCGCCTGGATGTGATCGAAGGCGTCGAAGACCGAACCGCCAGTCGCGCGCTCGTAGGCGCGGATCGCGCCCATACCGAAGCGGAGCGTATAGTCCGCTCCTCCCCAGCTGAAGCCGACCTCGCCGGCGGGTTCGGCCTTCATATCAGGTCACCGCGCCCTTCGCGTCCATCGGACCGGTCGGGGTCAGCGTGAACGACGCGGTCTGCTTGCCCTTCACCGGCGCGTCGTCCGGACCATAGTCGCTGACATAGGCCGACAGCGGCGTCTTGATATAGCCGGCGGCGCCATATTCGTGGATCTCGACGTCCTGCAGTCCGCCATCCGGCGCGCAGGCGGCGATCATTGCCTGGTCGAACGCGTCGTTCGCGATATATTCGACCTGGATCGTGAACGGCTCGACCTTCGCGGTGCCGTCGGGGATGACTTCCTCCCAGCCGCCGGCGCTGTCGTGCGACGTCGCATCCTGCATTCCGCGCGTGATCTTCGGCTTGCCGACATTGATCACCTTCGCGACGGCGCCGGTCTCGATATCGCCGCCCGCGGCGACGACGAAGATCTTGGTGCCGAAGGTCTTCTTGGCGTTGCCCGTCATCAACTCTTCCTTTCGCTCAACTCAGATATTCCCAGAAAAACTCATATTCCTGCAGGCGGCGGTACACGCGCGCGCCGCCGTCGAGCATCTCGGGCTCGACCGTGAAGCTCGTGACCAGCGCGGCCTCGTGAAAGCGGACGCCGTCGACGTCGCGCAGCTGCAGCATCTCGGTGCGCACGGCATTGCGCAGCGCGATCAGCGCCGGCACCTCGAGCCCGAAATAGTCGAACTGCCACCGCGCCGAGCAGAGCCCGTCGGGCCCGCCATGATTCCATTCCTCGCCCGGCGACGCCTCGGTCAGCACGATCGCCGGAAAGCCCAGCGACGTCGGCCTCTCGTCCAGGCTGACCGCCGTCCCGTTGGCGACGAGTGCGGTGATCGCGGGCACCGCGAGGAGCCGGGCGCGAAGCTGCAGATCCATGTCAGTCGGCCCCGCCTGGCAGTTCGATGCCGCGCTTCTTCGCCAGGCGCTCGACCCCGGCCCACAATCCCAGCCCGATCTCGGCGGGCAGGTCCGGCGCCACGCGGCTCCAGGTCATGCGGATCACCGGATTGGCGGGCTGGTCGACCGTCCCGAATTCGTTCATCCACCACCAGAAGGCGGCATTCGTGCTGACCGTCCACACCAGCGCGGTCTGCCCGGGCGCCTTGCGGATCTTCTTCGTCGCCAGGTTGGTGGTGACGCGGCCGTAATCGGCTTCGGCCACCGTGCCGTTCTTCCGCTTCCGCCTGCGCAGCGTCGGGCGCGTGCCGACCGGCAGCGCCTCCTTGATCGCCGGCAGCACCTTGCGGCGCATGATCCGCCCGCCGACCTGCGTCCCGATCTTGTTCATCGCCTCGGGATCGGCGAGCGACGCGAAAACTTTCTCGAGCTCGTCAAACCCGTGCATGCCGGTCTGCGACGAACTCACGCCCCGGCCCCCAGCGCCGCCATGGCGGTGAACTCGATATCGCCAGAGCCGACCGGCGCCAGGCCGGTGATCGCGCCGGTCAACTCGAGCCCGGTCAACCGGTTCTTCACCGACACTTGATCGGCGATCGTCACCGTGCGCATCTTCGCGGTACCGCGCACCCGGACGGTGAAAGCCTGCCCGGCTTCGGTGCCCGCGGCGGTCCGACGCTCGGCCCCGCTGCCATAAAGCACCTTGGCCCAGCTCTGGCCGATCGGCGATGGGACGCGCACCTCGATACCGGCGGCGTCCTGGCCAGGCACCATCCGGTAAAAGGTGGCGCGGTGATCATAATCTGCCGCGCCGCCCATTGCCGGAACCTATGCGGCGCTTAAAGCGCGACGCCGGATTCGTGATACCGCACGTCCAGCACCGAAGTGCTGGTCGCGATACCGACGATCACGACATAGTCGCCGCTCTGCACGTCGGCGAGCGGGCAGATGCCGCCCGGGGTCGGCGACAGATAGTAGGTCGTACCGGCGACCAGCGTGGCGCCGATCGTGATCGGGCCTTGCGTATGCACCTGCAGCGGCTGCCCGTTGCTCGCGCCGTGGAGAGCAGTCCCGCCCGGCGAGCGCAGCGCGGCTGCGCCGTCGGCGTCCGCCAGCTTCCACTTGTTGTCGGTGGCGTCGAGATAGACCTGCTGGCCCGCCGTGATTGTCGCGCCGGCCACGCCGGGACGGCTCTTCGCCCCATTGCCCGCGACGACGTTGGCGGCGGTAATCGAAAGATCGGCCATGAAACTCTCCTGCTAGAAGGGGCGCCGCGTGATCAGAGCGAGATCCGGCGAAAGGGGCGGCATAGAAATTCGAAGCCGAGCGGCAGCTCGGTGACGATCGTCCCCGACACCACCGTCTCGCGAAATTGGTAGAGCGTGCCGAGCATCAGCCGCGCGGCCGAGATCAGCGGCGCCGGCGCCTGCCCCGCGGCGAGGCCGGCGTCGAACTCGATCACCACGCCGCCCGATACATCGTTCGGCCAGCTGGCGCCGGCGACGGGCATGACGCCGCTCTGGTCGACGATGCGCAGGTCGGCGACGTCGATCTCCTGTTCGGCGCCGACGCTGTCGAGATAGATCGCGGACTGGAGCCCGGTCGCGGGACGCACGCCCAGGGGCAGCGCATTCGAATATCGGGGAAGGCTCTCGGCCCGCCAGACGAGGCCCGTGCGCGGCCCCAGCACCAGGCCGGTATAATCCTCGACCGTCGCGATCGCCGCGTCGCGCATGGCCGCGATCAGCGCGTCATCGTCGTCCTCGAGGACCCGGAGCTGCTCCTTCGCCTCGGCGATCGGCAGCAGGGCTTCGCCATAGCCCTCGGGCAGCGCGGCGATATCGAGCGAATAATGCATCGCCGCCTCGCTTTCCGAAAGAACAAGGCGCGCGCGACCGTTGCGTCGCGCGCGCCTGTCAGCTTCAGGCCGCGTTCGCCACCGGGGCGAGATGCGGATTGCTGCGGATGCACACGGCCGACATCGGCGTCGGCGAGGCATGCGTCCCGCTGAAGTCGGCGAGCAGCTTCAGGTAGCGCTTGCCCCCGACATAGCCGACGCGATACGCGGCCGCGGCGGCATGGGCCGCGGTCAGCGACTTGATGATGCCGCCGGTGCCGACCGACTCGAGGCCCAGGACATCGGCGATCGTCACCGCGGTATAGGTGCTGTCGTCGTCGCTGTGGGTCAGCTTGTACTCGACCTTGTTGGTGCCGGTGAAGGTGATGCCGCCGACTCCGATCGAGATCACGATCTCGGCGCTGTCGAAGCCCTGCAGGTCGATGGCGGGCGGCGTGTTGTCGGCGTCGAGCGCCGCCGCGGCGATCGCCACTGCGATCGACACGCGGCTGTGAAGATCCTTCTTCATGAATTCGTCCTTTCGAAAATCGGGAAATCGAAACCCGGGCGGGGATCGCTCGCCGCCCGGGCCCGCGATTAGGTGCTGATCTTCAGCAGCTTGATCGCTTCGAAGTTGGTGATCCCGCCGCCGACGCGCCGCGTGGCATAGAAATGCACGAACGGCTTGTTGGTGAAGGGGTCGCGCAGGATGCGCACGCCGACGCCATCGGTGATGGTGTATGCGCGCATGAAGTTCGCGAACGCGACTGCGAATGCGTCGGCCGCCACCGTCGGCATATTGTCGTCGGTGTAGCACGGCTTGCCGAGCACCAGCTCGGGAGCCTCGGCCGTCGGCGGCTGCCACAGCCATTTGCCGTCGCCGTCCTTGAACTGGCGGATGGTGGCGACGGTAAGGTCGTTCATCATCCACGCCGCGCCGGCGCGATAGCCCGACCTGAGGCTGTGGTAGAGATTGACCAGCGCGTCCGCCGGCGAGGCGGTCGAGGTCGGCACCAGGAAGCCGTCGGCCTTGCCCGACACCACGAAACCGGTCTTGCCCCAGCTATAGGAAGCGTTGGCGACCTTGTCGTATGCAAGGATCCCGCGCGGCTTGTTGACGCCGTTGCCGGTGATGAAGGCGGCGCCTTCCTCTTCGGCGAACTCGATCGCGATTTCCTCGGCCAGCCAGGCCTCGACGTCGAAGATCGAATCGTCCAGCATGCGCTGCGTCGCCGCGGGGTTCGCATAGAGCTCGCCGTTCGGAACGCCGATCTCGCTCAGGTCCGGCGTGCCGGTTTCGGGGCGCGCCGACTTTTCGCCGACCCAGCCCGACGTGGCTCCGCCGAGGTTGACCGCCTTCTTGTAGCCGCCGCCGCCGACATTGATCACGCGAGCCGCAGTGCGCATCGCCGACACGACACCGAGCACGCGGTCGATGCCTTCGACCACCGGCGCCGGCACCAGGAAGCCGCCGTCCGGATCGCTGTCCGTGGTCAGCGCGGCGCGCACTTCAAGCGAGCGCATGCCGGCGTCGGGCTCGATGCCACGACGCAGCAGCGCGTTGAACGCGGTGCGATGCTCCTGCGCCTCGGCGCTCAGGCTGTTGCCGGCGCCGCCGATGCGCGCGGCGTCGATCGCGGCTTTCGATTCGTTGACGGCCGTGGTCAGCGCGCTGATCTCGCCATTGATGCGATTCAGGGTTTCGCGGTCGACGACGTCGTCGGCGCGCCCGGCTTCCAGCGCGGCAAGGCGCGTTTCCTGGCGAGTCTGGAATTCGGTCAATGCGGTGTTGAGCGCGGCAAGCTGGCCCGGCAGGTCCGAACCATCGGCGCGCACGGCGACGATCCCGCGAGCGCGGGGGAATTTTTCCATCTTCATTTTGGGATACTCCGTGGAGCGCAGCCTATGCGGCGCGCAGCTTCTCGATCAGGGACTGGATCCCCGCGGTGACGCTTGCATCGCGCTGGGCGTCGGGATGGGAGGTTGCATCGCGCGGGCCCCCCAGCGCCTCGATCATCTGGCGACGATCGGGACGCGAAACATTGGCGCGCGCAAGCGCGGCCTCGACACGGCGGCGCGCCATCACGCCCCCGTCGATCTTGTTGCTGGCCTTGGTCGCGACCTCGGTTTCCCCGATCATCGCGTCGGCGAACCCTTTCGCGATCGCGTCTTTCGGCGCGATGTAGGATTCGGCGTTCATCATCGACACGATCTCGTCGCGGCCGACGCTGACCCGCTCTTCGTAGATATCGGCGAGCGCGCTGTCGAAGGTCGCGAAGATCTCCGCCGCCTCGCGCAGATCGTTCTGGTTGCCGATCACGACGGCCCAGCAATTGTGGATCATGATGAAGGATCCGGTCGCCATGCGCACGTCGTCGCCCGCCATCGCGATGATCGACGCGGCCGACGCCGCCAGCGCCACGACATTGACCGTCACCCGCGCCGGATAATTGGCGAGCAGGTTATAGATCGCGATGCCCTCGAACATGTCGCCGCCGGGCGAATTGATGTTCACCGTGACGTCGCGGCCGCTCGCGGCGCGCAGCTGGTCCTGCACCCATTTCGTCGTGATGCCGCCGCCGTCCCACCAGTCGTAACCGATGACGTCGAACATGTTGATCACGGTCTCGCCGTCGTCGACCGCTGCCAGCGGCTGCTCGGCCCAGCGCGCGAGCACGTCGCTCGGCGCGTCCCACTGGAAATTCTGCGGACGCGCGGGCGCCCTCGCCTGCGGCGGCTTACGCAAAGACATCGGGTTTTTCTCCGGTGGGCGCCGTCATGTTGGGCGGCGGATAAAAGACATCGCCGCCTTCGCGGGGGTTCATATCCTCGAGCGCGCGGACCTCGTTGGGCGACATGACGCCCCATTGCAGCGCCAGCACATAGGCGCCCCAGCGCGTCTTGATATCGCCGCGAACCATTGCCTGGCGATTGATGCGAACGAAGATGTTGGCGTCGCGGATCTCGTCCAGGCAATCGCCGTTGAGCCCTTCCTCCCACATCACGAAATCATCTTCGCAGCTGAAGGTCACATAGCCCTGCGTCTGCGAATCGATCCCTGTCCCCCAACTCGTCGACTTCTCGGTGTCGCCGATCATGTGCGGCGGCACCGCGAACAGCATCGCGATATCGCTGCGGCTGAATTTGCGGGAATCGATCCAGGCCGCGTCCTCGATCGACATGCCGAGCTGATCGAACTCGAGGCCGTCCTCGAGCACCATGACCTTGCCCTCGCGGGCGCCGCCGGAACGGAAATCCTCCATATCGGCCTTCAGCCGATCGATGTGCTCGGGCTTGAGCTTGGTGTCCTTGGGGATCTTCAGCGTCTGCGCGACCACCGCGCCATTGCCGAACACGGCCGTCCCGTGCGCCTCGAGCGCCATCGCCAGGCCCAGTGTTTGGCGCGCATAGGTGATCGGCGACACGCCGCGGACGCCGTCGAGCGACAACCCCATCAGGTGCAGGATCTCGTCCTGCTGGAAGGTGAACTTCGCCCCGTCCTTCCGCGTCCATTCGTAGCGCCGCGACAGATCGTCATTCTGCTCGACTTGCACGCGGTCAGGGTGCAGCGGCGTCAGCGCCAGAACCTCGCCGCGGATACCGCGCGTGATCTTCGCATAGGCATTGCCGCGCAGCAGGACATGCGCCTGCATCATCTTCTTGAATTCGCGGGGCTTCTGCCACTTGTTCGGCTTGCGCGTCAGGACGGCGTGCAGGCTATGATCGGTGGCGTCGACGCGGGTGGTATCGTTGACGCGCCGCTTCACCTGGAAAGGGATCGTCCCGACCGTCTTCGATCTCAGCGAAACGCAGGCGAAGACCGCCGTCACACGCATCGCCGTTTCGGGCGTCACCGCCTGCCCCGCCACCGTATTTCCGCGGCGCAGTGCTTCCTCGAGCTCCGCCGGCGTGGTGATGATCACCGGGTCGCCGGGCGCCGCCATGGCGCGGGGGCCGGGCGCAACCATGGCGCTGGTCGCGGCAAGGCCTGCGAACCAGTCACGCATCCAACCCATGCTTTTCCTTTCAGATCACCAGGAGTCCGCGGTCCTGGTACGACGAGGGCGCGCCCTCCTCGGTCGTCATCGCCACGCCCATCGCCATGATCAGCGCGACCGGATTATCGATTTTCGCTTCGTCGCGCGGCTTGTTGGGGTAGACATTGTCCTTCTTGTCGGGCGCGGCGACGACATTACTCATCTGCCATTCCATCACGCCGTCGCCGCCGTGCGCGATCGTCCCCGCCCGGGCGCAGGCCTCGACCTGCTTCATCGGCTCGGACATGTTGAGCACGATCTGGCGGTACTCGATCATCGGAAAGCCGTCCTTGCCCGCCGTCGTCGCGAGCATGGTGGCCTGGTGCGGGTCGTACGCGACCGCCTCGAGCTGGAAGTGCTCGCGGATCTCGCCCATCAATTCCAGAATTTCGTCGTAATCGATGATGTTGCCGGGCGTGACGATGATCAGCTCGGCCTTGTCCCAGTCCTGATAGAGCGGGACGTTGAGTATTGTTTCCTCGGGAAGGAAGTAAAAGCCGATCCGGATATAGGGATCGTCCGGCGTCGCCTTCTCGCCCTCGGGAAACAGCAGCAGTTCGCCTGCAGCGATGTCCCACTTCGACGCCAGGTCCAGCGCCAGGACGCCACGCCGCCCGCGCAGGCGCTCCAATTTGATCGCGTCGACCCCGCGCATCGGGATTTCGGGGTCGCGGCATCGGCGCCAGGCTTCGATATCGAAATAGGCCGCCTTCGCCGCGACCCAAAGGTTGAGGTGCTTCGTCTTGAAAACACCGGCTTTTCGTGGCTTCGCGATCGCGTCGCGCTGCCGCGCCTTCAGGAAGTCGGCGTCGACCGAGATCCCGTAGTTCGGATTGGCCTTGCGAAGCGCCGCCTCGCTCTTCCAGTCGTCGCCCTCGTCGATCGAATATTCGACGAAGAATGTCTCGTGCGACAGCGATGGCCCGGGCGGCATCCCCAGCGCCGCGAGCTCGGCCTTCGCCTCGTCGAGGACGCCGACCCCGTTGAGGAACTCCCGCTCCTCCTGGACCTCCTTGTAGCACGGCCCCGCCAGGTTATCGCCGGCGGTCGTGATCTTCGCCTGCAGGGGCTGCTCGCGCGCGCCCATGCCGGTCTGCATCGTGTCGACCTGGCCGTCGTCGTCATGCTCGTGATACTCGTCGTGGATCGAGCAGCTGGGGCTTTGTCCATCCCCGGGGTTGCCGATGATCGTCTCGAACTTGCTGTTGTCGTCGATCCGGACCAGCGACTTCGCGTTCACCTCGACGCCGAACTTCGCGAGCAGCGCCGGCGTGCGCAGCGCCATCATGCGCGCGGGCTGGAAAACCTCCCACGCCTGCTTTTCGTTGGTCGCGCCCGAATAGACCTCGGCGCCGTATTCCCCGTCGGCGCACAGCATGTAGAGGCCGATGCCCGCGGCCAGCGCCGACTTGCCGTTCTTGCGTGGCACGACGACGAACAGCACGCGGTACCGGCGCAGCCCGTCGGCCTTGCGCAGCCACCCGAAGGTACAGGCCAGGATCCAGATCTGCCACGGCTCGAGGCGGATCGTTTCCTTCTTTCGGGCCCACTTCCCCTTGCTGTGGGGCAGTCGTTCGATGAAGCGGCAGACCCGCGCCGCCTTGTCGACGTCGAAGCGAAACGGAAAATTCTTCCGCTTCTCGACCTTCAGCTCGTCCAGGAAGCGCCGGCACTGCAGCCGGATCGACTTCCCCGCCAGGATCTTGCCGCTGACTACGTCGCGCGCATACCCCTTCGCGATCGCGGCATAAGGACGCGCTTCCACATGCTCTGCGGCTTAGGAGCCGGCATCCTCGGCGGGCAGCGGCAGCTCGTCGAACGCGATCGACCGCGAGTTGGTGATGTAGAACGTACGCTCGCTTTGCGGCGGCACCGTCTCGACGGTGGTGGTTTCGGTCAGGACACGCTGCGCGTTGCCGCCCGAAACATGGTCGGCCGAGTAGCGATCGACGGTGGTGACCTGGACGGGCCAGCTGCAGGTCTTCACGGTGACGTTGGTGGTCATGCTCTTCTCCTCAGAACTCGTCGAAATCGCCGGCTTGCGGCTTGTGGCCTGACGCGATTCGCAGCGCCGCCGCGGGGTTGAGCATGAGCTCGCCGAGCAGCGACTGCGCATGTCGCAGCGCATCCGACAGCATCGCCACCTCGGGCCGCGCCCGAACCATCTTGGTAATCACGACCTTGGCATTCTCGCCCTTGCCGACGGCCTTCACGGACTCGGTTGCGAAGGTGTCGCCCTCGACTTCGAGCACCGCGCTGTACCGCTGGATCTGCTCGAGCCGGATGGCGAGCAGCCCGACATGCTCCGAATAATGGGCGTCGGCGCGCCCCTGCTCCTGCAGGATCGCGACGATCGACGCGAACAGCAGCTGCGCCAGGTCCGACAAATGCATCGGCGCGATCATCGGCGCCGACGTCGCCGGCGCCGGCAGCGCCTTGTCGCGGTCAGCGCGCGTCGTTCCCGCCAGCGCCTTCAGCGCCGGATCCTTTCGCCGCCGCCCCGACCCGGGCCGGGCTCCTCCTCGAGACATCGGTCAGCGCCAGGTCACAGGAGAACAAAGCCGCAACTTTTTCCCCTTTGAAATCGACCGCGTAAAAATTTGGCTGGAAGGCGGTGTCCGGTGGGCGGGGCGCGGAGGTTTCGACCTACCCCCCCCATCGCCCTTGCTCCCGCTCGGCCTTGGACTTCGCGTCGTGGCAGGGGTCGCAGAGGCCCTGCTTGTTGCCCCGGCTGTCGCTGCCGCCCCAGGCGAGCGGGATGATGTGGTCGACCACGTCGGTCTTCACATGCTTGCCGGCCTCGAGGCATTTCCTGCAGAAGGGCTCTTCGGCGATGACCTCGGCGCGATCGCGCTGTCCTGCGCGACCACGCTTGCGGGGATCCTTGAACACGCTGGGACGTTCCCAGGCCTTGCGCTCTCTCCAGCCCGGCGCGCGGAACACCGGAGGCTGCGTCGGCATCAGGCGCTGCCGAGCGTACCTTGCGGCGCGACGGCGCGAACGAACACGACGTCGTCGCCCTCGACGCGGCTGAAGCCCATGGCCTTCAGCTCGTCGGCGTGCGCGCCGTCGATCGACTTGAGCACCGCGGCCCGATCGACGCTGACGGTCGTGACCACCAGCTCGCCTGCCCAGCGCTTCTTCTGCAGCAGCTTGGCGATCTCGGTTGCGTCGCCCGCGATGCCCAGCTTGTCGGGATGCTTGCGGCTACCGATCTCGCATCCGCCGATCGTCATCGACTTCCGCTTGCCCTCGGTCAGGAGGTGACCGCTCTCGCTCCACCAGCCCGACAGCTTGGCGACCAGGTCGTCACGCTCGGGCAGCCAGGGCTCGATCTTGCCATCGGCCTCGGCGTGCACCGCGGCCAGCTCGGCCTTGCGCTCGGCCTCGATGGCGCCGATCGCGCCCTCGACCACGGCCAGGCGCTCGAGCAGCAGCGTCGCCGCCTTCAGCGTCCGGGGCTTTCGTACGGCCGCCATGATCAATCCTTCACCAGCAGCAGGTCGATGACCGCCACGATGCGATCGTCGGGCTTGGCGAGGCGGGTATTCCACCCCAGCTCTGCCTCGGCGACGATACGCCCGGGAAGATCGATCTCGGCATCGCGCAGGCCCATCAGCATCGGTTCGGCAGCGGCGACAGCCTCGGCGCCCAGATATTCCAGGCACAGCTCGTCGCGCGACCCTTCGAATGTCGCCGACGCCCAACCCTTGCTCTTGTGCCAGAGCAGCCGCCCATGCCCGCCGGCGAGCGCCATCAGCGCCGCGGGGACATCGGCGTCGGGCTCGCGCGTTCCGATCATGCGCTGCGCGATCGATGGCGTTCGAGCGTTGCCACCTGCAGCCCGACCTGACGCCGGGTCTCGAGCGTGATCGCACGCACGACCGGCTTCAACGCCGTGTCGATCGCCGCCTGCGCTGCTCGGCCCTGCCGTAGCTCGACGAGCACCTGACGGAGCCACCGACGCGAGACGACCTCGTCCTTGTCAAGCGGCAGCGCCGCGACCTTCGCAAGTTCGTCCAGGCTGATCATCCCCGCGCTCCCGTGCGAAAGGCCCCGCGCACGCCGTCGGCGATCGCGCTGGCGCGCGCCTCGAGCTGGTCGAAACGCGCCTGGCTGCGGATCCCGCAACTGACGTCGCGCAGCAGCAGATCGAGCTCGGCCTGCTGATCGCTCAGCAGCTGCTCGATCGTCGGCCGCTTCGGCGCGCGGATTGTGCGGAGCATGCCCGTCGCCATGCCGCACCGCCTTTCGAAAGATCGGGTATGATGCCCGTTCCGGCGGGCGCCTCGGCCAGTTCGCCAAGCAGCGCGCCGGGCCCGGAACGGGCGACGCCCGCACCCCGGGGACCAGCGGGTGCGGGCGCTTTGGACGCAATTATCGCGGGGTCTTTTCTGGCCTTCCCGATGACAAAATGGCAGGGTCGTTTTTGTGACAGGAGAAAATTGTGCGGGAAATTGCCCCCTTGACCAAAGTTGAAACGGGCGGCCGCGTCGTCATGACATTTCCACCGGAAAGCATCCCGATCGCGCCGGTGATCGTGCGTGAAGGCGGCGTGACGCAAACCGTTCCCTTACGCGAGGGCGACGACGGCTGCGGTCGATACCTGGTGCTCGATATTGCTGCCGGCGACTATTGGACCACTAACGATCCGCCAGATCTTTAGACCAAACCAGCCTGCGCCGCCGCCAGATCCGCGGCATCGACCTGGTCGCGCGCCATCTGCCGATACACCGGCCACAGATCCAGCGCCGCGACCAGCAACGCCTTCGCCGTCGCCCCACGCATGCCGAACCGCCGCGCCGCGGCCGTCACCGCCAGATCCTCGGCGATCATCGCCAGCACGACCCCGGCCTTCGGCAGCCGCCGCCGCCACGCCGAATAGGCGATCTCGGCGCGCACCCGCCCCAATGCCTCGTAAAAGATCGCATCGCCGCCGCGCCCCGCGTCGACCCGGGTTTCCAGGCTGACCGTCGCCGGCACGACCTCCCGCACGATCTGCGCATGCACGCGCGCGATCTCGGCCGAGCAGGCGAGCTGGTCGGCGTCGATCGCCCCGGCCATATACAGCCGCGCCAGCGCGCCCTGCACCGTGCGCGACGCCTTGTCGTGGGTTTCGGGGGTGCCTTCGCGCTTGTGACGCCAGTCGGGGCCCAGCTTCGCCTGCGTCTGGCGCAGTGCGCGCTCCTCGCGCGCCCGTTCGGGGTGGCGCGCCGACCACGCCTGGTTGATCCGGTGGCGCCGGACTTCTTCCTTCGCCTCACGAATTTTGCGATCGCGCGTCCGGCGTTTCGCCATGCATGGGTCCCTCCTCGCAGGGGCCGGTGTAATCCAGCGCCGCAGGGGGCAGCAGGGTCGCTTTTACGGCAAGCGACAGATCGTGGTTCACCGTCCAGCCCAGCGCGCGCAACTTGCGCACCGCCTCGGCCTCGGCCGTCGGCAGCGCCAGCCCGCGCGGACCCGGGGTGCGGACCAACAGGCCGTCGGCCTCCAGGCTGCGGATCGCGCGCCGCACCTTGGTCCGGTCGATCTCCAGCGCGACCGCGATCTCGCCATGGCTGGGGGACTCCGCCCACTGATCGATATAGCGCCGCACGAAATCGAGCACCAGCAGCCGCTGGCTCGCCATGGTCGCGGACAATCGCACGCGCTCAAAATCATCGGGTCGCCGGTGCACGAAAACGCCCTACCCCCAGATGGTGGAACATAGGGTGAATATGCCATTATGCCAATCGCGAAGCGCGGTAACGAATTCCGGCTTTCCGGCTTTCTGCATTTCCCGATCGTGCAAATTTGCATTGCCGGGATGCAGATTGCCTAATCCGCAGGCGCAAAGTCCCTCCAACCGATCGGCTCGCCGTCGATCAGCGCGACCGAGATCGTCACCCCGCCGTCCGGCGCCGCCTCGATCGACGCCGTCGCGCTCTTGCCTTCGTCGACCAGCGCGCCGCGCAACCAATTGTCGCGCGGGACATAGCCCAGCGTTCGCGCATCGCCGTCGACCACGGCGATCGCGTCGGCATCATGGGGATTGCCCAGCTCGCGCAGCAGCGTCACCGGATCGCCCGCCACCGCCTGGCCGACGGCGTCGGCATAGCTGCGCGTGCCGGCGAGGCGGACGGGATAGAACTTCAGGGGCTTGGGCATCGGGCGCATATTTACGGCGGGAACACATAATTTAATGTGACCTTTCACATTAAATCATGGGCGTCAGAGGGGTCAGTCGCGCTTCGCGAAGGATCCCATGATCGCACCTGCAGCCGCCGCGATCAGGCCCATGATCATCGCGGCGACGCTGCCGCCGAGCGCCAGGCCCTTTCGAAATAGAAGGTCGATATTTACGATCTCGGACGTGGCTTCGCCACCGAGCGCCGCAGGCACGACGATGCCGAGGGTGGTTTTTAGGTTCAGGCTGAGGACGAGGGCAACGACGCCGGCTCCGAAAAGCAGCCAGCCGAACAGCCGCCAATTTTCGCCGTCGGATTTTCTGGCAGGCTGCCCCATTGATGCAGCCTGCCGATCGTCGTGGGTAGTCAGATCAAGATCGACCTTCTCGCCGGACTCCCGCTGTGCTCGCGCCAACGCCCGCGCCTCGTCTCCGCTGACGGTCACAATGACGGCAGTTACGGAGACGCCGGCGAGCGCCAAGACGAACCAAAACCAAAAAACATCGCTCATCGTCCGCCTCCACCCAAAAAAGTAGACTAGCTGCCGCCGATTAGGGTGGGATCGTCGGCCGAAATCATTTGATGCTCCAGAATGCGGCGCAATCGTCGCACAGATGAGCCTTGGTGCAGTCTGCGCGGCTGCAGGTAGGCGTGGTGGCGAAGATCCAGCGCAGCAGGCCAGCGACGCGTGCCCACCAGTTCATGACCGCACCTGACCCGTCTCCATGCTGGAAAAAAACCACATGACGAAGGCCGAAGCCGCAATTAACGGCAGGGCGCGCCTAGAAAAATCGTTCACCAAGCCCTCCTCAGGCTGCTTCCCCTTTGCTCATATCTTTGCCCGCAAAAGACCGCGAAGGCGAATGAAGAGTCGCCGACGCGGTCGATGCCTGATCCGCGGGGATCGAGGCTTCTCCGGATAGTGACCTCATCAGTTGGCGAATCGTCTCCCGGTCGCGACTCGACAGCCGCTGCAGCATCGCCAGATCGTCCCGGTCCTGAGAAGTCATTGCATCGTCGGGTTGATCGCTCGTCGGATCGTCGGTTTCGCCGGTCAGGTAGGCGGGCGTCGTCTGGAGCTCGCGGGCGATAACGTGAAGCTTGGTCGATCCCTTTTTTCCCCGATGAATCAAATTGAAGATCGTCGGCTGCGACAGTTTCACGCGCCGCGCCAACTCGGCCTGCGACAAGCCCAGAAGCGCCATCCGCTCCAAAATCCGCGATCCGATGATCATTGGGCGCCATCCTATAGATTCGCCTATTGCGTTCGATGAAGATCGTGATAAGACTCGCACAATAGCTAAATCTATTGGCCGAGATTCGATGTCCACTGTCGCCACCCTTTCTACCCCGCTCGACGCGCTGAAGCGCGCGATCGCGGCTGCGGGGGGTCAGGCAGCGCTCGCTCGGGCGTGCGGCGTAAAGCAGCCCACCGTCTGGAACTGGCTTCACAATATCGGTCATGTCCCCGCCGCCGAGCACGTCCTGAAGGTCGAAGCCGCCACGGGCGTATCGAAGCATGATCTGCGCCCGGACATCTATCCGCGCGACGCCGCGGTCCCGCATACCGGCGTTGCCACGGTCGGCGCGGGAGGTTCCTCAATTCCCCCCTCCCGCGCCGAAACCGACCCCATGTCGGGGCTGAACCCCTGATGCCCGCGCCTGTCACCCCTGCCGCGCCCCTTTCGCCCACCGGCGCTAGCGGGTCCGCCGCCGCCGGTCCCTTGCCGTCGGCCGCCACATTGGCCAGCCGCGAGTTCTGCGGTGGCTGGGCCGACCGTCGGCTGAGCGAGGCCTATGAGCTGATCGACGCCGTGCTGCGTGACAATGAAGACGCCCCCGGCGGCGATGTGCGCGCCGACCTGTTCAAGGCACGCGCTGCTGTCGAAGATGCGGACGTGACGCTCGCGGCCGAGCGAAAGACGGCCGCGTCATGACCAAGCCCCGCGCGCCCCTTTCGATCGAAGATGCGATCATCCGGATCGCCGCGCAGGTCGATGGCGGCTTCGAAGCCATGGCGCCCGTCGTCGGCCGCGAACCGCGCACCGTGCGCAACTGGAGCGATCCCGACACCCCCGAACAGGTGCCCGTCGACTGCGCGATCGCGCTCGACCTCGCCCATATCGCCGCCGGCGGCACCGGCGCGCCGATCTTCGAGGCCTATGCGCTGAAGCTCGAGCTCGCCGACGCCGCGAAGTTCGGCGATCGCCACCAGCTGCTCCGCCACGCGCAGGAGCTCGCCAAGGAAACCGGCGAAGCCAACGCCGCGATCATCGGCGCCGCCCACCCCGCCGCCAGCGCCGCCGATCGGCAGATCGCGCTCAAGGAAGCGACCGAGGCGCGCGCCAAACTCGACGAAGTCATTCCGCTGCTCGCGGCCGACGGCGATCGCTTGCCGATCGGCGCGACCAAAGCGCCACCGCCCAACGAGCAGCCACCCTGATCGCTTCCCCGCGCGCGCCTTGCGACCGTTTGCGCGCGTGGATGCCTGGGGGCCGGTCGCGTCGGTTTTTATCGGATTGGCCCGCGGGGCCGGCCCCTTTTTTCTTCCACCACCGCCCGCCGATCGCACTCGCTTTCGGCAGCGGTTTCTTGCTGCCGCCGAAAGGACTGCCCGATGTCACAGGACCGGCCCAAGCCTTCACCCCTCGAACCCGTCCCCGCTCCCGGCGCTTATCTAGCGCGCCGCCGCGCCGTCGCCGGCCTCAACCGCGTCCAGGTCGCGCAGCAGCTCGCCGTCATGCCGTGGATGCTCCTCGAGGCAAACGCCGACGACGTCGCGCGCCTCGCCGATCGGCTGTTTGCCGCCGAGCGCAACGGCAAGCATTTCAGCGCCGAGCAGGCCCCGCTTCTGCGCGACATCTTCCCCTTCGACGTCGACGTCTATCGGCAGCTGATCGCCATCGAGGCCGCGGGCCCGGACCACGGTCTGGCGGTGCCGCAGATCTGCGTCGACTGCGCCTGCAGCTGGCACGACCCGTGCGAGGTCGACGTCGACGGCGGCATGGACACCACCACCTGCGCCTGGTCGGCCGACCCCACCCGCTGCACCGCCTGCGCCCCGGCCCAGGCGGGTGCGCTCGGCGCCATGGAGCTGCTCTCGTGAGCCCGCTCGGCCTGATGGCGCCCGACGATCTCCGCCGCTCGCTGCGCGAGTTGCTTCTGGGGGGGGGGCTACCGCCGCAGCACGTCGACGAGATCGCGGACCTCGCGACGCTCGCCGTGGTCGAGGCGCTGGCGTCGATCGACCGCGTCGGCGCCCGCGCCAGCAGCCAGCCGGCGCAGATGGCGATCGTTTCCGCCGCCCTGAGCGCCGCGGCCGCGGTCATCGACCTCAACCTGCAGGCGCTGGCTAGCTTCGGACGTTCGCAGGGCACGCGCGTGGTCGAAACCACCGCATCGATGGGGCTCGGTAAGTCGTGAGCCCCATCGATGCGGTGGTTTCGACC
>Ga0247718_1000026_pt1 | contig 33917 bp, 23 predicted proteins | sample 21E_DmetaG_FD_189045 | JGI IMG/M metagenome (GOLD analysis project Ga0247718, IMG submission 189045) | Soil microbial communities from hillslope of Landscape Evolution Observatory, University of Arizona, Oracle, AZ, United States - 2-1-E_D | ecosystem: Engineered > Artificial ecosystem >...
GGAACGCCACGATCCGCTCCCACGTGAAGAGCCTGCTCCGGAAGCTCGGCGTGTCGTCGCGACGCGAGGCGCTCGAGCAGCTCTCGGCCGCACGCGTCTAGCCCGAATCCCCCACCGTGGGGGATGCAGTTCCCGAAGCCGGGGCGATGAGGGAGCGCCCGCCGCTGCCGATGCTGACGCCAGGTTCCTCCTCTGAGGACGGTGGCGAAAGACAGGTGGCGGCGGCCGGCGAAAGCCGGCCGTCACGCTTTCGGCGGTCGGGTGAAGCCTTCGTGCGCCGCGGCGACGAGTCGCGGCAACGTCGCGACGTCGTACCCGCCCTCGAGCACGGCGGCAGAGCGCGGGGCGGCCGCCGCGCAGCGCGCGGCGAGCTCGCCGAAGGCCGCGACCGTGAGCGCGAGGCCGCCGAGCGGGTCGTCGCGGTGCGCGTCGAAGCCGGCCGAGACGAGCACGAGATCGGGAGCGAACGCGACGAGCGCCGGCTCGACCTCAGCCTCGAACGCCGCGAGCACCTCGTCGTCGCCCACGCCCGCCGCGAGCGGGACGTTGACCGTCGAGGCGTCGCCCGTCCCGGGGCCGCCCGTGCCGGGATAGAACGGCCACTGGTGGAGCGAGGCGAAGAGGACGGAGTCGTCGCCGCGGAAGATCGCCTCGGTCCCGTTCCCGTGGTGCACGTCGAAGTCGACGATCGCGACGCGTGCGAGGCCGAGCTCGGCCTGGGCGTACCGCACGGCGATCGCCGCGTTGTTGAGCAGGCAGAACCCCATCGCCCGATCCGCGGGCGCATGGTGGCCGGGCGGGCGAACGAGCGCGAAACCCTGCCGCTCGACCGCCTCGAGGGCGATCCCGGACGCGAGGAGCGCCGCTTCGAGGGACGTCGCGGAGACAGGTGTGTCGGCGTCGAGCATCGTCGGCGACCGGATCGCGCGGAGGCGCGCCAGGTGGTCGGGCGTGTGGACGCGCAGGACGTCGGTTTCGGAGGCGCGCCGCTCCACACGCTCGACGGGGAGCGCAGCGGCGAGGGCCGCGATCCGCCCGCCGTGCTCCGGGTGCGCGCCCGTCGGATGGAGCAGCGCGAGGTCGGGGTTCGTCAGGAGGTCGATCGCCGCTCCAGCTCGCGCAGCCGCACGGCGAGGCGCCCGAGCCCCCACTCCTCGGCGAGCCCGGCGCCGCGGCCCCACGTCGGCTCCTGGTCGTCGAGCGGCGGCAGCGGCGCGCCCGCGTCCATCGTCGCCACCCGCAGGTAGAGCCGCAGCGCTTCGGTCTCGGCGGCGAAGCGCCCGGCCTCGAGCGCCGCCTCGAGCGACCCGTACTGGCGGAGCACGTCGGCCGCCGTCTTCTCGCCGACCCCGCGCGCACCCGGGATCTTGTCCGACGGGTCGCCGCGCAGCGCGATGAAGTCGGGCACCTGCCGCGGCTCCACGCCGTAGCGCTGCCGCACCTCCGCCGGGCCGATGCGGGCGAACGCGCCGCCGCCGCGCTGCGGCTGCAGGATCGTCGTCCTCTCGCTCGCGAGCTGGAACATGTCGCGGTCGCCGCTCGCAACGAGCGCGCGGCCGCCGCGCGCCTCCTCGGCCGCGACCGCGGATGCGACGAAGTCGTCGGCCTCGTACCCGGCACCCTTCGCGCACGCGAAGCCGATCGCCTCCACGAGCTGCGGCGCGAGGTCGAGCTGCTCCAGCAGCGCCGCGTCGAACTCGCGCCCGCCCTGGTACCCCGGCAGCTCGACGTGCCGGTACGTGGGCTCGGTGAGCGTGTCCCAGCAGACGACGACCGCCCGCGGCGACTCCTCCTCCCACATCCGCAGCAGGACGTTCGCGACGCCGACGAGGAGCCCCGCCTGCCCGCCGTCGCGCCGCTTGAGCGTCTTCGGGATCGCGTGGTACGCCCGGTGCGCGAAGGAGTCGCCGTCGACGACGAGCAGGGGCGCGTCCGCGCTCACGCCTGCGCCTCGAGCTCCGCGATCGCCGCCATCAGGCGGTCCGTCGCCACGACGGGCGCGTCCTCGCGCCCGTCGAGATCGTCGAGCAGGACGGGACGCCCGTATGCGACGCGCAGCTGGGCGAGCCTGCCGAGGCGGTCGGTGCCGACGATCGCGGCGGGGACGAGGGGAACGCCGGCGCCGAGCGCGATCCGTGCGGCGCCGGTGTGCGCCTTCGCCTCGTGCTTCTTCCGGAGCCCCTTCTTGCGGCGTGTCCCCTCCGGGAACATCACGACGGCGTGACCCTCGCGGCAGAGGCGGATCGCCGTCTCGATCGCCTCGGTGTCGCGCTCGCGGCGGCGCACCTTGAACGCGCCGGCGCCGACGATCACCCACCGGAGCGGCACCCAGAAGAGCTCCGACTTCGCCATGAAGCGAAGGAAGCGGCGCGGGAAGAGCGGCAGGCCGAGCGGCCACGGGTCGAAGTTCGAGTTGTGGTTCGCCGCGAGGACGAAGCCGCCGTCCGGGACGTGCTCGAGCCCCCGCGCGCGCAGCCGGAAGACGAGCCTGAGGATCGGCCAGCTGAGCGTGCCGATCAGGAGGTACACCGGGCTCGGGCGCGGCGCAGGGGCGGTCACGAGCGCAGTATCGCGCCCGCCGGAGCGGCCCGAACGCGCTTGCAGCCGCGCCCGGACACGGCGCTAAGGTGTCGCGCGTGGCGAAGACGACCGAACGGAGCGGCGGGCGCAGGCTCGTGATCGTCGAGTCTCCCGCGAAGGCGAAGACGATCGCCGGCTACCTCGGCAAGGACTTCGTGGTCGAGTCGAGCGTCGGTCACATCCGCGACCTCCCGAACCGGGCGTCCGAGATCCCGCCGGCGCTGAAGAAGGAGTCGTGGGCACGCCTCGGCGTCAACGTCGACCGCGACTTCGAGCCGCTCTACGTCGTGGACGCGGACAAGAAGAGCCGGGTCGCCGAACTGAAGCGGAAGCTGAAGGACGTCGACGAGCTCCTGCTCGCGACGGACGAGGACCGCGAGGGGGAGGCGATCGCCTGGCACCTCCTCGAGGTGCTGCAGCCGAAGGTGCCGGTGCGGCGGATGGTCTTCCACGAGATCACGAAGGACGCGATCCAGCGCGCGCTCGGCGAGACGCGGGAGATCGACCAGCGGCTCGTGGACGCGCAGGAGACGCGCCGCATCCTCGACCGCCTCTACGGCTACGAGGTGTCGCCCGTCCTCTGGAAGAAGGTGATGCAGGGGCTCTCGGCCGGGCGGGTGCAGTCGGTCGCGGTGCGGCTCGTCGTCGAGCGCGAACGGGAGCGGCGCGCGTTCGTCTCGGCGGGCTACTGGGACATCCAGGCGCTCTTCGACCCCGGCCGCTTCGCGGCTCGGCTCGCCGCCGTCGACGGCAAGCGCGTGGCGCAGGGTCGGGACTTCGCGCAGGACGGGACGCTCCGATCGGCCGAGGTCGTCCGGCTCGAGGAGCGCGAGGCGCGCGAGCTCGCGGGCGCGCTCGACGGCGCGCGCTTCGAGGTGCGCGCGTCCGACGAGAAGCCGTACACCCGCCGGCCCTCGCCCCCCTTCATCACCTCGACGCTGCAGCAGGAGGCGAGCCGCAAGCTTCGCTTCACCGCGCAGACGACGATGCGCGTCGCGCAACGCCTCTACGAGAACGGCTACATCACCTACATGCGCACCGACTCGACGACGCTGTCGGAGTCGGCGCTCGCCGCGGCCCGCGCGCAGGCGGCGGAGCTCTACGGCCCCGAGACCGTGCCCGACGCGCCGCGCCGCTACCAGCGGAAGGTGAAGAACGCGCAGGAGGCACACGAGGCGATCCGCCCGGCCGGCGACACGTTCCGGACGCCCCAGCAGGTCGCGGGCGAGCTGAGCCGCGACGAGTTCGCGCTCTACGACCTGATCTGGAAGCGCACGCTCGCGTCGCAGATGGCCGACGCGCGCGGCCTCACCGTCTCGCTCCGCCTCGGCGCGACGGCCGCGAACGGTCGCGACGCCGAGTTCGCGGCCTCGGGCACCGTGATCACCTTCCGCGGCTTCCTCGCGGCGTACGAGGAGAGCCGCGACGACGAGGCGGACAGGGCAGAGGAGGAGCGCCCGCTCCCGCACCTCGCCGTCGGCGACACCGTCACCGCCGTCGAGCTCGAGCCGGAGGGGCACGCGACGACGCCGCCCGCGCGGTACACGGAGGCGAGCCTCGTCCAGGCGCTCGAGGAGCGCGGGATCGGGCGGCCGTCGACGTACGCCTCGATCATCGGCACGATCCTCGACCGCGGCTACGTCTTCAAGCGCGCGACCGCGCTCGTCCCGAGCTTCCTCGCCTTCGCCGTCGTGACGCTCCTCGAACAGCACTTCGGACGGCTCGTGGACTACGGCTTCACCGCCCGGATGGAGGACGACCTCGACCGGATCGCCGCCGGCGACGAGGAGCGGCTCGAGTGGCTGCGGCGCTTCTACTTCGGCGAGGCGGGCGACGACGGGCTGCGCGACCTCGTCTCCGACCTGGGCGAGATCGACGCCCGAGCCGTCAACTCGCTCCCGATCGGGAACGGCATCGTCCTCCGCGTCGGGCGCTACGGGCCGTACGTGGAGCGCGGTGAGGAGCGGGCGAGCGTGCCGGAGGATCTCGCGCCGGACGAGCTGACGGTCGAGAAGGCGGAGGAGCTGCTCGCAGCCCCGCAGGGCGATCGCGTGCTCGGCACGCACCCCGAGACCGGCCGCGAGATCTCCGTCCGAAGCGGCCGCTACGGCCCGTATGTGTCCGAAGCGCCGCCCGAGGGATCGGACGAGAGGCCACGGGCCGCCTCGCTCTTCCGCTCGATGTCGCCGGAGACGGTGACGCTCGAGGACGCCGTCCGTCTGCTGACGCTGCCGCGCACGCTCGAGGCACCCGACGGCGAGGAGATCGTCGTGGCGAACGGCCGCTACGGCCCCTTCATCAAGAAGGGAAGCGAGACGCGGTCGCTCGAGAGCGAGGAGATGCTCTTCACGGTCACGGCCGACGAGGCGGTGGCGCTCCTCTCCCAGCCGAAGGAGCGGCGCGGACGGGGCGCACCGAAGCCGCCGCTGAAGGAGCTCGGGCCGGACCCCGCGACGGGGAAGCCGATCGTGCTCAAGGAGGGGCGCTTCGGCCCGTACGTGACGGACGGCGAGACGAACGCGAGCCTCCGCCGCGGCGACGATCCGGAGGCGCTGACGACGGAGCGCGCGATCGAGCTGCTCGCGGAGCGGCGGTCGAAGGGGCCGGCCCCGAAAAGACGCGCCCGCACGCGCCGCTCTGCGTCGTAAGGCGCGCGGAAGCGCAAACTTTCGCTGCTCGGCGGCGTATCACCCTTTCGAGGGCGCGACCGTCGCGATAGCGTCGTACGCGAGAACCCCGAGGGCCCTCACCGGAATAGCAGGAGCAGCCTGCACGTTCGAGCTTGTAACAGCGTCGAGGTGCCGGTTCCCCTGGCAAAAGCAGGAAAATGGGCTTATGGTGCGTAAGTTTGTTGCTCTCCCGCGAAGAAGCACCCGAAAGGACTGACGTTTCTCTTTGACGCAGAACCAGCTGATCGAACTGTTCGAATCCGACCAGGTGAAGACGCTCGTCGAGCGCTCCGAGGAGCGCGGCTACATCGAGCCGGCCGAGTTCGAGGCGTTCGTCCTCGAGCACGAGCTGAACGACGACGAGCAGGAGCAGCTGACGCGCGAGTTCGAGACGATCGGGCTCGAGGTCGGCGCGCCGCAGGCTGCCGCGAAGGACGACGAGAAGGGGTCCGAGAAGGAGAAGGACGCTGAGCCGGAGGTCGACCCGGCGCACGTCGCGGTGTCGTCGGGCGCGGGCGACAGCCTGCAGCTTTTCCTCGCCGACGTCGGCCGTCACAAGCTGCTGAACGCGGCGCAGGAGGTCCAGCTCGCGAAGCAGATCGAGCGCGGCGACCCGACGGCGAAGCGGATCATGATCGAGTCGAACCTGCGTCTCGTCGTCTCGATCGCGAAGGGCTACCGCGGGCTCGGCGTGCCGTTCCTGGACCTGATCCAGGAGGGGACGCTCGGTCTCAACCGCGCCGTCGAGAAGTTCGACTGGCGCCGCGGCTTCAAGTTCTCGACGTACGCGACCTGGTGGATCCGGCAGTCGGTGCAGCGCGCCGTCGCGAACCATGCGCGGACGATCCGCGTGCCGGTGCACGTGGTCGAGCGCCAGCAGAAGCTGTCGCGGGCCGCGCGGCGGCTCGAGGTCGAGCTCGGCCGCGAGGCGACGAAGGAGGAGCTCGCCGAGGCGACCGGGCTTCCGATCCAGCACGTCGACGAGGCGCTTGGCGCCGCGCACGCGTCGGTCTCGCTGAACCAGACGGTCGGCGCCGACGACGAGGGCGAGCTCGGCGACCTCTTCGCCGACCGTGAGGCTCCGGACCCGTTCGAGGAGGCGGAGGAGTCGCTGCGCAAGCAGGGCGTCCGGCGCGCGCTCGACGCGCTCCCGGAGCGCGAGCGGCGGATCCTCGAGCTGCGGTTCGGCTTCGAGGGTGAGCCGTGGACGCTCGAGGCGATCGGGCACGAGCTCGATCTGACGCGGGAGCGTGTGCGCCAGCTCGAGGGCCAGGCGCTCTCGCGGCTCGCCGCGCTGCGCGACCTCGCGTCGCTCGCCGCGTAGATCGGCTCCCGAAGGTACTGCCGAGGGCGGGCCGCGTGCCCGCCCTCGGCGTTTCCTATTTGCGCTTCAGGACCGGCCGCAGGGATACTCCACCTCAACCTGGGGATGGACCAGCGAAAGGAGACACCTTGAGGTCGAAGTGGCACTGGCTGCTGTTGGCCGTCGTGGCGAGCGCGCTTGCGCTCGCGGCGGTGGGCTGCGGCGGCGGCGAGGAAGAGGCCGGCGGGAGCGGCGGCGACACCGCAGCCGAGACCGGCGGTGGCGGCGAGGAAGGCGGCGGTGGGACGCTCGTCTTCGGCACGTCGGCCGACCCGGTCGTGCTCGACGGCGCACTCGTCTCGGACGGCGAGTCGCTGCGCGCGATCGACCAGATGTTCGAGGGCCTCGTGACGCTGTCGCGCGGCGGCACCGAGATCGAGCCCAACCTCGCCGAGAGCTGGGAGGCGAGCGAGGACGGACTCACCTGGACGTTCAACCTGCGCCAGGGGGTGAAGTTCCACGACGGCCAGCCCTTCAACGCCGAGGCGGTCTGCTTCAACTTCGACCGCTGGTACAACTTCAAGGGGCCGCTGCAGAACCCGAGCGCGTCGTACTACTGGCAGACGGTGTTCGGTGGCTTTGCGGAGCCCGAGGAAGGGGCTCCGACCGAGAGCCTCTACAAGAGCTGCGAGGCGAGCGACGAGCACACCGCCGTCCTCACGCTGACGAAGCCGTCGGCGTCGTTCCTCGGCGCGCTCGCGCTGACGAACTTCACGATCGCGAGCCCGAAGGCGCTGCAGGAGTTCGGCGCCGACGAGGGCACGGTCGACGAGGAGACCGGCTTCCGCCCGACGGGCACCTACGGCACCGAGCATCCGACGGGCACCGGCCCGTTCAAGTTCGAGTCGTGGACTCGCGGCGACCGCCTCGTGATGGTTCGCAACGACGAGTACTGGGGTGAGAAGGCGAAGATCGAGCGCCTGATCTTCCGCCCCATCGCCGACAACGCGGCGCGCCTGCAGGCGCTCCAGAACGGCGAGATCCAGGGGTACGACCTGGTCGAGCCGCAGGACATCCCGACGATCGAGAACGACGAGAACCTGCAGGTCCTCGACCGCCCGGCGTTCAACGTCGGCTACGTCGGCATCAACCAGGCGACGAAGCCGCTCGACCAGCTCGAGGTGCGCCAGGCGATCGCCCACGGCCTGAACCGTCAGGAGGTCGTCGACAACTTCTACGCCGGCCGTGGCGAGGTGGCGCACAACTTCATGCCGCCGGACCTCTTCGGGTACGCCGACGACGTGACGAAGTACGAGTTCGACCCCGAGAAGTCGAAGCAGCTGCTCCAGCAGGCCGGGGTGCAGACGCCGGTGAACATCACGTTCTGCTACCCGACCGACGTCTCGCGGCCGTACATGCCCGACCCGAAGCGGAACTTCGAGGCGTTCGCGGCCAGCCTGAACCAGGCCGGCTTCAAGGTGACGCCGAAGGCGGCTCCGTGGAGCCCGGACTACCTCGGCATGGTGGACGAGGGCAAGTGCCCGCTCTACCTGCTCGGGTGGACGGGTGACTACGCCGACCCGGACAACTTCGTGGGCACGTTCTTCCAGTCGCCGCAGAAGGCGTGGGGCTTCGAGAACCCTGAGATCTTCTCGAAGCTGAGCGAGGCGGAGGAGGAGACGGACGAGGACACCCGGATCAGCCTCTACCAGGAGGCGAACCGCCTGATCGCGGACTTCATCCCGGGCGTGCCGTACGTGCACACCGAGCCCGCGCTCGCCTTCGCGGCGTGCGTCCAGGGCTACGAGCCGAGCCCCGTCTCGCTCGAGCCGTTCTCCATCGTCTCGCTGGAGGACTGCGGCTAGTCCGGTAGTCGAGTCGGCGGGCGGCGAACCTCGTCATGCTTAGCGCGTGCTGAGGTTCGTCGTCCGCCGGCTGCTTCTGCTCGTCCCGATCCTCGTCGGGCTCTCGATCCTCGTCTTCCTCTGGATCCGCCTGCTGCCCGGCGGGCCCGCGCAGGCACTCCTCGGCGAGCGCGGCACGGACGCGCAGGAGGCGCAGATCGAGCGGCAGTACGGGCTCGACCAGCCGCTCCACGTCCAGTACTGGAAGTACGTCGGCACCGTCGCGAAGGGCGACTTCGGCGAGAGCATCGCGACGCGCCAACCGGTCGTCGAGGAGCTGAAGCAGCGCTTCCCGGCGACGATCGAGCTCGCGCTCGCCGCGATGTTCTTCTCCGTCGTCTTCGGCATCCCGCTCGGCTTCCTCGCGGCGAAGCGCTACGGGACGGCGTTCGACCACGGCAGCCTCGTCGTGTCGCTGCTCGGGATCTCGATCCCGATCTTCTTCCTCGCGATCCTGCTCAAGTACGCGTTCGCGGTGAAGCTCGGCTGGCTCCCGACCGTCGGGCGGATCTCGGTGCTGATCGACCTCGAGCACCCGACGAACTTCTACGTCCTCGACGCGCTCATCGCCGGGAACATGGAGGCGCTCTGGGACGTGCTCAAGCACCTCATCCTCCCAGCCGTCGCGCTCGGGTCGATCCCGCTCGCCGTGATCGCGCGGATCACGCGGGCCGCGGTGCTCGACGTGCAGAACGAGGACTACGTCCGCACCGCCCGCGCGAAGGGCGTCGCCCCGCGGCTCGTCGACACACGGCACGTGCTGCGGAACGCCCTGCTGCCGATCGCGACGATCATCGGCCTCCAGACCGGCCTCTTGCTCTCCGGAGCGGTGCTGACCGAGACCGTGTTCGCGTGGCCGGGCCTCGGGACGTGGCTCGTGAACGCGATCCGCGTCCGCGACTTCCCCGTCCTCCAGGGCGGCATCCTCTTCGTGTCGATCGTCTTCGTGCTCGTCAACCTCGTCGTCGACGTCGCCTACGCGATTATCAACCCGAGGATCCGCTACTCGTAATGTCGGTCGCCGAGCTCGAGTCCCGGGAGATCCAGCTCGAGGCGCCGAGCGGCCTCTGGTCGGAGGCGTGGCAGCGGCTGCGGCGGAACCCGGGCGCGCTCGTCGGCTTCGCACTCGTCGCGCTCTTCGCCGTGGTCGCGATCTTCGCGCCGTGGATCGCACCCGACGACCCGCGCGCGCAGGACCTCTCGCTCCTCCGCGAAGGCTGCTGCCCCGGCCCCTCCGGCGAGCACCTGTTCGGGGTCGACGACCTCGGCCGCGACCAGTTCTCGCGCATCGTCTACGGCGCGCGCTACTCGCTCCTGATCGGCGTCGTCTCGGTGGCGGTCGGCCTCTCGGTCGGGCTCCTGCTCGGCGCGATCGCCGGCTATCTCGGCGGCATCGTCGACAGCGTGATCATGCGGCTGATGGACATCATGCTGTCCATCCCCGGGCTGCTCCTCGCGATCGGGATCGTCGCCGCCCTCGGCCCCGGCCTCACGCAGATCATGATCGCCGTCGGGGCCACGCAGATCCCGATCTTCGCGCGCCTCCTGCGCGGCTCGATCCTCGCCCAGCGGGAGAACGACTTCGTGCTCGCGGCGCGCTCGGTCGGCGTCCCGCGGCGGACGATCCTGGCGTCGCACATCCTCCCGAACGCGATCTCGCCCGTGATCGTGCAGGGGACGCTCGCGCTCGCGACCGCGATCATCGACGTCGCCGGGCTCGGCTTCCTCGGCCTCGGCCCGCAGGACCCGTCCACGCCCGAGTGGGGCACGATGCTGACGAACACGACGCGCTACCTCCAGACCGCGCCGCACCTCGCGATCATCCCGGGGGTCGCGATCGTCCTCTCGGTGCTCGGCTTCAACCTGATCGGCGACGGCCTTCGCGAGGCGCTCGACCCGAAGCTGCGGGGTCGCGGGTGACGCGCGAGCCGCTGCTCTCCGTCGACGACCTGCACGTCCAGTTCGGGACGAGCCGCGGCCTCGTCTACGCCGTCAACGGCATCTCGTTCGACATCGCACCCGGTGAGACGCTCGGCATCGTCGGGGAGTCCGGCTGCGGCAAGAGCGTGACGTCGCTCGCGCTGCTCGGGATCCTCGCGCGGAACGGCCGCGTCACTCGCGGCACCGCGATGTTCGGCGGGCGCAATCTCCTGGAGCTCCCCGACTCGGAGCTGCGCCGGATCCGCGGCAAGGAGATCGCGATGATCTTCCAGGACCCGATGACCTCGCTCAACCCGGTGCTCACCGTCGGTCGCCAGATCCGCGAGGCGCTCGAGACGCACTTCGGGATGGAACGCGCAGCGGCCGATCGCCGCGCCGGCGAGCTGCTCGACCAGGTCGGGATCCCGAGCGCGAAGATCCGGCTCAAGGACTATCCGCACCAGTTCTCGGGCGGGATGCGGCAGCGGGCGATGATCGCGATGGCGCTCGCCTGCGAGCCGATGCTGCTGATCGCCGACGAGCCGACGACGGCACTCGACGTCACGATCCAGGCGCAGATCCTCGAGCTCCTTCGGGAGCTCGTCGCCGACCGCAACACCGCGCTGATCATGATCACGCACGACCTCGGCGTCGTCGCCGGGATGTGCGAGCGCGTGAACGTGATGTACGCGGGGATGTTCGTCGAGACCGGCAGCGCCGAGCAGCTCTTCTCGCAGCCGCGGCATCCGTACACGCTCGGCCTGCTGCAGAGCGTGCCGCGTCTGGACGCCGGCCGGCGGCAGGCGCTGCAGCCGATCCCGGGTGCGCCCAGGAACATGCTGAGCCCGCCGGCGGAGTGCCCGTTCGCGCCGCGCTGCCGCTACGAGGTCGAGGAGTCGCGCCGGGAGGTGCCGCCGCTCGAGTCGATCGGCGGCGGTCACCACGTCCGCTGCTTCAACCCGGTGCCCGCAGACGAGTGGGAGCGGACGCGGCTCGGCGGTGCCGCATGAGCGGCGCGAACGGCAGCGGCGAGCCCCTCGTCGAGGTCGAGGACCTCCGCGTCTGGTTCCCGATCAAGAGCGGCGTCGTGCTCGACCGCCACGTCGGCGACGTGAAGGCGGTCGACGGCTTCTCCGTCACGATCCGCCGCGGCGAGACGCTCGGGCTCGTCGGAGAGTCCGGCTGCGGGAAGTCGACGGTCGGGCGCGCACTGCTCCGCCTCTACGAGCCGACCGGCGGTCGGATCGTCTTCGACGGGCAGGACATCACGAGCCTGGGCGAGAGCGAGCTGCGTCCGCTGCGCCGGCGCATGCAGATGGTCTTCCAGGACCCGTACGCGTCGCTCAACCCGCGGCACTCGGTCGGCCGCATGGTGGGCGAGCCGCTACGCGTCCACCGCCTCACCCGCGGGCGCGAGACGCAGAAGCGCGTGCGCGAGCTGCTCCAGATCGTCGGGCTGCCGGCGGACGCCGAAAGCCGGTACCCGCACGAGTTCTCGGGCGGGCAGCGGCAGCGGATCGGCCTCGCGCGTGCGCTCGCGCTCAACCCCGACTTCGTCGTCTGCGACGAGCCGGTGTCCGCGCTCGACGTCTCGATCCAGGCGCAGATCGTGAACCTGCTCGAGTCGCTGCAGAAGGACTTCGACCTCACGTACCTCTTCATCGCGCACGACCTCGCGGTCGTCCGGCACATCTCCGATCGCATCGCGGTCATGTACCTCGGCCAGATCATGGAGCTCTCGCCCGCCGACGACCTCTACGACAACCCGCTCCACCCGTACACGATCTCGCTCCTCTCGGCGATTCCGATCCCGGATCCCGTGGTCGAGCGCGAGCGGAAGCGCGATTCGATCCTGCTCCAGGGCGATCTGCCGAGCCCGGCGAATCCGCCGCACGCCTGCCGCTTCCACACGCGCTGCCCGTACGTGCAGCCGACGCGCTGCCGCGACGAGGAGCCGGCGCTGCGGCCGCTCGAGAACCACCTCGTCAAGTGCCACTGGGCGGAGGAGATCAAGGCGGGCGACATTCAGCCGCGCGAGCGCGAGCCGGAGCCGGCGCCTGTGGATCCGCGGCGCCCGGCGGCGTACGAGCCGCCGCCGGTCTAGCCGCCGAAGCGCGCGAGGGCCGGCTCGAGGCGCTGCGGCGTGCGCAGCAGGTCGGCGTGGAGGTCGCCGTGGCGATCGAGTCGCCCGAGGACGTCCTCCATCGTGAACGTCCGCGCGTCGAGCCGAGGCGTCAGCTCCTCCCAGCGAAGCGGCGTCGCGACCGGCGGCCCAGGGTGCGGCCGCACCGAGTAGACCGACGCGATCGTCATCCCCTCGCCGTTCATCTTCGTGTCGACGAAGACGCCGCGGCGCCGGCGGACGTCGCGACTGACGGTCACGAGGTCGGGGCGCGCCCGCACGAGCGCGTCGGCGACCACCTCGGCGAACCGCCGCGTCTGCTCGTAGGTGTAGCGGCGCGCGACCGGCACCTGGACGTGCAGGCCGTCGCCGCCGCTCGTGCGGACGAAGGAGACGAGCCCGAGCGCCTCGAGCGCCTCGCGCAACAGGAGCGCCGCGTCGACGACCTGCGCCATCTCCACCTGCGCCGGATCGAGGTCGAAGAGGACGTAGTCGGGCCGTGACGGCTTGTCGCACCGCGAGAACCAGAGATGGAGGTCGATGCACCCGTAGTCGACCATCCACGCGAGCGCGAGCTCGTCGTTCACGAGCGGGTAGTCGACGATCTCGCCGCGGCGCGACTTCGCCGGGAGCGGGCATCGCGCGATCCACTCCGGCAGCTCGGGCGGGGCGTCCTTCACCCACTCGAACGGCGCGTTCGGGCCGTTGAGGTAGCGCTTGAGCGTGAACGGACGGTTGCGCAGGTGCGGCAGCAGAGCCGGCGCGACGGCACGGTAGTAGTCGACGAGGTCTCGCTTCCGCACGCCCGTCTCCGGCCACCACAGGTAGTCGAGTCGCGTGAGCGAGACGACGCGGCGCCCCGTGCGGAGCTCGACCGTGCGGTCGGCGGGCGCCTCGAGCAGGACCGCCACCCAGTCCTCGTGGGCGGCGCCAGGGCGGTAGCGCGAGCGCGGCCGCCGGCCGACGACGCCGCGCAGCCCGCCCTCGTGGGCGGCGGCGAGCAGCGCCTCGCCGTCGTCGAACACGTCTGCCAGCCGGACGCTCGTCTCGACCGGGTCGAGCAGCTCCGCGAGCAGCGCCCGGCGGGCGACGAGCGGACGGTCGACGACGGGCTCCCGCTCGAGCTCGAGGATGTCCGACACGACGAGCAGCTCGCCGCCGTTGTGCCGTGTCACCTGCGCGTCGACGACGCAGTCGAACGTGCGCAGCGCGCGCCCCAGCCGGTTCGCGATCCCGGAGTGCCGCTGGGTCACGTCCTCCCCTTGCTCCGTCAGGAGCGTCGGCTCCCCCTCGTGGAGCCGGACGAGCAGCCGCTCGCCGGGCCACAGCACCTCGTAGAGCCGCTGCCCACCCGGGAGCGCGTCGGCGACGATCGGCTGCTGGAGGAGGTGCGTTCGCGGCTCGGGCTCGGCGCCATCGCGGCGGACGAGGAGCCAGTTCCGCTCGTCGCCCTCGAGGTGCGCGGGCACGAGCGTCCACTCCCCCTGGAGGCGCCGGCCGCGCAGGCGCACCGTGAGCGACCCGGACTTCGACTCCTCGAGCAGCTCGTAGGTGCCGGTGTCGTAGACGTCCATCACGCCCGCGCCGTACTCGCCCTTCGGGATGACGCCGTGGAAGCCGAGGTACTCGAGCGGGTGGTCCTCGGTGTGGATCGCGCGCCGGCGCGACCCGCGGTCGAGGGGGAGTCCCTTCGGCACCGCCCAGCTCGCGAGGACGCCGTCACGCTCGAGCCGGAGGTCGTAGTGGAGCCTCCGCGCGCTGTGTCGCTGGACGACGAAGCGCGGCCGTCCGGGAGCGGCGTCCGCTGCCCCGAACGGCTCGGGCGTGCGCGAAGGGTCGCGCTTCCGGCGGTATTCGTCGAGCATGGAGGGAGGATTCCTGCGCCGCGCCCGCCTCAACCCCTGAGAGGGAGTACCTCGATCGAGCTAAAGGAGGCGCCGCGGCGGGCCGATATCCGGGCCGTGGACGCCGCTGAGCGCAGGGAGATTCTGAACCGCTACATGGATCACAGCCGCCGGTTCGAGGCTGCCGCCGCCCGCCGGGCGAACGGTGCCGCGGCGGAGGTGATCCCGTTCGCGGCGCCGCTCCGCGAGCTCGAGCAGGAGCCGACCATGCGCGAGATCGAGGTGCTCCAGCTCGTCGCCGACGGCCTCGTGAACCGCGAGATCGGCCAGCGCCTCTTCCTCTCGGAGGAGACCGTGAAGTCGCACGTTCGCCACCTGCTCGCGAAGCTCCAGGCGCGCTCGCGCGCGCACGCCGTCGCCGTCGGCTTCCGCCGCGGCCTGATCGGCTGAGCGGGACCAGACGACGGCCGCGCGTGCTGCGCGGCCGAAGTCGAACGAACGCCCTCTAGACCCGGCGTTTCCACAGCTTGTGGAGAACCCCCCGTACGAGGGATGTCTCTCCTAGCGTGGAAGAGCAGGATTCGACGGCTTTAGCAGCTTTACCAGGCTTACCAGGTGCGCGTGCCACCGGCGATGGCGGCGCGTGCGAACACCCGAATGAGTGACTTCCGCACGATGACTCCTAACGGTAGGGACTGACGGCGGAAGCAGCTTATACCCCTTTCGGGGGAGGAAGCAAGAGATTGCACGAGATTCGCAAGAAGATCAGCAGCCCGCGCGAGGTACTTCTGCTCGCGTACGTGGCGGCGCTCGCCGTGCTCGTCGCGACTCTTGCCACTGGGTTCATCACCGGTGGCGCCACCGTCGGTAGCGGATGGGCAGTCGCGTCGCTAGTCCTCCTTGCGGCCGTCGCGGAGCGCGGGCGCATCAGGCTGAACGAGACGACCGAGATCTCCATCTCACTGCTCCCGATGCTCTTCGCCGCTGTCGCCTTCGGACCGCTCGCCTCGATGATCGTCGGTGCGGGATCGATGCTTGGCGGGCTCAAGCCCCCTTACTTGAAGTGGGCTACCTTCACCTTCAGCGAGGCTCTGACTGGCGCAGCAACCGGCTTGGTTGCCGCAGGTGTAGCTACGCAGCTCAACGGTGGCGCCGAAGCCGTCGCGGCGAGCACCGTCGCCGGCGCAGTGACCGCGCAACTTGCAGACGCAGCCTTCGCTGCTGCAACATTGAAGATCCGCGGCACCGGCAGCGTCCGCGAGTGCATCTCCACGATCATCCCTGTCACGACGGCGTCGGTACCGCTGTACACGCCAGTCGTGGCGCTGCTCGTTGTCGCATACACGGACGTGTCGCCGTGGACGTTGCCGCTCTTTCTCGTCCCCGCACTCGCGGCGCAGAGGTTGTTCGCGCTCTACCAGGAGCAACGTCGCCTCGCGGATGACCTCACGGCCGTCAACGCAACCCTTGAGAGGGCGAACCTGTCGTTCGCTGCCGCACTCGTAGCGACGCTGGACGCAAGAGACAGATACACCGCTGGTCACTCGGCTGCAGTTGCGTCTTATTCGCAACGGATCGCGGCTCGCATGGGTCTGTGCGAACGCGATCAACAGCGGGTGTACCTGTGCGGCCTCGTGCACGACATCGGCAAGATCGGGCTGCCACCGGGATTGCTCGAGAAAGCAGGGCCGCTTACCCTTGAGGAGCGCCGGATCATGCAGGAGCACCCGGAGATAGGCGAACGGATTCTCGCGAACGTTGAGGACTACGCCGATATCGCGGAGGTCGTCCGACACCACCATGAGCGGATCGACGGTCACGGATATCCCGACGGCCTCGCCGGCGATCAAATCCCACTACTCGCTCGCATCATCGCCGTTGCGGACGCATACGACGCGATGACGTCGGACAGGCCGTACCGCGACGCGATGCCAAGTCGTACAGCGCGCTTGCGGCTCGCGCAGGCCGTCGAGTCACAGTTCGACACCGCCGTCGTCGCCGCGTTCGAAGCGATTCTAGCCGGCTCCTCAATCCGAACCTCTGGAGAAGCAACTACCGAAGCGGCAGCCCCGCCTATAGGCGCGTCCGCATTGGGAGCGGCTTGAGCCTCTCGACGGCCGGCACGCGGACCGCCGCCGCCGTCCGCGACTCAACGCCCAGCTTCTCCAGGATGTGACGCACATGCACCTTCACTGTTGCCTCAGAGATGTAAAGCGTTCGGCCGATCTCGCGATTCGTCATCCCTCGTGCGACGAGCCGGAGGACGTCGCGCTCGCGCGGCGAGAGATCGCCCCAAGCGGATCCACGCGGCCGCGCGTCGACGCTTTCGATGAGCTGCGCGTCATTCGCTAGCTGCATGAGCTGCAACATCCGCTCACGTGTGTTCTCGTTGCCTAGAAGCGCGGCAGCTAGGGCCGGCGACCCGCGATATCCCACGATCAGCGGCTCGACGAAGTAACGGCTGCTGCAGTACTCCAACGCGACGGCTGCCGCGTCCCATGCGCGCACATCCTCGCTGGCGATCGCGCAGAGGGCGTCCGCAACTCGCACTGCAGTCGTGACTTCCACTGCTGACGCTTGTGCGCGCGCGTCCGCAGCCGCGCTCACGGCACGGTCAACGTCGCCGGCGCACGCAAGCGCCAGCGCTCGCGCCGCAGTCATCTCCGCGGTCATCGTTGGCGTGATCGCACCGGGGTCTACTAGCGTCGCTGCGACTGCATCATGTGTCCGCCCTTCGGCGGTCAAGACATGGCTCAGCACGACCATCGCGTTCGCGAGCAGAAGCGCGTCACCTTGAGTCCGCGCCACGACCCGTAGTCGTTCCAGCATCGCCTTCGCGGCCTCGCCGTCGCCGCGGATGAACAAACCAATCGCGTGTGTCAGTTCTGCGTGCCGAAGTACGAACTCGAGTCCGAACGCCTGAGCATCATCGACCTGATCGGCTACGAGTGAGTCCGCCTCGTCGAGTAGCCCAGCGCAAACGAGCGTGTACGCGTAAGCGTTTCGAAACGAGCACCGAGCGCTCGCGTCTTCAACCAAGTGAAGAAGCTGCCGCGCGCGGCGCGGTATGTCGAGTGACGTGAGCGTGCCGGAGCGCTGGTGGTATGTCAGCCAATGGCCGGCGTAAACGACGACATCACGCGGCGCCGCGTCAGGACCCGGCGCGAGTCTGCGGAGAAGGACTGGAGCTTCGGGCGCGAGCAGGTCGCTCGCCGCAACGAGCTGGCCCTGGAGGGCCTCGAGGCGAACCGCTTCGAAGTGTGACGCCGCTTCCGCAAGGCGGAAGTAGTCGAGCGCCTCCCGTTCCCGGTTCGCGAGATGCGCCGCACGTCCGGCTCGGGCCAAGGCGACCGCGCGTAGATCGTCTCTGGGGCCGAACGAATCGGCGGCGCGCACCGCGAAGGTTTCGGCGGCTGCGAAATTTCCGTCGCGGAAGGCGAGCTCGCTGCAGGCAAGGTCGAGCTCGGGCGCCGTAACGCCGGCAGTCCGCGCTCCATCAACGACAGCCCGCAACATGGACGCTCGGCCTTCATCAAGAAGCGATCCGAGGCCAGCACGAAGTATCGCGGGCAACCGCTCGTACCGGTTGAGGTTTTGCATCGCCTCAGCGGCGTGCTCCCATGCCTCCCGTTCAATGAGTTCCGCAACAGCGCGATCGCCCAAAGCAACGGGAAGAAGATCGGTGCGCTCCTCCACCTTCGCCCGTGTGAAGCTGGCGATAATCGGATTGATCTCGATGGCGCCGTGCGACGCGGCGAGCCATCCTTGCGACGCAAGAGATTTGACAGCATCCGGACCACAGATAGCTCCGGCAAGGCTGACGTCCCGCACGCCCGTGGCGACAAGTATCACGAGCGCCTCGCGCAGACGCGGTGTCAGCGTTGCATACATCTCTTCTGCCAGATAGGCGTGAAGTGAGTCCGGTAGTTCGTCGTCGCGCGCGGACGCCGCGCCGATGGGACTCACAGCGGCAAGAGTCACCAGCGCGGGCCAGCCGTCGGTCAGCGGGGCGAGGCCATGGTGTTCGACGATCGCCGGCGCTACCTGCGCGATCTCGTTAGGCGTAAAGGCGAGATAGTTACGGCCGATTTCGAACACGTCGCCGTAGATGATCAACCGCGGAGACACCCATTTCGGTCGGGTCCGACTGCAGATCAGGACATCGACGGTTAAAGCTGCGATGACCGCCTGGAGAAATTCGTGCGCGTCCGCGCTTCCTGCCTGGTAGTCGTCGACAACCAGGACGAGACCCTGCGGTAGTCTGTTGCTCGCAGGCTTGACGGCTTCGGCAAGCACGGTCGGCTGCAGCGCGCGGTGTTCCGGTGCCCGCAGAAGCGCGCGCACACGCTCACGAACTTCTGGCGCCGACGCCTCTAACGCTGCGGCAAGCGCTGTTGCGCATCCTGCTGCGTCTGCGCAGTTCGCGCCGAGGTCGAGCCACACCGCCTGGCGACTCCGCAACCACTGCCGGGCGAGGGTCGTCTTCCCGTAGCCGGCTGGCGCGACGAGCATCTTGATTCGCGCGGGCGACTCGTCGAGGAGGCGCGTGAGGCGCGGGCGCTCGATGATCCGCCGGCGCGACGCGCCGAGCGCGACGACGTCCGGCTCCGGTGACTCCTGCGGCTCCAGTTCGATCATGTGCCCTCTCCCGTCGATCTCAGCGAGAGCGGCCGCAACGCCCTCGGTGGGAACGTACATCGCGCTCCGCGTCTTGAGAAGTCGTGCCCGCGACCCCGCCCAGGGCCGCGGGCACGTGCCGTCAATCCCCCGGCTCGGCCGGAGCGGAGCCGAGGCTTTGCGCCAGAGGGTCGTCGCCGGTGAGGCTGCGGTAGGCAACCGGGATGTGCCGCCTGCGCGTGACGCCGAGCTTCTGGCGGAGCACGTCGCAATGCGCCTTCACCGTGCGGGGCGAGATGCCGAGCCTCTGGCCGACCTCGTCGTTCGAGCACCCCTCCGCGATCAGGGTCACGACCTGCCGCTGGCGTGGGGTGATCGTGAGGTGCCTCTCGACCATCGCGTTCATGCGACGAGGCTACGAACGCGCGCGCCGGGCGCCTATGAGCCGGAGGGCGTATCCGCAGGTGTAACCGTCAAAAGCCGGCGGCGTGGCCGTCGCCACGTCCGTCGGAGCCACCGACGAGCGACTCCCCCTCCGCGAGGATGCACTGGCCGACACCGAACCCGCGCTCGCTCTCGTCGAGCGTCACCTCGTGCCCGATCGCGCGCAACTCGGGCGCCTCGAGCCACAGGCCCGCCTCCAACGCGACGCTCCAGTCCTCCTCGACGCGGAAGCGCGGCTCGTCGAGCGCGCGCTGCGGGTCGAGCCCGCGGTCGACGAGGTTGTGGACGACCTGGAGGTGGCCCTGCGCCTGCATCGGCCCGCCCATGACGCCGAACGGCCCCCACAGGTCGCCGTCGCGGAGCAGCATGCCCGGGATGATCGTGTGGAACGGGCGCTTGCTCGGCGCGAGCTGATTCGGGTGCCCCTCGGTCTCGACGAACCCGGCGCCCCGGTTCTGGAGCACGATCCCGGTGTCGCCCGCGAGGACTCCGGAGCCGAAGTGCTCGTACGTCGACTGGATCAGCGAGATCGCGTTGCGGTCCGCGTCGGCCGCGCACAGATACGTCGTCCCTCCGCGCGGCTGCACCGACGGCACCGGCGCCACGACCCCGTCCTCCCGCACCAGCGCCCGGCGCTCCGCCAGATGCGTCGGGTCGAGGAGGAACGCCGGGAGCGGGCCGTCCGCGAACCAGCCGTAGGCGTCCGCGAGGGCGAGCTTCATCGCCTCGACCCGGGCGTGCAGCGTGTCGGGGAGGCCGTCCGCGAGCGCGAGCGCGATCAGCGCCGCGGCGCCCTGCCCGTTCGGCGGCAACTCGCACACCTCGACGCCGCGGTAGCCCAGGCGAAGCGGCTCGACCCATTCGCCCTCGTGCGCCGCGAGATCGTCCTCCGAGAGCCAGCAGGACGAGGCGATCTGCTCGGCGATCCGGCCGCGGTAGAAGGCGTCCGGTCCGCCCTCTGCGATCGCCCGAAGCGACGCCGCCAGCTCGGGGAGGACGTAGACCTCGCCCTGCTGCGGCGCCGGCCACGGCGCCCGCGGCGTTGCGTTCCAGCCGACGGCCACGCGCTCGGTCGCCGCGATCCCGCGCTCGCCGGCGTCGATCGCGTCGGCGAGGCACGCGTCGAGGCCGAGGCGCCCGAAGCGATCCGCGAGATCGGCCCACGCGCGGACGGATCCCGGCACCGTCACCGACCGCGGCCCGTACCGGTCGACCGTCGGCCCGTCCAGGGCGGCAGGCGACCGTCCCGACCCGTTCAACCCGTGGAGCTCGCCGTCGAACCAGACCTGCGCGAACGCGTCCCCACCGATCCCGGTGAAGCCGCACTCGGCGACGCACAGCATCGCAGCAGCCGCGAGCGCAGCGTCCACGGCGTTGCCGCCGCGCTCGAGCGCCCGGACACCGGCGCGGGTCGCGAGCGGGTGACTCGTCGCCACCATCGCCTCGCGCACGATCGTCGGCCGCCGCATCGGCGCGAGGGTACAGAACGACCGCCAGCGGCCGATCACCTGGCCGTGACGGCCGTGACTCCGGACGACTCGCGCATCCTCGTGCTCGACGACGAGGACACGATCCGCACGCTCCTCGTCCGGATCCTCGGCCGCCACGGCTACGACTGCGTCGCGGTCGGATCGGCCGCGGAGGCGCGGCGGCGGCTCGAGGCGGAGCGGTTCGCGCTCCTCCTCAGCGACCTCCGCCTCCCGGGCGAGTCCGGCGCCGACCTCGCCGCCGAGGTCGTCCGCGACCACCCCGACACGGCAGTCGTGATGGTGACCGGCGTCGACGACCGCGCACTCGCGGAGGAGGCGCTCGAGCACGGTGCGTACGCGTACGTGCTGAAGCCCTTTCGGACGAACGAGCTCCTGATCAACGTCGCGGGCGCGCTGCGGCGGCGCGCGCTCGAGCTGGAGACCCGCAACCAACGCGAGCGTCTCGAGCAGACCGTGCTGCAGCGCACAGCGACGCTCCGGGAGACGATCGCGCGGCTCGAGCGTTCGGAGGCGGAGGCGCGGAGGCTTCGCGAGGAGACGGTGCGCCGGCTCGCGTGGGCTGCCGAGTTCCGCAACCAGGAGACGGGCGACCACATCGCGCGCATGAGCCTCTACTGCGCGCTCCTCGCGCGCCTCGCGGGGCTCGACGTCGAGCACGCCGAGCGTCTTCGGATCGCGAGCCCGATGCACGACGTCGGGAAGATCGGGATCCCGGATCGGATCCTGCTGAAGCCGGGGCCGCTGACGCCGGAGGAGCGGCAGGTGATGGAGGCGCACACGGAGATCGGCTTCCGGATGCTCTCCGGCTCGGGCATCGACCTGCTCGACCTCGCCGCGCTGCTCGCGCTCACGCACCACGAGCGCGTCGACGGCAGCGGCTACCCGCGCGGTCTCGCCGGAGACGAGATCCCGCTGGAGGGGCGGATCGCCGCGATCGGAGACGTCTTCGACGCGCTCACGTCCGACCGCGCCTACCGCCCGGCCTTCACCCCCGAGGAGGCGCGGGAGCTGATGCAGGCGAACAGCGGCACGCACTTCGACCCCGTGCTGCTCGAGCTCTTCTTCGCGGCGTGGGACGAGGTGCTCGCAATCCGCCAGGCGTCGACCGGCGGGCGTCCGGAGCTCGCGCTCGTCACGCTCCCCCGTTCCACCCAGTAGCGCCGTCGGCGACGGCGCCGTCCAGACGCCGTCCCTACGCCGGCACGTCGCGCAGCTCGAGCACCTCGCGCACCTTCGCGACGAGCGCCTGCGGCGAGAACGGCTTGCCGATGAAGGCGGCCGACGGGTCGTCGAAGATGTCCTCGGGCTGGTTCGTGTACCCGCTCGTGAACAGCACGCGCAGGGAAGGCCGCTCGCTCGTCGCGATCTTCGCGAGCGCCGGCCCGCTCATCCCCGGCATGACGACGTCGGTGAGGAGCAGGTCGATGCCGTCGTGCGCGCGCAGCAGGTCGAGTGCGGGGTCAGCGGCCGGCGCGTCGAGCACCGTGTAGCCGCTGCGGGTCAGGACGTCGCGGACGAGCCGGCGGATCATGTCCTCGTCCTCGACGAGCAGGATCGTCTCGCCGCCGCTTCGCCCCTCGGCCGGTGCCGCCACCGGGTCGTCCGCCGCCGCGCCCTCGCTCTCCGCCGCCGGCAGCGTCACCGTCACCGTCGTCCCGAGCTCGGGGCGCGAGCTGACACCGACGGTTCCACCGGACTGCGTCACGATCCCGAAGACCGTCGACAGCCCGAGCCCGGTCCCCTTGCCTTCCTCCTTCGTCGTGAAGAACGGCTCGAACGCTCGCTCGACCGTCTCCTCGTCCATCCCGATGCCGGTATCCGTCACCGTCAACTCCACGTGAACTCCTCTCTCGCTCTCGCGGCGGCGGGTCTCGATCGCGAGCGTGCCGCCGCCGGGCATCGCGTCGCGCGCATTCACTGCAAGGTTCGTGATCACCTGCTCGAGCTGGCCGCGATCGACGTACGCGAAGCACCCGCGATCGGCGGCAGTCCTGAGCTCGACGTCTGCGCCGAGGAGACGTGCGAGCAGATTCTCGAGGCCGCTCACCACCCCCGCGACGTCGAGCACCTCTGGCTGGAGCACCTGCCGCCGGCCGAAGGCGAGCAGCTGTGAGGTCAGCATCGCCGCACGCTGCGCCGCACGCTGGATCTCGAACGCGTCCGCGCGCCGCGGGTCCGCGTCGTCGAGGCTCGCGAGCAGGAGCTCGGCGTAACCGCCGATCCCCGTGAGCAGGTTGTTGAAGTCGTGCGCGACCCCGCCCGCGAGGCGTCCGATCGCCTCGAGCTTCTGCGCGTGGCGAAGCTGCTCCTCGAGCTCGCGCCGCTCCGTGACGTCGCGCGAGTTGACGACGACGACCGGCTCCCCGCCCGCATCCTCGCGCACCTGCGCGACCGACTCGAACCGGCGCCACGACCCGTCGGCGGCGCGGAAGCGGAAGTCGGAGGTCGTCGCCCATGCGCCGCTCCTGCGCGCGAGCCCCTCGCGGAAGCGCTCGGCGACAGCGTCCACGTCGTCGGGGTGGATGAACTCGAAGGCGCTGTGCCCGACGATCTCGCCCTGCTCCCAGCCGAGGATCCGCTCGAAGGAGGGGCTCACGTAGAGGAACGTGCCGTCGAGCGCGAGCAGCGAGATCACGTCGCTGCCGTTCTCGATCAGCGACCGGAAGCGCTCCTCCGTCCGCCGCACCTGCTCCTCCGCGTCACGCTGCGCCGTGACGTCGACGGTGACGGAACGGACGCGTCGGGCGGCCATGTCGGGGGTTGCCGTCACCCGCAGCCAGGCAACCGCGCCGTCGCGCCGCCGGAACGGGTAGTCGGCCGTGAAGCCGATGCCGTCCGCAACCGCCTTTGCACGAAGCGCGTCGATCCGCTCCTGGTCCTCGAGCGGGACGCTCTGGCGCCACAGCTCGGACTCGGCCAGGAACGCCTCGCGGGGGTAGCCCGTCAGGCCCTCGACGTCGCCGGCGAGGTGTGTCATCCGCCGGGCCGTGAGGTCGTACTCCGACACGATCGCGCCGACCGCGCCGAGGAGCCCGTTCAGCCGGTCGTGTGCCCCGCGTGCCTCGTCGAGCAGGGTCTCTTGCGAGCGCGTGAGATCCCATGCCCGCGCGAGCGCGAGGAGCGCGATCGCCGCCGTCCCGGTGACGAGGACGACGCGGTCGTACACGGCCTCGGTGTGCCCGAATGCGAGCAGCGCGTTCGCCCCGACGACGGAGGCGCACAGGAGGACGACGCGGAGCGGCGACATCCGCGGCCGGAGCGCCGGAAGCCTCCGCATCAGCGCGCGGTCCGGCAGAAGCGACCCGGCCCCCCACAGCGCGTACGCGGCGATCCAGAAGACGTCGACGACGGAGCCCTTCTCGTAGCCGCCGCCGAAGAGCGCCGTCGCGTAGAGGAGGTCGCCGGCGACGAGTGCCGCAGCGCCCGCCAGCAGCGCGACGATCTGCCGGCCGACGGCGCGCCCCGAGAAGAGCACGCGCACGAGCAGCGTCAGGACGACGAGGTCGGCGACCGGATAGGCGACGGCCGTCGCGACCTCGAGCGGCGCCGCCGTCCCGTTGTCGATGCCGCCGCGCAGGACGAACGTCCACGCCACGAGGAAGACACCGACGCTCACGATCGCGGCCTCGAGCGCGACACCCACGCCGTGGCGGCCGGTCAGCGACTTGAGCGCGAGCGCCAGGGCGACGTACGCGAGAAGGTAGAACGCGTCGACCTCGGACGGCACGGGGACACTGCCTGCCGCCCACGCGTGGACGGCGTACGCGATGTCGCCGACGGCGAGAAGTCCGATCGCGCCGCCGACGTACAGCCACCCGCGCCGCTCGTCGCCACGCGCACGGGCGCCGTACGCGACGGCGGTCGCCGTGGAGAGTCCGAAGACCGGGAAGATGAGCGCCGCAGCCGTTTCGCCGGACGTGAAATAGGCGGCTGCCGCGATCGCGACGCCGACCAGGTAGAGGAGCCAGAGGCGATTCCGCATGCCGTGTCTATCGGCCGGGACGCGCGGATCTTTTGCCCTAAAGCGCGCGCGGTCGCGGCCGATCACGCGGCAGATGTCGACGGCCGCCACCAGCCACGGCTTCCCGGCCGCTCCGCCGCCGGAGGCCATTGCCGAGCTCGAGGTGGGGGCGCAGGCGCTCGCGGCGCTCGAGGCGTCGGGCACGGCGCTCGCGCTCGTCTCCGACGCGGACGGCGTCGCGGTGGAGATCTGCGAGCGCGGCGCGCCTCCGCGTCGGATCAGCGCGCGCGAGTTGCTCGATCTGCTCGCGCCGTCGCGCTAGACGTCGGGCGGTACGCTCGCGCCGTGGACGCGCCGGACGTCGAGGTCGCGGTCGTCGGCGGCGGCATCGCCGGTGTCGCCACCGCCCACGCACTCGCGTCGACCGGCCGGTCGGTCGTCCTCTTCGAGCGGTTCGACCTCGGTCACGGGCGCGGATCGAGCCACGGCGGCTCGAGGATCTTCCGGCTCTCGTACCCCGAGACGGCGTGGGTCCGGCTCGCACAGGAGGCGCTGCCGCTGTGGCGGGCGCTCGAGGCCGAGGCGGGAGAGCGGCTGCTCGAGCTCACCGGCACGATCGACTTCGGCGCGTGGGCGCCGAACCGGGATGCGCTCGCCGCCGCCGGCGCGGAGCACGAGGTCCTGGGGGCGGGTGAGATTCGCCGGCGGTTCGGCCTCGCTGCGGACGCCGGCGAGCGTGCGCTCTGGCAGCCGGACGGCGGCGTCACCTATGCCGACCGCGCGCACCAGGCTTTCGCGGCCGCCGCGGTGGCCGCCGGGGCCGAAATCCACGAGCAGGCGCCCGTGACGCGGCTCGAGGTTCGCGACGGCCGCGTCCTCGTGGGCGGCGCGTCCGAGATCACGGCCGCGGCGGTGGTCGTGACGGCGGGAGCGTGGGCGCGTGGGCTGCTGGAGCCGCTCGGCTTCGACGTGCCGGTGGTGGCGACGAGGGAGACGGCGGCGTACTTCCGCGTCGCAGACCCCGCGCCGCCCTCCGTGATCGAGATCGCCGACGCGCGGGAGCCGGGGTACGCGCTGCTCGCGCCGGGGATCGGGCTGAAGGCGGGACTGCATCAGACGGGCCCGCGCATCGACCCGGACGAGCCGGGGGAGCCGGACCGCGCAGCGGCGGAGCGAACGGCGAGGTGGGTCGCGCGACGCTTCCCGGAGGCCGAGCCGCTCGACCGGCTCGAGACCTGCCTCTACACCTGCACCGACGACGACCGCTTCCTGCTCGAGCGGCGCGGCCGTGTCGTCCTCGGCTCCGCCTGCAGCGGGCACGGCTTCAAGTTCGCGCCCGTCACGGGGCGGCGGCTCGCCGCGCTCGCAGCGGAGGCGCTCTAACCCGCGTCGGGGACGAGCCAGATCGTCGCGAGCGGCGGCAGCGTCACGAGCGCCGACTGCGGCTGCCCGCACCACTCCGTCGGCTCCGTCTCGACGCCGAGCCCGTTGCCGACGTCGCCGCCGCCGTAGAAGCGCGAGTCGGTGTTGAGGATCTCGCGCCAGCGCCCGGCGCGCGGGAGGCCGATGCGGAAGCCGTCGCGCACGAGCGGCGAAAGGTTCGACGCGCACACGAGCACCCGCTCCCCCTCGGCCGAGAGCCGTGCGAAGACGAGCACGTTCTCGTTCGCAGCGTTCGGCTCGATCCAGAGGAACCCGTCGTGCGAGAAGTCGACCTCCCAGAGCGCGGGCTCCGCCTTGTAGGCGGCGTTGAGGTCGCGCACGAGCGCCTGCACGCCCGCGTGGTCGGGATCCTCGAGCGCGTGCCAGTCGAGCGAGCCCGCGGGCTCGCTCCACTCGCGCTCCTGGGCGAGCTCCCCGCCCATGAAGAGGAGCTGCTTGCCGGGGTGCGCCCACATGTAGCCGTAGAGGGCGCGCAGGTTCGCGAGCTTCTGCCACTTGTCGCCCGGCATCCGCCCGAGCAGCGACCGCTTGCCGTGGACGACCTCGTCGTGCGAGAGCGGCAGCACGAAGTTCTCGTTCCACGCGTAGACGAGCGAGAACGTGAGCTCGTGGTGGTGGAAGCGGCGGTGGATCGGGTCGAGCGAGAAGTACTGGAGCGTGTCGTGCATCCAGCCCATGTTCCACTTGAACCCGAACCCGAGCCCGCCGAGATAGGTCGGCCGTGACACCCCTGGCCACGCCGTCGACTCCTCCGCGACCGAGAGCACGCCCGGCTCCCGGTCGTGGATCACCTCGTTCAGCTCCTTCAGGAACGCGACCGCCTCGAGGTCCTCGCGGCCGCCGAAGGCGTTCGGGACCCACTCGCCTTCCTTGCGCGAGTAGTCGAGGTAGAGCATCGACGCGACGGCGTCGACCCGCAGGCCGTCGGCGTGGAACTCGCGCAGCCAGTAGAGGGCGTTCGCGAGCAGGAAGTTCCGCACCTCGTTGCGGCCGAGGTTGAAGACGAGCGTCCCCCAGTCCGGGTGCGCGCCGCGACGCGGATCCTCGTGCTCGTAGAGGGAGGTGCCGTCGAAGCGCACGAGCGCGAACTCGTCGCGCGGGAAGTGCGCGGGGACCCAGTCGAGGATGACGCCGATCCCGGCCCCGTGCATCCGGTCGACGAACGCGCGGAACTCGTCCGGCGTCCCCATCGTGGAGACGGGCGCGTAGAAGCCGGTCACCTGGTACCCCCAGGAGCCCGAGAACGGGTGGTGCATCACCGGCAGCAGCTCGATGTGGGTGAACCCGAGGTCGCGGCAGTACTCGACGAGGTGGTCGGCGAGCTCGTTCCACTTGAGGCCGAGCCGCCACGACTGCGCGTGCACCTCGTAGATCGAGAGCGGCTTCCGGAGGACGTCCCCCTCGCGCCGCGCCTCCATCCACTCGGCGTCCGCCCACTCGTACCGCGATCGGTACACGACCGATGCGGTCTGCGGCGGCACCTCCGCTGCGAACGCGACGGGATCGGCCTTCAGGCGCAGCAGCCCGTCGGCGCCGCGCACCTCGTACTTGTACTTGTGGCCCTCGGCGGCCTCGGGGACGATCGCGTGCCAGATCCCGGAGGAGCCGGTCGGCTCGAGCCGGTGCGAGCGCCCGTCCCACCCGTTCCAGTCGCCGACGACCGACACCTCGCGTGCGTTCGGCGCCCACACCGCGAAGCTGACGCCGTCGTCGACGACGTGCGCGCCGAGCTGCTCGTAGAGCCGCTCGTGCCGGCCCTCGCCGACGAGGTAGAGGTCGAGCTCGCCCAGCTTCATCGACGCCGCCGCTGCGTCCGGCTCACAGCTCCGTCTCCAGCATCCGCTCGATGCCCGCGACGGGGATGCCGAGCCAGTCGGGCCGGTTCCCGAGCTCGTAGCGGAGCTCGTAGACGGCCTTCTCGAGCTCGAAGACGGTGAGCAGGCGCTCGATCGCCTGCGCCCCCGCCGGCAGGAGCGTCGGTTCGACGGCGTCCACGTACCCGCCGAGGAAGCTGCGGCGGCAGCGGTCCTCCCAGTCGGCGGGCGGGTCGACCCCGCGCTGGAGCTTCGCGGCCGAGGCCGCGTAGGCGAAGGAGCGGAGCATCCCGGCGACGTCGCGGAGCGGCGAGCGCTTCCGGCGCCGCTCCGGCACGGTGCGGGCCGGCTCGCCCTCGAAGTCGAGGATCAGCCAGTCCTCGCCGTTCGTCCAGAGCGCCTGTCCGAGGTGGTAGTCGCCGTGGTGGCGGATCACCTTCCCGACGTTCCCGATGTGCGTGAGCGCGCGCAGGCGGTCGCGCACCTCCTCGCCCCGGTGCGCGATCGACGCGACGCGCTCGTCGTCGGGGAGCCCGCTGAAGACCTGCTCGATCTCCTCGTCGATCGACGCAGCGAGGAGCGCGAGCGCCTCCGCCGTCGGCTCTTCGGGCATGAAGTGCGGGTCCGATCCGTCGGAGCCGAGGGCGTTGTGCAGGAGCGCCGTGACCTCGCCGAGCCGGCGCGCGTGCTGCGGCATCCAGTCCGGGTCGCTCTCGATCGTGTCGAGCGCGAGCTTCCAGCCGTCTCCGCGCGAGGGGACGTACTGCTGCAGGATCGCGAGCGTCGCCTCGAGCGGGCGCCCCTCGTACGCCGCATATCCCTCGAGGGCGGCGACGTGCTCGAAGCCGCGCTCCGTCAGGTAGCGGAGGAGCTCGAGCTCCGGGTTCACGCCCGGCTCGATGCGGCGGTAGAGCTTGAGCGCGAGCGCCTCGTCGATCACGACGGAGCTGTTCGACTGCTCTGCGCCCATCGGGCGGATCTCGCCGATCTCGCCGAAGCGCTCGGCGAGGCCGTCGGCGCCCCAGAACGTGAGCGCCGCGTCCTCGACCCTCAGCGTCTGCCCGCCGCGCATCAGGCCGAAGAGCTCGCGCACGAGGGCGTCGTCCGCAATCGCGTCGTAGACCGTCCACCCGTCGACCTCCGCGACGACCGCGTCCGTCCAGCCCTCGTCCGTCGGGCGGAACCCGAGCGGGAGGTGGTAGAGGTCGTGGCTCTGCAGGCCGTAGCGCACCTCGACGACCGCGAACGCGAGGATCGGCGGCCCGCCGGGGGCGACTCCCGCGTCGAGGACACGCGCGTCGAGGACGTCCCGCGACTTGCCGCCGAACCACCGCTGCGAGGCGATCGTGCCGAGCAGGACGAGCCCGTCGAGGAAGTCGAGGCGGCCGGCCTCGATGCGGGCGCGGAGGTCAGCGCTCATCGGCGGGGTCCCTCAGCTGGAACCAGAAGAAGCCGCGCGGCCCGAGCGTGAGCAGGTACGGGAGCTCGCCGATCCGGGGGAACTCCGTGTTCCCGAGCAACTCGACGGGGATCCTGCCGGCGAACGGGGAGAGGTCGAGCTCCACCGCCTGCGCCGTCCGCGCGAGGTTGTGGACGCAGAGGACCATGTCCTCGGAGAACGACCGGATGTGCGCGAAGATCTTCGGGTTCTCCGGGCGCAGCACGTGGTAGTCGCCGAGCCCGAAGACGGGGTGCTGCTTGCGCAGCTCGATGAAGCGGCGCAGCCAGCGCAGGAGCGACGTCGGCGTCCGCAGCTGCGCCTCGACGTTGACCGCGGCGAAGCCGTAGACGGGATCCATGAGCGGCGGCAGGTAGAGCTGCGCGAAGTCGGCGCGCGAGAAGCCGCCGTTCCGATCGCTCGTCCATTGCATCGGCGTCCGCACGCCGTCACGGTCGCCGAGGTACACGTTGTCGCCCATCGCGATCTCGTCCCCGTAGTAGAGGACGGGTGAACCTGGGAGCGAGAAGAGGATCGCGTGCATCAGCTCGATCTCGTCGCGGCCGTTGTCGAGCAGCGGGGCGAGGCGGCGGCGGATCCCGAGGTTCAGCTTCATGCGCGGGTCCTTCGCGTACTCCGAGTACATGTAGTCGCGCTCCTCGTCGGTCACCATCTCGAGCGTCAGCTCGTCGTGGTTCCGCAGGAAGAGGCCCCACTGCGCGTTGCGCGGGATCGGCGGCGTGCGGTCGAGGATCTCGATGATCGGCAGCGCCTCCTCCCGGCGGAGCGCCATGAACATGCGCGGCATCACCGGGAAGTGGAACGCCATGTGGCACTCGTCGCCGTCGCCCTCGCCGAAGTACTGGACGACGTCCTCCGGCCACTGGTTCGCCTCAGCGAGGAGCACCGTGTCCGGGTAGCGCGCGTCGACCTCAGAGCGAACGCGCTTCAGGTACTCGTGCGTGCGCGGCAGGTTCTCGCAGTTCGTGCCGTCCTCCTCGAAGAGGTAGGGGACGGCGTCGAGCCGGAACCCGTCGAAGCCGAGGTCGAGCCAGAAGCGGAGCACCTCCAGCATCGCCTCCTGCACCTCCGGGTTCTCGTAGTTCAGGTCCGGCTGGTGGCTGAAGAAGCGGTGCCAGTAGTACTGCCCGCGGATCGGGTCGAACGTCCAGTTCGAGACCTCCGTATCGAGGAAGATGATCCTCGCGTCGAGGTACTTGTCCGGCTCGTCGGACCAGACGTACCAGTCGCCCTTCGGGCCGTCGGGGTTCGCCCGCGACTCCTGGAACCACGGGTGGTCGGACGAAGTGTGGTTCATGACGAGGTCGACGATCACGCGGATGCCGCGCTCGTGCGCCGCCTCGATGAAGAGGCGGACGTCCTCGACGTTGCCGTAGTCGGGGTTGACGCCGTAGAAGTCGGCGATGTCGTAGCCGCCATCGCGCAGGGGCGAGGGGTAGAACGGCAGCAGCCAGATGCAGTCGATCCCCAGCCACTGCAGGTAGTCGAGCTTCTGCTGGAGGCCGCGGAAGTCGCCCGAGCCGTCGTCGTTCCCGTCGAAGAACGCGCGTGTGTGGATCTCGTAGAAGACGGCCGTCTTGAACCAGAGCGGGTTCTGCTCGAACCAGTGCCCTGGGCTGCTCACGCGCCTGTCCCTTGCAGCCACGGCCGGTGCTTTAAGCACCAGACACGTCCGAAGCTGGCACCGTGCGGCTCCCCGTTGGTCGCGGGAGCCGCATGAACAAGCCCCTCGCTGTCTCTTCCAGCCACGGCCGGTGCTTTAAGCACGGGACACGGCCCGTCGGGACGGTTCACGCCGAGAGCTCCGCCTTGAGGACGTGCGAGCCGCCCGGGCGGAGGCCGACGTAGTTGCGGCCGATGCGCCAACGATAACGCTCGCCCGTGAGGAGGTCGACGACCGCGAACTCCGCCGGCAGGCCGAGCTCGGGCGGGACGACGCAGAGACCCTCCTGGTACGCGGTCGGGTCGAGGTTCACGACGACGAAGAGGTCGGTCCCCTTCGCGTACCCGAGCAGCTGCTCCGAGTGCGTCTCGAGCCACTGGACGTTCTCGAAGCGCTGCAGCGCGGGCTCGGCGCGCCGGATCTCGTTGACGCGCTGCACGAGCGGGAGCAGCGGGCCGTCGAGCCGCCGCTCCTTCGCCTCGTACTTCTCCGAGTCGAGGTACTCCTCGCTCCCCTCCCTTACCGGCACGTTCTCGAAGTGCTCGTAGCCGGAGTAGATCCCGTACGAGGGCGAGAGCGTCGCCGCCAGCACGAGCCGCGCCTCGAACGCCGGCGGCCCGCCCTGCTGGAGGTACTCGTGCAGGATGTCCGGCGTGTTCGCGAAGAAGTTCGGGCGGTAGTACGGCGCCCAGCCGCGCAGCAGCTCGACGAACTCGACGAGCTCGGCCTTCGTGTTCTTCCACGTGAAGTACGTGTACGACTGGCTGAACCCGAGCTTCGCGAGCGTCGTCATCATCGCCGGTCGCGTGAACGCCTCCGCGAGGAAGATCGTCTCCGGGTACTGCGCGCGCACCTCGCGGATCACCCACTCCCAGAACGGCACCGACTTCGTGTGCGGGTTGTCGACGCGGAACGCACGCACGCCGTGCGAGCACCACAGGAGGAGGACGTCGCGGAGCGCGTTCCAGAGCCCCTGCCAGTCCTCCGAATCGAAGTTGACGTTGTAGATGTCCTGGTAGCGCTTCGGCGGGTTCTCCGCGTACTTGAGCGTCCCGTCCGGTCGCCGGTTGAACCACTCCGGGTGCTCCTGGAGCCACGGGTGGTCCGGCGAGCACTGGATCGCGAAGTCGAGCGCGATCTCGACGCCGTGCTCCCGCCCCGCCGCGACCATGCTGTCGAACTCCTCCCACGTCCCGAGCTCGGGGTGCAGCGCGTCATGGCCGCCCTCGGGCCCGCCGATCGCCCAGGGGCTGCCTGCGTCCCCCGGCTCCGCGACGAGCGCGTTGTTGCGGCCCTTCCGGTTCGTCGTCCCGATCGGGTGCACGGGCGGCAGGTACAGGACGTCGAACCCGAGCTCCGCGAGCTGCGGGATGACGGCCTCGACGGCCCCGAAGCCGCCGAAGGAGCGCGGGAAGAGCTCGTACCACGAGCCGAAGCGCGCGCGCTCGCGGTCGACGTCGATCTCGAGCGCCCGTTCGAGCGCGACCCGCCCGTACCGGTCCTTCGTGCCGAGCTCGACGGCGCGCGAGCGCCAGTCGTCCAGCGTGCCGCGGCCGAACAGCGCCTCCGCCTCGGAGGTCTCGCTGGTGAGATCGACCTGCTCCGCCGCGATCTTGCGGTCGAGCTCGTCGAGGAGCGTCGCGTACCGATCGACCCACGCCTCGATCACCCACTGCCAGCGGCCGAGCTCCGTCACCTCGAAGGAGCCGGCCCAGCGGTCGTTCCCGAGCGGCCGCAGCGGCTCCTCGCGCCACTTCCTCGTTCCGGCCGGCCGGTACTTGGCGACGGCGCGCAGGATGTCGTGGCCGTCCTTGAAGATGGTCGCGGTGACGTCTACGCGGTCGCCGAGCGTCCGCTTCACCGGATAGCGGCCGCAGTCGACCTGCGGCTCGACGTTCTGGATCTGGATCCGTGCGGGTGGTTGCTTCGTGACGCCTGGGGGCACGCTTGCGTGACTTTCAACGACGGGCGAACGGTAAACAGCGACTCATGAAGCTTCCTCGATCGAGCGGCATCGTGCTGCACCCGACCTCTCTCCCCAGCGGCCGCCTCGGCCCCGACGCATTCGCATTCCTCGACTGGCTCGAGGCAGCCGGGCAGAGCTGGTGGCAGCTGCTGCCCGTCGGCCCGCCCGACGAGTTCGGGTCGCCGTACGCCGCACGTTCGGCGTTCGCCGCCTGGGAGGGACTGCTCGCCGACCCCGCGGCCGCGGTCGCGGACGCCGAGGTCGACGCGTTCCGCCAGCGCCATGCCTACTGGGCACGCGACTGGGAGGCGGCCGGCGGCGACCTCGCCGACCAGGTCAGGTTCGAGCGCGAGTGGAGCGAGCTCCGCAGCTACGCCGAGGCACGGGGGGTGAGGCTGATCGGGGACGTGCCGATCTACCCGGCGCACGGGAGCGTCGACCACCTCACGCATCCGGAGCTCTTCCGCGACGGTCTCGTCGCCGGCGCGCCGCCGGACGACCTCGGGCCGGAGGGCCAGCTGTGGGGGAACCCCGTCTTCGACTGGGACGCGCTCGCCGCCGAAGGCTACCGCTGGTGGATCGAGCGCTTCCGCCGCACCTTCCAGCTCTTCGACCTGACGCGGATCGACCACTTCCGCGGCTTCGCGTCGTACTGGGCGATCCCCGACGGCGCCGAGACGGCGAAGGAGGGGCACTGGGAGAAGGGGCCCGGCACGGC
>Ga0247718_1000027_pt1 | contig 30318 bp, 25 predicted proteins | sample 21E_DmetaG_FD_189045 | JGI IMG/M metagenome (GOLD analysis project Ga0247718, IMG submission 189045) | Soil microbial communities from hillslope of Landscape Evolution Observatory, University of Arizona, Oracle, AZ, United States - 2-1-E_D | ecosystem: Engineered > Artificial ecosystem >...
CAAGCGGCCGCGCGCTGCTCACCGCAGCTTTCGCATCTGCATTTCGAACTCCTCGATGAGTCCGAGCTTTACCATCCATTCTTCCTGTTCGTTCTTCAACGCGGGCAGGTGAATCACGTCGGAAAGAGCGTAGTCGACCAGCTCCTGCGTCCACACGCCGTCCCACTTTTTGTTGAACTTTGATCGGTGCGATTTTTCGAGATCGATTGCGAAGTAACGGTAGAGCGTCTCGGCGAGCGAGACCGATTGATTGGCGCCTTTGGTCAGCACCTTTTCGGCGATCATCGTGTCGAAGATGTTATGGACGAGCTGGCCGTGAGCGCGGAGGAACGCAAGGTCAAAATTTGCATTGTGAAAGATCTTCACGATTGAAGAATTTTCAAGTATCTCGCCAAGCCGACCGAGCCTGACACCTTCGCTTATCGGCACCAGAACGTTAAATTCCCCGTCCGAAAACTGCACCGAGAACATCCTGCCGTATCGCGGATTGAGACCCGAAGTTTCCGTGTCGCACCCCAGGGCCGCGGCAGTCGAGAGGCGTTCGTGGGCGTGATGGATGTCGGCCTGCGTTCGGGCGATGAGGGCGTTCACACTGAAATTGTAAACGGCTCAACATCGGCCGCGAAATGTACTATGCTGGTTGCGATTCCCGCTCTGCGGCCTTTGCGAAAACCTTTGGGATCTTTGCGGTTAATGATCAGTAAAACCGCAAAGATCCCAAAGAATAGGACGCAGAGATCGCAAAGAAAAAACAGATGCCCGAAGCTTTAACTGAAATCGAAGTCCGCGTCCTCGGCAGTCTCGTCGAAAAGCAGCTGACGACGCCTGAGTATTACCCGCTGACGCTTAACGCCCTCGTCGCCGCCTGCAACCAGAAGACGAACCGCGATCCGGTCGTCTCTTACGACGAGACCACTGTGACGGCGGCACTCGAGAGTCTGCGCGAGAAGAATCTCGTTTACGTCTTTTACGGCGCCGGCAGCCGCACCGTGAAGTATAAGCACATGCTCCCGAGCGTCTACGAACTCGACCCTGCGGAGACGGCGGTTGTGGCCGTGCTGATGCTTCGCGGCCCGCAAACGCTCGGTGAGATCAAGGAGCGAGCGCATCGCATGCACGAGTTTACGAGCCTCGGCGAAGCGCAGGAAGTGTTAGACAAACTGTCCGCTCGCGACGAACCCATCATCACTCGTCTCGAACGCCAGCCGGGCCAGAAGGACGCCCGTTACGCCCATCTGCTATCGGGGCCGGTAGATGCATCCGCGATATCGGCGGCATCAAATTTTCAAAAGAGCCCCGCCGTCGCCGGCGGCGGAGTAATGGAAAGGGTCGAGCAGCTGGAAAAGGAGCTTTCCGACCTCCGAGGTGAACTGGCCGCCCTGCACGAAACGTTCAGCGAATTTCGAAAGCAGTTCGAGTAGTTTCAGGGGCCTTATTGGTTTCCCTCACCGACGACTAGCAATTTATCGCTAAAGATCTCTCGAAAAAGCTTGCGTCCAAGTTCCGGACTCAACCGTTCAACCGCCTTCTGCTGCCTGATCGCTGCGGTTCTGTCCTTCGCCGCCAGATAGAGATTGCCAAGAAAGTACTGTGCGTTAGGCTCGTCTGGCCGCAATCGAACCGCATACTCGAACTCGATAATGGCCTTTCTCATTTCGTCCCGTTTCGAGTACGAATAGCCAAGATTCACCCTGATCTCAAAATTATCCGGGTCGGCCGACCGGGCACGCTCGAGATAGCTCACCGCCTGCTTGAACTTGCCGGCACTAACGAACGCATATCCCGCGTTCATAAGGATTACCGGATCATTCGGCTTTAGCTTGACTGCGGTCTCGAGCTCATCGATCGCTTCGTCTCTTCGATCGAGTTCGATCAAAGTGACTCCGAGTTGATTGTGGGCAAGCGCGTCGTTCGGGCGAAGCCGCGTTACGCGGCGAAAGGATTCGGCGGCTCTGGCAAAATCCGCCGCTCTGAAATGCGCGATTCCAAGGTTGTAATTGTAGATCGGGTTGCTGTTTTCAAGTGCAGCCGCTCGGCTGAGTGATTCGATGGCGGCATCGTACTTCTGCTCGGCGAGCAGGTGGATGCCGTCGTTGTAAAATTTGAGAGCGTCTTTTTCGCCATTCTGGGCGGGCGTACAGACGGCAGACAATAGGATCAGAAAACACGACAGGTAAGGATATCGCATAAAACCTCCGAAGTTGGGTAATAACTTTTTTCTGCAGCCGGCGGTGAAGGACTTTGCAAAGTCGTTCTATCGGGTAGACGGTCAGCCTCCCCAGTGAGTTACATACAAATGTCACTTTTGTTGGCGAAGTGGCCGGGAACGTCGCGGCGCGTGAAGACAGACCAGCCCCTTAACCCACTCGCACCTAATCGGCACGCAGGGGCCAAGGGGCTGACCGCTTATGTCAAAGAGTTCGTTGAGCGGGAGACTTATTCGCGGCCGCGGCGGAGTCCAATCTTCATCTCGACGAGTTCTTCGACCGTCACGTTCGGATCACTCGCTTTCGCCTTTCGGATAAAATCCGAATCGATGTTGAAGATACGGAACTTAACGACCTGCTCGGGCGAGAGACTTGAGAAGCCCTCGTTCTTGAGCGTCTGCAAAAATTCCGGAGTGACCTTGAAGATGCGGAACTTGACGAGTTGTTCAAAGTCGCTGTTTGTAAATCCCATCTGGTGGACGTCACGCACCCACGCGGCGTCGATCTTGAAGATGCGGCCCTTGACGAGATCTTCCATATCGAGATTCGGGAAACCGGACGCCTTCATCTCGTTCATGTACTCGGGCGTGATCTTGAAAATCGCCGCCTTGAAGAGGTCGTCCACACCGAGCGGGCCAAAGTTAGCGGAGAGAAGATCGTCGGCGAGCTTCGTCGTGACGCCCAGCGTGGCGGCGGCAAAGAGACGATCATCCGCCGAAGACGGGCGCTTTGAAGTCGAAGTCGATTTTTCGAAGTCGAACCCGCGGCTGCGCATCGCGTCAATGAAGCCGCGGTTCGGCAAGAAGGTGAACGTGCCTGATCCTTTGCCGTCGGTAAATGTCCCCTGAGCGTCAATCGTCCCGGCCTCTCGGATGAGCCGGAAACTGACGTTGCCGTTCTGTGTCTGCGATGCGCTCAATCCTTGAAAATCACTGTAGTCGTAGGTGTGACCCATCTGATTGCGCCCACCGCTTTCCGTTTGACGCTCGAATGTGACGTTGATCTTTCCTTCCTTGTTATCCCGAGCGTTGGCCCGCCACGTTCCGGTGACGGCCGACTGCTGTGCGACGATGACGTAAGAGCCGAAGACAAAGATGATAAAAAAGACGGACGAGAGCTGAAAAAGAAAATTCTTCCGCATTGCGGGATCCTCCGGAAATTTGGTTTTTGTCGCTGTAAGCGAGTTACAACCCAAGAACCCCGCACCCGATTCATTTGTGACAAAAATTAGTTGACCAATCTCCGGAAAGCATCGCCGGAAAACTTGAAATGGGTCTCCCCGCGGCTCGCGACAGCCCCAAGCTTTTTGTAGAAGCTGATAGCTGTCTCGTTCCAGTCGAGCACCTGAAAGTCAATCCGCTCGCAGCCGCGCCGGGCCGCTAAGCGCGCCACCTCACGCAACAATGTCTTTCCCGCCCCTCGGCCGCGGCTCTCGCGGTCGACGTACAGGTCCTCGAGATACATCCCGATCTGACCGCTGAACGTGGCAAAATTCGGATAAAAGATCGCGTACCCGATTGCCCGCCGGTGCTCGTCCTCCGCGATCAGCCCGTCGACGAAAGCACCTGGAGCGAACATCGAGCGCGCGAGCTTCTCCTCCGTCACCTGTAGATATTCCTGCAGCCTCTCAAACTCCGCAAAATCGCGTATCATCCGAATTATCTCTGGAAGGTCGTCCCGCGCCGCCCTGCGAATGGTTACGGTCATAAATCAAAAACCCGTGCCCGATATTATCTCAGGCACGGGTCTGTTTTACTTTGCGTCTCGATCAATAATAGGTCAAGGCCGCCTACGTCCAGGATTGTTGCCCTTCTGCGGCGTTACGTTCTGGTCGGCCTTGAGTGACTCGATCAGCAACGTTGCATCCTGCTTGTATCGGTGCGTGTCGGGGGCCGTGCTGATGAATCTCTGCAATTGGTTCGCTCCGTCCTGCAGCAGAGCCTTATCGTTTTTGATATATCCAAGATTTACGAGACTGAGGCCCAATCCCGCAAGCGCATCCACATTGTCGGGGTTTGTAGCGAGAACTTCTCGGTAACCCGCGATCGCCTTTTCAGAGTCCGCGGCGACCCTGTATAGATCGGCGATAACGAGTTTGGCCGCGGCTTTCTTTGCCGCGTCTGTCTCCACCGCAACATACTCGTCGACGAGCGCCTTCGCCGACTCGATGCTTTCCGGACTTACCTGCTCAGTCTTCACCATGAACTCAGACACGCCGATTGCGGTCTGAAGAACTCGGCTTTTATTCGCCGCGAAGTTGGCTTCCGCAGTCTCGGCCGGGGTGGCCGCCTTGACCACGCTCCAGGCTTGGACCAGACTCGCGATCGCATCAGCGAAGTCTTTTTTCGCCCTGTTCATGCCGTCGAGTTTTGCGCTAGCGTCTGTCGATTTAATCGACTGGTTATATGTCGCTATAGCGCGTTCCCTTAACGCAATCGCTTTGTTTGCCGCCAGGACGGGTACGCTACCGACGAAGGTCGGATCGGCATTGACGCCATCGGTGTAGCGGGCGACGGCGGTGTCAAAATCTTTGGCTTTGAAAGCGGTATTTCCTTCTTCGAGGGACTTTTGGATCAAGGCATTCTTGTTCTTGACCTCCTCGTTTTTCGCCGCAATCTCCTTCATCTTCTGCTCCTGCTCGGCCTGCTGCTTCTTGGCTGCGGCTATCGCTTCGGCACTCGGTTGGGAACCGGTGGTCGGTGCTATCGACGCGGCGGCCTCACGGACCTGCTCCTCGGTCCAGCGGCTGCCGTCACCTTCCTGCAGCGTAACGACGATCTTGTCATCGCCGGCCTTCACGTTCGGGTAATATCCCGGCTTCGCTCCGGGAGCGCTGACGCTGAGGACGAATCTCCCTCCGAGCGGCAGTGCGACAAAGTTAAAATTACCTCTTTTATCCGTTTTGGCGGATGGCAAAGTGCCTTTGATATCTACACGGTAGATCTCGACGAGTGCTCCCTGTACAGGTGTCTTCGTCCCATCTGCCTTCTGCAATTCGACGCGGCCGGAGGCCGGTGCTGTCTGGGCCGCAACGAACGAGCTCAGCGTGAGCATCGACGTAAGGGTCAAAATGACGATAAAAAAACTCTTTTTTAACATTTAAGTCCTCCGACGGGCGTGTGACAACGCGAAACGCCGTTTATGATGCCGGCTTACTGTTTTGCGTTCGATATTTTTGCCTATGGTAACTCAACTGTCGCCAAAAATCGATCCACCGTGCATTCGCTATTGTGAGCCGTGCGTGCCGCCGGAGGTTCCGTTATGCTTGCTTAGCGGCCGCGAGAGCCGCCCGATTTGCGATGACCGAACGAGTCTTTAACTTTAGTGCGGGCCCCGCCATTCTGCCCAAGGCGGTCCTAAAAGCAGCCCGCGAGGAAATGCTCTCCTTCCGCGGCTCGGGGATGAGCGTCATGGAGATGAGTCACCGCTCGGACCGATTTGGTGCCGTGCTCGAGGCGGCCGAAAGCGGCCTTCGGCGGCTACTCCGCGTTCCGGAGAGCTATTTCATCCTTTTCTTGCAGGGCGGGGCTTCACTGCAGTTCTCAATGTTGCCGATGAACTTTCTTGCCGGCGGCGTGGCTGATTATGTCATTACCGGAGCTTGGGGTGTGAAAGCTTTCGAAGAGGCGAGGAAGTTCGGCAGCCCGCGTGCGGTATTCAGCGGTGAGGAGAGCGGTTTCACGGTCGTCCCGATAGAAAACGAACTGCGGTTCGGTCCGGACGCCAATTACATCCATTACACCTCGAACGAAACGATCGAGGGAGTCGAATTCAAATACGACATCGACGGCGGAGGCATCCCGGTGGTATGCGACGCGTCGTCGAATATTCTTTCTAAACCGATCGACGTCGAAAAGTACGCGCTCATTTACGCCGGAGCACAGAAAAACATCGGCCCGAGCGGCATAACGGTCGTGATTATCCGCAAGGACCTGCTCGAGCGCTCGGCGGCCGTGACGGAGAAGCTGCCATCACTGCTCGATTACCGCACCTTCGCGAAACACGACTCGATGCCTAACACGCCGAATACCTGGGGCATCTACATCATCAGCCTCGTCTGCGAGTGGCTCGAAAATCTGGGCGGCTTACCCGCGATCGAAAAACTGAATCGGGAAAAGGCCGCCCTTCTTTACGACGCGATCGATTCGAGCGACGGCTACTACCGCGGACACGCAGCTCGCGATGCCCGTTCGTTGATGAACGTCACCTTCCGCCTACCGTCGGAGGAGCTCGAAAACAAATTCTGCTCCGAAGCCGAGGCTGCCGGTCTCGATGGCCTGCGCGGCCACCGATCCGTCGGCGGCATCCGCGCTTCCATTTACAATGCGTTCCCGAAAGAAGGCGTCGAGCGGCTGGTCGAGTTTATGAGCGAGTTTGCGCAAGCGAACGGTTAGTCGTACGATCACCGACACTCAATATCGCGGAGGAAGAGTTTATGAAAACGTGCCGCCCCGTAATTATCCTTTTCGCCTTCGTCCTCGCCGCATCCGCGGTAGCAGCGGCGCAGGATCCGGCCCCGAAAATGACCGCGGCGGAACTGCAGCGGTTCCTCGACGAGGCCGACACGAGGATCGTCGAGTACAGGGAAACATTCAAGAACCTGACGGCCGAAGAAACAAGAACGACCGAGGTTTTCGACCGGTGGGGAAACGTCGAGAAAAGGCGCTCAATCGTGTCCGACCTGATAATCTACGAGGTCGAATCCGGGCCGAGAAAGGGCGAGATCAGCGAATACATCAACGTCCGCGAGGTCGACGGTAAACCGGTTAAGGACAGAGACAAGCGGGCGCTCAGTCTTTTCAAGAGACTGGAGCGAGCCAATTCCGTTGAGAAAGAGCTCGAGAAGATAAAGGAAGAGAGCCTGCGCTATGACGAAGAGATCAGCGTTTACAACGTCACCCTTTCACCGACGGTGGTGCTCCAGCAGAACGCCCGCGTGTCGTTTGAGTTTGCCGAGGCCGGCCGCGAACGGCTGGGTGATCGGGAAGCCGTAGTCGTGCGGTATCACCAAATCGCCGACACGCCCGCTGTTGACTTCAAGGTCAAGGCCCCCGACCTTCTCCGCCCTTCAGGCCCACCGCGATGCAGAGGAACGCTCTGGATCGACGCCGAGACGCGCCGCGTGCTGAAGTCTGTTGAGGAGCTGGTCATCGAACCCGAACGTGTCACAGGGCCTCTTAAAGTCCTGTACCACGAAGCTGAGTATCGGCCGAGTGAATTTGGAATTGCTATCCCCGAACGGATTGTTTACGTGTCGTACAGTCCCGCATTCTCCAAAACAGAACTCCTGAAGCTGAGTAAAAGCGGCGGAAAAGTCGAGGCCAAAGTTCGCGAGAGCAAACGGTTCACGATCGAGTACCGGAATTTTAAGCGGTTTGACGTCATCGTCCACACGGACCGGCAGGATTGATCGTTTCAGGCCCCGGCGAGCGCTCTCAGCAGTTCCGCTTCCTCGCTCTCGTCCACGGTCCGCAGATCGATCATAACTTTGTCGTCGACGATGCGCGTTATGACGGGTGGTGTTGATCGCCGAAGTTTCTCCTCAAGTTCGGCGGCAGAAAGAGACTCGTGACCGAGCGCCACGAGTGTCGTTTCCGGTTGGACGAGCGGGGCAGAACCGCCGCCGACCGCGGAAAAGCCCGGCAACAATTCCCAGCGAAGCGTTTCATTCCTGATCTTCGAAGCAAAGTCCCGAGCTCGGCGCCCAAGTTCTTCACGGCCGACCGACAACATTTTCAGAACCGGCACCTCCTCGCTCGACGCTGCGCGGAGATGTGATTCGAGCGTGGCTTCGAGCGCCGCGTAAATCAGCTTGTCCACGCGCAGCGCGCGGTAAAGCGGGTGCCGCCTCACCTTCTCGATCAACTCGCGTCTCCCGACGATCAAACCCGATTGCGGACCGCCGAGCAATTTGTCGCCGCTGAACGTGACGACGTCGACGCCGGACTTTATCGACTCCGCGATGACGGGCTCGTCCGCGATCCCGAGATCTTTCACCGCGGGCGAAGCCCCGGACCCCGCGTCCTCGATGAACACCAAGCCGTGATCGTGCGCGAGCCCTGCCAGTTCAGCCGTCGACGGCGCCGCGGTGAAACCGACTACACGAAAATTCGACGGATGAACGCGAAGCAAAACGCCGGTGTTTTCGGTGATCGCGCTCTCATAATCAGCGATCTTTGTGCGGTTGGTCGTGCCGACCTCCTTCAACGTCGCTCCCGAGCGAGCCAGAACATCAGGCACACGAAAGTCGCCGCCGATCTCGACAAGCTCGCCGCGAGAGAGCAGCACCTCCTTCCCGGCCGCGAAAACCGAAAGCACGAGAAACGCGGCGGCCGCGCAGTTGTTGACCACGACCGCAGCCTCTGCACCGGCAAATTCGCAGAGCAACTCCTCCGCACGCGCTCCGCGGTGGCCGCGCTTGCCGCTTGCCAAATCGTACTCGACGTTGCAGTAACCGGCCGCCTCGATCAGACGCTGCCGTGCCGCGTAAGACAGCGGGGCACGGCCGAGGTTTGTGTGAACGACCACGCCGGTCGCGTTGATGACGCGCTTGGTCCCGCGCGCCGCAAGTTGATTCCATCTTTCGAGCAGTCTCCCGCCCGCCTCGGCCAAAAGTGCAGCCGCGGTTATACCGTCATCACCTAGAGAGCCCGAGCGCACGTCGCGGCGAAGCTCCTCGATGACTTCCCTGGCAAGGATCGTCAGGCGCGAGGTGCCGATCTCTGATCTGACGGATTGCGTCGCTGCGGACCGGATAAGTTCGTCGACGGATGGCAGCATCCGTAGCGCCGCGGCGTCGCCGCTCTCAACTGAGAAGGTCGAGCTCATGCGGATATTCTACTTGCAGTCGGCACAAAAGGTGGAAGGCGGCATCGAACAGATTTTGACAAAAAAGCGAGCCGAGATGTCGGCTCGCTTTTCTCTTTGTAAAAAACAGCTGCGGCGGTGAGGTGGGACTACCGGCAGCGGTCAAAGACGGCCGTCACGCAACCGTGGCTACGTTTTCGGCCTGTGGTCCCTTGGGGCCATTGATCACTTCGAACTCGACCTCCTGCCCCTGAAGCAACGTCTTATATCCGTCGCCGCTGATCGCGCTGTAATGCACGAAAATATCCTGCTCTCCGGGCTGCTCGATAAAACCGTAGCCCTTGGCATTATTGAACCATTTGACCTTACCGATCGTTTTAGACATTTCTAGTTAAATCCTCCTGCGTACTACTGACAAAATTAGTTCTCTTCAACGCCGCTTGTTCTTTTGTGTGAGACGTGGGTAAAAGGCAGTGAACTGCGCCAGCTATAGCGATAAACTTGCAATGACCGATGCAGTCCAGAATCTATGTCGAACCTCATTTCGCAAACAACATCAATCTTAAACCGCAAGATTTTCAGGATTAATTTGTGAGTGTGTTGTGATAGACGAACGAGAATTTAATCCAAACGCGCGGTCTTGTCAAGAGACACTCAACATGACCGCGAAGCGCCGTCCGATCGCATTGACAGACACCACGCAAAGTCGGAATATTGGCCTAGCATCGACCAGATTTTTCGCCGCCAAATGACCTACGATTACGGAACAAACGCCCCGCTCTCGTACAACAAATACCTTAAAGTTCGCGAACTGCTTGAGCTGCAGGAGGCGCTCTCCGAACCGACGAGCCACGACGAACTACTCTTCATCATCATCCACCAGACGTACGAGCTTTGGTTCAAGCAGATACTTCACGAGGTAGACGCGACGATCAAGTGGCTCGACGAAGGCAGGACGTTCCGCGCCAATCACAGCCTGCGCGCGGTGGTAGGGATCGAGAAGGTTCTCGTCACGCAGATCCACATCCTCGAGACGATGGCGCAGATTGGCTTTCTCGAGTTCCGCGACAAGCTCAACCCGGCGAGCGGGTTTCAGTCGATGCAGTTTCGCGAATTGGAATTTGTGTCGGGGATCAAGGACGAGAGGATTTTGGAGACGTTCAAGGACGACGAGTTCGCGTACAGGCGTTTGAGCGAACGGTACGCCGAGAAAAGCCTAGCCGATGCATTCTGGAGTTTGCTGGGACGCGGAAACTTCGCGGTCGACTCGCACGACGAACGTGTCCAAACGATCGTCGAGATCCTTACGCATCCGGAGAAATACTCGGATCTGTTCGTCATGCAGGACCTACTCATCGAGCACGACGAAAACATATCGCTCTGGCGCTATCACCACGTCCTGATGGTCGAAAGAATGTTAGGAATGAAGCGCGGCACCGGCGGTTCGGAAGGCGTCGGTTATCTGGCGACGACTCTGAAAAAGAAGTTCTTTCCCGAACTCTGGGAAGCGAGAACCCACCTCAAAACTACTCCGCCTGAATTGAATCCGTCCGTCCACCAGGCATGATGAGATCACTCGCGTACAAAGTGTGCGAAGCACACGCCGATAACTTTAGCTACACGTATAGCGAAGCGGAACGTGTAGACCGATAACTAAATTCGGATCGAGCGTGTGCAACACGCGTAACCTGCCGCGTGTTGCACACGCTCGAATAATCTCGCTCGCTTGCTACACATTCCGCCTGCGGCTGCATGTGTAGCTAAAGCTGTTGTTACGTGCTTCGCACGTTCCCCTGCCCGGCGGCCGCTTAACCTGCTATCTCGATTCTCTGCCGAGCCTGTCGACGCTCGTTACGATCACCTTCTCGATCCGCCTGTCCGTCGACAATGCGATCGATCTCTCCGACGCCGGCAGCACCGAGTAACTCCATCCGTCCTTGTCCTTTGTGTAGACGACAAACCAGAACGCCTTTCGATTTCCCCGCTCGGTCCAGCTTGCGCGAACGAAATCGGCATCGCGTTTGATGGTTACTTTCGGCGACGAAATCTTCGCCGCTCTTATCCATGAAAAATGCGGGATCACGGCGTCGCGTGTATACACTGCGGTTCGCAGCTTGTTTTGGATGCCGCCCATATCGTTTCGCAGCGATTTGAAGCTGAAATAAATCGATCCGAGCGTCTCTGGCGATCTGCGGGTACTTTCGATCTGGCTGGCGATCTCATTGGCGGTAAACGTCGGCGTCGAGCCTATTCGGTACGCGGCGATGCCGGGCCACAGGAAACGCTTTTTGGTGTTTTGCGATCTCCACCAATCGAGCAAAACCGGAAAGCTCTGTCCTTCGCGGGCCGTCTCCCAATAAAGCTGCGGGGCGAGGTAGTCGACCGTTCCGTCCTGCAGCCACTTGCGGGCGTCCGCGTAGAGCTCGGCGTAGGCGTTAAAACCCTTGATCCCCTTCTCTGGCATCGGCTGCCAGATCCCGAAGGGCGAGATGCCGTAGACGATGTCGGGTTTGATCCGCTTGATCTCGCGGCCGACCGCCTCGATAAACTGATTGACGTGCATCCGGCGCCAGTCGCCGCGATTCAGCTTGCCCCCTTCCTGCTGATACGCTTGCCAGTTCTTGTCGTCGGGAAAATCGATATTCTTTCCGGCCGCGTCCTTCTCAGCATACGGATAGAAATAGTCGTCAAAATGCACGCCGTCGATGTCGTAGCGGCGGACGACGTCGGCGATCACCTGGACCGAATATTTCTGACCTTCCGGCTCTGTAGGATCGAGCCACATATAGCGGCCGTACTGCCTGACAAGCTCGGGGTGCGTTTTAGAGATGTGGTTTGCTGAGATCGTCTTCGCCGCCGGGTGATAGGCGCGGTACGGGTTGAACCAGGCGTGGACGAGAATGCCGCGCTTGTGCGCTTCGGCGACGAGAAATTCGAGCGGATCGAAATCCTGCGGACGGCCCATCTCGCCGGTAAGAAACTCCGACCATGGCTCAAGACTTGATCGGTAAAGCGCGTCCGTCATCGGCCGCACCTGAAAGACGACGGCGTTAAGCCGCAAGCTTCGAGCGAGATCGAGACTTGCGAGAAGTTCTTGCCTTTGCTGCTCGGGCGACAGGTTTTTCCGGCTCGGGAAGTCGATGTTGTCGACCGTCGCTATCCACGCCGCCCTGAACTCGCGTTCGAGTTTTGGGAGATGTTGCGACCCGTCCTGCTTTCCGCTTTGCGCCCTTGGTTGCCCCATTGCCGCGGTGTTTATCAGCGACAGGCTTAACAGCGACAGCAGAAGAAGTATTGCGCTTAACCTTTTTGGCCACGCGCTTTTTAGCGGCGGGCGAAACTTTTCTCGTCGGCTCCCCACTCTTCGCAGACTTGCGCGCCGCGGACGGGGCTTTGTCTTTTCGAGAAGTGCGACCGTCGCCGTTTGCCGAAACGACCACGACAGGAGCTTCCTCGATTCTTGTTCGCGGTGTGCGTCGTCCAGAGAGCGGGCGATCAGTGACAGGTTTGACTGGGCTGAAGATCTTAACATCGGGTTTAGCAGGCCTCAGCTTAGTCTTATCCGCATCGTGAGGGCAAGCGAACGAGCGGTTCAGTTTCAGATCCTCTATCGCCGCCGCGCGCCTCGTTCCATTTTCCTCGCGCATCACGCACACGACGTTCGATTCGTTCTGCTTCACGCACTTGTTTCGCTTGTGGCGTTTGACCTCGCCGAGCAAGGAGTCGGTCTCGCCGATGCAGCTCACAAAATGGTGGCCGTTGCCGAACCTGTCGATCTGCCGGCGGGAGAAGATGAACACCGCGGGAGCGTCTTCGATTTCGTTCGTGATCGGGAAAACATCAAAGCTGTACTGGGATTTCCTTCCGCGAAAAACAGCCTGCGAGATCCTTTTCAGCTTTTTACTGCGTGGGTGCTTCATATGAGATATTGTATCATATATGAAACACCCCGAAAACGCCAAAAGGCCCGAATTTACTACACAAAACGTGAAAAAACCTCGTTCGAGAAGAGCATACCTCGGCGAGTAAGCTTGAGGTTTTGATGGCTGACCTCGATCAAATTTTCAGCCTCCAGATCCGCAAGTTGATCGGCAAATTTGTCCGCGAGCCGCGACCCAAATTGACTCTCAAAATCTACCAGATCGATCCCGTCGTTCATTCTCAAACCGAGAAAGATAAACTCCGATTCCCGATCAATCTCCTCCCTCATCACCTCAGCCGAACCCGTTCCTTCAATCAGCCGTACATACGCGGCCGTGTCGCGCTCGTTCGCGTACCGCTCGCGACCGTCGAACGAATGCGCCGACATCCCCAAACCGTAAACCGGCTCGAGCCGCCAGTATTTCGAATTGTGCCGCGACTCGTATCCTGGCTTCGCAAAGTTCGAGATTTCGTATTGGTCGTAACCTGCCGCGGTGACCTTGTCGATCATCATTTCGTACATCGCGGCGGCGAGCTCTTCGTCGGGTCGCGGCTGACGGCCGCTCTTGACCTGTTCCGCGAGCGGCGTTCCTTCGTGGACCTCAAGCAGGTAGAGCGACAAATGCTCGGGCTGCATGCTTAGTGCCTCGTCAAGATTTCGTTCCCAATCGGCAAGCGTCTGCCGGGGCAGACCGGCGATCAGGTCGAAGCTGACGTTTTCAAAACCCGCATCGCGCAGCATTCGGAACGTCTCTCTCGCGTCCTGCGCGTTATGCCCGCGGGCGAGTCGTTTGAGTTCCGTGTCGTCGAAAGTCTGCACACCGAAGCTCGCCCGATTCACGCCGAGAGATCGGTAGGCTTTCAGCGAATCGTGCGTCACCGTGGCTGGATTCATCTCCATCGTGATCTCGGAATCAGCGTCGACTGAAAAGTTGGCGCGGACGGCTTGGAGAATCTGATCGACCTGTTCCGGAGAGAGTAGTGAAGGCGTGCCGCCGCCGAAGTAGATCGTGTCTACGGATTTTGGATTTTGGATTTTGGATTTTGGATTCGAGAATGCACCGATCTCCCGGCACAGCGCCGCGACGTATCGTTCGACCGCGTCGCTGCTTCGATAAACGTCGGTCGCAAAGTCGCAATACGAACAGCGCGATTTGCAGAACGGGATGTGGAGGTAAACGCCCGCAGCCATTGAATTCAGTCTATTACTCTCCGGAATAACTGAAAACTGATAGCTGATAACTGAGAACGAAAATATCTCGGCGATTATCAGTTGTCAGCTATCACCTATCAGTTATTCCGGAGAATTCCAACTGATCTTTGAGAGAGTTTTTCCAGGCAGACTCGAGCTCAGAAACCGGCGAGCTTAGCTTCTTCTGACCGTCGACCGAGATGCTTAGGTCCGATCCTGTGACCTTCCCGATCACTTCGAATGGACAATCGCCAACATGCTCGCGAACACGATCAAGATTCTCCGCAGAAAAGCTGACAACAATGCGCGACGGTGTTTCCGCGAAAAGGATGGCTTCACTCGCGAGAGCATTCGATTGAAGTTCGATTTCGGCCCCTACGCTACGGCGACCCAGCGATGAGAAGCAGCATTCGGCGACCGCGACCGCGATGCCGCCGTCGGCGCAGTCGTGTGCCGAATTGAGTAGTTGATGGTCCGCAAGTTTTAGAACTGTGGCCTGGACCTTCTTTTCAAGTTCGACGTCGAGGCGGGGCAGCCGGCCTTCGGCGATCAGTTCATCGGTCGTTCGGCCGATGACCGTTTGCGCGTATTCGCTCACGGACAGATCGTCTTTCGTCACGCCGAGAAGGGCGATCACGTCGCCATCATTCTTGAAGCCCTGCGTGATGATCTTGCGAGTGTCCTCGATCAGTCCGACCATCCCGATCACCGGCGTCGGCAAAATTCCTTTGCCTTCGGTTTCATTGTAGAACGACACATTTCCCGAAACGACCGGCGTCTCGAACGCCTCGCACGCCTCCGTCATCCCGTCGATAACATCCGAGAACGATCGCATCACCTCGGGCCGCTCCGGCGAGGCGAAGTTGAGACAGTTGGTCACCGCGATCGGCTTCGCTCCGACGCAGGTTACGTTGCGGGCGGCCTCGGCGACCGTGAGCTTCGTGCCTTCTTTCGCGTCTACACCGACGTAACGGCCGTTGCCGTCGAGGCACATCGCGATGGCCCGGCGCGTTTCCTTGACGCGGATCACCGCGGCATCGGCGCCAGGTAAAACGGCCGTGTTGGTTCGCACCATCGTGTCGTACTGCTCGTAGACCCAATGCTTCGAACAGATGTTGGGCGAAGCGAGGAGCGCTTTCAACGCAAGTTCAAAGTTCAAAGTTCCAGGTTCAAAGTTAGTCCTTTCTTTATCGGCCGACTTTGAACTTTGAACATTGAACTTGGAACTTTCTTCAGCCATCGGGCGGTTGTACTTTGGGGCTTCGTCCGTTAGGGCGAGGACGGGAAGATCGGCTTCGAGCTGGCCGTGATGAAAAATTTTGAGCCGATCGCCCTCGACCACCTTGCCGATCACCACGGCGTCGAGGTCCCATTTTTTGAAGATGTCGACGACCTGCTTTTCGCGTCCTTGCCGGGCGACGATGAGCATTCGCTCTTGAGATTCGGACAGCATCATCTCGTAGGCGGTCATCCCGGTTTCGCGCTGCGGGACGAGCGTGAGATCGAGTTCCAAGCCGGTACGGGCGCGTGCCGCCATCTCGACCGATGAACTGGTTAAACCTGCGGCGCCCATGTCCTGGATGCCGGCGATCGCGCCTGAGCGCATAGCTTCGAGACAAGCTTCGAGCAGGAGTTTTTCGAGAAAAGGATCGCCGACTTGGACTGTCGGGCGCTTTTCCAAAGCTTCCTCGTCGAACTCGGCCGACGCCATCGTCGCGCCGTGGATACCGTCGCGTCCGGTCTTCGCCCCGACGTAGAGGACAGGATTGCCGACGCCTTCCGCCTTGCCGAAAAAGATTTGGTCCTTGCGGACAATCCCGAGCGCAAACGCGTTGACGAGCGGATTCAGATTGTAAGACTCGTCGAAAACGACCTCGCCACCAACCGTCGGAACGCCGAAGCAATTGCCGTAATGCCCGATCCCGCCGACGACGCCTTTCAAAATCGACTTGTTTCGGTTGCCGTGCTTCGGATCGTCGAGCGGCCCGAAGCGCAAGCTATTCATCGCCGCGACCGGCCGCGCGCCCATCGTGAACACATCACGCAAGATCCCGCCAACACCCGTCGCGGCTCCCTGGAACGGTTCGATGAAACTCGGGTGATTGTGCGATTCGACCTTGAACGCGATGCACCAATCATCTCCAATATCCACCACACCGGCATTTTCGCCCGGCGGAACGATCACTCTTTCGCCTCTTGTCGGCAGCCTTTTGAGATGAACGCGGGAAGATTTGTAAGAGCAGTGCTCCGACCACATCACGCTGAAGATGCCGAGTTCGGTCAGGTTCGGTTCGCGGCCGAGAATCAGTTTGATGCGGTCAAATTCGTCGTGGGTAAGACCGTGTTGCTCGACGATCCCGGGCGTGATTGCTGTCTCGTTCATTACGGTTGCCATCTGAGGTCCAAAACGAAACGAGTATTTTAGCGAGTGGCCGAAAGGATGTCGAACTTGGGAGTTCAGCGATAGGAGCGGCCGGCATTAGCCGCGCTGGCAGGGCGCGCGCGGCCGGATCGGCCGACGGAGCGACCAGCTTATCGAGCGAAGATCTCAGCACGTCGACGATCACTTTTCCCTGACGGAAATACGCCACTTCGCCTTTTTCGTTATAAAGAACAGTAAAAGGCAAACCGCCAGCCCAGTCTTTGGCGATGGCGGTGATGATCGCCGATTCGTCCTGCGAGACGAGCAGGTAGGCCGGCATCCCGGCCTTCATCTCGGCGAGAAATTTCGGGACGGCGCCGCGGATGTCGGCGACGTCGTCGAGCGAGACGGTCAGAAAATCGATCCTGCCACGATAGTCCGCGTCGATCTTGACCAGATCGGGAAACTCCTCGCGACACGGATCGCACCACGTCGCCCAGAAGTTGACGAGCAGCGGCCGGCCATTCTTCGGCTGAAGTAGCTGCTTCATCCGCGCGTCGTCGATTTGTACGACCGTCGGTAGGCTGACGGGCGTTTTGGGCCTCGCGGCCGCTGGTCGACGCTTAGTCTGACCGAACACGGGCGTGACGGTGGCGGTGCTCGCGGTCACATAGATGGCGGCGAGCACCGTCAGAATGATCAATCGTGGAGTTGATCTCATTTTATGGTTTGATCCGCGGGGGTCACCGAAGGCGCCGGGTTTGCGGCTGATCGACAGACCGAGAGTTTGTTGTACCTATTTGCCGCCGACCCTTTTGATCGTGCAGCCGAAGGCATTGGCCGAGGTGCGTTCGATCTTTTTGCCTGCAAGCGACGAGTCGAACGCCGTTCGGAGGTACTGCTCCGTGACGTTGCGGCCCGAGCGGTCATTGTCGATCGCCCCGTGGTAGAGCAGCGTGCCTTTCGCGTCGAGGTAGTAAACTTCCGGCGTCACGGTCGCGCCGATCTTGTCGGCGTAAACGTTACCTTTGTCGATCAGGACGGGAAACTTGTAGCCGAATTCGGTAATGTTTGACTTGACCCAGTCGAGCGACTCGGTCGCGTTGGAGTTGATCCCGATGAAATTGATCCCCTTTGCCTGGTAGTCGGCAGCGAGAGCATTTATGCGGTCGACATAAGCACGCACGACAGGGCACTGGGCTGAGAGAAAGATGATAACAGAACCATTCTTTCCTTTGAGATCGTCAAGATTCTTGCTCGTACCGGAAGTGTCGGGAAGTGAAAAGCCGGTCAGGGGTGAGCCGATCGCGGGGACCTGCGCCGAAACGGCGAGCGATCCGGCAACAAAGATGGCGGCGAGAAATAGGGCAATATTGATCCGTCTCATAACTTTATCTCCTGTTATTTTTCGAGGTTCTAAATTTTATCAGCGGCCGGGTCGACCGCACAAGCTTGCCGTCTCTTACGCATTAGGGGCCAATGAAGTTTCATATCCGAATCCCTTGCAAGATTTACTGATGTATTCTGATTTGGCGGTGCTATAATGCCGCGAGTTCTAGCAGGCAAGTGCCGAAACCGGGCGATCACATCTCTCAGTACCGGATCATCTCGTCGATCGGAAGGGGCGGAATGGGCGAGGTGTTTCTCGCCGAAGACAAACGCCTCGGCCGTAAGGTCGCGCTCAAGATACTTCTCGAATCGGCGGCGACCGATAGCGAGACCCGGCGCCGATTCGGGCAGGAAGCCCGCTCCGCCTCCGCGCTGAATCATCCGAACATCATCACGATCTACGAGATCGGCCATTCCGACGGCTGCGACTTCATCGCTACGGAGTTTGTCGAAGGGCACAATATCCGCAGCCTTATCGCGGCCGAGAGCATCCAGCTCAACGAGGCTCTGACGATCGCTGCTCAGGTCGCCTCAGCCCTGGCGGCGGCACATGCGGCCGGGATCATTCATCGCGACATAAAACCGGAGAACATTATCCGCCGCCCTGACGGACTCGTGAAAGTGCTCGACTTTGGCCTTGCCAAGCAGAGCGCAGAGGCGATCGCATCCGTCCGGCTCGATAGCGGGTCATCCGCGTTCGCTCCGATCCTCACATCTCCGGGCATGGTTATGGGCACCCTGCCCTACATGTCGCCGGAGCAGGCCCGCGGCAAGCCGGTGGATGCCCGCAGCGACATCTGGAGTCTCGGCGTCGTGTTGTACGAGATGCTCGCGTCGTACCAGCCTTTTCAGGGCGAGACGAAGAGCGACCTGCTGGCCGCGATCCTCACCCGCGAGCCGGAACCACTCTTCATAAGAACTCCGCAATGCTCGCTCGAACTCGAAGACATCGTCGCGAAAGCTCTCGCCAAGGACTGTGATCTTCGATATCAGTCGGCAAAGGACTTGGAGATCGATCTCAAAACGCTCCAGAGTGAGCTGCAGGGGAATGAAGTCAAGACCGAGCGTATGCCCCGCCCGACCGCCGGCGAACCGGCAGCCGTGACCGGCGGGCGGCGAGCAATTACCGGCGCGAGTATTAAGGCGTCGGCCAGCTCCTCGCGGCGGACCTGGCCCGTGGCCCTAATTCTGGCGGCGGCCCTCGGAGCGGCCGTCTACTTCTACGCATTTTACAATCGAGCCGTCAGCAACATCGGCAGCCCGTCATTACAGACGTCACAGATAACAAGCTGGAAAGTCGTTGCCGGCGAGCCGATCGGCATCCGCCCGCGCGTCTCGCCGGACGGTAAGCAGATCGCTTTTTCCGCCCTGAACGAGGGGCGAAGCACGATCTGGGTGAAGCACATCACGGGCGGCGAGCCGACCCCCGTGAGGCAAAGCGATCTGTCCGATACGAGCCCGATCTGGTCGCCCGACGGGCAGCAATTGGCCTGCGTTTCGAAGCGTGACGGTGGTTTCGATATTTGGGCGTTTCAGCCAACCGGTACGGACGCTCAGCGGCTGGCTTCCGTTGACGGCGGGCCTGAGATCGACCTGCTTCACTGGTCGAAGGATGGTGAACGCATATATTTTGAGCGCGAGCACAATCTCCACTCGCTCTCCCTCAGCAGCGGTGCGATCGCAAAACTGACGAGCTTCGACGAAAGCAAGATCCTCGATCGCCGATTTGCCATATCGGCCGACGAGAAACAGATCGTGTACGCGGACCGGGCTGACGGCCAGTCCGACATTTTCCTGGCATCATTGGATGGCGGCGGCGCGACCCGGCTGACCAACGATCCGCACAATGACGATCGGCCGATCTGGCATCCCGACGGAAAGCGGGTCATATACAACTCCAAACGGGGCGGCACAAAACAGATATTTGCCGTAAGTACGGCCGCCGGGGCGGACCTACCGACGCAGATCCTGCTTTCTGACGGCGATCAGACCTTGGCGGACATTTCTTCGGATGGGCGCACGGTCCTCTACACGAGTTCCAAGGACGATGCAGATCTCTGGGCGTTCGATCTGGATAGCGGAAAAGAAACCCAGTTAACATCCGACATCGGGGCCGAATACTGGCCAGACGCCGCGCCCGGCGGCCGTGCGATCGCCTACCAGGCGATGCGGCGCACGAATATCGGCAGCGCCGTCCTGAACAGTCGCATTTTCTATCAGCAGCTTGACGGCAACGCACGACCGGTAGAGCTTGCCGCGGACGGTTTTTCGCCCAGATGGTCGCCCGATGGCAGTTATCTCGCGTTCATGCGGCTCGAGGGCGGTGTCTCCGGCATTTGGATTACGCCCGCGAGCGGCGGTGATCCGCGGCGATTGACGCAGGGACGGGTCGCGTTCGGGGAGTTCTCATTGCTGCCGCTGACCCGAAACCAGTCCCGCGAGTACGATTGGACGCCGGATAACCGCTACATAATTTATTCCGCCATGCGAGACGGCCTTTACAACGTGTGGCGTGTCGATACCGGTACAAACCAGCGGGAGGAGCAACTCACGAGCAACACTGAACGCGGCGCTGTGTTTCTGGGACCAGTCGTCTCGCCGGGCGGCGAAAGTATCGCCTGGACGGTCCTCCGCCCCGGCGGCGCTCCGAAATGGGAAATCCAGGTTCTCAGCGATGGTGTCGTGGAAAAAAGATATCAGTCAAACGAGCCGATTCGGCTGCTGGGCTGGTCGCATGCGGGAGCCAGCCTCCTGGTTATTACCGCCGAGTCAAGCGCGCAGTTGAGCTCGACTCCCACGCGCGCTCGGCTGATCGAGGTCGCCGCGCGCGGAGCGGTGTTCTCCGACGGGAGGACAATCAACCAGTTCGATTCGGTCTACTTTCTGAATGTTGTTCTTTCGCCCGATCGAAAAAGCGTCGCCTACGTTTCCCAAACGAACGGGTCGGATGCCGTGTTCGTCGCACCGGTCGCGGGCGGCTCTGCGCGACAGCTGCTTGAGAGCAACGAGCGGAATGTTTATATTTCGAACCTGGCCTTTTCGCCCGACGAAAAAACCGTTTTCTACGGTAAGCAGGCCAGCTGGCAGGTTATCGCTTCGATCAATAATTTCAAATAGGAGCCTACTCTCGTGCCCAAAGCAACAAGCAACACTCCCCAGTCGGTGTCAGGTGCTGAATGGGAGCCGCGATACATTCGACTAAGAACTGTACTGGATTCATTGGAAGCTACTTCTTTGAGATATTGCCTGTCGGCCGACACGGACACAGAACGAATCCGACGGGCAAAAAAGATCGAGTCGCTCGCCGTGCCTCTCCTGCGGGAAATAGCGAACCTCTCGAAACCCAAAGCCGCCAAAGCGGCGATCGCCGCACTTGCCGCCGACGACGCGGAAACTTCCGAATGTCCCGAAGGCTACAATAAGTGCAACGGCGTTTGCGTCCCTTATCCCTGCCCTTAAGATCCTGATCAAAACGATCGGCTTAGCGCCAATGTCGCAACCTGGGCCGATGTGTTAGGCAAAGCGCATATTTCTAGCCTCAAATGTAGCGATCCGGTTAGGTGAAGACGCGCGGCAGTCTTCTCTGCACGTTTCTCGGGAGCAATATCTCCATCGCGTCATCGACTGTAACGATTCCCGCGATGTCTCCTTCGTCGTCAACGACCGGCAAGGCTAGCAGATTGTACTCGGAGATGATCTGGGCGACTTCTTCGGCGGAGTCGTTCGGGTGGGCGTAGCGGAAATCGTCGCGCATCACCTCTCCGAGTCTTTTCGACGGGTCGGCGAGGATGAGACTTCGTAAACTGATCAGACCGCAGAGTTTCCACGAGCCTTCTTCCTCGACAATATAGAGGTAGTAGATCATGTTCGGCGTGTCGGCCATCTCGCGCAAACGCATGATGGCTTCGCCGACCGTGAGGTCTTTCGCAAAGACGACGAACTCGGTCGTCATCAATCCGCCGGCCGTGTCGCTCTCGTAGGGCATCAACTCCGCCACGTCGGCCTTTTCATCTTCCTCCATGAGGTCAAAGAGTTCCTGGGCCTTTTCCTCGTCCATCTCGTCCAGCACGTCGACGGCGTCATCGGGAGACATCTCTTCGAGAATGTCGGCGGCGCGCTCCTGGTCCATTTCTTCGAGGATGCGGGCCTGGTTTTCCGTGGACATCTCCTCGAGAGTTTCGGCTGCGGTCTCGTTGTCGAGGCTTTCGACGACCTCGGTGCGGTGGATAGGAGAGAGCGATTCGGCAAGCTGCGCAATCTCGACCGGGTGCAGGCGAGAAAGCTTGTCCTTCGACGACTTGAGCTGCACTGTTACGGTCGCCGTATCGGTCGCCAGATAACCGACGTCGGCCCAGTCGATCACTTCTACGGGCCGGTCGCTGCCGTAAAATCCCTGCGGCATCAGGCGACGCAAAAACCCCGCAAAAGTAACGTCCGCTCCGGTCACCCGCCAGATGTCGCCGACCTTGATGAGCTGCACGTCGTTGACGCGCACGACACGTTTGCCGTCCACGTCGATGAGCTGATTGTCGAGCACATCCTTGCCCAGCAGCACCTCGCCTTCGCGGCGTTGAAAAGGATTAAGATCCAGGACGTTTGTGCTCAGCTTTGCGCCTATAACGTTGATGTCGGCCACATTCCTGCGCGGTATGAAAAACTCGCGACGGCGGTACATCGCGACCAGTCCGATCACGGGCGGATACTCCTCTTTGCCGTACCGGACGATCAGATCTTTGATCACGGCCACGCGTTCGCCCCGCGCGTCGTAGATCGGGCGTTTGAGGATTTGCGAAAGATAGAGCACGTGTCAAAGATATCTCATCTTTCATCGCGGCAGAAGAGTAGGTTGGACCCGGATTAATGCCTTGACGCAGCTGCTAAACAAAGTTTAAACTCATTTTGGCTTCGGACTCTTTAATCCCACCCGTCCAGCCTTTAAGTCGGACATCAGTTCCCAAAACGATAATCACTCGATTTCCTCCCTCAAGATTGTCGAATCGACTTGCGATCATCAGCACACCGACCGAAGAATGAAATCCCTCGTCTTAGCCCCAGCCATTATTTGTCTCGCCGCCGCCGCCCTATCCGCACAGACTTCCGCGAGAGTGTTCGACAATTTCGACACGGCCCGCGGCGTTCAGGTATATGTTCCGTCGCCGTTGGCCGCCCCAGCATCGCCGGCGAAATCTGTCCGCAAAAAAATCGGCGGTAAATGGGTCGTCGTGGTCGAAGATAAGCTGGTCAAGAAGACCACCCAGATCCGGCCCGGTGCTTCGGTGACGGATGGTCTCGCCAGCCGTGAGCAGAATCTACCGCCGACGAAACTGACGATGGGCACCAGCACCCATCTGAAGGGCTTCTCGACCGGCAACGCGTTGTACGACTCGTACATTGTTGAGTCGAGCCGCCGCTACAATATCGATCCGCTGCTCATCTACGCTCAGATGCATCAGGAGTCATCATTCAAGCTCCGCGCCACGTCGCACAAGGGGGCGAGCGGCCTGATGCAACTGATGCCAGCGACCGCCCGTCGCTTTGGGGTGACAAGCATCTACGATCCTAAGCAGAACATCGAGGCCGGCGTTCGTTACATGCGCTGGTTGCTCGACACTTTTAACCAGGACGTTGTGCTCGCTCTTGCCGGGTATAACGCGGGCGAAGGGGCCGTCATGAAATATGGCTGGCGTGTCCCACCATATAGAGAAACCCAGGAGTACGTCCGCCGCATTACTGCCCGCTACAACCTGGTCTCCGATCCGAGGTATGTAAATTCCGCCCGCCGGGTCAGCCCGCAAGTTGCACAAAAGCTCGAGATGAAAGAGTCGCGACCGCTCTATGTCTACGAGCCCGGCGTCATGACGGTTCGTATGCCCGATGGCAGCATGCGGCTCATGACTCAATAAGCTCCCGTTTGACTTCTCTCTTCTTCACTGGTCGACACAAGACCTGCGGCCGCTCGGGCGACGACGGCCGCTTTTTTGTTGGCCAAAACCATCTGGGCTATCATTACCCCGGTTCGCTCTTGGAATGATCTGCACAAACTGCGGAAAGCAAAACGGGCAAGATGCCGCTTATTGCCAAAGATGCGGCTGCCCGATCGAGGACGACGAGGAGAAGACGCTCGTCGTTTCGAGGCCGCTCGGCAATAGGATCTCCGCTGCGGCGGGTGGTGCGGAAGAGGAGATCTTTTCGATCTCTCCGACCTTAAAGTTCGTAAAGATCGGCTACGCCGCAGCGGTGTTTGCGGCTTTTGCTCTGGTGGCCGCTTTGAGCCTTATCTCGCTGGTCTCAACCTCGACGGCTGTGCTCTGCGGCCTGCTGTTACTGCTGATTCCGGGCTTCTATCATTTAAGGCGCTCGCTGGTAAGATACAAGTTGACCGACTCCAAGATAGAAATCGAATCGGGACTGATCGCGCAGACGACCAGAAATGTTCCGCTCAGCCGTATACAGGACGTCACGGTCTCCCGCTCGATGCTGCAGCGGCTGCTCGGCCTCGGGGACATAATCATCGACAATGCGAGCGAGGACGGCGGCAAGATCGTATTGAAAGATATAGACTCGCCACGGGCCCACGCTGATCAGATCCTCGGCCGGATGAGGCAGCTGGGTCAGTAGAGGCCGGCGGACGGGCGGCATCGCCTGCCACTCACCGGAGAAAGTTTTACCGGGCGAGGCCCAACAGGTTATTCATCTATGAAGTTTATTTTCGTCACCGGCGGGGCCGGATTTATTGGATCGGCGTTCGTCCGCCTGGCTTTGCAATTTGACCGCGATGTCCGGATCATCAACTTCGACGCGCTCACTTACGCCGGCAATCTGGAGAATCTCCGAGATATTAGCGACGATGCCCGCCATCAATTTGTTAGAGGTGATATCTGCGACCCGGACGCGGTGCTCGCCGCTTTGCCTGAGGATTGCGACGCGATCTTCAACTTTGCCGCGGAGTCGCACGTCGACCGCAGCATTCAGTCGGCGCACGAATTTCTGCGGACGAACATCCTCGGAACGCAGGTGCTGCTCGACGCCGCGAGGGCCAGAGGCGTCCGGCGCTTCGTGCAGATCTCGACCGACGAGGTGCTGGGCAGTCTGCCCGAGGACGACAGCTCGTTCTTTACGGAAAACTCTCCCCTTCAGCCAAATTCGCCCTATGCCGCGTCGAAAGCGGCGGCGGAGTTTATGGTTAGGGCGGCGAGAGAAACCTTCGGGCTCGACACCATCGTCACGCGCTGCGGCAACAACTATGGCCCACGGCAGTTTCCCGAAAAGCTAATTCCGTTGATGATCGCGAACGCCATCAATGACGAGCCGCTCCCGGTCTACGGCGACGGCAAGAACGTCCGCGACTGGATCTACGTCGATGATCACTGTCGAGCGATCTGGCTCGCCTACGAAAAAGGCCGACCCGGCGAGGCTTACAACATCGGAGCCCGCAACGAACGGCAGAACATAGATGTCGTCACCTCGATCCTTGACGCTCTCGGCAAGCCGCACAGCTTGATCAAATTCGTCAACGACCGCCTTGGTCACGACCGACGCTACGCGATCGATCCGACAAAGGTTGAAACCGAACTCGGCTGGAAGCCACAAATTACTTGGGAAGAAGGTCTCCGAAAGACGATCGATTGGTACCGCAGCAATTCTGATTGGGTAAACGACGTTAGAAATGGCGAATACAGGCTGTACTACGAAACGATGTACGGTTCGAGGATAAGATAGGAAAGCCCGGCAGTAGTTTGCCGGGCCGTACAGGTGCACGTTTCAGTTGAAGCTCAGCGGGAAAACAAGTTGTCGAGAGCCGTCATCAACTTTGCAAAAGACGTGTCGGCCTCGGTGCCCGGCGATATGAAGCGCGTCACGCGCAGCTTCACAAAGTTGTTCTTGTACGGAAAGACATAAATGTCCGAATTCGTTTTTTGCCCGCCGCGGGTCGTCAGTGTAAAGCTGGCTTTGAGTGATTTTACCTTTCCGCCGTCACCGCCTAAGGTCACTGTTTCCGACTTGCCTTCCTTTGCGTCGGAATAAGCGCCCATACTGACCGCAGTTTGGATCGCCTCTTTCGCTCCCTTGAGTTCGTCGACTATGACGCCCTTCAGTTCATCGGGGATCCTCTCGTGCCCATGGCTGTAAATGTAATTTGTGACACGACCGTGCCCCTGCGAGTCGTAGTTGACGGTGTATCCGTCGCCGGGTGCCGGAATGTCCATTTTTTCGCTTCGCCGCCAACCCTCAACCTCCGGAAACTCCAGTTCTGCGGCCACGGCGTCGCCGGCAGCCCTCGTCATTGACAATTTTTTATTGGCCGTGCTTTTCTGGTCGCTACTCTGAGCATACGTAGCAATGGATCCAAGTCCCATAATCAGCACAAAAGCAAAAACTCTCAGCAGAAACTGCATATACACCTCGGTTTTGAATGTGAATTCGAACGTTGCAGAGTGTAGCCAAGTCAGGCCAGGAGGTCAACGAATTTGCTCAAGAGTCGATTTTGGGGATTTAATTCACTACAGATGAAAGTCATTATCACAGGTGCGAACGGTATGGTCGCGCGGGCGACCACTGCGTATTGCCGCTCGATCGGCGATTACGTTGTCGCTCTTACAAGAAGTGAGCTCGATATCTCGCGCAGGCCGGACGTCGATAATCGACTTGCGGAGATTCGGCCGGACGCGGTGATCAATTGTGCCGCTTACACAAACGTCGACGGGGCCGAGACCGACAAGCAGGCATCGTACGACGCGAACGCGACGGGCGTCGAAAATCTGGCCGCGGCCTGTAAGGAAGTTAACTCGGCTTTCGTGACGATCTCGACCGATTACGTTTTCGACGGCGCGAACGCGGGATTCTACACGCAGCGGGACACCCCGAAACCGAGCGGCGTTTACGCCAAGACCAAACACTACGGCGAGATCCTCGCCCGCAACGCCTACGCTCGCTCCATTATTGTCCGCTCCGGCTGGATCTACGGCGACGGCGGGACCAACTTTCTTAGCGTGATGCACAAGCTGCTTGCCGAGGGCAGATCGATCAAAGCGATCCGCGACTCGTACGGCACACCGACCTTCGCGGATGATCTCGCCCGCCGACTGCGCGAGCTGGCGGAACTGGATCTGCCATGCGTCTTTCATGTGACCAACTCAGGCGCCGGGACGAGCTACCTCGGATTTGCCGAGAAGGTCTGCGAGATCGGTGGATTTGACAGGAATTTACTCGAGCCGGTCTCGAAGGACGATCTGCATAGACCCGCACCAAGACCCGCGAGCTCGAAGCTTGCGTGCCTGTTCAGCGAGAAGTTCGCATTAAAACCTCTTCAACCTTGGGACAAGGCCCTGGAAAAGTTTCTGGCGGGGTAGGCGTCGGCGATGGTCAGTTAATAAAGCAAAAGGCTGGGATGAGTTTCGCTCGTCCCAGCCTTTTATATCTTAACGATCCGCAGCTTTGACCGTCGTTTCGACTTCTTCGAGAACTGGCGTCGAGTCGACGTCGCTGCGGCTGTAGTAGTCGTAATATCCGGCGCCGTAGTACTCGTATTCCATCGAACCGGACTTGATGCCGTTGAGCACGACACCATAGATCCGGGCCCCGAGCGTCGCAAGCCGCTGCTTGAACCGGCGCATCAGGTGCAGAGAACTCTTGTTCGCCATCGCCACGAGCACGACGCCGTCGACGATCGTCGCGAGGATCGCCGCGTCGGTGAACGAGATCGCCGGCGGCGAGTCGATGACGACGTGCTTGAAGCGGCCGCGCAGGAATTGCAGCAGATTCCGCATCTCGTTCGAGCTGAGCAGCTCGGCCGGGTTCGGCGGGATCGGACCGCTCGTGATCACCTTTAGCTTCGGCAGGCCGGGATAGCTCTTGATCAGGTTGTCGGTGTTTCGCTCGCCCGAAAGGTAATTTGTAAGCCCCTGCGAGTTGTCCATGCCAAAGTAATTATGGATCCGCGGGCGGCGAAGATCGCAGTCGATCACCACGACCTCAGCGTCGGCTTGCGCAAGCGTGATGGCCGTGTTGATCGCCGTCGTGGTCTTGCCCTCGGCGGGCTGCGACGAGGTAACCAGGATGGTCTGCGGCGGCTTGCCGGCCGAAGAGAAAAGCAGCGAGGTGCGCAAATGCCGGTACGCCTCAGCCATCGGCGAATGCCGCTCCTGCAGTGTGATCAACGCCGTACCGGCGGCATTCCCATTGCCGTTGGGGGCGATTGCAGCGAGGGCCTGGTTGTGTTTTTCACCCGTTAGGTAATGCGGTATGAGCGCTAGGGTAGGCAGGCCAAGATGCCGCCCAATGTCGTCGGACGATTTTACCGAGTCGTCAAGATAATCCAGCAGGAACGCCAATCCGACGCCAGCGGCCAGCGAGAGGAACAAAGCGATAATGATGTTTCGCTCTCGCTTCGGCCCGATCGGGCTGGTCGGCGTCATCGCCTTGCTGGATATCTGGATATTGTTCGGGACGTCGCTCGTGATCGCGAGCTCTTGTTCCTTCTGGCGCTGGATGTACGTGTCGAGCAGGTTGCGCTTCGTCTCGATCTCGCGTTTCGTGTTGGTCAGCGTTGTCATCACCTGACCTTCCACGTTTGCCCGCGCCGCTTCCTGCTGATAGGCCGCAAGAGCTTGAGCCTCCTGCCGCTGTGCGGCGCCCAATTGGGAACGAAGCCCGACAAGAGCGCCATTCACCGCATCGCGCTCGATCTTCTTCTGGTCGCGCTCGATGATTCCGGTTACTTCCTTTTCCGTCTGCTGCTTGGTCGCGTTGAGCGAGCCTATACGTTCTTCGACCTGCTTGACCTTGAAGTATTCCGGGGTGTACTTGACGAGCAACTCCGCACGCTCGGCCTCTGCCTCCTTGATCTGTTTTTCGATGTCGCGAATCTGGTCCTGCAGCTTGGCCTTGCGCTCCGTGTTAAGGCGCATCGTGTCCTGAAAGACCTTATTGTCGTACAGATCGGGAATGTTCATCCCCTCACCGCGAGCGCTCGCCTGCAGTGCGGCGTTGTAGCGGGCCTCGATCTGGCGGCGGCCGTCCATAGCCTTTAGCCACGTTTCGCTGAGCGACTGCAGCCTGCTAGCGTTGAGCTCCATCCCCTTTTCCTGCAGCGGCAGATTGCCTTCGCGCATTGCCTGGATCAGCTTCGCCTCGTCATTGCGGATATCGTCCGTGAGCGTCTCGATAGACTTCTTCAAGTCTTCGTATGCCTGCCGGGCCCCGGCCGTCTGCCGCTCGGCATCTTCTTTCTTGAACTGTTCGGCGAGGGCATCGGCGACGCGAGCCGCGAGCATCGGATTTTCGCTCTTGACGCTGATGTTGACGAGGTTGGTTCTTTCTACAGGTTCGACCGTCAGGTTGCCGCTGAGTGTCGCAGCGAAACGCTCGGCACGGGCCTCCTCTTCAGGAGTCAAAACGACCCCGGGTGCCCCGGCGCCCTGCTCGGACACGTCCGTAACGACGGCGAGAGTGTTGTCCTTTGCGGCAGATGTGGTCTTGTCACCGGAAAAGATCGTACTGACGCCGGCAAGCAGCCCACGCCCTTCTGAACCGAGAGCGTCGGGGTCGCGGTAAAGGCCGAGGCGAACGACGACCCGTTTCATCAGGTCCGGGCTCTGAAGCAGTTGGAGTTGCGTATTAGTGTAGTTGACGTCGTAGCCGAAGTTGATGTTTATCGACTCCTTATCAGTGACCTTCGGCTTCGGAGGCTCGATCACCAACTCGGTCGAAGCCAGATACACCGACGGCTGCCGATACATATAAAGGGCAACGGCCGCGGTAGCGACCAGGGCCAAAGCGAGAATGATCGGGAGGCGTTTGTAGACTACATTGATGTACTGCTTGATCGACCGTTTGCCCTCAAAGTCCTCGTCGTAAAATGCGGAATAGCCGGGCGAGTAGTCGCTCGGGGCGGCCTGAATCTCCGCCGATGTGTGAGGCAGCGGCGTTAACCTCTGATCATTTTCCATACTGCTTGAAAACTAGCCGTAGCGTGGGATATTCGCTTAAGTCCTAATCTTTCGTGTCTTCTGGTTTATATCACACTCACAGGCATTTTTCACCATCATATATGCTTCGCTGACGGTCGGTGTGAAGGGCCGTAAGATACCACTCTTTGTTTGGCCTTCGATGCGGATGTTATAATTACTGTTTGCCTTAGAGAACCGATTTTAGGCGATAAAGAATAGTATGCAGTCAGTTTCCGAACCTGTTGAGACCGGATTCGATTTCGATCTCGGAATAGAGGGTTTTCGTTACTCGGACCTTTTCGATGCGGTGAAGCTGCGGGAGTTGGCCGAGCGGTTCTACGCCGAGGTCGAGCAAAGCGAGCCGGTCCTCGCGGAAGCGCTGAACAAATACATCGCCGCTAAAGGCGAAGGTTTCGAGAAACGGGCCGCATCAAAAATCCTCACCGACGCCGCGCCTTTTCTGTCGAACTTCGTCGCGAGGATGTTCAAGAT
>Ga0247718_1000029_pt1 | contig 29640 bp, 23 predicted proteins | sample 21E_DmetaG_FD_189045 | JGI IMG/M metagenome (GOLD analysis project Ga0247718, IMG submission 189045) | Soil microbial communities from hillslope of Landscape Evolution Observatory, University of Arizona, Oracle, AZ, United States - 2-1-E_D | ecosystem: Engineered > Artificial ecosystem >...
GTAGTGGCAAGCGTCCAGATGGCGAGCCGCTGAAACGACGTCAGGCGCACCTGGTGATTATCTCTTGGGTCTTGGGTCTTGGGTCCTGGGGCTTGGGGCTTGGGCGCTCCCGGCTGCTGGCTACTGGCTACTGGCTTTCAGCGTCGCAAGAAACCACGCCGCCGCGTAGTCGGCGACCTGCGCCAGCGCTCCAGACTCTTCGAACAGGTGCGTGGCGCGCGGCACGACCTTCAGGGACACCTCACCGGTCATCTTCGCCTTGGCCTGCTCGTTCAACACCAGCACCGCATCGTCGTAGCCGCCAACGATCAGCATGATCGGCGTCTTGACGACCGCGAGCTGCTCGCCTGCGAGATCCGGGCGCCCGCCGCGGGACACGACCGACCGCACGAGATCCGGATGCCTGACCGCGGCGACGATCGCGGCGGCGGCGCCGGTGCTCGCGCCAAACAGTCCGATCGGCAACGCTTTCAACGTCGGTTGCGACGCGGTCCACGTCACGGCCGCTCCGAGCCGCGTCGCAAGCAGGTTGATATCGAAGCGATGCGCGCGGGTCTGGTTATCGATGCGCTCCTCTTCCGATGTCAGCAGGTCCATCAGCAGCGTGCCGAATCCGGAATCCTGGAGGACGCGCGCGACGAACTGATTGCGGTGACTATGACGGCTGCTCCCGCTGCCGTGCGCAAACAGGACGATGCCCTTCGCATCAACGGGAACAACAAGATCGGCGTTCAGTGTTGCGCCGGCCGCAGGAATTCGGAGAATTTGTGCTTGTGCGAGTGGCATCCTCAGGTCCGTAACAAAAGGCAGAGCTTAGAGACCTGAGGGATAAGTCTCTGGAACCTCTTCATGATACCAGTGCGGCGATGGTTCCAACGGAACCAATGCCGTCGAACGATCCACGTGGATCAGCGCGTCGAACTGCTCGGCCACCCGGGCGTGGAAGTAGTGGCTTTGCCGCTCCGTTTGCGGGCGGTAGATCACCCCGATGGCGCGTTCAAGCAACGGCGTGGCAAACCCCGCCAACCGTTCGTCGTGCAAGTGCAGCACGAACTGCGGAATGCCCACCTCGTGCAGCACCGACTCGATCGAGCCCGGTAACGCGGCGCGCACGACCTTGCGCTCGGCTTCGGCATCCCAGTCCGGCGCCGCGGTGACCGTTCCGTCGAAGGTGGTGAAGCCGATCGACTGCGCGTCCTGGCCGTATCGCTGCCGCAACAACTGTCCAAGGTTCAACTCGCCGCGATCGGCCATCTCGGTCGCCCGCGCATCGCCAAGATGCGAGTTGTGCGCCCACACGGCGACCCGGGCCTTCACGCCGCTGCGCGCGCTGAGGTAATTGAGCAGCGCATCGAGCGTGTCCGCCATGTGCGTGTCGCGAATGTTCCACGACGAGTGACGTCCGCGGAACATCGCGCGGTAGTACTCCTCGGCATTCACCGCCAGGCGGGCGTTCTGCTCGGCGAAGAAAAAATCTTCCTCGGCCTCGTCTCCGCCCTCAGCGGTGTACACCGCCGCCTTCCTGCTCAACTCGGCGAGTTGCTTGACGACCGCCTCTTCGCACGACTCGACAATCCCGGCCGCCGCAGCATACCCGTAGGCCTGCGTATCACCAGCGCAATGGTCGAAGCACGCATAGCGGTCGCGCGCGCGGCGGGCCGCCTCGGGATCGATCTTGTCGAGATAAGCGATCACCGCCTGGATCGACGCCAGCAAGCTGTAGAGATCGAGTCCATAGAATCCAACCTTGTTGCGCGGATGTTCGTCGTTCCACTCGCGCAGCCAGCGCACGAAGGACAGCACCTCGGTGTTGCGCCACATCCACGAGGGGAACCGCTCGAAGCCCGATAGCGCGGTGTTGGCATCCTGATCGGGACCCTCGCCTCGCACGAAACGATTCACGCGATACGCGTCGGGCCAGTCGGCCTCGACGGCGACGGCGGTGAGGCCGTGATGCTCGATCATGTACTTCGTGATGCTCGCGCGCAGGTGATAGAAGTCCTGCGTGCCGTGCGACGCTTCGCCGAGCAGGGTGATGCTGGCGGGCTTGAGGCGCGCGAGCATCGCCGCGTGATCGTCCCAGGTGGAGTGAAAGGGCCGCGCCGCGGAGCGGGCGGCGGCGATCAAGTGACGGGTCAGGTGCCTGGACGGGCGCATCACGACGCGTTCCCCAGCAGCTCTCGCACTTCGTGATCCGACGTGGGTGCAAAGTCGCGATACCAGAGACCGACCGCGACGAACGGATCGGGCATGCGCACGCAGATCGCTTCGTCGGCGTCGCGTGCGAGGGCGGCGCAAGTGGATGGGGCACCGACCGGCACCGCCACGATCACGCGCGCCGGGTGCTGTTGGCGCGCCGCGATCACCGCGGCGCGCATCGTCGATCCGGTGGCCAGACCGTCATCGACGAGGATGACGGTCTTGTTCGCGAGGCCGATTGCCGCCCGAGTGCCGCGATAAAGCTGTTCGCGGCGTTCGAGCTCAATTTGCTCGCTGCAGGCCACCGAATCGACAACCGTGGACGGGATCCCGAATGGGATCACGACGTCCTCATTCACCACGCGAATCCCGCCGGTCGCGATCGCGCCCATGGCCAGCTCCTCATGGCCAGGCACGCCGAGCTTTCGCACGACGAAAACGTCGAGGGGGACGTTCAAGGCCTGGCTGATCTGGTACGCGACGGGTACGCCGCCGCGCGGCAGCGCCAGCACGACCACATCGGCCCGGTTCCGATAGCTCAACAGCCGCTCGGCGAGCTGCTGTCCCGCTTCGACGCGGTCCCGGAAGGGGGATGAAGACACCTGTGGCATCGCGGTCTCAATCGAACGAATGCCAAATTCAGGCCAATTCGGCACCTGAAACAAAAGTCAGCCATTCCGGGTCTAGTGAGCCATGTCACTGGCCACCGATCTGCGTCACGCCGTCCGACTGCTGGGGCGGAGTCCGATCTTCACCCTTACCTCGGTGGTCTCGCTGGCGCTAGGCATCGGCGCAGCCGCCACCATCTTCAGCCTGACTGACGCGCTGCTGTTCGAACCCACCGCCGGCGTTCGCCATGCGCAGTCATTGATCGACATCGGGCGGGCCAATGAAGGTAGCGGGTTCGACAACATGTCGCACCCGGCCTACCGGTACTTGCGCGACCACAGCCAGACGACCGAGATCGCCGCTGTCGACTTCAGCGGCGGACCGATGAGCATGGGCACCGCGGGGACGAGCGAGCGCGTCATCGGCACGCTTGTTTCGGGCAACTACTTCGACGTGCTTGGCACCCGCGCGGAGCTCGGACGGTTCTTCCGCGACGACGAGGACGCGGTGCCGAATGAGCGGCCGGTGGTCGTCCTCAGTCATGCGCTGTGGTCGAAGCGATTCAATAGCGATCCCGAAATCCTCAACAAGCCGCTGCGGCTCAACAATCTCGAGTTCTCAGTAGTCGGTGTCGCAGAGCCGGGCTTCCAGGGATCTTCCATGATCGGCACCGATCTGTGGGCGCCATTCGCCATGGCGCAGGTGGTGCGCGGCGAACCGAATTCAAGCCGCCTAACGGAACCAGGCGGCGCGTGGCATGTGGCGATTGGCCGGCTCAAGCCAGGAGTCTCGCTCGAACAGTCTTTTGCGGAACTCAATACGCTGATGACCGCCTTCAAGAAAGCCGAGCCGCGGGCGAGCCAGCATCACACCATCGCGGTCGCGCCGATGGGACGCATTCCCGGTCCGATGCGCACACCGTTCCTCGCGTTCCTTGGCTTCCTGTTCGCGTTGACGGGCGCGCTGCTCGCCATCGCGTGCAGCAACGTTGCGGGCATGCTGCTGGCGCGGGCCGCCACGCGCCGGCGCGAAATGGCGACTCGCCTCGCCGTGGGCGCAGGCCGCGGACGCCTGGTCACGCAGTTGCTGACCGAGACGCTCGTCTTGTTCATCGCCGCCGCCATTGCCTCCGTCCCGCTGACGCTCTGGCTGGTGTCTCTGCTGGAAAACTCGTTGCCGGCGTTGCCCATCTCGCTCAACCTGGATTTCACCGTCAACGTCCGGGTCATGGCGTTCGCTTTTGGCGTGGCGCTTGTCACCGGAGCGCTCTTCGGACTCGCACCAGCAAAGCACGCACTGGGCGGCGATCTTGCGCCGATGCTCCACGGCGCCAACTCCACCCCGGATCGCAAGCGCTTCCGCCTGCGTAACGCGCTGGTCAGCGCGCAGGTGGCCCTGTCGCTGATGCTGGTCGTCACCGCGCTGCTCTTCCTGCGCTCCTTGCAGCAGGCGGCCTACACCGACCCCGGGTTCACGACCGAGAACATCATGATTGCGACGGTTGACGTGTCCTTGTCTGGCTATCGCGAGCAGCCGGCCGTTGAACTCGCTTCGCGGTTCAGGGAGCGGCTACGGACCATTCCGGGCGTCGAGTCTGTTGCCAACGCGCGCATGATCCCGCTCCAGGGCAGCGGCTTCGGACTCGGCAGCGTGCGCGTGCCTGGCGTTCAAGGACCGTTCCGCGATGGCCGTTTCGACGCCGACTGGGACGTGGTGTCGACGGAATACTTCGACACGCTCGACATGGACATCGTGGAGGGACGGTCGTTTCTCGATACCGACCGCATCGGCACACCGCCCGTCGCGGTGATCAGCCAGACGCTGGCGCGGCAGATGTTTGGAGGCGAGCCGGCGATCGGCCGCACGTTCCTGCGGCGCGAAAGCGCGACGGAGGAAGTCGCGTTGCAGATCGTGGGCGTCGCGCGCGACGCAAAGTACCGCTATATCAGCAGCCCGCCATCGCCGTTCATCTACGTGACGACGGCGCAGTTTCCTATGCCGCAGATGGAGTTCTACATCCGTCACGTTCCAGGCGCGCAGGTGGCAAAGGACATTCGCACGGTGATGGCGCAGGTCGAACCGAACGTGCCGATCGTCCAGTTGCAGTCCTTCAACGATGCGGCGGCGATTGGATTGCTGCCGCAGAAGCTCGCGGCATGGATCGCCGGCACCGTCGGCACGATCGGAATTTTCCTGGCGGCACTCGGTCTCTACGGCCTGATGGCCTTCCTGGTGGCGCAGCGCACGCGCGAGATCGCGATTCGCATGGCCCTTGGCGCGTCGAGCGGTGAGATGCGCTCGATGGTATTGAGGCAGGCCGGACGCCTCGGCGCCATCGGCGGCGTCATTGGACTGGCGCTTGCCGCCGGTATCGGCACGCTCGCGCAAGTGATGCTGGTCGGCGTGGCGCCTGTGGATCCGTTGTCGTTTGGAGGGACGGCGTTGCTGTTCGTCGTGGTCCTCGCGCTCGCGGCCTGGACGCCGGCGAATCGCGCCGCTGCTACTGATCCCGCGACGGCGCTGAGGGCGGAGTAGTAGCAAGTAGTAAGTAGCAAGTAGCAAGTAGTAAGTAGCAAGTAGCAAGTAGCAAGTAGCAAGTAGCAGGCAGCAAGAGTTTCAGAGTGCGAAGTTTGCAGGATGTGCGTACGTGCTGCAGATAATGCGGCTGGCGACTGTGAATTCCGTCTGAGCCAAGAGTTCAGCCTTGAAGGACTCGCGCAGCTTGCGATAATCCCTCTATGGACTATCGCGATCTGGTCGTGTGGCAGAAGGCGATGGGACTCGCAGAACTTGTCTACCGAATGACTTCTGAGTTTCCCGCCCAAGAGCGCTTCGGGCTCACGAGTCAGATGCGTCGAGCCGCTACCTCAATCCCGTCAAACATAGCGGAGGGCCAAGGTCGACGATCGACCGACCAGGAACTTGTCCGTTTTCTGCAGATTGCGCATGGCTCACTCTGCGAATTACAGACGCAGCTTGAGCTATCGGTTCGATTGAATCTATTGGCTGCCGATCTTGCGAACGAACTCAGAACACAGGGCGATGAGGTCGGCCGCCTCTTGGGTGGACTGATCAGGTCGAAAATCTAACGGCAAGTCCGCCGCTTCTTACTTCTTGCTACTTGCTACTTGCTACTTGCTACTTCAAATATCCTAACCATCGGCGTCTCCCCTTCCTTCTGACCCGGGTCGCGGAACTCCGCCGCGACTTTCAGGCCGGCGATCGCGGGCACGGCGAACGCCGGGTACCACGGCGTGAGGCCAACGGCCTCAAAACCGGGGCCGCGCTGTTTGGCCGTGAGCTTTGCCTCCTCGGCTCTTCCGTACTGCCAGCGGTTGGCAACCTCACAGAAGCGGCGGCCGCTGGTGTCGGTCCGCTCCTGGATCTGCACGACCCAGGTGTTGTTGGCTGGATCCACGGCGCCGCCGCCAAGCACCATCAGGCGGTAGGCCATTGACTGGTAGTACGCCTCGCGATAGATCCACGTCGGCTGCCACCCTTCCGACTCGTTGCGACGTGAGAAGCAGAGCGAGTAGAAGCGTGATGTGGGTATACCGGCCCAATCGGCGAGATTCTGGAATCGTCCCTGCAACGAACCATCCGCCCCGTCACGAAACGGCAGCTCGAAGTCGAGGAGCGCGTACTTCGCGCGATGACGCGCCAGAATCTCGAGGGCGGCGGACTCATCGGTCGCCGTCAGGAATGACGCCGCTTCAGGCGCGTTGTTCTGCGTGGGATTGCTGACCGGCACGCGATGCGCGGTCTGCACGATCCAGTAGCCCTGGTCCCACCAGTTCATGATGGTGTACGACGCCTGCGGGTTGGTCTTGCCGTAGGGCCCAAGGTAATAGCCGGGCGATGCAAAGGGCTCCGGCGTCTTCGTCTTGAGCCACTCCATCGCGTCGAACCAGTACTGAGGCATGCCGCCTGCGCGCGTGGTCGTCAGGGCGGCGGGCATCAGGTTTGGCGCAATCACGACGCCGGCGACGACGATCACGGCCAACTCGCGTTGGAACGGGAGCCGCTGCCGGATCTTCGGTGCCGGGTTGCCGGCGTGCGGCACGCCACCCCAATCGAGCACGCGGACGGCGAGCCACGCAATGACAACCGCGGTCGACGGCACGAGGTAATAGCCGAACCGGTTCTGCCCGATGGTGGCCAGGTAGTTCGCGATCGTAAAGCAGAGAATCAGGATGTGATCGACCCGCCGGGTGCGCCACGTGACGAAGGCGAGCGCGGCCACGGCGACCAGCCCGGCATAGAAGCCGATCCGGAAGAATATCCACGGCTGCATCCAGGTCCAGTTGCCCTGATACATGAACAGCGGTCTCGCCTCGAGCACCGCCATGCGCGTGGGATCTGGACGGAACCGGCTGACGTCGGACATGACCTGCGTCACAAGGTCAGGCATCACCAACCAGGTAACGCCGACGACAACCGCCGACGCAGCCACGGCAATGCCAAGGATCTTGGCGAGGTGATCAGAGAAGAAATACACCGTCACCGAGATCAGGATCAGCCCGGCGAGCGCGGCGATCTGCGAGCCGTAACGGAACAGTCCGGGATCCTGGAACGCGATGACGACCGCGAGCGCGATGACACCGGCTTGCGTCGCGAACCGGGCAGCCTCGGCACGGTGCTTCGGCGCGTCGAGCGCCGTCATCACGATCCACAAGGCGAGGATGCTGACGAAATATGAACCGCTCGCCCATGCGAGCAAGTACAAGCCGAGAAGGATCCCGGCGCCGATCGCGGAGCCGTACGCAATGCAGGCGAGCGTCGCGAACGACAGCAACACTTCAAGGGCGTGGTGATCGACGAAGCCAACCAGCGTGCGATCGAGAAAATGGCCTGGCAGTACCGCCGCCAGCAGTCCCGCGATCAGGCCCGCGCGCCGATCGAACGCGATCGTCGCCAGCGCCCATACCGCCGCCACGGCGAGCACGCCGATGAGGGCCGGCACGATCGCCGCCACACGCTCGATGTACTCGGTGGATGCATCACGGCCGGCGGTCACGAACGCCACCGTCGCGATCACGGTGTCCAGCAGCGGCGCCACCGCCACGTATTGCCCGTCTGGTGATGCGTAGGGATCGACGGTGACGCGATGCGGGAAGTTGCGGACCTGGCTTTCGGCGAGCCGCACGTGGTACCACGCGTCGGTCTCGAGGAAATTGACGCGCGACCCACCCAGCACGTCGTCCCACGGCGCCCACAGGCGGAGGCCGGCGGCCACCGCCAGGATGACGGCCAGTGCCATGACGTCGAACTTGCGCAAGCGAGATGATGATACCGCGGCGGTCCGCCTTTAGCCGACCTACGGGAGGCGGATGGTATTCAAGTGCTCGCCCTGCAGGAAGCGCTCGCGGTCACTCAGCTTCCAAAGGCGCGTGCGATGCGAAGTGCCGGCATCGAGGATGGGCGGCCAGTCGAGAGCGCCGGCCGCGATGCCGGCGAATCGAGCGCGAAACAGGCTCTCCTCCCACTGATCGAGCACGATGTAGACGGGACGCCGTGATGTTTCGAGAGCCGCGGTCACCTTCGCGAGCGAAGCCGGCGCCGCGGCGTCCCACCTGAGAATCGGCCGCTCGGTATAGTAACGCATCGAGCCGCTTTGCTCACCCGCGACAAGCACCGCCGCCGGCGGGATGTCCTCGTTGATCATTCCGGCCACACGCTCGACCCGTCGCAGTTGATCGGCGAGCCTGAACGTCCCCATCGATCTCGCCACCGACAACGCGTGAGCGGTGAGACCGATCACGATCACGAACAAGAGGACCGGCCGCGCCGCCACCTGCCATCGATCGATCCACGCGGCCAGCTCCGACGCGGTCAAGACCGCCATCACCGCCAGTGCCGGCAGCAGGAACCGGAGGTACGACCACTCATCGAAGACCGCGTACACCAAATATGCAGCGGCCACCAGCACCGCAAAGGCCGCGAGTCCGCGAACCATGTGGTCCGCATGCTTCCGGACCACCGCGAGAATCGACAACAGCAACACCGGCGCCGTGGCGATCAACCAACTGAAGTAGCGGGCCGCATTGGGCGCAATGTTCGAGAGCGCGAATAGTTCGTCCGCCGATCCGTAGCCCGAACGCAGCGGCGATCCGTACCACGTCCATTGCAGCCACGCGAGGGTTGCACCGGCGATCGCCACTGGCGTTGCAAACAGGACGCGATGCTGCGCGACCATCAGCGGGACCAGCGCCAGGGGTGCAAGATTCGGGCGAATCAGCACGGCGAGCGCACAGGCCATGCCTGCGGCGGCATCAACGCCCGCACCCTTACGCGCAGCGAGCAGCGCGAAGCAGGCCATCCACGCCGCCGTGACGGGCACGTCGCTCATCGGCTGGATCGCCTGGTAAAGGAAGACCGGCGTGAACGCGAGCAGCGCCGCGGCGATGATGCCGGCCACGCTTCCGGCGAGCTGGAATGCGAGCCATCCGGTCGCCACGACCGCGACCACCGCGCTCGCGATCACCACGAGCGAAGCACCGGTCGCGCCGGCCATCGCCTGCGGCAACGCCATCAGCAGTGGCAGCCCCGGCGGATACGTTGGTGCCTGTAGTCCTTCAGCCGCGGGACGCCACCCCAGCGGTGATGTCAGAAACGGATCGTGTCCGCGCGTCACGTCCGACAGTTCGTCGCGGTGAAACATCTGTCCGCGCGCGAACATCGCGGATTCGCTGATGTAGCCGGACGCATCCGCACCGGCGGCGGAATGCGTCGCCGACGTCAGCGCCACAACGGCGGTTGCCAACCCGATCGCGACGATGATTGCTGAATGACGCTGGCAACGCTGCCAGGCCGCGGCGAGGTCCGCTACGACGGCGCGCTCACGGCGAGCGCTGACATACCAGGCGCCCAGTGCGACGGCGGCAAGCGCCACGGCCGGCCAGGGCGACCGCGCTGAAATACGAAAGCCGCCAACGGTGGTCCGAAAACCACCGCTGACGGCTAGAACGATCGAACCAGCAGCGAGTGCTGCAGCGAGTCCGAGTAAAAGGCGTCTATTCAGTGACGAATCCCTGTTGGCCTGTCGGCCTGTTCGCCTATCTCTTCGGAATCGTCCAGTAGTAGACCTTGCGGCCGTCGACGTCGAGTTCCTTCTCAGGCTTCCAGTCGCCCATGTCGAACGAGTGCGACACGATGCGGGTGCCGGGCTTCAGCTCCTTCATCAGCTTCGGCATCAGCTTCACGTTGAGTGACGGCAGCAGGTACAGCGTGATCACCGAGGCGCCGCTGAGGTCCTGTTCGAACAGGTCGGCATGCACCACCCGGACGAGATTGCCGACGTTGTTCTTGGCGACGTTCTCGTTCGCTTCCTTGATGCGATCGGGATCGATGTCGAAACAGACGCCGCGCGCGCCGTACTTCTTCGCGGCGGTCACCGGAATGCGGCCGTCGCCGCAGCCAAGGTCGTACACCACGTCGTTCTTGGTGACGTTGGCGACCTGCAGCATCGCCTCCACGACCGGCTCCGGCGTGGGAACATAGATCACGTCGGGACGCCGTGACGGCGCCGCGGTCTGGGCCCACGCCGATGTGGCGCCGGGCAGGCCGACGACGACGATCATGACGGCCAGGGCAAGTAGACGATTACGCATTCGAAGTAACCTCCTTAGGTCTAGAGGGCTCAAGTATATCTAAACGAACGTTCCTCGCCGTCGCCGCGTCGGTCGCCGCTGTGATCTTCGCCGTCCCCGCGATTCGTCACTGGCGCGAGCGGCCGCCTGCCGCGCCGGCACCACCTCAGCCGGTGCGCGCCGCGTGGCTGCCCCCTGCCGATCTGGAGATCGGAGCGGGCGGCGACTATTCCTTTGGACTGTCGCTGGCACCCGATGGCCGCAAGCTCGTCTACCCCGCGGCCAAGGCTGGGGTGGTGTCGCTGTGGCTGCACGACTTTCGCAACGGCGAGACGCGCGAGCTGCCCGGCACGGCAGGGGCCGCGATGCCCTTCTGGTCGCCGGATGGCGCGCGCATTGGCTTCTTCGACGGCGGACACGTCAATGCGCTCGAACTCTCGGCGGGCACGAAGTCATTCCTGGCGCCTGCGGTAGCCGGCCGAGGCGCGGCGATGAGCGACGCCGGCGATCTTGTGTTCGCGCCCACCGCCAACGGCGGGCTGATGCGGCGCGATACTTCCGGCTTCGTCGCGCCGTTCACCACGCTGGATGCGTCGGCTGGCGAGACCTCGCACAGTTGGCCGGCGTTTCTGCCGACCGGGCGGCACCTGGTGTTCCTGGTAGCGTCGACGCAGCCGGCGCGCGCGGGCATCTGGCTCGCCTCGCTCGACTCGCCTTCCGAACGCCGCAGGCTCTTCGCCGCCGACGGCCAGGCGATTGTCGCCGGCCATCACCTCCTCTACCTGCGCGATGCGACGTTGATGGCGCAAGCCATCGACCCGGCCACGTTCGAGCCTGCGGGTCGCGCGGAGGTCGTTGGCGTCAACGTTGGACGTGGACCGGTGGGGCAGGTATTCGCGACCGTTGCCGCGGACGTGCTGATCCACGGAGCGCCCGGGTCGGCACTGCGCGAGTTGCGATGGCTCACGCGTGACGGGCAATCGGCGGGTCCCGTGAGCGAACCGATTGATGCCTGGGACCTGCGCATCGCACCAGACGGCCGTCGCATCGTCATCACCGAAGTGGACCGGCAGCTCCGCACGCTCGATGTGTTCATCCGCACCGGCTCGCAGCCGGCGCCGCTCAGGCTATCGCTGGGCACGGATGTGGACGAAAGCGGCGTCTGGTCGCCAGACGGTTTGCGTGTCGCGTGGGCCGGCCAACGCCGCAAGGTGATGGTGCGTGGCGCGGGCGCGGTGCTGCCGGAGCAAACCGTTGCGACGTTCGACTCGACGGTGCAGGTGTGGGATTGGTCGCGAGACGGCCGCTCGTTGCTGATCGGCCGCAAGCACGCTGACAGCGGCGACGATCTCTGGATCCAGCCGCCCGTCGAGGGATCGACGGCGCAACCGTACACCACGGCGGCATTCGATCAGACCTACGGGGCGTTTTCTCCCGACGGCCGCTCAATCGCTTACGCGTCCAACGAGTCGGGGCAGTTCGACATCTACCTCGACTCGTTTCCGAAGCCTGGCAATCGCGTGCGCGTGACCACCGCGGGCGGGACCGAGCCGCGCTGGAGCGCAGATGGCCGCGAACTCTATTTCCGGCACGGTTCGGAAATACTTGCCGCGGGATTGGACCGCGGCGAGGTGAGTGGGATCACGCGGCTGTTCGACGCAGGAGTGACCGTTCGCGCATATGACGTGAGCCGCGACGGCCGGTTCCTGATCAACGTGCCGGTGACCAGCAAGCAGTCTGCGCCGCTCACGTTGATTCACTCGTGGAGACCGTGACGGTTGGCCTGATGACCCGTCGGCCTGATAGCCTGTTGGCCTATTCATGAAGATTGCGACCTGGAACGTCAACGGCATCCGTGCCCGGCAGAGTCAGCTGTTCGACTGGCTCGCCGCCGAACAGCCCGACATCGTCTGCCTGCAGGAGATCAAGGCGTCACTCGATCAACTGACGTTCGAGTTGCGCGACATGGAGGGCTACTGGAGCTACTGGCACGGCGACAAGGGCTATTCCGGCGTCGCAGTGCTCGTGAAGAAGTCGCTGGTTGGTGCGCTGCCGATCTGCTCGCACCCGACGTTTGATTTCGAGCAGCGCATCGTCTGCGCCAGCGTGCCGCTCGCCCCCCGAAGCCTTGGCGAAGGGGGGTCACCCGCCGGCGACGTGATGATCGCGTCGGTCTACGTGCCCAACGGTGGCAAGGACTTCGACGCCAAGATGCGGTTCCTCGAAGCGCTCGAGTCGTTCGTTGCCGAGGCGGAACGCGATCAGAAGCTGATCATCCTGTGCGGCGACCTGAACGTGGCGCTGGCCGAACGGGATATCCACCCGAAGCTCCAGAAGCCAAACCAGATCGGCGCGCGGCCGGAAGAGCGCGCCCTGCTGGCGCGAATCATCTCGCGCGGGCTGGTCGACGTCCATCGGTCGTTCGAACCCGACAACGACAACCTGTTCACGTGGTGGGCGCCATGGCGGAACCAGAAGGAGCGCAACATCGGTTGGCGCATTGACTACGTGCTGGCGTCGAAGGCGATCGCTGAGCGGGCCGCAAGCGCGACCGTGCAGAGGGAAATCGGGAGCAGCGACCACGGTCCCGTCGTGGTGAACTTCAATTTTGGTTAGGCAGCTTTTCGATCGCGGCTTTCATCGCGATCGCCTTCTCCCTCATCAGCGGGTGCTCGATCGCGACGTCGATCAGGTTGAGCGCCAGCCCCTTGTTGCCGGTGCGGGCATAACACTGCGAGCCGTTGTAGGCGGACTGCGCCGATTTTTCCTCCGCGTTCTGCACGTCGCGCTCCAGGCGATCCAGTTGCCGCTGCTCCCGCGCGGTCGCGGGACTGCCACGCTTTTCGATCGCGCCGGCCACGCGGACGCGATCCTGTCGTAGCGCGGCGGCGGAGCTGACAAAGCACGTCATGCTGCGCGTGAACTTCGGCGCCGCGACCACTAAATCATTCTGATCGATGCTCACCAGGCCGGACATCCACACCGCATCACACGCGGTTGGATCGGCCTTGAAGGTGTTGTCGAATTGCATCACCGCAGCGGGCAGGTCCTTGCGCGCGTACGCGATCAGGCCTGCCAGCATCGTCACGCGCGTATTCGAGAGTCCTTTGAGCGCATTCGAGACGTCTTCCCAGGCGGATTCGTAGTCCTTCAAGTGATACCGGTTCCACGCACGCCAGTAGTTGGCATCCGCGATGTTCCACGTGCCGAGCTCGAGAATGCGCGTCGCCGTAGCAATCGCGTCGGCGTGCCGCATCAGGTAGCTCTGCGCCTGCATCTTGCCGCTCAGGGCGTCGCGGTGCTCCGGGAACTTCAGGACCACTTCTTCGAAACCCGCGAAGGCGCCGTCGTACTCCTCGGCCATCAGGTTGGCGTTGGCCCACGACAGCGATAACAGGAGTGACGCCGGGAACGCTTCACGCCCCTGCGAATACAAGGACAACACCTTGGGAAAATCGATCGCCCGTCCGGCTGAGGACGCCAGCTCGCGCCTGCCTTCCAGGTACAGCGTGTCCGTCCAGCGCGGATCCCCCTCGCGCAGCGCCCCGACACTCGGCGCCGCTGGGCGGCCGCAGTTCGAGAGCCGATAGCGCATCAGCGGCACACCCGAGTAGTTCGAGGTCATCGCGCGAATGTCCACGCTTTCGATCAGTTTCGGCTGCTCGCAGTCGATCGACAGCGCCACGTACCTGGCCGCGAGATCCATCTCGGGCGACGCATCGAGGGCGCGCCGGACCGGGTTGTCCATTTCGAGGAATGGACGGCCGCGCCCGGTGAGACGCGCGCGCATCTCGGGATCGAGGCCGGTCGTGTCGCCGACGATCAGTTGCGCGGCATCGAACACCGGTTGACGCGACGGCACCAGCAGGCGCTTCACCCTGGCCAGCGACTCGTCATTCAGCATCGCCAGTTCCTTCTCGCGCAGCCAGATCAGCAGCGCCGCGTCGAAGGCCCTCTCCGCCGCATGAGCGGGCGGCGCCTTCATCGCCAGGGCCTTTTCAAACAGTGCCAGCGATTGCTGCAGGCAGGTGTAGCAGCCGTCGCTCAGCAGCGCTTCGCCCTTGGGCATTTCGGCCACGTACGCGGGCACGATCGGTCCCTTGGCAGCGCAGCCGGACAGCAACACCAGGACAGCGAGTGTGCCAATTCGCATAGCCGTAGTTAGACACCGAGATCGGGTCATCGGGCCATCGGGCCATCGCGCCCTTTAGGGAAGGGTCAGCACCACCAGCTCGGGAACGTCGGTCGGCGTGCGCCCCTGGACGGTAACCGCGATGTACTGTTTGCCGGCCAGAGAGTACGTCATCGGTGTGCCAACGGCGGAGCCAGGCAGATCTACCGAAGCCAACTCTTTCCCCGTCGCCTTGTCGTAGGCCACGAGCCGCGGGCCGCCGGTTGAGCCACCGGTCGTAAGCGCGTAGATCAGCAGCGTCTTCGTGAGCAGCGGACCCGACAACGTGATGTCGCCGCCGACCGGACCGAGATTCAGGGGCTTCAATCGCGGGTTGTTGCGAATGCGATCGCCGGCGCCGGTCGGGACCATCCATTTGTGATCGCCGGTGTTCATGTCGATCGCCGTCATGCGCGAATATGGCGGCTTGAACAGCGGCAGGCCTTCGGGCATTTGCGGCTGGCGGCCGGGTGCCTGCATAAACAGAAGGTTGCTGTCGAGTTTTGGGTCGGGCGGACTCAGCTTGCTGACCGCGTACGCGTTGCGAGATGGGATGTACATCATTCCCGTCGCGGGATCGACCGCCGCGCCCGACCAGTTCGCGCCACCGGTCGTGCCAGGGCGAACGAGCGTGCCTTCAATCGACGGCGGCGTGAACAGCGGACCGGTCCGGAAACCCTGGATCGCCTTCTCCGCCATCGCGCGAATCTCCGGCGTGAAGTCGGCGAGATCGTTCACCGTGACGCCCTGATATTCGAACGGCGCCGGCCTGGTGGGAATCGGCTGGGTCGGCGACGCCTTCTCGCCCGGCACATCCGATGCCGGAACGGGCGTCTCGACGATCTCCCAGATGGGCTTACCCGTCGCGCGATCGAACGTGTAGACGTAGCCCTGCTTCGTGATCTGCGCCAGCGCCTTCACCCGAGCGCCGTTCACCGTCACGTCGAGCAGGTTGGGCGCCGCTGGATTGTCGTAGTCCCACAGCCCGTGATGCACGGTCTGGAAATGCCACACGCGCTTGCCGGTGTTGATGTCGAGCGCGACCACGCTTTCGGCGAACAGGTTGTCGCCAAGGCGATGCGCGCCGTAGAAGTCCGGCGCGGTGGTGTTGGTCGGCAGGTACAGCAGACCGAGCTCCTCGTCGGCGCTCATGACCGTCCACACCGTGACCTTGCCGGCGTACTCGTTCGAACCGTCCTGCCACGTGTCGGCGCCGAACTCGCCCTTCTGCGGAATCGGCTGGAAGGTCCAGCGCACCTTGCCAGTGCGCGCATCAAACGCGCGAATCCACCCAGGGATCTGTTCCTTGGTCTTGATCAGCGAGGAGATCGCTGCCGGCGAGATCACCAGGTCCTTCACCACGATCGGCGGTGACTGCACGGAATACGTCAACGCGTTCAGGTAGTCACGCGTCCCGCGCTTCGCGCGCGGCAGGCCTTCCATCAAGTCAACCTTGCCGTTGACGCCAAACTCCTTGACCGGCCGGCCGGTCTTCGCATCGACGGCGATCAGGTAACCGTCACCGGTGCCCCAATAGATGCGCTCGTCGTTGCCCTGCTTCCAGTACGCCACGCCGCGCTGGTTCCAGCGCAGCGTCAAGGTGGTGGTACCCGATTCGTAGCTCTTCGGGTTGTAGATCCACTTCAGCGCACCGGTGCGCGCATCATAAGCGGCGCCCACTGACGCCGCCGTGTTCACGTAGAGAGTGCCGCCAACCATCAGCGGCGTGGCCTTGTAGTTCTGGACGAACGGCGGCTGGTTGTCGCGCCACCGTTTGGGATCGAGGCGGCTCAGCTCCTCGAAGATCAGCTTCGAGTCAGCCGACCACTCGGTGCCGTCCGGGAGCGTCATGCTCAAGAATCCGTCGGGAGACTTCGCGCGCCACGCCATCCGCAGCGACGCAAAGTTCGAGGCGTTGATCTGATCGAGCGGCGAGTATTTCGAGTTGGCGAGATCCGCGCCGTAGGTGGGCCACTCACCGGTCGCGGTGGATGGAGAAGGCAGCTGCGCGCCGGCCGATGCGGTGATGGCAACACAGATAATGAAGACGCGAAGGAGACGCCTGGTCATTCCGTTTGCTCTTTCAGCTGCCCGTATAAACGGGCGTCGCAATCCGGACAGATGCCGTGCGTGAACTCCACGGCGGCCCGGTTGCGCAGGTAGACATCGATCTGGCTCCAATAGCCCTTGTCGTCGCGCACCTTCTTGCAGCTCGCGCAGATCGGCAGCAGATCTTCGAGCGTGTGCACTTCCTGCAGCGCGCGCTTCAGCTCACCGATCAACCGCTCGCGTTCCTCCTCGAGCACCTTGCGAACGGTGATGTCGCGCGTCACCACCAGCCGGCCGGCGACGTCGCCCCATCGATCCGCGACGGGATCGACACGAACGTCGATCCACCGCGTCGAGTTGCCGCTCGGCACGGCCATTTCACCGAGCCACGGCGCGGATGATCGGTTGCGCTCTGGAATCCTGACCGTCGCCGGCACCTGCACCGCGTCGGCAGACATGCCAAGGTGTTCCTGCGCGGCGGCGTTGGCATAGATCACCCTGTCGGCGCGATCGAGGATCACCACGCCATCCGCGATCGTGTCGATCAGCGCTTCTCGCGCCCGTGGCAGCAGATCCAGCAGGCCTTCGCTGACCACGGCCCACGCCAGCACCGCCCCGCTCAACCCGAGTGACATCGTCAAGTAGTTCAGTCCGGGCCACGGCCCGAGCTTGAAGATGTAGAGACAGTTGCCGATCCAGGAGATGGCGACGGCGATCACCACCGCGAGCATCGGAGCGCGGAAGGCGCGCGTCACGCGCCGCCTCGCCGAGAGCAGCACCAGCGTGCTGACCAGCGTGAGCACGTAGTGCTGGACCGCGAGCACCCAGAACCACCAGCCGTAGTTGTAGGTCGAGAATACGCCGCCCGGCTTCGGCAGCTCGATGCTGGTCCAGAGCATCTGGTGATAGTTGCTGGTCCATGCCATCGCCAGGGAGATCACGGGGATGCCCCACACCGCGACCAGCATCGGCCGCGTCAGCAGACCCTCAAGACGCGCCAGCTCCATCGCGGCATGGAAGAAGAACGGCGAGCACGACACGACGCCGAAGTACTGGATCTGGGAAATGAGCCGTCGGCCCTCCACGGTCGGGAGGTGGACTTCGATCGCGTCACAGGCGGCCCACAGCGCCGCGGCGAGCAGCATCAGTCCAAGCGCGCGACCGCCCCGCACTTCGCGGCGATTGATGATCGCCATCGACGCGCCGAGGCTGATCAGCGCGGACACGGAGTAGGCGACGGTGAGGCCGATGGGCGAGAGCATCTGGCGTGAGCGGCCGCACGGCCGCGGCTGGCTATTCTACTGCCGCGCGGCTAGCGCGCGATCCGGAATGCAACCCATTGCTGCGCCGTATGCTCGCCTGCCGTGGCCGCGATGCGCAGCACGTAGGTGCTGTTGGCCAGACTCGAGACCGGCAGCGACATGCGGGTCTTGCCATTGGCCAGAGGCGGCGCGTCGAGGGTACGAAGCAAATCGCCCTTCGCGTTGAGCAGATCCACCTTGAGCTCCGGCGTCGCCCCGGACTCGGCGTGACATTCGATCTCGACCAGCACACGCTCGGTCGGGCCGAACCGGGTCGCGGCGGTCGGTGATGCGGACGCGTTCGCCTCGATCGCGCGGAACTCCACCATGTTCCTGGCCCGCAACACCTTCGGCGTCGCCAGCACCAGCGGCTGCTTGGTGAAATCAGGAATCGCTTGCGCTTGCACCCAGCGGTCGAGGACATCACCCTTGGCCGAGAGCGCCGTGAAGCGCAGCCGCTGGCGGCCGGCGGCGAAATCGAAACGCGCCATCAGCGGCAGCTCGCCCGGCGTGCCGCCGATCACCTGCGCCGCCATCGTCTCTTTGCCCGCCTCGTCCACGGGCTGAATCTCGAGCCGCGCCGGCTTGTTCGCAAACGCGGTGGCGTTTGGCTCCCACGAGAACATCGCGCGCGTCTTGTCGCCCTCGCCTTTTGCGAATCCGGTCCACACCGACACCTCGCGAGTGTTCGCCGACTCAGACAATGCGGCGAGCGCGGTGGTGAGCTCCGTGTTCGCCGGCGTGGCGGCGGCGTCGGCCGCCGCCGTCAACTCTTTCTCGCTGGCCGACCAGTAGCCGCGCCGGGCGGTGACGTTCACGCCCCGGCGCTTCACGCGCACCTTGATCTCGTGGAACTTGCCGTCATTGGTGCGCCGCGTCGGCGTGTAGCCGATCAAGTAATAGGCGCTCGCGTCAGCCATCACGTCCTTGAGCTGATCGGTCGCGTTGTTGGTATTGACGATGGCACGGCCGCCGGTGCTTTCGGCGATGCGTCTCAGGATGGTGTCACCGCCGAAGCCCACCGTGCCGAGTGGACGCGGGTCGATCGCGTGGATCGTCACGTTGCCGCGATTGGCCGCCTCGTCGATCTCGCGCATCAACAGGTCGTTCGGGCTGCCCGGCCGCACGCCGGGTCCCTGGCTGAAGAACAGCACGGACTTGCGACCGTCGCGCAAGCCGCCCAACTGCGTGGCGATCGCCTTCAGCGCCGACAGCGTGACGCCGGCGCGCAGTTCCATCCAGTTGCGCTGCGACAGTTGCGCTTCTTCGATCACGCTCTTGACCGGGTAGGTCTCGCCGTAACGCCCTTCAAAGTTGCGGACACGGTTCAGCAGCTCCGCCTTGTTCCGCGTGTACTTCACGTCGTACAGCGTGGTGAGCGGATCCATCAACGCGACGAGATCGTTGGGACCAAGCTGGTTGATGAAGCGCGTCAGCACGTCGCGGAGCGGCACCGTGATCTCCGGCCGTTTGGAGATGTGGTAGTCGTCCAGGAAGATCACGAACAGCCGCACGTCCTCGCGCGCGGCTTCGAGCAGCGCGTGCTCCTTCGAGCGAATCTCGAGCGGCTCGTCCTGGTTGGAGGTGCGAGTGCCGTCAACCTTGACGAACTTGATGGTTTCGACCGTCTGCGGAACGCCGTCCTCAGTGAGTTCGAAATCTTCGAGCGTCAGGTCGGCGACGGCCTCGTCTCTGGCCGTCACGGTCACGTCAACGCGCACGAGATCGGTTCCGGCCCGGAAGATGGGTTGCGCAGGCTGCTGAGAAGCGACGCCCGACGCCGCGCCCAGAGTCAACAACACCGCCGCGACAAGCCGCATACACGCATCCTATACTGAGCACCGATGTCAGATCCCAAATGGGATGTGCTCGGCGTGGGTTGTAATTCCGTCGATTACGTCTACCGTCTTCCCGCGTCTCCGCGCGCCGATAGCCCTACCGCGAAGCTCCGAATCACCAGCCACCACGTCATGTGCGGTGGACAAACCGCCACGGCCATGGCCGCTTGCGCCGGGCTGGGCCTGCGCGCCGCGTACCTGGGCGCCATCGGTCATGACCACAACGGCCGCACGGTACGCGACGAGCTGCAGCGGCGCGGCGTGGACGTCTCTGCTGTGCTGACGCGCGAGTGCGCGAATCGGTTTGCGGTGATCACCGTCGACGAAACCAGCGGCGAGCGCGTCGTCTTATGGGACCGCGACGATCGTCTCAACCTCTCGCCGCGCGAGCTCGACCCGGCGCTGATTCGTTCCGCCCGCCTGGTGCACGTGGATGATGAGGATCAGGAAGCGGCGATCGCGGCGGCAACCATCGCCCGCCAGGCCGGCATTCCCACCACGAGCGATATCGATCGCCTGACCAGCCGCACGAAAGACCTGGTGACCGCCGTCAGCATCCCGATGTTCGGCGAGCACGTGCTACCCGGCCTGACCGGTGAATCCGATCCCGAGCGCGGCTTGCGCGCACTGCGGCAGTGGCACGACGGCGTGCTGTGCGTCACGCTGGGTCCGCGGGGCGCGATGCTGATGGTCGGGGACCAGACCACATCGATGCCGGCGTTTTCGGTGACGGCTGTAGACACGACCGCCGCGGGAGATGTGTTCCGGGCGGGATTCATTCGCGGATACCTCGCCGGCTACGAGCCGAAGGCCATCCTGGAGTTCGCCAACGCCGCCGCGGCCATCGGCTGCACGCGGGCGGGGGCCATGGCCAGCGTGCCCGAGCTCAACGAAGTCGAAGCCGTTATCGGCGGACGAGCGCTTCGCTGAGCACGCGGCCGGTTGCATCCGGCAGCGTGACGCCGGTGAGGTGCGCGAGCGTCGGCGCGAGATCGAGCGGCGCGGCCGGATCGATGTATTCACCCGGCTTGATCCCATGGCCAAATAGCATCACCGGCACGCGCGTGTCGTAGCGATGCCCGGTGCCGTGCGTGGTGGTGCTGGACGAGGTGATCCAGTAGGCGCGGCCCAGCATCTTGATGTCGCCGCTGCGGCCCTCGTAGTGGCTGAACGCCGGCGCCCGCGTCAGCGGATCGCCTGCGGACAGGTCCTCTTTACGGTAGACGCGCCACACCCCCGGCGTCTTGCGCACCGTGTCGAGCACCGCCTCCATCGCCTTGGGGTTCTGCTGCAGCTTCAGGTAGATGCCTTCGTTGAAGTAGATGTCGTTGTAGATCACGCGCGTGCGATAGGAGCCGGGACCGAGCTCGCTCACGAGCACAGCGTCGATGGCGCGGCCGACCCCGCCGGTGTCGATGCGGCCGGCGTCGAAGCCCATCGCCTTGACGCGTTCGGGCACCGGCGCCACGCCGTGATCGGAGGTGAGGCCAATCACGTAGTTGCCCTTGCCGAGATCGCGATCGAGCTTGTCCATCAACAGGCCGAGCTGCTGATCGAGATGAATCAGCACATCCTGCGATTCATGCGAGTCCGGCCCGAAGTCGTGCCCGACCTTGTCGAGCGCCGAAAAACTGATGCCGATGAAATCGGTGGCCGGGCCGCGGCCCAGCTTCATCCCGTCGATCGCCGCCATCGCCAGCGCGTTGAGATAGGCATCCGAATAGGGGCTTGATTCCCAGGCATCGGTGAACGCGCCGCCCACTTCGTTGCCGCGGCCCTGCACGATGTGCGGAAACTCGCTGGTGGAAAGCGCCACGCCGCGGCGGTTCTCCTTCGAGTAATCGTAGAGATAGCGCTCGCGCGGCAGCATGCGGTCCCACTTGCGGCCCATCTCGTTCTTGAGGGGATGCTTCGCGATGTAGTCCGCAAACACGGGTGACGGGGCCGTCGCGAACGCGGTTGATGTCACCCACTCGCCGTCGGCTTCATCGAGCCAGATCACCGCGTCGGGCCGGCGGCCGCCCAGCATGATCGCGGAGCGAGCCTTGAGCGAGATGCCGACGACCTTTGGCGCCGGCGAGCCCTGCAGGCGCATCTCGTCGGAGAGCGTGTTCGACATCAGGTACTTCGCGCTGTTGCCGATGCTCTTCACGGGGCGGCCGTAGGTGATCAGCTTCGCGTCTTCATCATCCGTGCAGGCGACGAGACGGCTGTTGTTGCGCTCCCACCACTGGTTCAACACCATGCCGTGAATCGCGGGCACGGTGCCGGTGCTCATGCTCGCGTGACCGGCACAAGTGACGGTGTTGTAGTACGGATAGTCGGCCTGCCGGAACCACGCGCCTTCAGTCACCAGGCGGTGCAACCCCTTCGTCCACTGGTGCCGGAAGCGGTCAACGTAATCGCCGCGCATCTGGTCCACCGAGATCAGGACAACCAGCTTTGGCTTGGCAGCCGCGGCCGGCGCGGGACGGACGGTCTGCGCGCTCGGGACGGCGGCCAGGACAACCAGTGCGGCTGCGGCGACAAATCTCATCGAGCGAATCATACAATCAGGACATGTCGAAACGGCGACTGGCGTCCTTGATTGGGCTCGCCATCACGGTGTTGGCCGGGGGGCGGCCGTCCGCCCAACAGCCGTCCCTCGACGAGGTGCTCAAGCGCTCCGCCGGCTACGTGGCGGGCTTCCGCAAACAGCTGTCCGGCATTGTCGCGGAAGAGGTCTACGAACAGACCGTTGTGGAAATCAGCCGTATCCCGCAAGGTTACGTTCGCAATCCGCACCGCAAACTGAAGTCGGATCTCTTGCTGGTGAAACCGGGTAGCAGCGCTCGGTACGTCGAGCTGCGCGACGTGTTCGAAATGGACTCGGTGCCGGTGCACAAGGAACAAGGCCGGCTCGAGGCACTGCTGCGCGACGGCTCGCAATCCGCCGACGCGAAGATCGCGGAGATCGTGGAGACGAGCGCGAAGTACAACATCGGCAGCATCACGCGCAACGTCAACACGCCATTGATGTCGCTGCAGTTCCTGGATGCCGCCAACCAACCGCGCTTTCGATTCAGGCACGTGCCGAAGGCGGCCCCGGTGTTTGGCGATACGGCAGATAAGGCCGCCAACGAATCGGGCGTCTTCCGAGTCTCGACCGAGATGTGGACGATTGCGTACGAAGAGCGCGAGCGGCCGACGATTATCCGCCGGCCGGGAGGACGCGACCAGCCGGCGAAGGGCCGGTTCTGGATCAACCCGGCGGACGGCAGCGTGCTGATCAGCGAGCTGGTCGTCGATGGCGGCGGCGTGCTGGCCACCATCACGGTCAGCTATCAGTCGGAGCCGCTGATGGGATTCCTGGTGCCCGTCGAGATGCGGGAGATCTACATTCGCAATCCCGAGCGCATCACCGGTCACGCCCGGTACGGGAAGTTCCGGCCGTTGCAGTGAGCGTTGGCGGCGGTTAGTTCGTCCGAACGGTAACCGTCTTACCAGGCGATACGCCGCGTTGCCACGCGGGCACGCGCTTGCCGCCGCGCGGGACGATGACCTGGATGTCGACGCTTTTGACGCCGGAGGGCAGGCCAAAGTGCACGGGCATGTCGTTCTGCGCGTCGTAGCCCGATCCGCTGTCCACGAGGCGCGTGCCGATCAGCCGCGTGGTGCCGGCCGCATACGCGCGCACCTCCGCGCCGGCGTGGGTCGCTCGGCCCTGTCCGTTCACCACCCGCACGTGCACACCTCGCGCCGCATCGGCCGCCGGCAGCATGTTTCGCATCACCACATGCGTGCCGTCGCTCCGTGCCCCCGTCAGCGCGAGATCGAGATCGCCGTCGCCGTCGACATCTCCCCACTGCACGCCATGATCGGCCTGCTGCTTGCGGATGATCGCCGGCGTCACGTCCGCAAACACTGAGCCGGTGTTCCGGAACAACGAGTCCTGCCAGCTTGCGCCGCCGGTCACGGTGCCATTGACGTACAGATCGAGCGTCCCGTCGTGGTCGAAGTCGGCAAACGCGCACGCGTCGTAGCGTGAGTCGATCGCGATGTTCCACGCGGACGCGCGATCCTCGAAGGCGCCCTTGCCGCGGTTCCGGAAGAAGCCAAGCGGCCCGTAGTTGGCCGCGAACAAATCCAGCTTGCCGTCGGAGTCAATATCAGCGACGCAGACGCGGACCGTGCCGTTGGCGGCAAGCTTCGGCGCGCGGCCGCCCCAAGCCACGCCTGCAGACTCCGCCGCATCGGTGAACTTGCCGCCATCGTTGCGATACAACCCGTTCGCGTCGCCGTCCATGTTCGCGACCGCCACGTCCAGGTCGCCGTCTTCGTCGTAGTCAAACCACGCGGCGCCGACGGTGCGGCGCGCATCGGCCAGGCCGATTGCCGACGCCACGTCCGTCAGCTTGCCGGCGTCGTTGCGATACATCGCGTTGGCGCGATCGCGGAAGGCGATGAACAGATCCAGATCACCGTCAGCATCGAAATCGACGAACGCGGGCTGCCGCACCGCGCCGGTCGCGACCATCAAGCCGGACTCGTTCGTGATGTCGGAGAACTTGCCGCCGGTGTTGCGATACAGCTTCAGGACCGAAGCGTCCTTGAGTGGCGTGAAGCCAAGCAGGAGGTCGGGATCGCCGTCTGCATCCACATCGCCCCATGCAATCGCGCGCGTCGGCCGGCTATCAGCGACGCCCGCGGCCGACGCAACGTCGGTGAAGACACCCTTGTCGTTGCGATACAACCGGTTCGGCTTGCCGTCGAAACCGACGAACAGGTCGAGATCACCGTCGTGGTCGTAGTCGGCGAAAGCGTTGGCAAAGGTCAGTCCGCCGCCCATCACGTCCGGCTGGATCGGCTCGAACAGCGGCGTGCCCTGCGCACTGACAGAGATAATCGCTACGAAAACAAACAGCGTTCTATACACCATGAGTTAGGGAGCCTTCGCGGCCTCGAACACGAGCAGCGTCGCCGCGACGCCGGTTGTGCGAACCTGGACTGCGGTTGAGCCTGGTGCGACGACAAGGAGGGTCCCCGCAGCCGTGACCTGGCGATCGGCGCCAACGGTGATCTCGACTCCGCCGTCGAGGACGTAGATGAACTGTTCAGCGCCGGCGATGTTCGGCCGAAGGTCGAACGGTGCTTTTGCGCCCGCCGAAATCTGCCACGCCGACACTGCTGCGCCAATGCCCTTCTTGACGTTGGCACGCACGCCGTCGACGACCGGCTGCCACTAGGCCGACTCAGGACGAAAATCGAGATCCATCCCCTCGGGCGCGTTCACTGGTGCGGCGGCACGCCGGAACTCGACCTTCTCCAGCTCGGGTGGAAAATCCACGCGGCGCACCGGCTGAAATTCGATCAGAGTGGGACTCATGGTCTCACCGGACACGTCGTTGCCATGCGGCACATCAGGCGGGATGAGCAGTCCGCGCATCCGGGACACGGTGTGCGGCGCCGTCGGCGTGACGATATTGAACGCGCCGGACACGCCGACGTTGATTTGTTCGTGCGTGTGATGGTGCGGCGTGTTCTTCCAGCCGGCCTTGAAGTCGCCGATCATGAACGTGCCGACCTGGCCCAACACCTTCTTGATGCGAAGGTTGGCGCCGACTTCGAGGATCGGCTGGGTGGAAAGGTCGTAGCGCGTGACGCGCGCCTGGCCGTGGCCAAGCGCGGACGCGCTTGCGATCGCCAGGCAAACGAACAGGCCTCTCGCTTTCATTGCGTCCCCCTGGGTTGAAGTGGCTAGAGTCTAGCGGAGTATCATTCCGCCGTGATTCAAATCTTTGCCATCCTCATCGTGTTGGCGGCGGCCGTCGAATCGGCGGCCCAGACACCGGCACCGTTCGAAGTGCACGAAGCCACGATTGCGCAGATCCACGCCGCCATGAAAGCCGGGCGGGTCACCTGTCGCGCGGTCGTCGAGCAATACCTGCGGCGCATCGACATGTTCGACAAGAACGGTCCGGCGCTGAATGCGATTGTCGTGACAAACCAGGACGCGTTGAAGCAGGCCGATGCGCTTGATGCGCGCTACAAGCAAGGTGGTCCAGTGGGCGCGCTCCACTGCATCCCGATGCTGGTGAAGGACAACATGGAGACCATCGGGCTGCAGAGCGCCAATGGTTCGCTGGCCCTCGCCGGCTTCATCTCCAACAAGGACGCGTTCCAGGTCAAGAAGATCAAGGACGCGGGCGCGATCGTCATTGCCAAGACCAACATGGCGGAGTGGGCGTTCTCGCCCGTGGAAACGATCGGTTCGATCCTCCCGGGATACACGCGGAATCCCTACGCGCTCGATCGCGTGACCGCGGGCTCGAGTGGTGGAACCGCAGCCGGCGTGGCGGCGAGCTTCGCGACCGCGGGACTCGGCAGCGACACCGGCAATTCGATTCGCGGACCGTCATCGCACCAGTCGCTGGTCGGCATTCGATCGACGATGGGCCTGACGAGCCGCGCCGGCATCATGCCGCTGAACCTGCTGGCCGACATCGCCGGGCCGATCGCGCGGAGCGTCGAAGACGCCGCCGCGATCTTCCAGGTTGTCGTCGGCCACGATCCCGACGATCCGGTGACCGCCGCGGCCGCATCGCATCTGCCGCAGAACTACTCGGCGTCTCTCGTGCGCGACGGCTTGAAGGGCGCGCGCATTGGCGTGCTGCGCTTCGCCTACGAGCGCGAGTCGACCGATCCCGAGATCGTCCAGATCTTCATGCGCGCCGTCGAGGATCTGCGCCGTGAGGGTGCAACGATCATCGATCCAGGCGTGATCGACGGCCTCGGCGACATCCGTCGCCAGCCAGGCGTTGGGCCGTGCATGGGATTCAAGTACGACATCAATCGCTACTTCGCCGGCCACGGCGATCGCATTCCGGTGAAGACCCTGGCGGAGGTCGTGAAGTCGCGCCGCTTCCATCCGTCCGTGCAAGTGCGCCTCGAACAGGCGGAGGCCGGAACGGTGAACGGCCCGGAGACGGAGGCCTGCAAGGCCGAACTCGCGTATCGCGAGCAGGTCCGCGCCGCCGTTACGAAGACGATGGATGCGCAGAAGATCGACGCGTGGGTGTATCCGACCTGGAGCAATCCGCCGCGGTTGATCGGCGACCTCAATACGCCTGGCGGTGATAACAGCCAGTTCTTCTCACCGACCACCGGCTTCCCGTCGATCCAGGTCCCGATGGGCTATTCGCGCGGCGGACGGTTGCCGGCCGGCATCACCTTCTTCGGCCGCGCCTGGTCCGAGCCGGCATTGATCAAGTTCGCGTATGCGTACGAACAGGCGACGCGTCACCGCCGGTCGCCGGATTCGACACCGGCGCTGCGTTGAACCGGTGAACGGTCGCCCTGAACCACCGTCGTGAACCTTCTCGAGGACTTATGCCCATCAACGGCACGCACATGCTGCTTTACACAACGGAGCCCGAGAAGCTTCGGGCGATGCTTCGCGACGTCTTCGGCTTCAAGCACGTGGACGCAGGAGATGGCTGGCTGATCTTCCGGACGCCGCCGGGCGAGGTCGGCGTACACCCAGCCGAGAACGGCAATGCCGGCACGCACGCGATCTCGTTCATGTGTGACGACATCCACGCGACCATCGCCGATCTGCGGGCCAAGGGCGTTGATGTCGATCCCGAGCCGGCCGATCACGGCTACGGCATCGTGACGATGATGCATCTGCCGGGCGGGTGTGACGTGCAGTTATACGAGCCGCGTCACCGCATCGCCGCCGACATCAGCTAGGCGCCCGCGTCTGCGAGCGAGGCAAGCTGGTCGGCGTCGGTAAACGCCAGCGATTCGGAATTCACGCAGTGGCGCTGCCCCGTCGGCTTGGGCCCATCCGGGAACACGTGCCCGAGATGGCAGTCGCACCGCGCGCATAGAATCTCCACGCGCCGCATGCCGTAACTGATGTCCGCCTTCTCGGCGACGTTCTCATCTGCAATCGGCTGAAAGAAGCTCGGCCAGCCCGTTCCCGAATCGAACTTCGCGCTCGACGAGAACAGCGGCAGTCCGCAGCAGATGCAGGAGTAGACGCCCGCCTTCTTGTTGTCGAGCAGGGTGCCGCAGAACGGCCGCTCCGTCCCATGCGCGCGCGCCACCGCGAACTGCTGCGGGGTCAGTTGCTGCTTCCATTCCGCGTCGCTCTTCTCGACGCGCGGCAGCTCGAGCGGCCCCACCAGCTCGCCCTGCTTGTTGAAGACCTTGACGGCAACCTTTGTCATATCCCTATCTTCTACCACTGCGACGCCGGACAGCACTTCTGAGGTCAATTCTCACGGCGTCGACAACACGAACTGGTTGCCGTCCACGTCCTTGAAGATCGCCGCGGTGCCCCAATCCGCCTTCTGCGGATCCTGGACGAACTCCACGCCCTTCTCTTTCATCTCCTTCGCGGTGGCAAACACATCATCTGCGCAGAATGTGACGTTCATGAAGCCGCCGATCATCTTGTCGAGCCCCTCGCCGGTCCACAGCACCAGCTTGGTCTCGGCGCGGGGAATCGCCAGCTCGATCCATCGCTGCTTGTCGTCGAACGGCGCGTCGGTCACCACCTTCAAACCGAGCTTCTTCGTGTAGAACTCGAGCGCCTTGTCCTGGTCGCGAACCGGGATGCTCGCGAACTTGATTGCCTTGATCATCACAACCTCCGCAGCCACTATGCGGCGTTCGCGATTGCCGTTCAAGGCGTGCAGGCTTTACCATGGCAACGGATGCCACAGTCGCCGGACACCGTCCCGATCGATCGCTATGTCCTCGACACGCTGATGCGCGACCTGGTCGGCCATGACCGGCAGCCCTCCGCCTATCTCGTCTACCTGTTTCTATGGCACGAGACACACGGCAGGAGGCAGCAGACGACGCAGATGGCGCTGATCGATATCGCGGAGAGCGTGGGGTTGTCGAAGCGCGGCGTCCAGGATGCGCTCGGTCACCTCAGCAAGCGCAAGCTGATCGCCGTCGAGCGCAAGAGCATCACCGCCGTACCGGTGTATACAGTGCTGCGCCCGTGGAAGCGTTAGCGCCGGTTGAACAGGAACTCTTCGATCTTCCCGTCCGGCGCGCGATACATCAGGGTGCGAATCGGCGTCGTGCCGACGGTGACGCGCAAGGTTGACACTTCGAGCCCGCCGCGCTCGTTGATGCCGCCGGGCTCCACGCTGCCGATCTCTCCCGCGTCGACGAGCGATTTCGACATTGCCTTGAGTCGCTCGTCCGTCAGGAACGCGTTGTACTCCGCACCGAGCTTCGAGCGATCGACGGTGCCGCTGCGAATTTCACGCAACAGCGCCATCGCGGCGTCTTTCGCCGGTGGTCCCGCGACTTTCGGCGCATCGGCAACCGGTAGCAGCTTCGCCAGCACGGCATCCTGGATCGTATCGAGCACGCCGCCCGCCCAATCTGAGTTGGCGATGACGACCACGGCGGAACGCGTCTCCGGGATCATGGCGTTACGCGATCCGAACCCGCTGACGCCGCCTCCGTGCGTCAGCACCAGCATCGGTCCGCGATCGCGAATCGACTGGCCGCATCCGTAGGCGCTCGAGCGTCCGCCGCTCAGTTCACGCGGGCTCGTCATCGTCTTCCACGACGCGGGCTTCAGCACTTTGCCTTCCATCAAGGCGAGGTTCCATTTCATCAGGTCTGCTGGCGTGGTCCACAAGCCGCCCGCGGCGCCGATCCAGCCGACGCCTTCGGGAACGGAGAGCTCCGCGGGACCGAGTCCCATTGGCGTGTAGCCGTCAGCAAGACCCGGCGCACCGCGAACGGGATCGAATCGCGTGTGCGTCATGCCAAGCGGGGTCAGGATGCGATCCTGCAGTGATTGCGCGAACGGCTTGCGGTCGGCCAGTTCCGTGATGTGACCGAGCATCAGGTAGCCGGTGTTGCTGTAC
>Ga0247718_1000030_pt1 | contig 29134 bp, 37 predicted proteins | sample 21E_DmetaG_FD_189045 | JGI IMG/M metagenome (GOLD analysis project Ga0247718, IMG submission 189045) | Soil microbial communities from hillslope of Landscape Evolution Observatory, University of Arizona, Oracle, AZ, United States - 2-1-E_D | ecosystem: Engineered > Artificial ecosystem >...
GTAAGGCCGTGGGAGAGCCGGACATGGAGCCTGAGCATGAGCGCCAGATCTGCCAGTACGCGAAGGAGAAGCTCGGCTCGGACTTCGTGTTCATCACGCATTTCCCGACGACGAAGCGCGCCTTCTACACCATGGCGGACCCGGAGAATCCTGAGCTCTCGCTCTCCTTCGACCTCCTGTTCCGCGGTCTCGAGATCAACAGCGGCGCGCAGCGCATCCATGACTACGATGAACTCGTAGCGAAGATGGAGGGCCGCGGCATGGATCCCGAGAAGTTCTCCTACTACCTCCAGGCCTTCAAGTACGGCATCCCGCCCCATGGCGGCTGCTCCACGGGCCTTGAGCGCATCACCGCGCGCATGCTCGAGCTGCAGAACGTGAAGGAAGCATCCACGTTCCCGCGCGACATGAATCGCATCGACCTTCTCCTCTCTGAGGCGCAGCCCGAGGCGTAGCCGCACGCTATACTAGATCCCATGGACGCCGTTACGGAGTACCGGGGATTCACCATACGTGCCGGATCCTTCGAGGGTCCGTACGACCTGCTGCTCGACCTCATCGATAAGCGCAAGCTCTCGGTGAACGAGCTCTCGCTTTCGCAGGTGACGGACGAGTACATCGCCTTCGTGCGCGGGCACGAGGCCTTTCCTATGGAGGACGCCGCGCAGTTCATCGGCGTCGCGGCGACGCTCCTCCTTATCAAATCGAAGTCCCTCATCCCTGAGCTCGAGCTCTCCATGGAGGAAGAGGAGGACGTGGACGACCTTACGCGCCGTCTCGCGCAGTACGAGAAGGTGCGCGAGGCGCGCGAGCTGCTTGCCCGCATCTACGGGCGGATGGTGATGGTGTCTGCGGGGGAGCGCGCCCCGGAGCCCATGTTCGCGCCCTCGCGCGACCTAACCCAGGAACACCTCTCGGAAGCGCTCAGGAATGCGCTTGCCGCCCTCGAGAAGGCGGAGGAGAAGCTGCCCGAGGCGCGCGTCCGTCCTCTCGTTACCATCGAGGAGATGATGGATACGCTCCTCGTCCGCGTGCAGCGCGCCATGACGCTTTCGTTCAAGGAGTTCTCCGGCGCAGCCAAGGAGAAGGTCGAGGTTATCGTGTCGTTCTTGGCGCTCCTTGAGCTCGTGAAGCAGGGGGCGGTCGATGCGGCGCAGCACGGGGCATTCGATGATATCCGCATCACCAACACCTCGACGAGCGTGCCGCGGTACGGCTAGGCAAGCACAATAAGGAAGAAGAGCGCGGCGAGCACGATGCGGTAGATGCCGAACGGTATGAACGTGTAGGAGCGTACGATCGCAAGGAGGAAGCGCATCGACAGGAGCGCGACAAGAAACGCGGTGACGAAGCCGAGCGCCAGGAGGCCGAACTGGTCGAACACGAAGGTGTCTGCAGATTTGAGGAGGTCGTAGCCGGTGGCGGCGACCATGGTAGGGACCGCGAGCAGGAACGAGAACTCGACGATCGCGACGCGCCGCATACCGACCAGAAGGCCGCCCACGATGGTGGCTGCCGAGCGCGATACGCCCGGGATGATGGCGATCGACTGGAAGAGGCCGACAAGAAAGGCCTGGCCGTAGGTTATCTGCCGCGCGCCCTCGAGGGATTCCGGCTTCTCCTTGTGAATGAGCTCGAAGAGTATGAGCGCGATACCGCCTACGAACAGAGAGGTCACTACAACGTACGGGTTCCCGAGCAGGAATCCCTTTACATACGGATACACCAGAAGGCCCACGAGCCCCGTGGGAAGGAAGGCCACGAAGAGCCGGGTAAGGAACGGGATGTCGAGAAAGGACTTCCAGTAGAGCGCGATCACGGCCGCGATAGCGCCGAGCTGGATGGCGATCTGGAACGAGGAGAGGAATGTGGAAGGCTCAAGCCCGAGCAAGTGGCTTACGAGTATCAGGTGGCCGGTCGAGGAGATGGGCAAGAACTCGGTGACGCCTTCGACGACGCCGAGAATGATACTGTCGAGCCAAGTCATAGAAGGAGTATATCAGTCCCCAGTCAAGGAGGGTTGCTGGTGCACGGTTTGACGGTATGCTTAGAACATTATGGCGTTTGCGCTCTCATCGAAGCTCGAAGCGGTCCTGTTCGCTGCCGGGGAACCGCTTCAGAAGAAGCGGCTTGCGCAGATACTCGACGCATCCCCTGAGACGCTCGAAGACGCCCTGAACGCGCTCCGGATCACGCTTGAGGACCGGGGGCTCCGCCTTATCGAGACAGAGAACAACATCGAGCTGCGCACCGCGCCTGAGGCGAGCGACGCGATACAGAAACTGCGCGAGAGTGAGCTTTCGAGGGATCTGGGCCGCGCGAGCCTCGAGACGCTCGCGCTCATCCTCTACAAGGGCGGTGCGACGCGCGGCGAGATCGACTGGGTGCGCGGCGTGAACTCGACCGCGGCGATCCGCGCGCTCATGCTCCGCGGCCTCATCGAGAAGACCGAGGACAAGGACGACCGACGCCGCGTCCGCTATCACGCGACCGTGGATGCGCTCGCGCATCTTGGCGTAGGTACGCGCTCTGAGCTGCCGCGGTTCGAGGAATTGAGCCGTGCACTTGCAGAACACGAGGCAAAAGCCGAAACTAGTGAGGCTCCCGTATGACGAAGACCGAGGAACCGGACCTGAAGACGCTTATCAGGAAGCTTGAGAAGCGCCATCAGAAGAAGCAGGCTGCCGTAGCGCTTACGGCAGCTTCGTTGGTGCTCGGGCTCATGGTCCTCGTATCGCCCCTCTTTGGTGCACAGGAAGACATCGCACCCATCGCCGAGGCACCGGCACCCGTAGTGGCGCCGGTTGCGCCGGAGGCGTTCGCTGATGTGCGCCTTGAAGGCAAGGCAGCGTTTGTCTACGACCTTGCGACTGGCGAAGTACTGTACGAGCGCAACTCGCGCTCGCAGCTCCCGCTGGCTTCGCTCACCAAGCTCCTGACCGTCTACGCTGCTGCGGATACGCTTTCCGCGGACTCGACCGTGACGATCACCGACAGCGCGCTCCTTCCTGAGGGCGACAGCGGCTTTAGTGCAGGGGAGCGCTTCTCGTTCTCCGACCTCGCGCGCCTTGCGCTCGTGTCCTCATCGAACGATGCGACCGCGGCGATCGCGGAGACCGCCGCGGTCGCCCGCGCTACGACCGGCAAGAACCTCCTTGCCGGCGCGGCGTCCGCGATCGGCCTTTCCCAGACCTATGCGCTTAACGGCACCGGCCTTGATGAGAGCACCTCGATCTCAGGAGGCTACGGCTCTGCGCGCGACGTCGCGAAGCTCTCGGGCGAGCTCCTCAGGAAGGCGCCCGCAATCGCGCGCGCAACCACCGCGTCGTCCATCACCATCTACTCCAAGGACGGCATCCCGCACACGCTCCCCAACACGAACCCGGAGGTGGTACGCGTGCCGAACATCCTGCTTTCGAAGACCGGCTTTACGGACCTCGCGGGCGGCAACCTCGCGGTTGTCTACGACGCCGGCATGAACCATCCGATCGCCGTCGTGGTGCTCGGGTCCTCGCGGGAGGGCCGCTTCCGCGACGTGAATGCGCTCATTGCGCGTACCAACGACTACTTCGCCGGCAAGGCCGAATAGCCCTATGCTTATCTTCGATGCCGCGCGCGTGCTCATCCCTTCGGTCATCGCCTTCATAACCGGTATCGCGCTCGCGCCCGTGCTCGCGCATTACCTCTACAAGCATCGCGCCTGGAAGAAGAAGGGCGGGAAGGGGAACGGCATGGGGGACGATACCGGCACGCCGCTCTTTGATGCATTGCACAAGGAACGCGAGGTCTCGACGCCGCGCATGGGCGGCATCCTCGTGTGGGGCTCGACCCTGGTGACCGCGCTCGGCCTCTGGCTCCTCGCCATGCTCTTCGGCGAGCCGTTCGCCTCGTTCGATTTCATCAGCCGCAGCCAGACCTGGCTCCCGCTCTTTGCGCTTGCGGTCGGCGCGGGCGTCGGCTTCATCGACGACCTGTTCGAAGTGACGCGTTCCTCGGGCGGCCTCCGCCTCCGCTGGCGCCTCCTCGTCGTTGGCGCCATCGGCGCGTTCGCCGGATGGTGGTTCTACGACAAGCTCGACGTGTCCTCGGTCGGCGTCCCGTTCCTGGGGCCCCTCGAGCTCGGCGTCTTCTTCATCGCGTTCTTCATGCTCGTGACGCTCGCGCTCTACGCGGGGGGCGTGATCGACGGCATCGACGGCCTTGCGGGCGGCGTATTCGCCATCATTTTCATGACGTATGCGGGCATCGCGTTCGCGCAGGGGCAGAGTACGCTCGCCGCGTTCGCGGCCTGCGTCTCAGGATCGCTGTTCGCGTTCCTCTGGTTCAATATCCCGCCCGCCCGGTTCTACCTCTCGGAAACAGGCAGCATGGCCCTTACGGTTGCGCTCGCCGTGACCGCATTCTCCGCGGACGTCCTCGGGGACGGCGTGGGCGTAGCCGTGCTTCCTATCATCGCGCTGCCGCTCACCGTTACCGTGGTGACGAACATGCTCCAGGTAATAAGCAAGAAGGTGTTCAAGAAGAAGCTCTTCAGAATCGCGCCGATCCACCATCATTTCGAGGCGCTCGGATGGCCGCCGTACAAGGTGACTATGCGCTACTGGGTCATCACGATCATCGCCGGCATCTTCGGTCTTGCGATAGCGCTTCTGAAGTAAGCTGGATCCTCGTAGTATTCTAGGCTCATATGGACCCGCGCCATCTTGAGCAGCTGTGCCGAGAGTTCGCTCTTGGTGCAGTAGTGGGTCTTGAGGAGAATACTCAGGGAGTTCTGAATAAGAACTACATCCTTACCACAAGTCAGGGTACGTATTTCCTGAAATCGGTCAGAGCAAAGCAGCAGGAGCGGATTTCTTATATCGCTGAGGTCGAAGCGTTCTTCAGAGACCGCTCCATACCTGCGGTCTGCATGGAGACGCTGCCCTCGGGAGAGCGGTTCCTCAAGATCGAGGAAGCGCTCTATACCGTCTATCCATACATAGCGAATACGCATATTCACGCTTATACCGGAGGCCATATGCGCGCGATGGGCGAGACCCTGGGTTCTATACACAAGGCAGGGGCCTCTCAGGTGCCTGCACATCTCGCTTCCAGTAGGTTTTCGATACCTGCGCGAGAGGCGGTTACCCATGAGCTTGTCAGCCGACGCGAGAGCATACTCAACAAGCGCGTCTTGGAAACGATCGACGAAGAGTTCCTTTCGTACATAGATCTCAAGCTAAAAAGGATCGACGATTGTTTCGAAGAGCCCGCGCTTCCGAGCGACACGCTCGTGCACGGCGATTACCACGACCGGAACATCCTGTTTGAGGGGGAAAGCATCGTAGGAGTGTGCGATTGGGAAAAGGCGCTCATGGCCCCGAGAGCATACGAGGTCGCTCGGGCACTCGAGATTATCTGCTTCGGGGAAGGCCAGCGCATGGTCCGAACCGAGGAAGAGATGCGTGATTCTGCGAGCATGTTCATGCGGGCCTATAACGCGGTGTACGCACTCTCCTCTGAAGAGCTCAGAAAAGGCGTCGCGCTGCGGCTTTACAAGCTAATCCATAGCGCGTGGATTGAGCGCCAGCATTACGACCTCGGAGATTCAAGGTCTAACAAATTTATCCAGAACGAAATGCGCCTTATCGCCTCGAATGGACTGCTCGGTAGGATAGAATAGGGAAATCATGCGTATCCTCGGAGACCGCGTCTTCGTCTTTATCGTCGCCATCCTTGTCGTGGGTGGCGCGGCCATTTTCCTCTCCGCGGCGCTCGGCCTTTTGGCGCGCGAGGGCGCTTCTATCGGGCGCCTGGCGCTCACGCAGCTCGCGCTCGGCCTCATCCCGGGCATCATCGCGCTCCTGGCGCTCCGGTTCATGCCGCCGCCCTGGATCATGCGAGCCGTAGTGCCGTTCTATATCTTCGCGCTCGCGCTTACGGCCCTGGTGTTCGTTCCCGGTCTCGGCGTCCATGCGGGCGGCGCGACACGCTGGATCGACCTGGGACCCGTCACGCTCCAGCCGGCCGAGTTCCTGAAGCCGGCGGTTATCCTGATGCTCGCTCTCTTCCTGGCCAAGGCGAAGGACAAGATCAAGGACTTCCGTCACGGCCTCATCCCGTTCGGGCTCATCCTCGTGCCGCCCGTTGCGCTGCTCGCGCTCCAGCCGAACAACAGTACGATCCTCGTGATCGGAGCGACGAGCGCCGCGCTGTACTTCATCGCCGGCGCGCGCCTGCGTGACATCGCCCTTATCGCGCTTGCGGGCGTCCTGTTCATCGGCGTCGCCCTCACGCTTCGTCCGTATGCCATGGACCGCGTGATGACGTTCCTGAATCCGGCTGAGGACGGGCTGGGGAGCGGATACCAGATCCAGCAGTCCTTGATCGCCATCGGCTCAGGCGGCATGCTCGGCCGCGGCTTCGGGCAGAGCGCGCAGAAATACAACTATCTCCCCGAGCCGGTCGGCGACTCGGTGTTCGCGGTATACGGGGAGGAGTTCGGGTTCATCGGCACCGTGCTCTTGGTGCTCCTGTTCACCGCGTTCGCCACCCGCGGCTTTGCCATAGCCGCGAGCGCAGGCACGGCATTCGGCGCGTATGCGGCAACGGGCCTCACGCTCATACTCACGATATCGGCATTCATGAATATCGGAGCCATGCTCGGTATCGTGCCCCTCACCGGCCTTCCGCTGCCGTTCGTCTCCCACGGCGGTACCGCGCTCCTGGCGGCGCTCGCGAGCGTGGGCGTGATCCTGAACGTCTCAGCCAACGCAAGCAAGCGGCGCACCTTGGCCTAGGGCCCGGGTGCTATGATGAAGGCATCACTAGGGTATGAAGATCGTACTAACCGGAGGCGGCACGGGTGGCCATTTCTATCCTTTAATCGCGATCGCCGAGGCGGTGCATGACCTCGTAGCGGAGAAGCAGATACTCACGCCGCGCCTCTACTACATCGCCGATAAGCCGTACGACGAGGAGGCGCTGTTCGCGAACAACATCACGTTCCTCAAGGCGCCGGCAGGGAAGGTACGGCGCTACTTCTCGCTCCAGAACGTGAGCGACCTTGTTAAGACCTTCGTCGGCGCCATCCAGTGCTTCTTCATCCTCCTCAAGATCTATCCGGACGTGGTGATCTCGAAGGGCGGGTATGCGAGCGTACCCACCGTACTTGCCGCATCGCTACTGCGCATCCCGATCATCATCCACGAATCGGACGCGAAGGTGGGGCGCGCGAACCTGCTTGCCGCGAAGAAGGCGACGCGCATCGCGGTTGCGTTCGAAAGCGCGATCCTAGGCTTCCCAGAGAAGCTGCGCGGCAAGATCGCGAACGTCGGCATCCCGGTGCGCAAGGAGCTGATGCGGCTTCCGGCGCGCGACGAAGCGATGCGTGCGCTTGCGCTCGATCCATCGCTCCCGACCGTCGTTATCATGGGCGGCTCGTCAGGCTCGCTCCGGCTTAACGAGACCGTGCTCGATGCGCTCCCGAGCCTCGTCTCGTTCGCGAACGTGGTGCACCAGACCGGCAAGGCGCACTTTGCGGACGTCGAGAAGACCGGCCGCGTGATCGCCGGGGAACTCAAGGACCGGTATCACCCGTATCCCTACCTCAATATCGCAAGCATCCGCGCAGCGGCGGCGGCGGCAGACGTCATCGTCGCGCGTGCCGGCACCGGCTCCATCACGGAGATCGCGCTCTGGGGCGTCCCGGCGATCCTCGTGCCGATCCCAGAGCCCATCAGCCATGATCAGCGCACGAACGCGTATACCTATGCACGCACCGGCGCGAGCGAGGTGCTCGAGGAGGCGAACATGACCCCGAACGTCCTCGCCTCGGAAGTGCGGCGCATCGCTACCGATTCTGCGGCGAACGCTCGCATGCGCGCCGCCGCCAAGGGCTTCGCGAACCCCAACGCCGGACGCCTCATCGCCGAGGAGGCGCTCCGCATCGCCCTTTCCCACGAGGACAAAAACGGGTAGATTCGACCTATGACCGTCCGTACCCGATTCGCGCCAAGCCCCACCGGATTCCTCCATGTGGGCGGCGCTCGTACCGCGCTGTTCGCGTATCTGTACGCCAAGAAGCATGGCGGCAAGTTCGTCCTGCGCATCGAGGACACGGACAAGGGCAGGGAGGTCGAGGGCGCCATCGGCCATATGATGGAGTCCCTCAAATGGCTCGGGATCGAATGGGACGAGGGCATCGACGTAGGCGGCCCGTACGAGCCGTACCTCCAGTCTTCGCGCCTCCCTATGCACGTCGACTACGCGCGTCGCCTCATCGAGGCAGGCTACGCGTATCCGGATCCGTACACCGAAGAGGAAGTGGACGAGCTCAGGAAGCAGGCGGAGACGGAGAAGCGCCCGTTCCTGTTTCGGGAGCATCGCCCGGAGACGTTCATGGAATGGGACGGGACGCGGCCGCTCCGCTTCAAGGTTCCCGTGGTAAAGCGCTACACATGGGAGGACGCGGTGATGGGCACCCTCTCGGCGGGCGAAGAGGCCCTCGACGACTTCATCCTCATCAAGAGCGACGGGTTCCCGACCTACAACTTCGCGCACGTCATCGACGATATCGAGATGCAGGTGACGCACGTGATGCGCGGCCAGGAGTTCGTCTCCTCGACACCGAAGTTCCTCTCCCTCTACGAAGCGCTCGGCGAGACCCCGCCCGTATTCGTGACGCTCCCGCCCATCCTCGGGGAGGGCGGCCAGAAGAAGCTCTCGAAGCGCGACGGCGCGAAGGACATTCTCGACTACGAGCGCGAAGGCTACCTCCCGAGCGCTATGGCGAACTTCCTCGCGCTCCTCGGATGGAACCCCGGAGGGGATCGTGAGCTTTTCTATACTATGCCTGAGCTCGCGCAGGCATTCGCTATCGAGCGCATCCAGCGCTCCGGAGCGCAGTTCGACGAGGACAAGCTGAAGCATCTCAACCGCGAGCACCTGCGGCATCTTCCTGATGAAGCGTTCATCGAGCTTGGCGCGCTTTCCGCAAGCGACTCCGAGCGGCTCCATCGCGTCGTGCCGCTTCTCAAAGAGCGCGCCTATACCTTTGCGGAGGCCCGGGACATGCTCTCCGGAGAGCTCGCGTGCCTCTTCACTACGCCGTCCGTATCCCGCGAATCGCTCGTGCAGAAAGAGCCTCAGGATCGTCCAGAAGCCACAAAACAGGCCCTTACAGCCGTTATCACGCTTCTCCGGACCCTTCCGGCGTACCTGCCCGCGGAGGCCGTGAAGATGGCGGTGATGCCGCTTGCGGACGCGGAGGAAGCGAAGGGCAAGGGCGGCCGCGGCGCCGTGCTCTGGCCGGTGCGCTATGCGCTTTCGGGCGCAGAGCGCTCGCCCGATCCGTTCATGCTCATATCCATACTCGGCACCGAGGAATCCATCTCCCGCTTGGAGACCGCACTTGCTATACTCTAGGGGATGCAGATCTTGCGTTCCGTCTCTTTCGCTCTCGTAGTGCTCATAACGTTCTCGTTCCTCGGTACGCTCGTACCCGAGGAAGCGCGCGCGCAGACCGAAGCGGAGATCAAGAGCCAGATCGAGGAGCATGCGGAGCGCATCAGGAAGATCGAAGCGGAGATCGCCGAAGCAGAGAAGCAGCGCCAGATCCTGAACGGGCAGTCCCGCTCGCTGCAGTCCGTGATTCGCGACCTCGATATCACGCGCAACCAGACCTCGTCGCAGATCAACCTCACCGAGACCAAGATCTCCTCCACGAACCTCAAGCTCGAGGAGCTTTCCTACGACATCGAGGATACGGAGCAGCTCATCGCGCTTGACCGCCGCACGCTCGGCAAGTCGATCCGCAACATGGCGGAAGCGGGAGAGGTGACGCTCATCGAGCAGGTCTTCGCGTCCGAGAGCCTTACGGACGCCTGGGCGGCGATCGATGACGCCGCGGCACTCAACGATGCGCTCCGGGCGAACGTCGCCAATCTCACTGCGGCAAAGGCGGAGCTCGAGGAGCAGATCGTCGATGTGGACGCGAAGAAGCAGGAGCTTACCTCGCTCCGCTCGAACCTCACTACCCAGAAGCAGTCCCTGGACGTGCAGAAGAGCGAGAAGGACCGCCTCCTTCGCCAGACCAAGAACCAGGAGAGCGTGTACCAGAACCTCATCGCGCAGAAGCAGGCGGAACGCAAGATCTTCGAGCAGGCGCTCTCAGCGCTCGAGAACAGCCTCGCCTCGATCGGCCAGGGCGCAGCGCCGTCCGCGCAGACCGGCGTGCTCGCGTGGCCGTACTCGGCAGCGTTCGCAGAGAGCTGTAAGGGGAAGGCGGGCGCTTTGGGGAACGCGAACTGCATTACGCAGTACTTCGGCAACACCGCGTTTGCGACCGCGAACGCGCAGATCTATAACGGCTCGGGACACAACGCCATCGATATCGGCATGCCGGTGGGTACGCCGGTCCTCTCCGCGCTCTCGGGCACCGTGATGGGCACCGGCAACACGGATGCCGTGCCGGGCTGCTACTCCTTCGGCAAGTGGGTGGTGGTGAAGCATGCGAACGGTCTCGCGACGCTCTACTCGCACCTCTCCTCCATCAGCGTCTCGGCAGGGCAGGCGGTCTCGACCGGCCAGACGCTCGGCCTCTCCGGCATGACCGGGTACGCTACCGGTCCGCACCTCCACTTCGGCGTGTACGCGTCAGCGGGTATCAAGCTCATGACGCTCGGCGAGTACCGCGGCGCCACCACGCCGTGTGCGCGCGCTACCATGCCGGTTGCGCCGAAGGACGCGTACCTCAACCCGATGTCCTATCTCTAGACGTATCCCTGATTGCGGTATACAAGAGAGCGAGAAGGGAGGTGCGACATGCGCTACATCTATCGCTGCCGCTGCGGCGGCTCCATGGGATCCTGGAAAATGGGATTCATCTGCCGGCAATGCGGCAAGATCGTCGTGCCATAGGAACAGGGCTGCCCAGCGGGCAGCCCTTCAGTCTTATCCTGTATCTCTGATTCTCCAGAGCACTCTCGACGCAAAGGTCCGATGCGGCGTCCAGCGGATCGCGATAGCCTCGAGCTCCCGTATATGGACATCTTTCGGCAATCCATAGAGCGCTTCCATGGAACGCCTGAGCCCCAGGTCTCCCGGAGAGAAGACGTCCTCGCGCTCGAGCGCGAACATCAAAAACATCTCCGCGGTCCAGCGGCCGATGCCCCAGACGGAGGAGAGCTTGGCGATGGCCTCGTCTTCCGGCATCTTCCGGAGCTTCGCAAGATTAAGCGCACCGCTCTCTACGGCTTTCGCGAGCTCCTTGAGGGTCTTTGCCTTGGCAGCGGAGAGTCCTGCCTTGCGCATGGTTGTGAGGCGCAGCCGCTTTATTGCTTCAGGCGTGACCTCGCCCTTGCATGCGGTCCTGAGCCGATCCCAGATTGAGTCCGCTGCTTTCGTCGAGAGCTGCTGGCCGGTTATCGATGCGGCAAGCGAAGCAAACAGCGCCTGATTCGAATACCGCTTCTCAAGGCCGGACTTCGGCTTCAGGATGTCCGTGACATGGAGCACGGCATGCGCGTACAGCAGCGGGTCCGCTTTCTTCAGATGCACAAGTGCAGGGTGCGCGGGCTTCTTGGCGGGCATGCGCGTAGTATACTTGCCCCATGGCCAGATTCATCATCCTCGTCATCATCCTCATTCTTGCGCTCTCGTATTTCGGCATCTCGATCCGGGACATCGCGCAGTCGCCAACGGGGCAGGACAATTTCAGCTTCGTCTGGATGTACGTGAAGGATGGGTGGGAGATCCTGACGCGGTTTATTGCCGATCTCATTGACGCGGTTACCAACGTATTCTCTTAGCCTATGGAGCGCAAAGCCGTAAAGATTGTCTTGCCGCAGAACGAGACCGCGCGTTTCGTGAATGCGACGCAGGTCACCGTCTCGGACGATTCCGTCATTCTCCAGTTCGCGTTCGTGCGCCCGAACGCCGAAACAGGGGCACTCGTCTCTGAGATCGTCCTTTCGCCGAAACATGCGATCGAGTTCAGCAAAGCGCTCGACGCCACCATCAAGCAGCATTTCACTCGCCACCTTGCCGATTCTGAGGCCTAAAACCTCAGCATGAAGCGTTCATCTTCGCTTCACCGACCATTTCGTATAACTCAACCATTAGCAGTTAAGTTAAGACTCATGAAGAAGACTCTTCTTGGTATGGGTGCGCTTGCAGTCCTCGGGGCAGTAGCGCTTCCTGCCGCATCATTCGCAGCTACGTACGCGTACGTGAACACCTCCGGTGAGGTGATGACCACGGAGTCCGCATCCGCCTCCCAGGCGATCGCAACCGCTCCTGGCATTCACCCGCGCAGCGGCGTTATGCTCATCGAGACTACCGCCGACGAGGCTGTTGTCGGCGACGAGATTCCGGTCAACTAGTACCGAGGCAATCACTCAATACGAAAATGCCGGAGCTTGTATCTCCGGCATTTTCGTATCAGCTTCATGAACATGAAGACTACACAATACGTATTGTACTCTGTCCAGTACCCATGCTATACTCCTCCCATGACTACGATCTTTTCGCGAGTTGTTGTGCTCGGTATCGCCGGTTTAGTAATGGGTGCGCTTCCGGCTACCGTTTCTGCAGCGACCCCTGACGCCTCTTTCAACGAGGAGACGCTTACCACTACCAGCACGAAGCCCAAGCTCTCCGGCGAGGCGGAGGACGTACGCACCGTACGCCTCGTCATCGAGAACGAGGACGGCAAGCGCGTATTCCGCAGCCGCGAAGCCCGCGTCAACAAGGACGGGGAGTGGAAGATCCGCGTAACCAAGAAGCTGAAGGAGGGCGAGTACGACGTATCGCTCGTCGGCCCTCGTAGCACCGATTACGAGGTGCTCGAAACCGACACGCTTGTCGTCACGAACAAGAAGGACCTCAAGAAGTCTTCGGGCAAGAAGGCAGGCACCGTCTACATGGCGAGCCTCCCGCTACTCATGGGCGGCACGGGTACCGCCGGCGCTTCCGTACCGGTTGCCTACGTTAAGGTAGGGAACCCGAGCAAGGAGACGGTGACGATTTCCGGCTTCACGCTCAAGCAGAACGGCTCTGCGGATGTACGCGCAGTTACCGGCTTCTCCACGAGCGACGATAAGGGCGGCTCGCGCGCAACGGTAGCGAGCGCCTTCAAGAACGGCTCGTCGTTCGTACCGCTTCCGGCGACGCTCGCGCCGGGCGAAGTGCGCATCTACACCATCAAGGCGAACCTCGCCGGCAGCCTCGGCGCCTACGCCGGAGCGACCCTCATGCTCGACGTGGTGGGCGCAGAGACGAGCGCCACGAACTCCTCGAAGTTCCCGATCAAGGGCACGACCTGGACCCTGGCGCGCTAAGGAGCGCGTGCCGCGAAAGACCCGCTGAACGCGGGTCTTTCGCTTTATGTGTTCTTCATCTTGATGCTCTATACTCGAGCCTATGATCCTATCCTTGCTTCTTGGCTTCCTGCTTGGCGCTGCGGCGCTCTTATTCGCGCTCCAGAACACCGGCGTGACAGCGCTCACGTTCCTGGGGTGGCAGTTTGAGAGCTCGCTGGCGCTCCTTATCCTTATCGCGTTCGCGTCCGGTGCGCTTACCGCGCTCCTCGTATCCCTGCCGTCCGCGCTCAGGGACGGATTCCGCATCATGCGCCTGAAGCGCGAGAATAAGACGCTCGTGGACGAGATCACGCGCCTACGGACCGACGGCGTGGTAGTCGAGGAGGAGCCGGCGCCCGTGCTCGATATCCGGAACCGCGTCTAGGGATGAAGGCGGTACTTGCCGGCGGGTGCTTCTGGGGACTGGAGGACCTGATCCGGCAGATTCCCGGCGTCCTTGATACGGAAGTGGGGTACACGGGCGGCGAGAACGAGGACCCCACGTACGAGCAGCATCCGGGGCATGCTGAAGCTGTGGAGATTACGTACGACCCGGAGAGGGTGACGTATCGAGAGCTTCTCGACTTCTTCTTCCGCGTCCATAATCCCACCACCCTGAACCGCCAAGGAAACGATATCGGCACCTCGTACCGCTCGGCGATCTTCTACGGCTCTCCCGAAGAGAAGCGGGAAGCGGAGGAGCTCATCGAGCGTGTACAGGCGTCCGGACGCTGGAGCGACCCGGTCGTGACGACGCTTGAGCCGCTCACCACGTTCTATCCCGCCGAAGGCTACCACCAGGACTACCTCAAGAAGAATCCGGGCGGCTATACCTGCCACGCGGTCCACTTTGACAGCTATCTCTAGTACACTAGACGCATATGAACGCACGATCACTTATCCTTACCCTTATCGTTATCGCCCTCGTGGGCGCTGGTCTCTGGGCCCTGGTGCTGCGCTCAGACCTTGAGCCGGCCGAGGACCAGGAGGCGCTCTCGGTCCTCTCGTTCGCAGACTGCGTCGCGGCAGGCTATCCGGTCATGGAGAGCTACCCGCGCCAGTGCAAGACGCCGGACGGCCGCACCTACGCAGAGGAGCTCCCGCCGCCTGAGCCGACGTACGTGAACGCGTCAGCGGACATGATCCGCGTCACGAATCCGACCCCGGGCGCCGTTACCGGCAAGTCCTTCACCGTGAAGGGCGAGGCGCGCGGCAACTGGTTCTTCGAGGCATCGTTCCCGATTGAAGTGCGCGACGCGGCGGGCAACCTGCTCACCACCGTCGTAGCGCAGGCAGACGGCGAGTGGATGACCACCGAGTTCGTGCCGTTCACCGCAGAGGTGACGGTGGATGACTCGTTCATCGGCGAGGCGGTCCTCACGCTCAAGAAGGACAACCCGTCCGGGCTTCCGGAGAACGACGCATCGATGTCGTTCCCGTTCACCATCGAGTACTAGTCCCGCTCTCAAGGAAAAGCGGCTGCAGAGTGCAGCCGCTTTTCGCGTTATAGGAGGGCGTGCTCTTCGCCCTGCAGCCGATACGGCACGAGCTTCTCGCGCACGTCCTTCCGGAGGAGGTGCTTTGCCAGGATGCGGTACGAGTCGTAATCGAAATCCGCATCGACCGGCTCTTCGTCGTAGCCGTCCTGCGTGTAGGAAAGCACCTTGAGGATCTTCCACCGGTCTATGACGTACGCGGTGCCTTCGTCCGCTGCCGGGTCTTCAGGGAGGAGCATGGCGCCCGGGAAGGGCCAGGCGCGGATCCGGCGCTCCTTGAACGCTTCGGCGAACCGCTCGTTATAGGACGCCTGGTCCTCTTTGCCGACGCAGGCGCCCCGGCAGCGCCCCAGCTGGTGCGAGAAGCAGCTCCCCGAGCCCTGCTCGATGCCCAGGAGCCGCGGGCAGAGCTCGTATTCCTTTACGAGCGTCCTGAGGAGCGTCTTGCCCTGGGTTGCGGTCCGGAACACCGCCTCGATGGCGCCGAGGTCGCTGTCTGCGATCTCCTCGCGGTATGCGGAGGAGGCGGTACGGTACCCGCGATCGTCCGTAGCGCTCTCGATAACGGCAAGCCGCCGCGCCTTGCGCAGCTTGCGGTTGTAGAGAGGCGCGAGCTCCTTGATGAGCTGCGACTCGCGCAAAAGGGCCGAGAGCTCGCCGCTCGTCTCCTCGTATTCGATATGCGTGACCGCCTCGCAGAGGGCGCGCTCGCGGCCGGTGCGCCGGTCCTCGGAGAAGTGGGAGAGCACGCGGGTCTTAATATCGACGCTTTTCCCGATATAGAGCACCTCGTCCTCAGGCCCGTAGAAGAGATACACCCCGGGAGCATGGGGAAGGGCGTTGACGATACCGGGCGAGAGCGTCGCAGGGAGCGTATGGGACCCGAGGATCCGCGCGATGCTCTTCGCCACCGTCTCTGGCGCGTGATCTTGCGATGCGGCGCGCAGGAACGCCACGAGCGCGTACGCGTCATCGAACGCGCGGTGCCGGTTCTCCATGGCCAGGCCGTGCCGGGCGATGAGCGCGTCGAGATTATGCCGCTCCTCCTGCGGATAGAGCGCACGCGAAAGCTTTACGGTGCAGAGCGTCTTCGCGTTGAACCGGACGCCGAGCCGGGAGAACTCGGTCTTGAGGAAGCTGTAATCGAAGGAAGCGTTGTGCGCGACGAACACCGCTCCTGCAAGCAAGGATTCGATACGCCCTGATACCTCTTCGAAGAGGGGAGCCTCTTTGAGGTCGTCGTCCGTGATGCCGGTTATGTGCGTGATGACCGGCGGAAGCGGGCGGGCGGGGCGGATGAGGGTGGTATAGGTATCGGTGACGGCTCCGTCCTCGACGCGCACCATGCCGACCTCTATGACCTGTCCGTACCGCGCGCTCGTTCCCGTAGTCTCCACGTCGACGAACGTGTAGGTGCCGCCTCGCAGCGGCTCGATGATTCCTTCTCCGGTGCGGGCGGTGTGCATGCTTTCCGTAGTGTACTAAAGTTCGCCTAACTTGTGTATGTTGTGTGGAAAATCACCCATGTTGTGTATTCCTGCACGAGCGTGCTGATGCTACGATTTGGTATATGACTCGGCTCGTATCGCTCACTCCCGCTCAGAAGGAAACGCTCGAGGTGATTCAGCGCTATGCGGACGCGCACGGCAAGGCGCCCACCATCACCGAGCTCGGCAAGGAACTCGGGCTCCGATCGCTGCGCAGCGTCACGCAGCGGCTTGAGGCGCTCCAGAAGAAGGGCCTCATCTCGCGCGACCGCTTCCAGCACCGGAGCATCACGATCCTCGAAGGCGTTGCGTCCCAGATGGGCGCCGACCTCATCGAGGTCCCCGTTATCGCGTCTGCAGGATGCGACGCGATGGACGTGTACGCGGAAAGCCGGTTCGGCGAGTACATCGTCGTGGATCGCAGCCTCATCGGCGGCAAGCGCGATGCCGCGAATATCGTCGCCGTGCGCGCCGTGGGCGACAGTATGGTGGACGCGGGCATCCATAACGGCGACTACGTCATCGTCGAGGTAACGGACCAGGTCGATAACGGGGACCGGGTGGTGGCGATCCTCGGGAACATGGCCGTCATCAAGCGCTTCTCGCGGGTCGATGAGGTGGTGTACCTGAATCCCGAGAACCGCTACGGCACCTATCGTCCCATCATCGTGCGCGAGGAGGACTCCAAGGTGTTCGGCAAGGTGCTCTCGGTCATTCCGGGCACGGAGTGGGTGGACGACATCAAGGTGGAGTACTACACCGAGTACGCCCAGTAGGCCTTTAGGGAAGATTCATGTAGCGCCCAGTATCGTTCTGCCATCCATGCACTATTTCGTCGATTTCGACCGCACGGTATTCGATACGCCTTCGTTCAAGAAGGCGTTCGCGCGCAGGGCAGGGCCTCTCGAGCTCCTCCGGCAGGGCTGGGTCGTACTGAAGGCAGCGTTTGATCCAGAGCGTACGGTGCCGCTCCGGAGGATCGCCAAGACGGCGTTCGGCACCTTCGCAAGCCATGGGCGCTTCGGATTCACGCCCGGAGACCTCAAGCGGTTCCTGTATCCTGATGCGGTCTCGTTCTTCGAGTCGCATGCGCCCGATATCACCGTTATCACCTACGGCGTCCGCTCCTTCATCACCGCCAAGGTTACTGACGCGCTTACGGACGTGCCGTTGCGGGACGTGATCTATACGCACCAGAAGAAGGGGCGCATCCTCAAGGCGTATACGGAACATGCTGTTGAGCCGGTTGCGTTCATAGACGATGCGGTGTTCCAGCTCGCCTCGGTCTCGAAATACTGCCCGGACGTCACCTGTATCGAGATCCGCCGCGACGGCAGGGAAGGGGACGGCAGGTGGCCGGTTATCCGGGACTTTACCGAGCTCGATGCCGTTGTCGCCTAACTCTATGGACCTCAAGAACCTGAAAGTGGCGGTGCTCCTTAATACCGCGAGCGGCAGCTGCACGGAGGCTGCGGCCACGGAGATTGATGCGATTCTCGAGGAGGCTGGGGTGCATGGCGCACGCACCTGGATCTGCAGCCCGGAGCAGATCGCGGGATCCTTCGCCGAGATCGCCGCATACCGGCCGGAACTGTTCATCGTGCTCGGCGGCGACGGGACCATCCGGTGCGCCGCAGAGCGCAGCCGCGAGATGCGCGCGGTCCTCGTGCCGCTTCCGGGCGGAACCATGAACATGCTGCCGAAGGCAATCTATGGGGACCGTTCCTGGCACGATGCGCTTCGCGATACGCTCGCCGCTCCGCAGGTACGCGAGATATCCGGCGGGTGCGCGAACGGGGTGCAGTTCTTCATCGCAGCCATCGTGGGCGGGCCGACGCTCTGGACGCATGCGCGCGAAGCGCTCCGTACGGGTGACCTTCCGGAAGCCATTGCACGCGGCATGCACGCATTCACGAACATGCTTGCGAAGAAGGTGACGTATTCGTTCTCGCCGTCCATCACCGGCGAAGCGGATGCGCTCGTCGCGCTCTGTCCGCTCATATCGACCGAGATGAGCGATACGGCGCAGGGCCTCGAGGCTGCCGTTATCGAGGTTGAGGATGCGCTTGGCGCGCTCTCCCTCGCCTCAAGCGCGGCATTCGGGGCCTGGCGGGCGAACGAGAAGGTGGCGCTCACGAGCACGAAGCACGTCACGATCTCAGCGGCCGAGGACATTCCCATCATTCTTGACGGCGAGAGCATGGAGCTCGGGAACGCTATCGATATCGCCTTCATTCCGAACGCGTTTACGGTACTGGCGCCAAGGGCGTAGCAAAAGGAAAGGCCCCGCAGTACGCGGGGCCTTTCCTTCATCTAGCCTACAGGGCGATTAGTTCGCGATGTAGATAGGATCGGTGCGGAAGTCGCTGTGGCTGCCAACCGAGTAGGTCGTGCTGCCGGTGAACGATGCGCTGTCGTTGAAGCGGATCGTGTCGAGGCGAACATCGAACGTACCTGCGGCATCCGGGTTGAGCGTTACCGTGAGCGTGAAGGTCTCGGTCTCGCCCTCCTGAACAACGTAGAATCCGTTCTCGCGATCTGCCGTCGAAGTGATGATTGCGCTCTCAGAGCCGGTGAAGGTCGTGCCGCCGATGGTGTAGGTCACGCCAACGGTGCCCGAAGTGCCGGTGGTGGTCGCAATGTATGCGTCCTCCTCAAGTGCAGTCACGTCGAAGCGGATCGTGTAGGTACCGTAGGTTGCGGATGCATCCGAACCCGGGGTCACTACCGACTGCGAGGTCGATACGGCCTCTACCGCTACGCCGGTAAGCGCAATGGTGTGGGTCTCGCTCGATGCGGAGCCCGATACCGTTGCGGTGTTGCCGCTGCGTACGCCCTCAGCGTCCACGTTCGCGTTCTCGAGGGAGAATACGACCGGCGTGCTGGTTGCGTTGCGGACGAGCGTCACGAAGAGCGAAGCGGATACCTCGTCGTCGCCACCGATTTCGAAGTCGAGATCCTCGAACTCGATGGTGGATGCACCCACGTCGCCGCGGAAGTCATCGCCGTCGATCTCAAGGGTCGCCTCGCGGATGATGTCCGTCGCTGCAACGCCAGAGTTCATGCTGGAGACCGAGATGGTGAGATCCGTAAGAAGGGAATCTACATCATCGCGGTTCTCGAGGTCGAATACGAGTACCTCGTAATCCTCGGACTCACGGTCCTCGTCTGCGACGAGAATCGATGCGTCAGGGTTGTCGCTGTTTGCGCTGATGCGGAGGTCGCCGTTCTCCTCCGCGCCGAAGCCGAAGGATACGGTGTCGCCGTCATCACCCACATACTGCTGGATGCGCTCTGCATCAACTGCGCGGATGCCTCGGTCCTCGATAGAGAACTCGAAGGTCTGCGCGAGGTTCGCGTTGTCGATGTTGTCAGAGATGTCAGCCACGATGGTGAGCTCTGCTGCGTCGCCCTCACGTACTACATGATCCAAGCCCGTAAGGGTGAGGTCGTATGCGTCGCCGGAGCGGCTCCAGTCGGAACGGGAGTCGACATCCATCTCAGCGATCTCATCGCCATCAGCGTAGACAGCGATGCGATCGAAGTAGCGCCACGGCTGCATGTTGAGAGCGGTGTTCTCGCCCTCGACACGAATCTCCATGCGCTCGATGCGGATATCGCCGCCATCGACGTCGAACTCTGCGGTTGCGATCTCAACCTCCTCCTCGCCCTCGTTGCCGGAGGAATCCTCGCGGGTGAGGTCGAAGTTGGAGAGGCGAGCCTCGTTACCCTCGAGCTCATCGTCATCCTGGTTGCCCGGGTTCGACGGGGTCGGGGTTACACCGACATTCACTGCGACATGCGCACGGGTGATTGGGCCGAAGTAGCCCGCTGCCGGCGCGATGCCGTTCGCAGCCTGGTAGCGCGCGAGCGCTGCCTGGGTCTGCGCGCCGAAATAGCCGGTTGCACCAGCTGGGATAGCGAAGCCCTTGTTTATAAGAAGCGTCTGAAGCGCGGTAACGTCCGCACCTACAGAGCCGACAGTGAGGTCACGCGTGAACGTGAACGCCACCGATGCGGTTGCCTGCGCCTGGGCGCTGGCACCCGCCGGAACGCCAGCGACACCTGCCCCAACGAGGAGCATAGCGGCCATAAGGCCGACGGTAGTCACCTGGGTCCCTAGGTTCTTGTTCTGAATAGCCATAGGTCCAATAACGGTGATTATTTGATAGGATTCTTGGTAATGCACGATATAAGCGTTATTTCCGTCCCGGCAGGCATATCGTGCGGTACCTGGGACATAGATAGGACAGGGCAGGGAAGGGAATGTTACAGCCCTCTTCATGTAACAAATGCGGCGGCAGCCGGTCCTATCTATGGGTAGACGGATCTCCGAGAACGAGTTCATACGAGCCTACGACGAGCTTGCGGACGATATCTTCCGTTTCTGCGCCTTTCAGGTGCGGGACCGGGAACGTGCCCGCGAGCTCATGCAGGACGCCTTCATGCGCACCTGGATGTACCTCGAGGCAGGCAACGAGATCGAAAACCTGAAGGCCTTCCTCTATAAGACCGCGCGCAATCTTTCCATTAACGAGGCGGTCCGGTCGAAGGCTCGCTCCCTCGAGGAGCTGCAGGAGAATGTCGGCTACGATCCGGCAGACGAGGAATCGAGCACGCCCCAGGACGCTGCCGAGGCCTCGATACTCTTGCAGCACCTGTCTGCGCTCAGCGAAGACGCGCAGGAAGTGCTCACGCTCCGCTACATGAACGGACTTGCCGTTAAGGAGATAGGGGAGATACTGGGCGCAGCCCCCAATACCATCTCGGTCCGCATCCACCGAGCGCTCGAAGAACTCAGAAAACGGATGCACGCATAACCCTACAACCATGACCAACCACGACCCAATCGAATCGTCGCTCGAACACCTCAAGGAGGTGGTGTCTTTGCGTGCCGATGAGAAGGCGGCATCGCGCGAGACACTCCGAGCATTCATGGAAGAGGGAAGGAAGCCGGTCCCCTCGCCCTACGCGTGGCTCTTTGGTCCTGGCGTACGCGTAGCGGCGACGCTTCTCCTGGTCGTTATGGTTGGCGGCGGCGGTATCGTGTCCGCTGCAGAAGACTCCGTTCCCGGCGACACGCTCTATATCGTGAAGCTCAAGGTAACGGAACCGGCGCGCACCGCGCTCATTCTCGATAAGGAGAAGCGCACCAAGTTTAAGGTGGAGCGCGCAGACAAGCGCCTCAAGGAGTTTGCGGTCGTTGCCGCGGCAGAGAATCCCGATCCGGAGACTACGGCGCTTATCGCTGAATCCCTCTCGGAAAGCATCAATGAGGTCTCTGAGGAAGTCGCAACGCTTTCGGCAGCCGGCCAGGCAGACGAGGCGCTTACGGCTAATGCGGGCCTCCAGTCCCTTCTGGCGGCACACAGCGAGGTGCTCGATGCTCTCGAGGAGAAGAATCCGTCTGCATCCGAAGACGTCGCTGCGATTGCCGCTTCGGTTGATACCGGCATCGCGACGACCGAGAACGCGGAACGTACGCTCGTTGAGGCGCTTGCGCCCACCCTCACCACGGACGAACCGGTAGCGGAGCGCGCCGTTGAAGCGGAGGTATCCATCTCGGAGCTTCTGAAGCAGATCGAGGCTGAGTCTGCAGCAATCGATGTCACCGATCGCGAGAACATCGCCTCGCGCCTCTCAGAGATTAATGAGATTGTCGCGGAGGCATGGGCGCTCCGTGAGGCAGGGGACCGCAAGGGCGCGTACCTTCTCTACACTGAAGCGAATCAGCGGCTTTCCGAGCTCAAGACGCGCGTTGAGGCCGATCGCGATCTCGGCATCGGCATTTCAGAGGAAGAGACCGAGCTCCCCACGGAGTAAACGCAAAACCGCCAGCCGAAGCCAGCGGTCCGCGAATAGCTGTCACTTTTACCTCGTTGACGGCTACCGAAGATGGAGGAAGCTGCGAGCTCTTGCGAGCGTGCATGGCTGCAATAGCCGATGGGGGTACTTACGTCCCACTACACAAAGTATACACGAAAGAGCGCGTAATGCGCTCTTTTCGTTAGGCCTTCGAAACGCCGACGGCGTTCTGTCCTTTCGGACTTTCGCCAATCTCGAATCGAACCTTGTCTCCGACACGGAGAGAATCGAATGCTACATCAACGAGCTCGTTGGAGTGGAAAAAGAGGTCCTTTCCCATACCCTCGACCTTGATGAAGCCGAATCCCTTGTCCGTAAGTCCGGCAATAGTTCCTTCCTGCATGATTGAGTACACACTGCGCACCGCGAGTAAGTATCAAACGACAGTAGGCTCAAATGAGGAGTCGACTAGCTACTTAGAGTAAGCGCTGCGATTGATGGTGCAATCGTAGCACTTAATCCTCGACTTAGATAGCCGAGGCTATTTTGCGTTGCGTGCCTCGAGGCGGGCCTGCTTGATCGCGAGGCGTTTCTTGGTCTTCTTGGTCTTCTTCGGATTGTTCTTCGAGCTTACGCCGTGGCTGTTCTTTACCATATATATGTATGTGATGTATGCACCCACCTTACTACAGAGCGAGAATAAAAGCTCTCTGCTAGCGCAAGCGCTCGTAGGGATTGCGCGCTCCGCCGTTCCCGTAGATGCCGAAGTGCAGATGGGGAGGCGTTCCTGCCGCATTCCCGGTAGTGCCAACACGACCGAGTATGGTGCTCGTACCTACTCGCTGGCCGACCGTGAGCATCGGGTCTACCGAATCGAGGTGCGCGTAGTAATAGCGCTCGCCGCCTGGACCAAGGATAAAGACTATCGTGCCGCCGAGCCGGTTCTCGCCGATACGCGCGACGATGCCTTCGGTTGCCGAGACGATGTAGGTGCCGCGAGGCGCGAATATGTCGATGCCCTCGTGCCTGCGGTCCGCGCCTCGCGGCTCTCCATACGTATCTACGACCTCTTCCACACTTACCCCAAGCACTGGCACGGAGACGGACTCCGCACTAGGACCTGCTAGGAGCCGTGACGCGAACGCGGCATGCTCGCGGGCCGTTTTAATCTCATACAGGGCACTTCCTACGAATCCAGGGATGGGGGTACGGTCCCAAATACCGTTAAACCGTATGAGCATGCACGAGCCGAGCAGAACCAGGGCGAGGAGTACTACGGGTACAGGACGAAACTGCATTGCATCCTAGCCTACTGCATTTCATAGAAACTATCACCAGCTGCTTCCACTTAACGCTACCCCAAGGAAGAGATCGAGGAGAGTGGACAGCCTCATGAAGATATTGGTTATTACCTGCATGTATGCCTATCTTCACATTTAACAAGTATGCGATTCTCAATATCGTTAATGTGGAAAAGCATTTGACTGCGCAAGGCGCATGATACGATTCTGGTAATGGCGGGTAGAAAAAAGACAAAAATGTTGTCTTTTCTCGGAACTGGTACACTGGGCCTTTTCCTAGTTTTCTCAGCAGCCTATGCTCAAGAAGAAATTCTTGGAAATACTGAGCCTAAGACGATCCCAAACTTATCGAGTTTGGGAAAATTTGTTCAATCAACAGATGCAGAAATAGAGTCCGGTTTGCAGAGAAAAGTTTATCTGTCACCTAACCGTAAGTACATTGCTGTTTCAGAATCTTTTTATGAACAGCCAGTCATCACATCTATCAAAACAATTGAAGGAAATGCAGTAACTAAGACAGTGATAGGCAGTTTTAGATCTTGGGCTCCAGATAGCTCAAAAGTTTTGTTATACGTCTCGAATGCTAGAAGTGATGAGGGTAGGAAGTTGTACTCACTAGATATCAAAGGGGAAGTTACAGACTTAGGTCTTCCATCAGAGACTACTGGAGCAGATATTTCGCCTGTAGACGGAAGTATCGTATACACAGTTACTGAAGAGGGCAGTGACGCTACATATCTTTTCGTACGAAATCCTGACGGGAGAGATGAGCTAATACTAAAGGGAGACAAAATTTATGCATGGCCGCGCTGGTCACCAGATGGGCAGCTTGTAGCACTTTTGGAATCTGACCAGTACATGCATCCAGGCAAGCAGAACCTCATTCTTATTGACCTAAAGAATATGGATAGGGAGCAAATTTCAAAGGTTGCCTGGAATTTTGCACCCTCCTGGTCACCAGATGGAGCTAAAATAGCGTTCTCAAATGAGGGAAATATTTGGGAATACAGCCTTTCTAGTAACTCACTTGAAAATATAAGTAACTTCAACAGAGGTGTTTCAGAGCACCCAACCTACTCTGAAGACGGGACGGTGATCGTGTTTTCGTCTGATGTAACGGGTAAGAAGCAAATATGGGCTGTTCGTGGAAATGAAAAGCTGCAGCTTACTGAGCAGCAAATTGGAAAGGATTATCCTGTAATTATTGAATATGAATAAGAAAGTTATTTTCTGGATTACTGTTGTCTTGGTACTAGGAGTAGTAGCCTTTTTCGCAATTCGGAATTTGCAAGAAAACAAATTAAGTTTGGGCGCTAGCGAGAACAGTACTTCTGAACTCTCGGGTACAGTAACGCCGCAAGAAGATGGGTGGTCTTTATATCAAAATGAGGAGCTCAACTTATCTTTTAGCTATCCAACGGGTTGGAATCTTATCGAGGAGAATCAGGGTACTCCACTTTATAAAGTAACTATTACAGGCGAGGGATATACCCTTACAATCGATGGTATTGGTCGCGGTATACCTGATCGTGAATACGATAATCCAGAATATTCAATATCAGGAGCTCCAGTAGAGAGAGCTTATGAAGCACAAACTCAAAACGGTTTTGAGCAAATATTCTTGCCCGCAGACTCTGTGTGTAATGGCTTGAATTTCTTTATCACAAGCACAGCCTCAAAGGATAAGGAAATTACAGATCGATTTCTTGACTCAATTGTATGCGCAAGCGAATAGCCAAGCTTAGCTTCATATTTTTTGTTGCTCTACTGCTAATACCTATTGCTAATGCACAAGCAGCAATAAACCATCTATTTGATTTCACTAGTATCACTCCAAGCACAATGGGGGGTGATATTCCTAATTCAGATTACCCTTATAAAGGAGTAAAATTCACACCAAGTCAGGATTTTACCTTTAACCTAATGCCGGCAGCGGTGTACGCTCAAAATGGGTCATATTCAAACACACCGCTGATACAGTTTTGTTTATATAGCTTATCAGGAAATAACCTTGATACGCTTATTCAATGTTCAAAGAATCTATTTAGCTGGGACGAATTGAACCACGGGTCTCAAAATAACGTGGCGTTTTTGTTTGATGAGTATGAGCTAGCATCAACAACATCATATGGTCTTGTCTATGGAGCGGATACATATGACCCTACAACGGAGACTTCTCATATAGGGATAATGTTTCGGTACCCGAACTCCGTTTCTGGAAACACTTCTTGTGCCTGGTATCCCAATAAAACAGCGCTCGGTTGCTTTAGTAATCAGTCTTCAATTTATGCTGTAAGCCATATTGAAGGATATAGCCTTCCAATGGACGTTAATGATATGGCTACCTCTACTCCAACTGCATGGTTTGATCATGACGACTCCTCAATATCTAAAGTCAGGTACGATGGCGGCACTAGTTTTGAGTATGAAGGTCACCACGGTACTGATTACTTCACTGGAACGGGCGTAGAAGAGAAGCCGATCTTAGCTGCGGCTGACGGCATCGTGCGTGAGGCACGATGGGAAGATCCATACGATGTTAATGAGGGATATGGGTACTTCGTTAGTGTCTACCACCCTGAGAACGGTCAAAGAACTCTGTATGCACACGCAACCACAACGCAGCTATTCGTTTCAGCTAATGATGAAGTTATTCGTGGAGAGAAAATACTACTGAGCGGCGATACCGGCATGTCTACAGGCCCTCACCTACACTTTGGAGTCTTTGACGACGACACGATAAGTCCAACAGACGCTATAGACCCGTATGGTTGGTCAGGTGGCGGCTCCGATCCGCGTACAAATAATGTTGGATATCTTTGGGCAACTAATCCGCCCTCGAACCTTTACAATATCTAATTCGATGTACCTCAAATAAAGATATTTGGCGTGGATTCACGCTCTAGAAAACCCAGTAGGTAAGGCATTGAATCTTGAATTTTAAAGCTGCTTTGTTTACACACTGACTTCACCACTTTTGACGATAGAAGGGAACAGTAAATTCCCTACTTTCTTTCTTATCTCAGGTCTTGAACCTTGAAATTGGAGACTGTAAATGGGTTATGATTCTCACATGGATCACGTAAGCAAGCCTCCTAGTCAGAAGGCCATTGTAGTTATTGATGACAATGAGTGGGAGCGGAGAGACGCTGCAAAGGTGCGGGAATGGGCGCGATTTGACGAACAATGGAAAGAGTCTTCAAACGCTCTGTCTAAGCTAATCCTATTTGTTGGATCGGGTTCCTTTGTGCTCTCCATGAGCTTCATAACCGGATTACTAGAAGAAAAAACTCTTGCGGGTTCTATAATTCTTTTTGCCTCATGGGGCTTTCTAACTGTAGCAATAGTTGGACAAGCTTTACTTCATTTACTTCTAATGAAGTACTCCGATTTTGTTCAAGAGAAGCTAAACAAATGGACTGAAAGCGGTTACCGAGACGAGTGGAGGAATGGATCAGATCCAGAGCAAGTTAAGAGAGTTAACTTGATTGAACGAGTAACAGTTGCCGTATTTATCTTCTTTGTGCTAGGTGTTTTGACCATGCTTGGTTTCGGGATTTGGAACATAGTATGTACAGAGAATTCTGAGAATGGGATGCCTGTATCACAGTGTCTAGTCAGAGAACCTGTAAAGCTGTGCAAACAAAGTACGAGTAAATAGTCAGGGTTCTTATATAGTCTCCAGTTTCAAGGCCTCAGATCTGACTGAAAGATAGGGAAGTAGCACTCCCCTAACAGGCAAATAAGCCTGGGGAAGTAGCTTCGGAAAATTAAAAAGGTTTCCGAAATACCTGTAGGTAGACACGCGAGACAGGTCAGTGGGAGCAAATCTCGGTTGCCGAGATATGGCCCACTATCTAGTCGGGGGGAGTTCTCGGTATCCGAGATTGGAGATTCAGGGTTTATGCGCTATATTGTGTATAGTATTGCGGAAAAGATATATTGTACGAAGTATAGCTATAAAGGCCCCTGCTGGCTGAATATCCTTGAATGGCCCTGGCCGTAGATACCCTCCTTCTCTTCCCTTCGTCGACTAGAATTTCTTTCCGCTGATCTCCCCGTCCTTTCGCATTTTCTTTCAAAAAATAACTGGGGTCCGATTTTCACTTTTTTGACCACTTCCCCGATTTCCATTTTTTGGCGGTTGGGAAGTGGTTTTGGCCGCGACCTTCTCCTTGACTCCCCCGCCCCGTATGAGAACCTTTTTCCAGATATGTGAGGGAGGCTCGTATGAGCGATAGTGAAGTGTTCGTGGTCCTGGCCCAGCGAGGGTCCGTGATCAATCTGCTGAGCGGCAAGTGGAGCCGCAAGCCGGAGCCCGGCGAGGTCATGAAGACCGAGGCCCATCAGGAAGACTGGCGCATCGTGAAGGTCTTCAAGCCCACGCAGGTGGAGATCCTGTGCGCGCTTGCTACCCTCATGGGCGGCAGCGACGAGAAGATCCGCGACCTGTTCGACATCTGCAATCTTCCGAGCAACGGCCTCTAGAAAGCGGCAAAGGCCGGGAACGTGAGTTCCCGGCCTTTTCGATTCCTTTCCCCTATCCCTTCGACGCAATGATAATGACGTGGAGGAGGCTGATGATCGTGCTTGCGAATCCGGTCCAGAATGCGTAGACCTCGAGTCCGGGTCCGGTGCTTTTCGCATGCTTCCTTGAGCGGCGTGCCATAGGTCTTCTAGGTTATGGAATCAGGATACCACGTCTAGCGGATGGCCTCGACGTACAGCTGCACAAGCGAGATGAGGAGACCCATGATACCCGTAAGGAAGGCGTACAGTCGCAGGCGCTTCACGCGCTTGCTGCTGCCTTTCATGTGCCGGGCCATTGAAACGAGGCGCTTCTGACTGTAGTTGAGTCCCATGGTACTAGCAGCGGACGTTGGCCGTGATGTACTGGTACGCCTCCTCGACCGAGTCAACCGTGACGAAGAGCTCGAGATCTGACTCGCTGATGGTAGCGAACGTCTCAAGGAGGTGCGTCTTGAAGAGCGCCACGAACGGGTCCCAGAAGTCCTTGCCGTACAGCACGATCGGCACCGGTTTGATCTTCTTCGTCTGCACCAAGGTCACGATTTCCGTGAACTCGTCGAGCGTGCCGAACCCGCCCGGGAAATACACGTAGACCTCGGACGCGAACGCGAGCATCACTTTCCGCACGAAGAAGTGGTCGAAGATGAAGTTGTCGGTGAGATAGTCGTTGTTCGACTGATTCTCCTCGAGCCGGATATTGAGGCCGATGGACGAGCCGCCCGCCTCATGTGCTCCCCTGTTCCCTGCCTCCATGATGCCGGCAGAGCCGCCTGAGATGATCGCGAATCCCTGCTTCGCGAGACGCCCAGACAGCTCCCGCGCTTCCTCGTAGTAGCGCGTGCCCGGCTGCGTGCGCACGCTGCCGAAGAACGTAGCCGCGAGCCCGTACTTCTTAAGGATGTCGAAGCCGTCCACGAACTCGGCCATGATCTTGAACACGCGCCAGCTCTCGAGCTCGCGCGGCTTGCAGACCAGGGGCGCCGGGTGCTCCGGCACCGCCTGCTTCCCTTCCTCGATCGCGCGCACGAGCATGTTGCCCATCTCGCGGTTGCGCGCAGGCTCCGGCTTGTCCTCATCCGGCGTATAGAGGCTCGTGGTCGGTGTCGTGATTATCGGTTCGTCTCCCATGGAATGTCGAAGGTACTGAAATCTGGTAGTAGTTTCTTATTATACGC
>Ga0247718_1000031_pt1 | contig 28994 bp, 13 predicted proteins | sample 21E_DmetaG_FD_189045 | JGI IMG/M metagenome (GOLD analysis project Ga0247718, IMG submission 189045) | Soil microbial communities from hillslope of Landscape Evolution Observatory, University of Arizona, Oracle, AZ, United States - 2-1-E_D | ecosystem: Engineered > Artificial ecosystem >...
GTTAAAAGCACTCCCCTACTCTGCCTTCCCGAAAATTTTTGATATTGGAACCGGCTCAGGGGCAATCGGCATCACTGCTGCGCTGGAAATCCCCGGCTGCCAGCTATCCCTCATTGATATCGACCCGGCTTGCTTGGACCTTGCGACTGAAAACGTTCAACTGCATGGCATTAAGGCGCGTATCCGCGAAGAGAACCTGGCGGAGAATATCAGTGAAGCGGACGTACTGCTCTGCAATCTTCCCTATGTGCCCGACAATTATGAAATCAACGAAGCGGCCCTTCATGAACCCCGGCTGGCCATTTATGGCGGCAAAGACGGGCTCGACCTCTACCGGACACTGTTTTCCCAAATAAAATCCAAGCCGGTTAGCTACGTGCTTACCGAAGCCCTGCCTTTTCAGCATCAGGAAATCCTGTCTATTGCCCATGACTGCGGGTACGAACAAATTGAAAAGTATGACTTCATTCAGGTCTTCCAAAACACATAAATTATTTTAGCCGCTAATTTCCTCTACCCCGCTCTTCCATAAATCGTCTTTCGCCGCTGCCTTCAGCAGCTGAGCGACATACTTTCTTATGTCATCAAAGGGGTCCCCATGCAGAGAGGATTCTGCATGGGGTAAAGGAAAGTATGCAAAGAAACAGACTGGCGACCAGAAAACGTGACTGCAACTTGTACCAGCTGTATCAGTTTCCTGGAGCCAGAGAGCCCGAGACATTGTCTCGGCGGCGATGGTATCGCCGGTGCAGGCTCAGCCAAACCGATGTCGACAATCAGCAGGCAGCCGAATAGAGCCGCAAGCATGTCCAATCTCATCCTCAGTAAAAGATTGGACCGCTGCAAGCGTTCTTGTGGCGCGGCTGCCGGGTGGTATCTGGTGGCAATCGTGTTATGGGTGATTTGCCTGTGGCTTTTTTGCTTCTTTTGTAGCTATAGACAAAAGAAGTCGGACAGCAGTGCCGAAGGCCTGCGCCGAAATCTCTTAGTAATTTTAAATAGACTTACTTAATTCTGAGGATTAGCTTCGAGCGTAACAGTGATAGTTAACTCGTTGCCGTCACGCAGGACTTTAAGCGCAACTTCGTCACCCACGTTCTTGCGACTCAAAAGAGATATCAAACTATGGTCTTCATCAATTTTGGTACCATCGATTTCCGTAATGATATCTCGTTCACGCAAACCCGCTTTGTCGGCTGGGCTATTTGGAATTACAGAACTTCTGCCCTCTTCCCCGGGCAGCACATAAGCGCCACGGTTCACGGGCAGGTTTTCTTCAAAAGCAAAGGAATCCGTAATACTCACGTAACGCACCCCAAGATATGGACGTTCAAGCTTGCCTTGATCAAGCACACTTCTCACTAACCCTTGCACGTCATTGATAGGTATGGCAAAGCCAATGTTTTCTGCCCGGCCGCCGGCAACTGCCGTATTGATACCGATGACTTCGCCGTTGATATTAAGCAGCGGGCCGCCGGAGTTACCTTGGTTAATTGACGCGTCCGTTTGGAAGAGATTTTGTAACGTTTCGGTCGCGCCAGCCTCACCAACAGCTTGTACGTCACGGGCATAGCCGGAGATAATTCCCGTGGTCACGGTATTTTGAAACTGCCCGAGGGCATTGCCGATTGCCACCACACGGTCACCTACCTCCACCTTCGATGAATCACCCAGTTTGGCAGGTGTCAAAGTCTTGCCTTTCCGGTCTTCAATTTTTAAAAAGGCAATATCCAGTGGATCGTTCTCGCTGGTTCTTCCCACTACCGTCACATCCGTGAGTTCAGTACCGTCTTCGAGAGTCAGCGTGACATCGCTGGCGCTGGCAGGAATGACATGCCGGTTGGTGATAACATAACCGCTTTCGCTGATAATCACGCCCGTACCCGCACTCTCCTGCTCGAAGCTACGGCCGAATGAAAACGGTGAGGCTGAAGTCCCCTGGCTTATGACATTTACGGATACAACGCTGGGGCCGACTTCCCGGGCAATCCGGCTGATAAGCTGGCTTTCATTCAGTATCGGCTGCTGCTGGGCAGTATTAGAACTGTCAGACCGGCTCTCAGCCCCCAGCCAACCGCCCAAAAACCCTAGTGAAAGCACCATGAGCCCGGTAAGCAGGATTCTCGCCAATCGCTCGCGGCCATGTTTAGACACCCTCGGGACAGGAATATCAATTTTCTTGAGCATGCCTTTTGATACGTTCAAAACTTTTTTCATTGTGTATCCCTTTCCTAAATGCTGACTGAGAATTAAATTAGACTACCTTGTCGCTCCAGTCGGACTGTAATAGTACGATGACTACTATTGCTACGATCACAAACAGTACCTGGCGCTGCATGAGTTTGGACAACCGGTCCGTCTCGTTCAGGTAATATAATCCCCCAAGGCCAAAGCCAAGTACCGTAAGCAGCAGTGTCGGCTGGGCCAAATAGCCGTTTCCGTAGAATAACAACCAGTGGCTTAAAAGCCAGGTAAGGGCTGCCGCAAAGTATCCCCAGGTATGGGAGAATAATGAGTTGTAAGGCTCATCGAAGCTACTGAAGAAATGGCGCGCCGACAGGTAACAAATCGCCCAGGCGGCAACCACCAAGAACACAAGGGGTGCCACTCCGAACTCAATAAAGAGCGCCATAAGTGCGACAAATTGGGCCAGCACCGCTTGAAGTGATACTTTGAACACACTCGAACCGGGCTTAATAAACAGCAACCAGGCGGCATAGGCGCCGGCCCAGACCAGCTGCCAGGCGGCAGAAAATGTACTGGCCATGAATATAAAGAGCGACACACCGACCATGATGTCTACCGCGTTCTGGCGCAGGTACGCCGGCCAGAACCTAGGCCGTACCGCAAGCACGCGCCATTTGCTAAGGAGTATGAGGATGATACCAACCTGCACGAACCGCATCCGTACCAATATGAACAGTACGATGGGCAGTAGGATTATAAGTCCGAGATGCAAGAAGTGCGAAAAGCCGCTTGCTGGTTTTAATCTATTGGGCAGAGCTATCATTTGCACCGATAATTATAACAAAGTCGGCGCCGGCTGTATTCAATGAAGCGTCAGGCACGGTTGCTATCGCCGTACTTCCCAGTCGCTTTTCAAGGTAGTTCTGGGTGAACTTCTTTTGGCCCTTCGTCATATCGACAAGCACATTCTTGGTATAGGTTTTCTCGGCAGCATTGCCAACGGTAGTAACCGTATAACCGAATGAACGCAGCTCTTCCGCCTTTTTTGCGGCCAAGCCAGGTACGTTTGTACCGTTAAAGATAGCCACGTTCGCATTTTCTTTCTTTAAGAATGCATCCTTGAGGGCGTTGCGGACGAACGATTGGATCTTCGTGAAATCATTCGTTCCGGATATCGGCACCACGACGGACTGACCGGAGATATTCGCCGTTTGCACCAAAACGTTCGGCGGATCAACAAAACTGAGCGAAGCTATCTTATCATCCGGTATTTCCTTGCTGATCTCATACAGCCGTAACATCTCACCGAGCGTAAGGTTGGTCTGAACCCTATCGCCAAGCACATCCAGCAACTGCGATATCTTATTCGGGTTACTGAAGGTCCCGACGGACAGAACCCGTTCCTTAAGACCTACAATCACTAAGCGCTGGCGCTGGCCGCGATCAAAGTCACCCCGCGCGCTCGTCTGACGCGAACGTGAGTAAAACAGCGCACGCGTGCCATCAAACTTCTGCTTGCCAGCTTTCACGTCCAAGGTGTATTTCCTGCGAGTCGTAGGATCATAGAGCACTTCATAGACGGTATTTTTTTCATCAACGTCTATTTCTATGCCGCCCACGGCATCAACGGCCTGCTTAAAGGCTACGAAATCAACCATTACATGATAGTGGATCGGGATGCCCATATTTTCTTCGATTACGCCCTCAACCGCTTCCAGGCCGGCTTTTTCCGCTTTTTGTTGTAACCCATTCGATCGCGGGCCAGACAACGTATTGTACTTCGCGTTGGCATATACGGCGTTTATTTTTGAATTGCCGTTTTCAGATTTTACCCAGAGGTCACGGGGAATACTCAACAGGGCTGCTTCTTTCTGGATAGGATCAATGCTCGCGACGAGTAACGTGTCGGTCAGATCAGGCGCTTCGTGACCCTCACCGCCTTTACCAAGTAGTAGTATATTTACCCGTCCGTCGCCTTCGCCGTTCAGCTTCGAAGGATCTACATTTTTATCTAGTGCCGCAGCAGAGCCGCCGCCTTTCAAAATATTGTTGGCCGTGATAAACGCCTTGCCCACGATAAACCCGACTACCAGCACTATAGCCACGCTGAATACTCCGGCAACCCGGAGGATTTTGCGGCGCCTGGTTAGCTGTTTGGTCTTTTTACCGCGGGTGGTTTTAGATGCGCCGCCACTCGGAAGATCCAATTTAATCGGAGAATCTTCTTTGAGCGGCCGGCGGATGCCAGGCGCAGCCGGCTTCAGGCCAATGGGCTTATTCGCCGCCTGAAAGCCTTCAGTCTTCCTGAAGGTATCTAATGTGGGTTTCTGGCCAACAGGTGCGCCAAGCGGACGAACCGGCCTGGCTGCTGGCCCCAGGCGCGGGTTTGACTGTCGAGGACCAGCAAAGCCATCCAACGATCCACCACTCCGGCCGGTCTTGTACTTCCTAAAATTATCCATACTACGTTTCCCCAGTATAGCCCTATTGGTTATGATTCGTAAACCTAAACATGATGCGTTATAGTTGTAATTTGAATGACAGAATACACACCGCACACACCATCAGCTGAAGCAGCGCCCCATACGCATGCGTCCCCGCATGGGCCGCAACAGCATAAAAAGCACAGACGTGAGTCGTTCAGAAGCGCCTTAACTACGATTTTAATCGTGGCCAGCGCACCGTTATTTGCACTCTTGCTCATACATTTCGTCTTCCAATCCTATGAAGTGGATGGGCCGAGCATGGAACAAACCCTGCAAAACCGGGACCGGCTAATAGTCAATAAACTGCCCCGTACCATGGCACGCCTCACCGGCAACCCGTACGTCCCGGTCAGGGGAGACATAATTGTTTTCCATCTTAATAGTGAGGCAGACCAGCCTGGCGGCTCTGGTGAACGCCAGCTTATTAAGCGGGTCGTAGGCGTGCCGGGTGACCGCGTGGTTGTATCTGACGGGCAGGTTGTCATATATAACAGTGAAAATCCGAACGGTTTCAATCCGGACACTTCCGGGTTATACCCTGCCGTTTCCGGTGTTACGCCAGGTGAGGTGAGCATTGACGTTGGTGAGGGTGAAGTCTTCGTATTAGGGGACAACCGGGTTAATTCCCTTGATTCACGGTCCTTCGGGACGGTGCAAAGCCAAAACATAGTCGGCGATCTCGCTTTCCGGATATTCCCGCTCAGCTCCGTACGACAGTTCTAAAAACCAATAGCCTATTTACCTAGCAGCCCAAGCAGCTGCTGCAGCTCTTCGTCGGTTTTAAAATGGATTTCTATACGTCCACCGCGTGCGGTACGCCGTAATGTGACGGGCGTGGCAAAACGCTTTGCTATGCGCTTGGTTTCCGGAGTCTCCCGTGCCATACGTGTCTTCACGACTTCGGCTGAGGCAGCCCCCGCCTTATGTCCATTCACAAACTGTTCTGCCTGCCTGACTGACCACCTACCGTCCACAATATTTTTCAGTAACGTTGCCTGCAATGGTTCGTTGCCCTTAAGAGATAAAATTGCCCGGGCATGGCCTTCAGAAATTTTTCCGTCCTGCAGTGCTTCACGCGCGTCGGCTGGTAATTGTAGAAGTCGCACAATATTGCTAATCGTCGTTTCGGCTTTGGCAAGCTTGGTGGCGATTTCTTTGTAGCTCATGTTGAATTGCTGATGTAAACGCTCAATCGAAACGGCTTGTTCGAGAGCAGATAGATCCACGCGCTGAACGTTTTCTATTAACGCCACTTCGAGCTGCTCCAGTTCTTTTCGTTCACGCACGATTGCCGGGACCGTCTTTTTGCCGGCAATTTGTGACGCGCGCCACCGACGCTCACCTGCTACAAGCGTATATGTGCCATTCTTTGCCGGTGAAATAATGAGTGGTTGGAGCACCCCGTACTGGCGTATAGATGATGCCAGTTCTTGCAATGCATTCTCGTCAAAATGCCGCCGGGGCTGTTCGGGATTAGGAATTATATCCTTAATGAACACATTTTGTACTCGCTCAGAAGCATCAATTAACAGATTAGAATCGAAATCCGTTGGTATTAATGCATCAAATCCTTTACCCAGTCCTGCCATCCTAAATCCTTTGCCCAATTTCCTTTGTAAGCTGTTTATACGCTCTAGCGCCCTTGCTCCATTTATCATGATCAGCAATTGCCTTGCCATGGCTTGGTGCTTCGGCGAGCCGCACATTGCGCGGAATGATCGTCTTGAACATCTTTGGCCCAAAATGCTTGGCAAGCTCATTATAAACTTGCTCGCTCAGGCTGGTCCGCGAATCATACATCGTAACAACCACGCCCAGGATTTCAAGCTGCGTGTTCAGCCCTTGCCGCACGCGCTGCACGACGCTGATTAATTGACTCAGCCCTTCCATCGCATAATATTCTGCCTGGACCGGAATAAGCACGGAGTCAGCGGCGGCGAGTGCGTTGATGGTCAACAGTCCCAATGCCGGGGGACAATCAATAAATATGTAATCGTAATCCGCGGATGCCAGTACCTGCTTCAGCTGTAGCTCCCGCTGCATCTGTGATACTAATTCTACCTCAGCGGTCGCCAGGCCGGCATTGGTGGGGAGTATGTAGAGGTTTTCTACACTTGTTTCCTGCACTACCCGGTCGAGGCCCACCTGTCCAAAGAGCAGCTCATAGGTAGATGTGGGCAAATTGGTTTTATCCAGCCCAAGGCCGCTGGTAGCATTTCCCTGCGGGTCAAAATCTACAATCAGCACGGACTTGCCGGATTTGGCCAGGTACGCCGCAACATTGATAGCTGTCGTGGTCTTGCCCACGCCACCCTTCTGATTCAATACCGCGATTATGCGCCGCATGTTTTTATTCCCCTATTTATCTTAAGCTTATCATTTCACGCGTGAAAAATAAATTTGTTTACCTTGTTTGACAATACGCCCTGGTACCTGCATTAAAGTTACCGGAGCTCGTAGAGAATTGTACAGAAGTTACATTGCCGCTCGTTGAGTTGTAACCACCACTTCCCTTAAAGTTGTTCGGCATGCCACCGGCCGTATAGCCGGACCCTGTCCAATCCACTGCCGTAACGGTATTCGGGAAATTATTGATATTTATTTCCATTGTCCCTGCCGCTGTCGTAGACGAAGTACCGTTCAGCTGTATCTGGTTGGCCGCCGAACTAGATTGAGCAGATGTACCCTGGCTAGTTCCGTTCAGATTCTGAAGCACGTTATATCCATAAAGGCTGCCGGTTATAACATTATTGAAGTTCATATTGATTGTACTGTTGGCGCTTCGTCCAGGATAGGAAATGTAGCATTTTACAAGTGTCTTACCAGTAGGCAAGGTTACGCTGATAGAATTTGCTGCACTCGTAAGCGTGACATCAGTACTATCTGGGCCAGAGATACAATCTTTCCAGAGCCCGTTTTCATAACAGCGGAATTTATTGGTCACTGCGTTGTAATACTGAGCGCCGTTTACACCCGTAGGGTCACTGCTGCTGTTGAAGGAGTTCAGTACGAATAATATCGGATTGGTGTTCGCCGTGGATGAACCGATTTGTACTAGGTTACCTGAGGTATTTACTGTAAAGAAGTTTACTCCCGAAGTATTCCGTACTTCCAGTGCAGCCGATGACACAGTATTTATTTGGGTTGCCCCATTATTGAAGATTGTGAAGACGCCGGACCCGCTTCGTTGCAACGTCAAGATATTGCCTGTACCACTCGTCTTGTTGATGAACAAACTATCTCCGTCCTCGCTGTCTGCAATGGTCAACTTTCCTGGTCCACTGGCCGTACCGATGAGTACCTTTCCGCTACCACTGAACGCCATATTGAACCCTGCGAGAGGCATCTCGGTATCAGCCGTCAGTGCTCCGCCGAAGCGGATGTTATTGCCGGTCCGGGTCAGGCCGTTCGCAAATGCCAACGCCGTCTCATAATCAGTACCCGGTGTCGCGAGCACCACATTACCGCTCGTATCCGTCTTAAGCAGCCCGCCTCCACTGAGGCCGGTAAATGTGATCGTTCCGGATGAGCTCAAGCCTGTAATGCCGCTTACCGCCCTGGTGTTCGATATGATTTGTGTTCCGGCAATCTGGAGTGCTCCCTCAGCAATGTTCAGGCTAGCCGAACCCGTACCGGAATTGTTGAGTACCAGCGTCGTGGCCGCACTATCATTGAGGTCAATCGTAAACGAGCCGCTGCCCGTACGCTGTAGTGAGGTATCGCTACCATCGATTACGAGTTTGTTGCTAGCACTGTTGAAGGTGATATCTCCGCTGCCGCCGCTACTGATAGCCAGTGCTCCGTCCGAACTGAAAGTACTTGCCGAGACCGAGCTAAATGCCGGGTTATTGACGATGCTTAAGGCATTACACGTTCCGCCAGAACCAAGCGTAATCGTGTTTCCGCCACCGCTGAGGTTACCACTGCCCGAAGAACAAACCAGCGTGGTGTTTCCTTGCACCGCGGTACCCGCACTAGAGCCATAGTTTACCGCTATACCGATACTGCCTGCGCCATTGGTAATCGAGAGTCCGCCGCTATTTGAAATACCTCCCAGGCTGAAGCCGCTGCCGTTCCCGATCAGTAACTGGCCGTTAGCAGCTGCGGATGCATCAATCCCCGTGCCACCCCTGGCCGGCGCTAGCGCCCCATTCGTGATCAACCCGGCATCGATGGACACATTCTGCAGAACCCGGTTGTTTCCAAGCACGCTTGTACCTGCAATCTGCAACGCCCCTTCCGCAATGTTCAAGTTCGCGATACCAGTACCGCTGTTCGTGAGCACTAATGCCGTGGTACCTGAATCGGAGAGGTCGAACGACATAGCTCCGGCCCCAACCCTCTGGATAACGGAGTTACTCCCGGCGATAACAAGCTTGTTGCTGGCGCTATCAAGCACAAGATCGCCAGCGCTTCCGCTCGCGATTGTCAGCCCTGCCGCCGCAGTTATATTGCTGCCGATTCCCGTAATCGAACCGGCATTGGTAATTCCTCCCGAATTATTGTTGAGACCACCTTGAATGGACGCACCCCCGGATGTCACGCTTAATGCGCCGCTGCTGGTAATCGCGGTCGTACTCAACGCACCCGTGCTGCTCACCGTAAACTGTTCACCTGCTCCCACGCTGAACAAACTGTTCGGAGCGGCGTTGCCGATACCCACGTTTCCGTTCGGTAGAATCGTCATCTTGTTCGTGCCGTTTGTTCGGAAAGACAGGCCAAAAGTATCGTTCGTACCCAACACCGCCAGCTCACCAAAGTCATTCCCTCCTTGTACGAAAGACAGACTGTTCCCTCCACCACATGTCGTGGTAAGACAGATTGTGCCAGAGGCATTCGGGAGACTGTACGTACGATTACCCGTCAGCGAGCCGAGTTGCAGCAGTCCTGTTCTGCCCGCCCCGTCGTTGAGCACGATCGAACCGGCCTGGCTCGACGAGCCGATATTGAGCGTGGGACCATCGATGTCCAGAGCGCCCTTAAAGTACGCATTGCCATTGCGATCAACCGTCAACACATCGGCGCCATCACTTTGCATCTGCACCAAACCGCCCGTCCCTACCTGGTTAAACCGCAGGCCGGCCACCGCACCGTCTACTGTTTGCAGGTTGAGCGGGGTCGTCTGGAACAGGCTATCAGCTGTCAACGAACCACTGCCGTTCTTGAGCCGATCTGCCATATCCGCACGGAAGGCATACGGTACGGCAGTCAGCTTGATGCGTGGGTTCATCTCCCCGTCCCAGGTTGGTGATGCGTCACTGCCACCGACGTTCATGGTCAGCCAGTGCTCCTGTGACCAATCGATAGTCGATGGGAACTGGTTCACGCTGCCGAGTTGAACGCTCATGTACCCATTCACCACCCGGACCAGGCTGCCGGTAGTTCGGGTCTCCGTCCAAAGTGCCGATCCGCCGGTAGCCACCGAGTAGAGTTTAAACTCAATGTGGTAGTTACCATCAGCGACGATGTTACCGGCAGAGCGGCTTAAGCGAGACTGGAAATTGAGAGTAGAGCTGGTAGCTGCATATACGCGCGTGTCTACGCCTGCGCGCGTATAAAAAACACTAGCTCCCATAACAGAGACAAACACCAAAAGAACAGCAAGCAGCGGTACTCTGACGAATTGTCCTGAGTACCCCTGTTCACTGTTCTGCATCGGAAGCTGACGCTTCACGCATCGGCAGATACGCCGTAACAGCAGCCAAAGCTGCATAATTTTTATTTTTTGGCCAGTCAAAGCCTTTTGCCCTTTTTGTTCTTCTGCTATCGCAAATAGCATCCGAATTGTTTGTTTTACCCCTTACGCTGCCCTAAGCGCTCAGGATTTTTTTGTTTTGACCGTCTCGGATAACTGCTGTAAGTAGCCGAGACAATCTGTTTGTTTTGATCTGTTTTTGTTTTTTACAAATCCCTTTTAGTGTACACCTTTCACACACGCGCGTAAATGTATATACACGTTCCTGTGGATAAATTGTCAAGGATGTTAGTAAAATTCACTGACAATTAAAATCTCTCCTGTAGCTAGCTTTATAATACTAGTATAAAAGTATTAATTTATCTGGAGTGCGGCGATATACTTGCCCCACGCTTCGGCTGGGATCTCTTTGTTCGAATAGAGGAATATCAGCAGCCCGTCCCGCTGCATAACCACCGATTGCGGGCCTTTTGCGGAAGTTCCCAGATAGGCCGTGTGTACGCCTGCCGTTATTATCTCATTCGCGCTAAATTGCTTGGCCAATCCTTCTACACTGCCGGCGGGATCAGCCAAAAAACCCTCTGGCAATGGCTGCTGGCTGACCGTAATTGAAACGTTTTCCAGGGTATCGGTGTAGCTCGCTACCTTTTTGTCGGCATCATAGCTTACGGGAGTAGCCGTTTTATTGTCAGGTTGTATTGTCTTAAAGTCCGGTTGTTGCTGGACGGTTTGTTGCCCTAGTACCTCTGTAGAGGCAGTTGTTACCGCTACGGGCGTTTCTTTGCGCTGGGATACCAGCACTCCACCGGCCACCGAAGCAACCGCTACGAGAGCCAGAACGGCCCATGCTCCCTTTGGAATCGAACGGGGTTTAGTTTGGGCAAGTCTTTGCACCCGTGCGGAAAGTGTCCGGGCCACCGGCTTTATACGCTGAACATGCTTAGGTAAATCAATGCGCGGCAGTGAAACCCGTACCGATATTTCCAGCGGTTTTGGTGCCTGTTTGGGCGGCGGTGTGTTTGGTTTTGGCGCCGATAGGCCTGACGCCCGATCCGTACGCAATCGACGGCGCAACCGGTCGTCGTCAGAATCAAGCCAAAACCCCTCATCTGGTTCCCTCATACTCCCTTAAGCTTACCATAGTGGTAAAAGCAGATACACAAACGTTCGATTAGTTGGTGTAATACACCGTAACACGAATATGATCGACTGCCGCACTAGAGCCGAATTCATAGCCATAAGCTGAGATAGCCGCCCCGAAATTAGAAGCGTTTATATCGGCCGGTGTCCAAGAAGTACCCCAGAGATCCGTATCACCACCGAAGACCAAATACTCATCATTAAAAGTTGATCCGAGTTTCGAACCGGCTACTACGCTCCCGCCTTTTACCGTATTGGCATAAAGATCAGCCTGGTTAAGGACCGCATCGACTTCAATCTTTATTCCGGTAATAGTTGCCGTATTAGGAACTAAAAATCCATAGCCTGTTCCAGTCAGGTAGCTTGAGGTCATACCCTCACCAAGGCTTATCGTAGCGAATGAACCGTCATTTGCAGCGGCATTAGAAGGCGAACCCCATCCTGACCCCGTAAATGAAGAGCCGTTATTCGGCCCGGCAACAACGGCGTTATTCGTCCTGAACGGCGTATCGAGCGGCTGCTGCTCGCCGCCGGTGAACGTCTTACCGTGGCGTAAGCGCTTGCTTGGATCGGACGTAAAGAATAACGTAAGGTCGGCAATTGTTGGCCCACGGGCAACGTCCTCCGGATAACCGAAGGCCTGAGAACTATCGATACTTACCGATAAGTAGTAGTACCGGGCAAAATTAGTATCATTACCCCCGCTATCGAGCGAAATGTAGCTTTCCGGCTGGCCAAGGGTAACCGTGCCAAAGTTCGTCTCCTGGCCCCAGGCTGCAGTAGCTGCCGTGGAGGAACGGTATCGCATCTTCCAACGCGCCCCGATGTCATTATCCAGTCCGTTCATCAACCAATGGGTCGGGAAGACATCGGTGTCCGTATCGATCATACGGGAATACTTGGCAATCTGTGGCTGCGACTGCATAACACTGGAGGCAACGCTATTTAATCCTGTATAAACTAAGGTCGCACCACACGCTCCACCGATTACGTACGCCCGTCCGTCGTTGTGTGCAACAGCCGCGCCGTACCGTACACCAGTAAACTTAACATTGGTCTGATACCACTCACCCACACCGGTCGGATTATTGCCGCTTGCAATAGTTGTATTAGCGCTGATTGGGGCAACGTATGTATTGTTTGTACAGACCGTTGCGGCTGAACGTCCGCCAAACAAATACATGAACCCATTGGCGGCATAGCCGTCGGCGTTACTCACGCTCTGCGGCAAACTCGTCGAGTAGCTCCACCCCCCTACCGTACCGTCAGGGCTTATCTTTGCGTATTGCACGTCGCTCAGATAACTCGTGCCGTTAAACCCGCCAAGTATGTATAGATTGCCGGCATAGGCTATGGCCGTATGACCGCTGCGGGGCACATTGAATGAGGTCATGCCGGCCGTCGTCCAGGCAGACGTAATATTGCCTCCACCAGCCAAAGAAGGACTGACATAAATGTTGGACTGGGATGCGGCATTAGCATCCAGGCCGCCCGTCACATAAATACGGTTATTCCATACCGTCGCGCCGTGTTTCGTTCGAGCACCCGGGAGTCCGGTTGATGCCGTTGCCCATGAAGAAATATTGCCACTAGACGGCGTTCCGTAATAGACCTCCGGCCGCTCGTCCGTCGCCGTGGCACTCTGGCCGCCTACATAATAAAGCGTACCTCCGGCCGCTTCTAACTGCCCATATACTCTTCCTGCCGGCAAGTTAGCCGCCGCAGCCCAAGTTCCCACGCTACCATCCGGATTCAAAGGAGCGTACTGCACGCTGTTCGTAACTGCCGTACAATCTCCTGTGCTCGTACAACCGCCGGCTACATAAATGTAGCCGTTCAAAATGACCGTACTCGCACCCATCCTGTCAGTTGCAAAGAGGTTGCTTGAACTCGTATAGCTGGCCGGCGAGCCACTGTAATTATTATAGAGCTGGAAAGTTTGTACTGATCCTGTAGTCTGGCTACAGTTTGCAGGTGGCTGGCCTACACTACAACCACCCATGGTATAGACATAACCGTTGTTTACGATGGCTCGGGAATCCCAGCGTGGATTCACTGTCACGAAGGAAGTCGTAAAAGGGCTGATACTACCGTCACTCACATCTATCTTGGCAAACAATAAGTCATTAAGGGATGACCCATCGGCATAGCCAGCCAACGCATAGAGGTAACCGTTGTAACCGAACGCTACACCACGTCGTCTCGCCGGGTCCAGTACATTAGGTGAGGTAAACCACTCCGTACCGGTCACAGCAACGATATTGTTATTGCTGTCCAGCTTAGCATACATAACCTGATTGCGCTGCGGTTGACTGGGACTCTGACCACCGATCAAATAAATGTAGTTCGCATACACCGCCCCGGCCATCACGCCGAGCCCTTGCGCACCCGCGGTATTCGGCTCTGAATCAATTTGCAATTGACCGGCTGTTGTACATTTATTTCCGGTAGTTATATCCAGGCTGCCATTAGTCAGAATATTGCATTTATAGACCCCAGTGTAGGTCACGCCGTCACAGTTCAAACCGTTGTCATCAGCAAGAACACCGCTACATCCGCCGAGCACATACAAATTTGCGGGCTGTGTATTTGCAGTGTTAGGATTTGCCCTGGTAAATACGTATTGGTATCCTCTGTTTGCCCCCAGGTCGAGATCTGAAAACAGTTGTGAGGTCCATGTGTTTAATGATCCATCCGTATTAAGCGTCGTCCGCCACACTCTGTCGTGCCACCGCGTTCCATCGGTTCCACCCACCGTATAAATGACGTTGTTATATATAGTGTACCCAAATGCTGCCAGCCCGGTTGTGCCGTTTATTGTATTGAAGTTATCAACACACCAGCTGCCGTAGTATACCCGTCCCGTTCCGGTGCAGGTCGCTGGTCGCACCAGCTTGCCATCGGCAGCGATTGCGGAATAAGAAATGGTGTCCGAGGTTCTGCTTGAGTTACCAGTATGGCAAATACTGTTTGAGTTCACCTGTGAACAGCCCCCGATGTAATAGATGAAGCCGTTATTAATAACCGTGCCGCCGGACATACGCCCGCCCTGCCCGTCACCGTTTCCAAGCGGTGGAATGTCACAATCATACCAAGTAGGGGTGGTGCAAGGGTTGGTGCCACTGGGTACGCTGTTACTGACCGTGCTGGCATCACCGTCTTTGTTTATGAAGCCGTAGCTGGCGGCCGCAGTGGTCGTGGTGCAGCTGCCGTTCGTCGTATTATGGGCTGTACAACCGCCAATTCCATACACGGTGTTTCGCCACCCTACGAGACCATAACCCATGCGTTGACTCGTCACGCCAATAATCGTTCCCCAGTCGGTCACACTGCCGTCGGCATTAATACTCGCTAGCCTTGTGTCATCAGCAATGGTCGTGCAAAAGCCACTGCCATTTATGGCCGTACAACCGCCCGACACGTACACATAACCACCTAAAATCATTGCAAAATTGCCACCCCACGCCATGCGCGCATTCGGGAACGGCGTACTCGAACTCCAGGCGTTTACCAGGCTTCCGTCGTTATTTATCTTGATGTACTGGACGCTTGCCTGCAGCGCGCCATTACTATTGCCACCTATTACATATAAACGATCGTTATACACTTGCACGCTGTGGTTATGGCGGACTGAGGGCAGCGCCGTCATGCCTCCTGTCGTCCATATGCCCAAGGTACCGATTGGGGTTATATCGGCATATTCTACCGTGTTCACGCCACCCGGGCTGGCATTCGTCTGTCCGCCGATCAAATACATCCGGTTGTTATAAGCTACCGCACCGGCGTAGCTGCGCTCACTTGAAAGCACCGAGTTGAAGGCCGGAGCGGCATTTGGCGACTGATACCAGTACACCCAGTTGGCCTTATTCGTATCCGTCGGATGCCACAATGCCGGCTCACCGTTCAAACCAATCTTTGCTATATACACTGAATTAGTCCGGGCACCAGCCGCGTCAACTCCCCCGAACGCATAAAGGTAGCCGTTATAGGCTGTTAGCGACAAGCCCGCCCGCGGCGCAGGCAGATTATAGACTGCGTTCGTACACCAGCTTGCGCACACGCCTTCACCCGGATTCGGGCTTTCAATGGCATTCGTCACCGTGTTGAACTTAGCCCAGTAGACGCTATTTTGCGCTGTCGTCCCGTTACTTCCACCTACCACATAGGCGTAGCCGCCGGCTACGGCCGTGCCATGCGCCCACCGCGCACTCGGGAGCGCCAGGGAGTTCGTCCAGCTGTCAAACCGCGCCCCGGTTAGCTTACCTTTTTGAATCAGTTCATTATCCACGTCAAAATCAAGGTTGGTCTCATTATTACCGCGCATCAGGCGCTGGGCAGAATCCACATAGACGCTCGGGTCAATACTGAGCGGATAGTTGGCAGCTTTAAGGTTCTCGGCAACTAGCCGTATAGTACTACCCTCCAATTCAAACGCGGCTTTGACTACCGATTGTTTGCGGTTCGTTTCCAGTACAACAGGGGCAGGTATTGTAAACACCAGCTTGGTCTTGCGGGCTTGCTGGCGGGCTTTCTCAAGCAGCTCCCCGTCTGCCTCAGACCCCACCGAAACGTCGCCGTTCAGGGGTAAATCCGTTCCATAGACCCCTATCGACCCGTTTGACTCAAGCCGTGCCTCCAGACCAGACTCCAAACCCAGTTCGTACTCGTACGTCAGCTTATCTTTTGTGGGGCGCTCCAGCACGATATCTTCTTTCACACCGGCAGCTTGGGCGGTATACACTAGATGGCCAGGGTTTTTGACCAGCTTGTAAAACACCTGGTTATCCTCTTGCCTGCCGTCAAGTGCCCTAAACCGCGGTTTCAATTTCATCTCTATCTGGCTTATGGGGTCTTTCACACTCAAGCCTTTACTGGCGTCAGATGAAAACGAGGCATTTATTCGTGGTGACCCCTGGGCGTCCATGGCACTCTCGGGGTTTACCGTGCCGGTGTAGCCGGTGTTATATTCAAACGCACCCGTTTTAGCATTGAATTCCAGGCTCTGGGCATACGTCTTGCTGGGTTTTGGCAGCAGCTCCCTGGATTGTGCCGACAGCTCATACGGCTTCATCTTCATCCAAGGAAGCCCCAGCTCTATAACAGTAGCCCCTACGAACACTATCAACAGCCCGGCGGCAATCAGGCGATAGCGGCGCGGGACGCGCGCAAACAGAGCAGACGCCCGGTTACGGAGTTGATGCCTTCTCTTACGGGTTTTCCTGATGGCGAACCTGCCGAGATTGTGCACCACGCGCGCGCTTAACGGTCGGTCAGATCGGACCTTAGTACGCAAAAGTGCTGTCCGCTGTGTATTGGCGGACCGGACAGTTCTCCTGTTCCCTCTTGGTTTTATATCATCCATCCCCGTGTAGGTACCCCATACCTCTATTGCTTACAGTTTACCATCTGTTCCGGGCAATAGGAAACCAGGCCTTTGTCATATATATATGACAAAAGCTTGTAGGAGCTGTTTGGGCCGGGGCCTAATCCGGGCACCAAACAGGATGGATTGTTGTGCACGTCCGAGGTGGATGTTGCTATGTATGGTCCCGTTCTTCAGGCGGGACAAGGAGATCAAACGAACCTTCTCTGGATTTATAGTGGCCAGACCACTCCTTCAAACGAACTGTATTTTGGCAAATGCGTAGCTAGGGAGCACCTTCAATACTCCGGTCGAGAGCCAGTTACTTGCCTGCTTGGGGCCTCGGTTTATGTAAACTCGTGGTCCTGGATACACAGCAACTTGCTGCTATGCTCGCGGTCATAGATATAGGTATGCAGTTTGACTGCTTGGTTGTTGTGGTTGCGGCTGGTAGTGAGTAATATGTATTTCATATGCATTACCTGTTCTGGAAGGTGAAGTTAAGGTTTTCTACATAGACCGTCGCGTTGTTACGGGCTTTCACATTGATCTTGAAGATCACGGTATCGCCGCCACTGAAGCCACAACCACTGTTTTCGTTACCGTTTATCGGTACCGTCTGCCAGATGTTTGCGCTAGTGGTGACAAGCGTTTCATCAGATCCGCTGCTACAGCGGGTGATGTTACTGCCGGTGCTCCTCAAGACTTCATAGGTGACCGAGCCGTCGGTCGTGCTGCTGGTAAGAGCGGTCAGGCGGATGGTATCGTTGCTCTCGAATGACTTGAAGGTGTTCGGCAGCTTGTATGAAACGTAGATGCTGTAGTTTTGCATGCTGGCCTGGGGGCTGGTCCACTTGTAGAACTGGCGTGAGTTACCCACGGCACACAGCGTACCGACGGTCAGGGCCGCAGAGTTGGCACAGAAGTCAGCCGTCATCGTACCGACACCGGTTCCGTTCAGGACGGCACCGGTGTATTCAGGGGTCAGGGAGATGATGTTGTCTGGCGGCGAACCACAGGCACCCCAACCGTTGGCTTCGTAACATTGGATACGGCCGGTAGTGGTGTCGTAGTACATCGAACCGTAATAGACGTTATTGCCTGCTGCTACCGGAGGGCTGGACGAGCTGTCGAGTGTCAGCAATGTAACCGCTCCACCAAACACACCACCACCGATCTGTACGTTCGGTGGACTGGATGTGGTGGTCTGCAGGGTGACGCTCAGGTTGTCGATGAAGAACGTACGGGCGGTAGCATCTGTCTGGCGGATGAAGATCGCGTTCGCACTCGTTATCGTGCCGGTTGGGGTAAAGCTACAGGTTATCTTGGTCCAGCCGGCAGTGCCGAGCGTAGCGTTAGAGGAACAACTGATTGGCGAGGTGTTGGTGCCATCGCGTGAGTAAACGGTTTCGAGTGAAGTGAATGCACTTGCGCCAATAGGCAACTTGCCGGCGAAGGACACCTGGTACTGTGTACCGGCTACAAGAGCCTGGGAGAGGTTGTTGCGTACACCATGGCCAGCAGTTGCACCGGTGGTGATTTGTACGGAGGCCTGGCCGGTCGCAACGTTCGCAGTGGTCGTATTGCGGCTGATCGTGCCGCCGGCTGGAGCTGCCGTCCAGTTAGTACCAAACGTAGCAGCGTTCTCCGCCCCACCGTTGGTAGCGTATTCGATGGCATTGTTGTTTACAGAGAAAATGTTAGTCGCGATGGAAGACTGGACTTCAAAGATCGGCCCCATGATCGGGTTGGTCGGATTGTTGCGGATAGTAAAGCCGTCCGCGTTTCCACCAGATGGGTTAAGGATTATTTCCGCACCGCCAGCGCTCGTGAGCGTGTTGTTGTAGGCAGATTGAAGGTCGGTCGAGCTGGATGCACCCGCCGCCGTCCAGTTGATGCCGTTCCAAATAAGCGTAGCGGTGCTGTTGGCCTTCATGGCGATGTCTATCGGCAATCTTGCGCCGTTTAGGCGAAGCGTGAAGTCAGTGGAAGTATCACGCGCCGTTATGTAGAGCACACGGCCCACGACGGACTGTGCCGGGTCAGGCACAGAGATTGTTACGTTGGCGGTGGTAGCCCGCACTGGAATGGTGCTGTACAGATCTACATTACCGGCAGTGATTGAGCCGGAAGCCGAGAAGACCTGCTCTGCAGCTGAACTAAATGCGGTAGTTGATAAGTTTACGAGGCCCTGTGTGCCGGTTCCTATCCCTGCTCCACCCGCAATTGTTACTGAGCCGCCACTGGCGTTGCCCGTACCGCCGGCAGAGCCTCCCTGGAGCACCAGACTACCGCCACTGTAAGCCAGGGCACCTGCACCGGCATTTCCGGCACTAATTGTCAGGTTGCTGCCGGCAGCATTGGTCGTTCGTGCACCCACTGAGAACGTGCGGCTGGTGTCACCTTGAAATTCAAGGTTGCCGCCTGTCGTAAGCGTCAGTTGGTTGGCGCCACCGACACGGAAGATAAGCGGGTTGGCGTCATTCGTACCGATGACAGCCGGTACGCCAAAGCTGTTACCGCCATTGCGGATAAATCCGGTTACTGACGAGTCATCAACCGTTAATGCCCCGCCCGACAGTATGAGGCCACTGCCGGTCAGGTCGGTAAATGTATCACCGTTGAAGATAAAGTTCTGGCCGTTAGCGATTGTCAGCCCGCCGTTGAACGTTGCACCGCCCGTTACAGCCAGCGTACCGCCAAGCGATGTCGCCCCACTGCCTACGGTCAGTGCCGTAGTGGTTGTTGCACCCGTGGCACTCACCACGAACAGCGGTGTACCGTTGCTCGCTTGGACCTGTAACAAGTCTACCGTCTGACCATCGGCCGCCCCACGGACAATCATGCCCGTCGTACCATTAACACCACTGTTACGCGCCTGGATGTTTATGTTCGCGCCTACCTGTAAGGACGTATTGTTTTGGATGTAATCAGCTGCAGTGCCCGTCAGGAAACCACAGTTCGCACTGCCACGAATACACAACGTACCGTTTTCATCCGGCAGCAAGATATTGCGATTGCCCGTAAGGGTGTCAAAGCCGAGCGTACCAGTGAAGCCGGAGTTGAACTCCTGCAGCTTCTTAGCGGTGCCGGCCTGGAAGGCGTATGGCACGGCCGTCAGCTTGACCCTCGGGGTCATTTCGCCGTCGGCCTTCACGTTCATGGTCAACCACAGATCTTGGTCCCAGTCCATGTTGCTTGGGAAGCTGGTAACTGATCCAAGGTTGACGCTCATGTAACCGTTCACTACTCGAACGAGCTGGCTGTTCACGCCGAAGCTAGTGTTGTTGTCGTAGGTCTCGGTCCAGAGTGGTGCACCGCCAGAAACCTGGTTGTACAAGCGGAACTGCACCTGGTAGTTGCCGTCAGGGACGATGTTGCCGTTGCTCGCAGCCAGTCGAGCCTGGAAGTTCAGGTTAGAGCTGGTCGCTGCATATACGCGCGTGTCTACGTGTGCGCGCGTATAAAAAACAGAAAACAGGGCAACAGCGAGCAGTATCCCCACAAATAAGCGAGATAGTACCCCAAGCAAATAGCTTGTGTGCCCTGTTTTTTTCAGGTTAGACATTTTAGTTTTGAAGTTTGTTTGAAGGTTTTAGAAGGTTTGTTTGGATTGTCGTTTGGACGTTTTAGCTGTTAGGCCTTTTGTTTTTGCTTTTTACGTTTATTTTGACAATACCTGAATATATTCTCTCAACCCCTGTTAAACTGCTCAAGCCTAAAACAGAGAAAATACAGAGGTAATAAATAGCGGTAAACACACGAATTTGTGATCACATGCATGTAGTAAATATGTCAACTAAGTTGTATATCACAGTTAGCAGGTTGGATTATTGCCCTATCACCTATCAAATAGTTACCATATGCTTGTTGCAATTATTACATTCGTAGTATTTTAGTCTACGTTAGCTTAATTATTTATCCACAGGCATGAGTCACTTTCATGACTTTATGTGGCAATATCGTCTCTTAAGCTAAGTATGCTGGGCTTCAGCCCGTTTTACCTCGCTTATGGTCGATCTCCCTACCCTGCTCGCATCTTTGCCTCTTCATCGTTCGGTTTTTGAATACTCTTTGTTTCACCTGTTTCTTTGCGTTGTCAGTACTGACCTCTGTAATATGTCTTATACAGCTAGCCATTTAATACTAGTACTTATTAATTCACTTGTTTGTGTTTCTAAAATACGCGATCGCGTAATATAGAAACATTTATATTAAGGCGCTATGGGTTCAGCGTAGGAACGCTAGTGTGTTGAAGTTATAGGTAGAGACTGGCGACGGTTATAAAGTGCGGGGTATTATTGCTCTGCCCTACTGTCGTCCCTTTTCATGTTGCGAGCAGCCTTTAGCAATGTCGCAAAATACGTGGTTTGAGCATAAAGAGTGGTCGACTGTTTAAATAATCCTTACGACTGCGGGATAAATGGGTTACAGCCTGATGTGGTGGTCTGAATGGTCGTAGATTTAACCGTATCAAGGGCCATCTGAGATTCCTGGAAAAAATACTTCCCTCCCCTCAAGCGATCTTGCGGCCTCACTCCATATTTTTCCCCTAATGTATAATCAATCGTTAACGACTGGACTGAAGAGCGTGTTGAAGAAACCGCATCTGGGAAAACTGACTGCTGATTACCTCCCGAAAGATCTGCTACCAATAGGATATATCTTCCGCTTATACTACATGCCGTCGCTATAGAAGATATAGGTTTCAAATTTCCTGTAAATATTGCGTTCGTTGGAGCAGTCTTAAATTGCACCCCCTCATTAAACCCATTCAAAAGCCCGTTAAACTTTATGCTTGAAATATCAGACAGGGCCCCTAAATCAAGAGTCTTCGCGTACGACGCGCTTCTCGGAGCAGAATTTAAAATTCCATAATCCGTTATTCTTGTGATGGTATAAGTAAAATTTCCTGGCTCGGGCTCATTCTCAATCCGTCCGCCAGTAATGAACAGATAACCTTTATACACTAATGCGGTATGGTCGGTACGCTCGTTGGGCATGGGGAGGGTGGCATGCCAATCACCAAGACCTCCTTGGGAGAAAATGGCCGCATAAAACGTAAAAGCGGTTGCTCTGAAAGTTCCGTTTTTCACTCCACCGGTCAAATAAATATTACCGTTATATACAACCGGCACAAAACTTTGTAGGCGGAAAGGTGTATTCCCGACCGTCTTCCATGCAGATATAGTACCGTTGCTATTGGGACTTGCTGACAACACTTTGTCTATGGTTGAAGAGGCACCAGAACCGCCCATAATATATATATGCCCATTGGCTGTAAATGCTTGTGGGCTATCCCTGGTTTCAGTCATATTTGCAGTAGCTTGCCACTGTCCAAGACTGCCATCAGTATTAATCTTTGTAACCATCACCTTACTAAATTGTGTCGCTCCACTTTTGCCGCCAATTGAATAAACATAGCCATTTAACGCCACGACCGCATGACTTCCTACACTCGTATCCAGTGAAGTAGTGTAGTTCCAGGGCCCTAATGTACAATCGTCATTAATTTTCGCAACTTCTACGGATGCAAGTTGATTGACACCAGCGTCTCTTCCGCCGACTGCATATATATAACCATTATAAACTGCCGCACCAAACTCTACTCGGGCCGTATTCATAGGCGTGGTATAGTTCCAGCCTGTCACGAATCCTCGAATAACAGGTGAATATTCAACAGTATTAACACTCCCGCTGTCGGCTATGCCGCCTAATGCATACAAACAATCATTATAAGCAACTGATTGATGGCGATATCTTTCAGTATTCAGTAGTGATGACTCCCTTGTCCAACTGAGGAGCTCCCCCGACCCACCATTACTTATAGTTGCGAACCGAACATCTCTTGTTCTAGTGCCACTTTCAGTACCCCCTGCAATATAAATCTTGCCTTTATCAATAGCGGCACCGAAATTAGCTTTCGCCGTATTTAATGTTGCAGCTTGCGTCCAGCTACTCATACTTCCATTTGGATTAGCATAGGCAAAGTAGACTGTATTTGAAGAAGAAATACCTCCTCCTGTACCTCCTCCAGCGAAATAGATATATCCATTCCATGTTACTACCCTAAGGTTAGATCTTTCTACGGGCATACTTGTGGTAGCTGTCCATGAACCCAGACCTCCGTCATTATCTATATCGGCATATTGCACTGTAGTCAGCCTTGCGCTTCCTATGTCCCCACCAAGAATATATAATCTATTGTTCAAAACGGTGGCGGCAGCATCATCCCTAGCGCTAGTCAAGTTGGTTGCAGAGCCCCAGGAAGTGATGTTACCAAAAAAGCCAATAAACCCTCTTCTGACTACAGAAGTCCTAGTACCAGTAAAACCTCCCAGGACGTAAATCGTATTGTTATATGCAACTGCAGCATGGCGTTCAGTAGCAACAGGCAGGTCCGTAGTAGAAGTCCAAGCCCCAAGCTCTCCTGTACTATCATTTATTTGCGAGTACTCCGTACTTGCTAGGATAGTGCTTCCTGATCTTCCTCCTACCACATACACATAGTTTCCGTATACAACAGTTGCGTGAGCATGTCTGCCATTTTGCAGCGGAGCTCCCGTAACCCATGTCCCCACATTTCCAGCACTATCAATTGGCGCATACTGTACATCGGACAATGTAACACTTCCCAGTGCAGTCGAGCCTAGCCCCCCCACTACGTAGATATACCCATTAGCAATAACTGTGCCATGACCCTCTCTACCGTTACCAGTGCCCTGATTAAGTGTGTCATTGTTAAACTGAGTTGTAGCCTGATAAGAGGTCGTATGCCCTACTATCTCCATGGCAGAATATTGTATGTCAGCATACCTAGTGCCAGGATTCGGCCCCCTGAAGCCTCCTATTATGTAAGCAAAGCCATTATGGAAAACTGACGTATGGTCGTCCCTCCCATTAGAGAACGCCACTCCGGATCCGACCCAGTTTCCAATACTTCCGTCGCTTCTTATCTGAGCGAAAGAGATACTATTTGCGTAAGTGCTCGTGCTTGTATTTAATCCCCCGATAAAATACAAATATCCTCCCTGCGCTACCATTGTATGGCCCTCTCTGACAGTAGGAAGAGAAGTTGCAGTAATCCAGGAACCTATCGTACCATCGGAACTAATACGGGAGAAACGCACGAAATCAGTAGCACCACCTACAGAGTTTTTTCCTCCGGATATATATATATATCCATTATAAACAATAGCGGCTGCATCCGAAAAGGTCGCGAATGGAAGCGCTGTTGTTGACTGCCATGCGCCGATTGAGCCATCCCCATTAACCCCCGCATACAACACTTGTGTGAGTATCGCAGTACCATTGTCGCCTCCTAGCACGTACACAAAACCGTTGTATACAATAGTCGAGTGACTATGACGAGCACTAGGTAAGCTTGTAGTAGCTTGCCAAGCCCCTATAGACCCGTCAGAGTTGAAAGGTGCGTAATGTACTGTTTCTGTGATGACATCATCGAAATACCCCCCTATAACGTAGAGGTAATTGTTATAGACAATAGAGGTATGGGCATCCCTACCCGTCAGAAGTGGGCTGTCAGAATCTGTCACCCATGTACCTATTGAGCCAGGGGTACTCGTGCATCCGCCTATACCATTGTTGGCGCCCGTACATATAAGCGCATACTGGACATCGCTTAGGCTAGGGTTTGCTCCAGTATACCCCCCTATTACATACATATATCCATTATGAACTACTGTTGTATGGTCCCATCTTGCTTCATTAAAAAATGTACCGTTAGTTGTATTAGACAGAAGTCTTCCACTCCCCATTTCAGATCTACGTATTTCGTTATTACCAAATCCAGTACCTTCTTGATTCGTGCCGGTGGAGAAATCTGAAGTCGAAGCTACAGTGATTGTAGGGTCGATGCTAAATGTGCCCTGGATGGTGTCTAAGTGAGTAGCGTTTACTGTTAGTTCACCGTTTTTGTAGTCAAACCAGGCATAGCTTTTGCCTATATCGCCGTTTGCTGCCACGATGACCGGTCTTGGAATACTGAAGACTAGCGTATCTTTAACGGCAGCACTACGAGCTTCTTCAATCATCTTCTTGTCTTTATCAGATCCAAAACTGATGTCACCGTAAAATGTGGGTGATGCCGAGAATATTCCGAGTGACTGATCTCCTTGTATACGTGCCTCGAGGTCTTTTGGCAATTGCAGGTCAAAGGCAAAGCTGGCCTCCCCACTCTCGGGGGCTTTTTCATATACAATGTCTTCTTTAAGCCCGTTGCTCTTAACGGTATAAATTGCTTTCGCGCCGTCTGGCATCGGGTACACTACCCTGTCTTGCACCTTGCGGCCCTGCCCTTTGTTAAACTTTGGTACGATAGTTACGGATAATCCCATATTGTTATCGTGGATGGTTATACCCTTTTTACTGTCTGGTGATAATTCAAGTGAATACAACCCTTTGTCTTCTTTAGACTCCCCGACTCCTTGGCGCTTTTGTAGCATTTTAGCTACTTCTTCCGGGTCATCACTGTCAGTGGGTATCTTCTTCCCTTCCGGGTTAAACTCGTACATGCCGGTTTCACTGTTGAAGTTCAATTTTTTGGCAAGTTCCGGCTTGGCCTCGCCAACAGCCTTTATGACTTCACTGTTCAGCTTGTATTTATTAGCAGTCACCCATGAGGCTAGCGGCAATCCGGTAAGCACGCTAAAGAACATCAGCTGCACGGCGGCGATGGCGAAGACTCTGTTTTTAGGTGGTAGGTTTGGTGTTTTTATATTTGGTAGACGCATAGTCTTGTCCGTACCTTAATTGTACTAAAGCTTACAGATATAGTCCATCTTATCCACCCCTATTATCACCTACTTATCCACACCCAAACACCAACGCTCTTCCTCCCCTCAAATCATGCCAAAACGTTTCTATTTTGCGCGATAGCATAAAATAGAAACAGAACTCGGGGTGTAATGATACCTGTTAAGCCAGTAGCTAAGGAGAGGCGGGTATGTCGCCCACTCATTAGAACCTACTGAAGTAGTCGAGGTAGATGTTACCTATGCGTGTATCACCACCTTGGCCTGAGTTCATTCGTATACGAAGCGTTACATAATCTCCAGCGGTATACGTACCTGTACTGATTGTTCCTGCGCCAGGGTCTCTTAATTCCCAGGTGCCCGTTACTGAAGGAGTTATGCTCACCAGAGAAAGTCGGTTGGAGTTATTACTGTCGGTAAAGCTCATCTGTATGATGCCAGAGGTTGTATTGCTAGTGTACGTATTAATTCTTATAGGGTTGTTCGAGGCAAAACCGTTGAAGTCTGCAGGCAAAGGAACCTGTACTACCACGTCATACGACTGAGCACTTGTTAGTGAAGTGGTCCACTTGTAGTAGTTCATCCTGTTAGTGGTATTAACGGTGTCAAATCCACTCGTCATACTTCCCTGGTTGGCGCCCCCTACTGGATCAAGTACTGCTCCGGCGTATTCGGCTGTTAGCATGATGCGCTTGGTTGGGCGGGCAGTTCCACGGTAAAGTGGCGGTGTCGTGCCATTAAACTCAACGCCGTTAGTCGCGTCACCCACTCGCAACGTCGTAGTTACTTCTGCCACAGTAGTAAGCAGGTTAGCACTAGAGAGGGTTGGGGTGCCAAGTGTACCAGACTTGATAAGGCCACTGAAGTAGTTAATGTCATTTGCGCCACCCTGATAAATACCGTAGCCGATTCCCGTAACGGCTGAGTTCTTTTGCTCATCAATCAGGACACCATAAGCAGTCGTGATTCTACCGGTAGAAGTTGCGTAAGGGCTCAGTACCCGATAGCCGGACGCATCAGTTATACCGCCGGTTGAAGTAAGGCCTATTTGTCCGATTGAACCGCTCAAGCGAGTAACCGTACCCGCACCCTCATGTTGAGCAAGATTGAAGTTGGACGTTACGATGTCACCCGACATAGTAGTTCCGGAAGCAGGGTTTACGCCCAAGAAGTTATAACCCGCTAGATAGCGTGCAGATGAGTTACTTGCAGCTACTGCACTCAGCTCGAACCGTCCTGATGTAGCCGTACCGGATGTTATAGAATTTTGATGGAAGACCCGTAATCTATCGTTAGCAGATCCCACATTGCCAATTGCTACATTACCGTTCGAATCTATCCGCATACGCTCGTTCGAGCTTGAATAGCCACCGATCATAAAGCGTATGTCACTCGTGCCACCAGAACTTACATCTCCATCAGTCACAAACCTAATGCCGTTCTTAACATACAAGCCCGATTGATTATGATATGCGCTGGCCCCTGAATTGCTCCCCCAAGTCACTAATCCACCATAACTAGAGTCACTTATTGCAAGTAGCTCAGCGGTATTATTGGCATTCACGTTAGAGACTCTTATTCTTACTTGGCTTGTGGAGTCTCCCACCACGTCAAGCATGGCATTAGGCGTACTAGTTCCTATACCTATCCTATTATTCAGCGTGTCCACATTGAATACCGTCGCAGTAGCGTCAGCATTCAAAACCCTTAAGGCACTTGTTGAATTATTGGCGTTTCGGAAGGTGGTCTCACCCCCGCCTTGTATGCGCAACAGTGGTGTACCGCCACTGGTGTTTTGGATATCAAGTCTATCTGTTTGGATAGCTGTATAACCGCTGGCAGTATAGTTGCCGATTAACAGTCCGCTATCACCAGAGCTAAAGCGCATGATGGCATTGGTGTTGCCAGAGAAGTAAAGGCCGGTGTTGGCTGCAAGTGTTACGCGTGAGTTGGTGGTATCAGCCGTGAAGATACTCGTGCTTGCTGCGTTTTGTATCTGGAAGGCAGAAGGAGAGTTAGTACCGTTCGAGCGTACGATCACCGAACCGGAGGTTCCGGTGCCTGTAGCCGCGCCACCCTGGAGGAGCACATCCCCACCGTTCTGGTTCGAACCGCCGCCGGCGCCACCTTGGAGGGCAAGCACACCACCGGCTCCATTGCTGGCAGCTCCCTGTCCGGCCGCAACGGTTAAGCTATTGCCAGCACCGCTTGCAGCCTGAACGATACTCAATGTCCGTGCCGTACCCTGACTGAACTGGAGGTTGTTGTTTACCATTACCAAACCGTTGAAGGTCTTGGCGCCACCAAAGGTTTGATTTCCGAAAGTTACAAGCCCAATTCTTGAATCGGTAGCAGTTTGTAAATGCAGCGTACTATTGCTTATAGTTGCGCCATTAGCACTATTAAAGAGATCCACAGTACCCACTTGCGTGGCACCTGCCCCTGCGCCATCAATGCTGCTTGGTGTCCATCCATTCCCTATCCAAACGAATTGCTGTGATGTGTTCGGGTTGATGGTTACGCCGTACATGATAAATGCCTGCGTTCCCCGGTTACTGACGATGACTATGCGACCAGCTGCAAGGTTGGTTGGGTTAGGCATTGTCAACACTTGTCCGGCGGTAGTTTGGTTGATGTTAAACGTAGTCTTCACATCCACCGTTGCTGCTGCCGTACCAATTACGCCTCCACTCGCAAAGTTTGCTAGGTCTGAGTGAGTGAATAATGTCGAGCCGGCATTCGTGAAGTTTGTACCGTTCACTGTGAGCGTACCACCAATAGTCACAGCTCCGGTCACGCTCAGCGTACCGCCGATGCTTGCGTTGTTCGTAACGGTAAGCGCCGTACCGGCTGCGCTGAACGTGTTGGCGGCGCTAAAAGTCTGCGCCTGGTTCAGGTAGGCAACATTGTTCAGCGTACCGGCAGTGTTTATGTTGGTGCCGTTAAGCGTGAATGAACTCGTGGCATTCACTGTGGCACCCTGGATGGTGGCGGTAGTGGTGATGTTGCTTCCCGTAGAAATCGTACCAAAAGTGCTGGCGATGGAGCCTGATGCTAACGCTCCGGTACGGGTAATGTTGTCTTGCACCGCGTTCGGCAAGCTTGTGCTCAGGCTTGGAACATTCGAGCCGTTTGTGACAAGCACGGAGTTTGCCGCTGCGGCGGTTGCCTGGACGGCACTCGTGCCATTACCGAACAGGATGCCGTTAGCGGTGAGCGTGGTAGCGCCGGTACCACCGTTGGAGACTGCCAAGGTTCCGGTGACATTCGTGCCACCAAGGTTGATTGCATTTGCGGTAATAGTCTGGCCGCTGATGCTTAAGTAGTTTTGTCCTGCAAGCGATACGTCA